>Ga0315274_10000928_pt1 | contig 45444 bp, 34 predicted proteins | sample YL17G02_20_MG_FD_203700 | JGI IMG/M metagenome (GOLD analysis project Ga0315274, IMG submission 203700) | Sediment microbial communities from Yellowstone Lake, YNP, Wyoming, USA - YL17G02_20 | ecosystem: Environmental > Aquatic > Freshwater > Lake > Sediment | place: USA: Wyoming | collected...
GTTCCGCCACTGGCCCGCCGACGATCCGCCGCAGAACACCTGGGCGCCGGAGGTCCACTGGGACCCGGTGCACAAGGACTATGCGATCCTCTGGTCCTCGGCGACGGCCGGCGTGGAGGGTGACGGCGGCCACAACTCGGGCGGACTGGAGAAGGACCCGAATCGCAAGGTCAAGCCGGACCTGCGCCACCACCGCACATTCATCTCGCGGACGACGGACTTCCAGAACTTCACGGATGCAAAGGTGTTCTTCTCGCCGGGCTACAGCGAGATCGACGCGTGCATGGCGTTCGACGACGGGGGCACCGCCGATCCGGCCGACGACCGATGGGTGATGGCCGTCAAGGACGAGCAGATGCAGGAACTCGGCGGCAAGAACATCCGGCTGACGACCGCGCCGGCCGACCTGATGAATCCCTTCCCGCCGAAGTTCCATTCACTTACCGATCCGCGCAAGCCCTGGACGGACCCGGTGGCGGGCCCCGGCTCGAGCGTGCAGCCGAACCAGTGGGTGGAAGGGCCGACGCTGCTGAAGGTCGGCAGCGAGTGGTGGCTGTACTTCGACAGGTTCCGCTTGCGCACCGATCGCTTCGGCCTGGCGACATCCGGTGACCTCGTCCATTGGACCGACCGGGCCGACGAGGTGAAGGTGCCGGCGGAGGCCCATCACGGCACGATCTTCCGCGCCCCGAGAGCCGTGGTCTTCAGCGCGTTCCCCCAGCCGTGACTGACACCCCGGTCGACCACAGAGAGCATAGGCACGACGCTCATTGCCGCAAACACTTGTCGTCTATCGCGTGAAAAAAGCGCATCATCGCGGTTTTTTGCTTGACACGAGCAAGAGAGTCTTGGTAGTATGACCGCGTAATCTCACGGAGGAGATACACCCCATGGACATCATTGGCGCCTTTGACTGTGGACCGCGACCGAAGGCGGGCGATGATGCAGCTTCACAGAGCCTCACGGATGGAACGCTACGGGGAGCGTGGCGTAGAGCGCCTTTGTGTTCGCGGCGGGCGAGGTCCGCCGACAGAGCAACAGAAGGGACACGGAAAGAGGCAGGACAGGAGAGATGTTGGAGACAGGAAGTCGGGGACGGGGGGCGTGGACAGCCCATCACGGAGGCTACGGCACACCTTGCGGGTCCTCACAATGGGTCGTCGCATCGATTCCGGCGGCCGGTTGTGACACAACAGCCCCCAGCCTTGAGAGCAAGTCGGTCTCGCTCTGCGCGCATCGCCCCGCGAGGTCTCGCGGACGTGCATCTTATTCTTTCCTCGGCACTTATGCTCCATTGAAGCGATGCAACCGGGCTCGACCGCCTCCGGTCACTCTCCACGGCATACATGGAGAGTGCAATCAACTGCCAGGATTGGCGCAAGACGAAACGACTGCGAAGAAAGCGATACAATCTGGATACACAAGATCGTGTAGAGGCGGCCGGGGCGCCCCGTTGCTAGCGCAACAGGGCACCTTGGATCCCAGCCCATGACCGCCCACCACGCATTCTCGCAAACCCGCGCATGGAAGTCAAGTACGCTGCGGACGTGGTCTGTACTGCGGCACAAGATGGCAAGGGGCTGCCGCCCAGGCCCAAGCCCAGACCATTTGCGTTGGTGTGATTATTTCATGATGAGAGGTGTCGCCTTCTGAACGACGAAGCCACTGCCGCTGGTCTCTGTTCCTGAATTCCCGGTGGCAGAAGAAAACGACAAGCTACAGGATCGGTGAACGCCATCTGTAGCCTGGAATGGAAAAGGAGAGTTGTGATGATGAAGAGGCTGAGCTTACTGTTGGCAGGGACGATGCTCCTGTCCGCATCGCCCGCGCTTGCCTTGTTTGAAAACGGAGGTTTCGAGACGGGGGACTTTACAGGGTGGAGCTTTGACTATGGATATAGAGCCGGCGATGACACAAAAACCATCTCTTGGGGCTATGGCAACAACGGCCTGAGCGCCGTGATTGACAGCACCGCCACCATGCCTGGCCAGACTCTGGATATCGACCCGTACAACGGCAATTACATGGCCAGGATCAACGACATTCTTGGCAATTGGCATGCCACGAAGATCTGGCAGGAGGATACCATATCCCAGCAGGACGTTGATGATGGCGCGAAGGTCTATGTGAACTGGGGCGCGGCCTTGATCGAGCCATCCAATGACCATCCAGAGGGCGCACAGCCCTACTTCGGCATCAATGTCTGGGTGGGCAGTGTGCTGCAAAACACCTTTGAAGCGGATGCCCTGGATCATGACGCCACTTGGACGCATGCCGGCGACAATGGTGGTCCACTGTGGTACAAACAAGCCACATGGAGCTACGATCTGTCCAGCTACAATGCAGGCGATCCTGTCCGGGTCGAGATGTTGGTCTCTGACTGCGGCTGGGGTGGACACGGAGGGTATGCCTTTCTTGACGGCATCGGAACCACGTACCAACCGCCCACGGTGCCTGCCCCGGGAGCAATCGTACTGGGTGCCCTGGGAATGAGCCTTGTGGGCTGGCTGCGCCGGCGTCGGGTGGTTTGATCCCCTATGAGCTTTGTCAGAGGTTGGGGACCGCAAGAACGGGCCGCCGTTTCAGAATGGACGGCGGCCCGTATTCCCATGAGTAGAACGGGGCGTCGCTATTACTGAGCGGGGTCGCTTCCTTCCGATTCGCTTTTTGTTTTCGCGCTGGGGCTTGGGTCCGGCCGGGCCTGAGGGGTGCCCAGCGGCCTATAATATTTTGAAAAAAGGCTTGAAAATGCGGGAGACGATGATATACTGTCTCCTGTTAGGAGGACTTGTTTGTCTGCCGTGTGGCAGACCGGTCGGTCGGACCAGATTTCTGAGCAGGAATGGTCCCAAAGACCCAAATGTCATATCTTCGTTGAGGAGGAGGAATGGAAATGAAAGGGCGCATCAACTATCATCCAATCACCGTAGCAATCGTGCTATCGGTCTGTCTTGCAGCGGGAGGGGGTCCCGCCGCTTTGGCAGGCGAGGAGGGGACGCCTCGTCCGATGTACACGACGGGTTTCGTGCCGGGGACGTGGGTCGTGCTGCTCGACAACGAGCCGGCCGACGGATCGGGGCTCAAAGCGGGGACATCCGGCATAATCATTTGCTGCGACAGGTCCGATTGCTCCGGGCGTGTCCTCGTGAGCTGGAACCTGTGGCGTGGCGGCCGCAATGAGGAAGCCGACTGCGCCAGTGCGCTGGCGGGGCTGTACCCGACGGGCTCGACGATGTGGGTGGACCCGTCCAAAGTCCGGCTGGGCCTTCCTTTCGACGCGTCCGGTGTCCTGAAGGAAGGGCCCGAAGGCTGCCTGTACCTGTCGACCTATGAGGGTGGCCTGTTTCGTCTGGTCCTCAGTCCGGAATTCCGGCAGCAGTGGTGGGTCGCCCTTCCGGGGGCCTTCTTCCGCGTGCGCGGCCTGCTGGACACGACCAAGCCGGCGTTGGAGCAATGTCCCCAGGGCGATGGCGACGTGTACCATCCGATCATGACGCCCCCCACGTGGGACACGACGCCGCATAGCTGGGACCCCGGCCCGTTCCACAACGGAGACCGCGTCGTCCTGGTCGGCGAGAGCAATCCGTACAACGCCGTGGACCTGCCTCGCGGCGCCACGGGAACAATCATCTGCCGCAATACGATGCTGAAGACGCAATCGATCCTCGTCAGTTGGGACCTTTGGGACAGAGGCGGTGACGTAGAGGAGTACCTCAAGTGCACGCAGCGGTTCAGCGGTCTGTTCGCACCCGGTTCCACCTGGTGGGTCTCCCCGCAGGACATTGCCAAGTACTACGAGAGTGAATGCGGCACCCTGGAGGAAACCGTGCTGTGCGCCAGAGGGGATGCCCCGGAAGTCCCGATCGTCGGTTTGTTCATACCTCATACCGACGTGTACTGCCTGCCGGATATCGACGTCGGGCAGACCTTGCCGACGGGCCTGTGCAAGGCGATGGGTCTCTACACACCCTACGAGGAGCTGATGGGCAGGCAGACCCCGGCCGACCCGGCCATGCGCGACATCGGCGGGATCATCTTCGACTCGGTCGTCATGACCTGCCACATCCCGAACTGCTGCGACCCGCCCTACGTGCCAGGCGACAGGGTCAAGCTGCTGGTGAGCCAGCCCGGCGGAGCAGAGGGTCTGACCGTCGGCGCCGGCGGCACAGTCATGTGCTGCAACCCGAACGATCCGGTCACGCCGATCCTCGTCAGTTGGGACAACTGGACCGGCGGAAATGGCGAGGAGGATCTGTGTCAGGCGCCACCCGGAGGGTTCCCCGAGAAGTCCGGGTTGTGGATGGCGTGCACGGAGATCAAGCGAGTGGTCCTGCCCGATCTGTACGACCAGCCCGAATTCCGCCGCTTCCTGCCGCAGACCGTCGAAATCGGCAAGCATCTCAAGATCAGCGGCGTGATCGCCAACGGGGGCGGCACCAACTCCGGGCCGTTCGTCGTCAGTATCTACCTGTCGCCGGATGCGGAGATCACCCGCGATGACTATCAACTCTCGCAAACCGGCATGGAGCTCGACGCCGGGGCATCCGTGCAGCTTTCCTGGCTCAACGCGATTCCCGAAACCATCCCGCCCGGCACGTACTATGTCGGCTGGCTGATCGATCCCGAGAATCGTGTCGCCGAAGACGACGAGAAGAACAACATGGTCGTCATTGACTCGGACAGGCTCACCGTAACGGGCAAGTAGCCGGATGTCGTCTGCTTTCTGCCCGAAGCGGTGAGTCGGGTACAGACGGATTCTTCGCGTTGCTCAGGAGGAAGCCTGAGCAACGCGAAGAAACATTCGACAGGGCACCCACGCCCGAACGGTGGGAAACGATGGCCACCGATGCGACAGACCCGCACGACACCGTGGACTTGTGCCCCGGATGACGATACTCTGGAGACCACGGGTTCATTGATGGTCCCACTTGGAGGCACGATGTGAGCAGGATCTGGTGTGGGATGCTGGTTGCGATCATAACGGTGCTGTTTGGCGCCTGCGCGAAGGAGAAACCCGCGGGCAAGACGGATGGCCAGCGGATGAAGGACGTGCACACGATCGCCACCGCAATCGAGCAGTACAAGCAGAAGACCGGCCGCTATCCATACGCGGAGCACTGGGACAACGTCGAGCCGAATATGGTCATCCTCCCGGTCGAGGTTGTCATCTGCTCAAGAGCGATGCCGAAGGAGTACGATCGGCCGCCCGACGGCGTGATTGAAGCGATCGTCAAGTACCCCGATTTCCTCGAATATCTGAGAAAGGTCCTCGGCCCGGATCTGGCGCTCCCCGAGGACGATCGCGACCCGTCCGCATGGGTCCCCTACCAGATCCGCTTCGATAAGGACAACTACTACGTGGGCGCCCACCTGACACACGCCAACGGATTCACCCGCCCCGTCTACGGCGCCTACAAGTACCAGGTCGGCTCCATCGGCAGCGATGCGGCGAAGGTCCGCCCCTACTCAGACATCCAGCCCTGACAAGCGCAGCCGCGGCAAGCGTTCTCACCCAAGCCTGAGCATGGCGTCCGGCTACCACCCTGTCTCAACTTCACCGTTTGGCCGTTTGGACGAAGGGGGAGAGCTCGCGGAGACGGTGGATGATCCCGGGCATTTTCTGGATCGTGAAATCCACTTCCTCTTCCGTATTGTACCGGCTGAGGCTGAACCGGATGGAGCCGTGGGCGGCGGTGAACGGGACGCCCATGGCGCGCAGGACGTGAGACGGCTCGAGCGAGCCGCTGGTGCACGCTGAGCCGCTGCTGGCGCAGATGCCGTGGCGGTCGAGCAGCAGCAGGATCGCTTCGCCCTCGACGTACTCGAAGCTGATATTGGTCGTGTTGGGCAGGCGGCTCCTTCGGTCGCCGTTCACCCGGCTATCGGGGCAGGTCTTGAGGATCGTGCTCTCGAGTCTGTCCCGCAGGCGTCTGACCCTCGTGTTCTCGTCCTCCATGTGCTGCGCGGCCGACTCGCAGGCCTTGCCCAAGCCGATGATGCCGGGCACGTTCTCAGTGCCCGCGCGTCGCCCGCCCTCCTGGTGGCCGCCGAGCAGGAACGGGGCGATCCGCGTGCCCTTCTTGACGTAGAGCACGCCCACGCCCTTGGGGGCATGGAGCTTGTGGCCGGACAAGCTCAGTAGGTTGATGCGGCTCTTGGCGAGATTCAGGGGCGCCTTACCGACGACCTGCACGGCATCGGTGTGGAAGGTGACGCCCCGACTCGTCACCATCTCCGCGATCTGCTCGATCGGAAAGATCACGCCCGTCTCGTTGTTGGCGTACATGATCGTGACCAAGGCGGTGTCATTGTTGAGCTCGTGCTCGAGCTCGTCGAGGTTGAGCCGGCCAAGCTTGTCCACGCCCAGCTCGACCACCGTGTAGCCGTGACTCTCCAAGTCACGGCAGACGGCCAGCACCGCGGGGTGCTCCACGCGAGTGGTGATAACCTTGCGTTTCTGGGGCGCGGCCGCAAGGGCCCCGTGGATGGCGGCGCTGTCGCTTTCCGTGCCGCAACTGGTGAAGATGATTTCGCCCGGTTCACAGCCGAGCAAAGCGGCCACGCGCTCCCGGCCCTCGCGGACTTTGATCCCGACCTGCCCGCCGAACGTGTGCATACTCGATGGATTGCCGTAGAAGTCCGTGAAATACGGCTGCATCGCCTCGTATACTTCGTCCGCCACTCTCGTCGTCGCATTGTTATCGAAATAGATCACCTTCATGGCTTTCCCCCGTGCTCGTGCCCCTGCTCCATGGACTCCTTGTCTTCCTCAACGTACAAGCTCTCGGAAACGAACTCGCGCAGCTTGGCTTCGACAACGTCTTTCATGGTAAAGTCGCTGATCTTGCATTGCGCACACATGCCGCGGAAGGCGATGACGACCTTGTCACCCGCGACGTCGATCAGCTCGATGTTGCCGCCGTGCGCCCGCAGGGCCGGCCGGATCTGCTCGTTGATCGTCTGCTGAATGAGCTGGATCTTCTGAATGTTCGTCAGCCGCCTGTCCTTGCGAGGCGGAGGCAGCGCCTGCTCTTGGACCTTCTCGCCCTGGATGCGTTCGATGATCTTCTCGATCTCACCCTTGCAGCCCCCGCAACCGCCGCCGGCCTTGCAGTAATTCGTCACCTGCTCGACGGTCGTCAGGTTGTTCTCGCGGATGACCCGTTCGATCTCCACATCCGTCACACCGAAGCAGGTGCAGACGACGTTGCCCTGAATCTCATGCTTCTTGCTGCCTCCCCCGCGATAGTTCTCAATGGCGGCCTCCAGGGCCTCGCGGCCCATGACGGAGCAATGCATCTTCTGCTCAGGCAGGCCGCCCAGGTAGTCGGCAATGTCCTTATTGGTCACCTTCATCGCCTCTTCGAGCGTCTTGCCCCTGATCAGCTCGGTGAGCACGGAGGAGGTGGCAATCGCACTGGCGCAACCGAAGGTCTTGAACTTGGCGTCCACGATCCTGCCGTCTGTGTCGAGCTTGAATGTCAGCCGCAGGGCGTCCCCGCACGCCAGCGAGCCGACTTCCCCAACGCCGTCCGCATCCTCAATCTCGCCGACGTTGCGCGGATTGAAGAAGTGATCCCGTACCTTATCCGTGTATTCCCACATAGCGGTCTTGACTCCCTAATCTGAGTTCTCCACCTACTATTCAGTACGCTGTCCGCCGGTCGGCGGTTTTGGCAGTCGCCCGAATAGGACCTACAGGACCGATGGGACCCATAGGACCTATCCTCCTGCTACTACGAGCTTGCCTTCAATGCCTGGTCGAAGTCGGCAAGGACATCGTCGATGTGCTCGGTGCCGACGGAGACGCGGATGTAGTCGGGCGTGACACCGGCGGCGAGCTGCTCCTTCTCCGACAACTGCTGATGCGTCGTGCTGGCCGGGTGAATCACAAGCGTCTTGCTGTCGCCGATATTGGCCAGATGGCTGGCCAGCTTGACGCTGTTGATGAACTTCACTCCGGCCGCCCTGCCGCCCTTGATCCCGAAGCCGAGAATCGCGCCCTGCCCGTCGGGCAGGTACTTCTTGGCGAGCTTGTAGTTCGGGTGCGACGGCAAGCCGGGATAGTTCACCCAGCTTACCTCCGCCCGCTTCTCCAACCAGTGCGCCAGCTTCATCGCGTTTTCCGAATGCCTCGGCATGCGCAGGTGCAGGGTCTCCAGCCCCTGCAGGAACAGGAAGGCGTTGAACGGCGACAGGCAACTGCCCATGTCGCGCAGGAACTGCACACGGGCCTTGATGACGTAGGCCAGAGGGCCGAAGCTCTCGACGTACTTGACGCCGTGGTAGCTCGGGTCAGGCTCGGTCAGCTCCGGGTAGCGGCCGTTGGTCCAGTCGAACTTGCCGGAGTCCACGATCGCCCCGCCGATGCTGGTACCGTGGCCGCCGATGAACTTCGTGCAGCTATGCACGACGATGTCGATGCCGTGCTCGATCGGCCGAAAGAGAATGGGACTGGCTACGGTGTTGTCGCAGATGACCGGCATCGCGTGCCGATGCGCGACCTCGGCGATCCGCTGATAGTCAAGGATGTCGTTCTTCGGATTGCCGATGGTCTCGATATACATCAGTCGTGTATTCTTCCTGACGGCCTTGGCAAAATTCTCCGGGTCCTTCGGATCGACGAAGGTGACCTCGATACCGAGCTTGGGGAAGGTCTGACTGAACAGGGTGACGGTCCCGCCGTAGAGCGAATTCGACGCGACGATGTGCCCACCGGCCCCGCAGATATTGAAGATGCTGACATAGATGGCCGACTGGCCGGAGCTCAGCGCCAGGCCCCCGACGCCCCCTTCCAGCGCCGCGAGGCGCTTCTCCAGCACGTCCGTGGTTGGATTCATCAGCCGGGTGTAGATATTGCCGAACTCCTGTAGGGCGAACAGCCGACCCGCGTGGTCCGTGTCCTTGAAGCAGTAGCTGGTCGTCTGATAGATCGGCACCGCCCGGCTGAGCGTGTCCGCGTCAACGGCCTGCCCGGCGTGCAGGGCCAATGTCTCTATGTGATACTTCTCTTGTCCCATCGTTTCCCCCGTGTCTACTTGGCTTCTGAAAAATGAAGGTTAGGCTCATATTATTCAAGGAAATCGGCTTTGGGATTTCCTTGAACAATCAGCGTAACTGTCTGCTCACCAACCACTCACGATTCGGAAGGAAGAATCAGGAAGACGATTTCTCCTTCCTCAAGTAAGCCTAACTTCCATTTTTCAGAAATTCAGCTCATCCTATCTCCGGCAGGATCTCCACCATGCGCTCCAGCGACTTCTTCGCCTTGAGGCGGATCTCCTCGGGCACGGTCACTTCGTATTGCAGGCTCGCCAGCGAGGCGAGGACCTTTTCGACGGTGATCTTCTTCATGTTCGGGCAGATGCCCCTGTCGCTGGCCGGTATGAACTCGGCGTCCGGCCGGACCTTCTTCAGCGGATGAACCATCCCGATCTCCGTGGCCACGATGAACTGCCTGGCGGGGCTGTCCTTGACGAACTTGAGCATCTGGCCCGTGCTCAGCAGCACATCGGCCAACTGCTTCACCGGCTCCGAACACTCGGGGTGCGCCATCACGACCGCCGCAGGATGCACCTGCTTCGCCCTTTTGATGTCGTCCTCGCCGATGAAGACGTGCGTCGGGCAGTACCCGGGCCACAGGATCAGGTCGCGCCCGGTCCGCTCCTCGACGAACCTGCCCAAGTGCTGGTCGGGCACGAAGACGACCTGTTTGTCGCGCGGCAGCGACTTGACGACCTCGACGGCGTTGGCGCTGGTGCAGCAATAGTCACTCTCGGCCTTTACGTCCGCCGTGCTGTTCACATAGCAGACGACCAGTGCGCCGGGGTATTCCTGCTTGAGGCCGCGCAACTGCTCGGCCGTAATCATATCAGCCATCGGGCAACCGGCCCAGCGGTCCGGCATGACCACCTTCTTGTCGGGCGAAAGGATCTTCGCCGTCTCCGCCATGAAACGCACGCCGCAGAAAACGATTGTCTCGGCGTCCGTCTTCGATGCCTCGATACTCAGGCCGAGCGAATCACCGCAGAAGTCGGCCAGGTCCTGAATCTCGGCAGGCTGATAGTTGTGCGCCAGGATGACGGCCTTGCGCTTGGCTTTCAGCTCCTGAATCTCATGGAGGATTCTCTGGTTCACAGTCTGCTCCGAGACAATCAAGTGGGCCCGCCCGGCTTACTCTCGTGCTTTCGATACACGAGATCGGGGTTCGGGTTGGAGACGGTGACGCCGGGCGGCACAGATTCCTTGATCCAGGTGTTGCCGCCGATGATGGCCCCTTTGCCGATCGTGACATCGCCGAGGATGGTCGCCTCGGCGTAGATCGTGACATTATCCTCAATGGTCGGATGTCGTTTCCCGCCCTTGATGATCCGGCCGCGTGCATCCCGACGGAAGCTCAATGCGCCCAGCGTCGCGCCCTGGTAGATGATCACGTTGTTGCCGATAATCGCGGTCTCGCCGATGACCACGCCGGTGCCGTGGTCGATGAAGAAGTTCTTGTCGATCCGGGCGCCGGGGTGGATGTCGATGCCGGTCCTCGCGTGGGCGCACTCGGACATGATCCGCGGGATCAGCGGAACCTGCCGAACGAACAGCTCATGGGCAACGCGATAGGTCGCGATCGCGATGATGCACGGGTAGCTCATGACGATCTCTTCAGGGGATTTCGCCGCCGGATCGCCGCCGTAGGCGGCCCGGACGTCGCCTTTGAGCAGATTGCGAATTCGCGGCAGTTCCGCGAGAAGCTCGGCCGTCACCGTCTCGGCCATCGACTGGCAATCGCACTGGCCACAGTTGTTCATGCGGCACTGGTACTGATACGCACGCTTCACCTGATCGACCAACTCCACGCAGATCTGGCTCAGCAGGTCGCCCACGACGTACTTGACGTTGGATTTCGTCACGGCCTTGTTGCCGGTGTGGCCGGGGAAGAGCACCTCGAACAGCAGGTCCAGGATGTGAAGGATCTCACCCCGCACCGGCAGATTCGCCGCATCGATGAAGTTGATCCCGCTGTCACCCTTGTACGTCTCGGTGATCTTATCGACCAGCTTCTCAAGATTCTTGTTTGTCAACTTGTTCTTTGCCATCCTACCTCCCGTGCCACCAACTCTGCTGCCATGACGGACGAGGCCATCCGGATTTCACCTCTCATACCATACGCGAAGCGGCATGGAAAGCCTACGCTCGTTCGGGCTCGCGCAGATTCGCGTACAGGTCCGTGGACAAGTAGCGTTCGCCGGTATCGCAGATGAAGGTAACGATGGTCTTTCCTTCGTTTTCGGGCCGGTGTGACAATTGGACGGCCGCCCAGACATTGGCGCCGCCGCTGATGCCGCTCAGGATGCCCTCTTTGCAGGCCAGTGCTCGGGCGGTCTCCAAGGCGTCTTCGTTGGAAACCTGGATAATCTCGTCGATCAGCTTCTTATCGAGGACATCGGGGACAAAGCCTGCGCCGATGCCTTGAATCCTGTGAGGCCCCGGCTTGCCGCCGGACAGTACGGGCGAGTCCTTCGGCTCGACGGCCACGATCCTGAGCTCGGGATTCTTGCCCCGCAGAGCCTGCCCGCAGCCGGTGAGCGTGCCGCCGGTCCCCACGGCCGACACCAGGATGTCAATGCGCCCATCGGTATCGATCCATAGCTCCCGGGCGGTCGTCTCCCGATGCGCCTGCGGATTCGCCGGGTTCTTGAACTGTTGGAGCATGATGCTATTGGGATTCTCGGCGACAATCTGCTCGGCTTTCTGTATAGCGCCGGCCATGCCGCGCTCGGCCGGCGTGAGAAGGATTCGCGCGCCGAAGATTTGCAGGAGCTTTCGTCTTTCCAAGCTCATCGATTCGGGCATGGTAAGAATCAGCGGAATACCCTTGGCGGCACAGATGAACGCCAGCCCGATCCCCGTGTTGCCGCTGGTGGGCTCGACGAGAATGGTATCCGGCTTGATGCGGCCCTGCTCTTCGGCCTGCTCGATCATGTACTTGGCAATACGATCCTTGATGCTACTGCACGGGTTCTTCGATTCCAGCTTGGCCAGGACCTCCGCCCTGCCGGAGCCCAGCTTGTTAATCCGGATAAGCGGCGTATATCCCACGGCCGCTACAATATCCTCAAATACGGCGCTCATCGTCGCCTCCCAAGTCAGATCTGATAGTCGCTTCCTCGCGTCTTCGTCCTCTTGACCAAGTCTTCGAGCATGATGGAATCCAGGACGTGGTGGATCGCCGCCTCGACCTCGACCCAGATATCCCTGGCTACGCAATCCGCCGAGCGCTTGCAGATGTCGCCATCCTCAACGCACTCGGTCGTGGTCACGGAGCCCTCAAGACAGCGGAAGACCTCGCTGAGCCTGATCTGTCCCGGCGGCCGGCCGAGGGCATACCCCCCCTTGGAACCTCGAACACTCCGTACGAGCCCGGCCGAGCGAAGCAGGCCCATCAACTGTTCCAGGTACTTGATCGAGATATCCTGGCGCTCTGCAATTGTCCTCAGTTGCAGCGGCCTCGAACCTTCATACTGAGCCAACTCGATGATCGCCCGTATCCCGTAGCGTGTACGCGTCGACAACTTCATGGCACCTATTCTCCTATTATTCCTACTAATTTGATATAGTACAATACGATGCAGTGCAATCTCTGTGCAAGGAAAACCCCGAAAAAATCTGGGCGATTCCACGGCACGGAATCCTGCCGGCCCAAAAGGGTCAAATCGACGAGTGTCAGCGATGGATACGCACTTCGGTAGCACCGGTGCGAAGGCTGGGCCGTAACAATGGGCAGACGTGTGATGAGACCTCAGAGGAGTGACAGGGACTGCGAGCCGCCGAGCGGCGGAGCCATCACGCGCGCATCGTCACCGAGTTCAATCTGTAGTTGCCGGGTATTTCCGATATGAATGGGGAGGGGCTACTCGATGGTGACGTGGTCGGCGGCGCTGAAGTGCTGACCGTCTTTAAGCCGGCCGACCACCCTCAGCTCGGTCCGGCCGTTGGCCGGCACGGCGGCCATCAGGTCGGCCCGTTTGAACGTACCCAGGACCAACGTATCACCGCTCAGCCAGACAAATGCATTCTGTTTGACCGCCGGGATCCCGCCGGGAAACAGCCGTAACGGCTCGGCCGTGTCGAAGTCTTTAGGGAGTTTGCCCTTGGGTAGAACGGTCAGCGTAAGGACCTCCTGGCTGCTGTTGCGCTGCATCTTCTGGGGCGACACAAACGTTTTCGTGTTGACCACCAATGTCACCGTGGCGGTCGCCTCGTCGGACGCGGTCAGACCCGTCGGATCGCTGACCACCAGCTTGACGGTGTGCACCCCCGCCGGCAAATACGTCGTGAAGCGGGTCTGCTCGGAGATAAGCACATTGTTGCAGTACCAGCGGTAGCGTAGCACCAGGCCCTCAGGATCGTAGGACTTGCTTGCATCCAGGGTCACGGTCCCCTTGATGTTGGCGGCGAGCGTGAAGCCGATGGCGTCGGGTCCGGCATTGGCCACCGGGGGATCATTTCGCAGCTCGTAGGCTCCCATGTCCACCGTGACGCCGGACACACGAGGCCGCCCACCCAGGTCCGTTCCGTTCGGGTCCCACGCGGCATCGAGGCTGCCGGCGTCCACGCATGGCGAAGACCACCGCAGGTGATAATCCCCCTCAGTCCAGGTGTCGTCACACGGGTCGTACGTGGTCCCGGCATCGTTCCAGGACCCCATTTGGACAAAGCACGGGTCGGCATCGATATTGTCCTGGCCGGTCCGTCCGCGGCGGATGTCGCTATTCGTAGTCTCCACGAGGGCGTTCTCCTCGGCGTAGATAAGCTCTCCATCGCCCCAGAGGATACAGTTGCTCACGTGCATCTCACTGGCATCGGAGTCGCTGAACAGTTCGCACGCCAGCGCACTTCCGACCGCTGCCTGGTTGCCAACGAGGGTGCAATGGTTCAGATGGGCATTGGCTATGGAGCCGTACAATCCGCCGCCCCGGCTCCAGGTCGAATCGGTCGCTCGGTTGCCACTGAGAATGCTGTTCGAGATCAACAATTGCCCGCCGCTATGGCTCCAGATGCCGCCTCCCTGGAACTCCGCGCCGTTGCTGGTGATGACACACCGGCTCAGGATCAGGTCGCTGCCCGAGTGATAGTAGATGCCACCGCCGGCCCACTTGGACCAGTTGTTGGCCACCGTGCAGTCAATGAGGGCGACAGTACAGTTGCCGCGGCTGTAGAATCCGCCGCCGCGGTAGACGGCGCCATTGCCGATGATCCGACAGTTGCGAATGGTGGCGTTGCCGCCGTCATTGTAGATCCCGCCGCCGCCGCCAAGCTCATCGGGCAGCTCGGCGTCCGTGTCGATGCCGCCGGTAATCGTGAAGCCATCCAATGCGGCCGCGGCATCCGTTCCGCTGATGGAGACGACGTGGTAGCTATTGTCGATCCGGCTGAAATCTCCGAGCATATCGGAAAGCCGCGAGAGCGCCTTGTCGTCGTGGAACAGGTCGCCACTGAGAATCGTCTGGTAGGCAAGGACGTTGCGATCATTGGGATTCGTGCCGCCCCAGCCGGCGTAGCCGCCCTTGAGAACAACGCCCCTCTTCAACTGGAACATGACGCTCTGGTCCCCCCGCTCGATGTCCGTGCCCACATCGGGATGGTAGGTGCCCCGCGCCACACGGATCTCGCTGTCTTCGCCCGCGTTGGCCAGGGCATCCTGCAGGGAGTTGAACGCATCCTTCCAGCTCGATCCGTTCCTGGCCCCCGGGGCGTCGGCATCCACGTAGCAGACGGGCAGGACCGTGGTCTGAGCCCCCACGGCAAACTCGAAGGAGAACACCGCGCCGGCGGTGTTGCTGAAGAGCCGCCACGAACCGGTCCCCAGCGGTCCAAACGAGCCCTTGAGCCCGCACACCGGGCTCCAGAACCCCGTGCAATCGGTGCTCGGCGGGGCCACGAACCGCAGCTCAACGGTCCTGTTCGCATGATCGACAAACAATGTCGGCTTTCCGCCCAACGAGCGCTCCGCCACGCAGCGGCTGAGGTAGAAGCGCACCGGACCGGAGAACTGAATCGTGTCCGTGTCGCGCGGAGAGGCGGGCTCGATCAACCAGGCGGACGCGCAGGTCTGTCCCGGGATCCAGGACAGATCGTTGGCGCGTGCCACGGCGACCGCGATTGCGAGAACTACTTGAATGCTGGCACGACTACTGAACATCGTGACGCATCTCCTTCCATCATCAACAGCGTCTTATAAGAGCCCTATCGGCGATTTGTCGTAGCGACTTGATGATTCCCCGAAGACGTGCCGCTGTCTTCGGGACGATTGGGCGATGCCTTGGGCGGCGCAACCTCTGGGCAGGACTGGGTCCGGAGAAAACGGCCGTTTCTTGCCACTGGTGGATTGAGCAACCGGCGCCGACAGACGAGCGCCCGCGTCGAGGATTCCGCCTTGGTCAGTCAATGACTGTCCGCGGCGTTTATCGGGCCGATGTACTGGCGGGCCACGACGATGTCGTCGAACCATACCTTGCTGATGTGGCCAGGCCCAGACTGTGTGATGTAGAGCAGAAGCCACAGGAAATTCAGCTTCAGGTCCTCCGTCGTGCGCCAGCGCAATCCTTCGAATGGCTCTCCTTGCGGATCCGGATGGAAGCTGTCCCAGACCCATTTGCCTCGCGGGAAGCCCTGCCCGAGATGGCTGACGGTTTGCCCGTCCCTGATCCGGGGCCGCCCGTCGATCCACAGGGCCTGCTCGCCGTTGCTCTGTGTCACGGGCTCGTTCATTTTCATCATCAGCTCGACGCAAATCCACCGGCCTCGCTCGGCGCTCAGTGCCGGATCATCGATGAAATCGTGTCCCCAGGACTGGCCGTCGGGGGACGAACGCATCGCCATCCAGTAGGAATAGAAATCCCACCGCCAGTGTTTGCCATAGGGCTCGATGCCCGTAGTGAACCGCTCGTTGCCCTCGGGGCGAATCCCGGCCCCACCCTGCGGCCAGGGCGTCGGCGGGTTGTAGCCGCCCACGTGGACGAAGTGGTGAATCGGGGAACAATTCGGATCGAATTTGACGTAGAAGCGGACATAGAGCCTGTCGTAGCCCGGCGGCAGTCGTCGATACAGGTGTGCGCCGGTGCTCTTGCCGCCCACGTGCGCCATCAGGAGCGAATGCTCGCCGGTGCCGGCCGGCGGAACGTCCGGCGACAGCGACATGATCTCCCTGTTCTGTACGCTCTCCCACCGCGACCATACGGCGTCGAGGCTCCCCTCCTCGAAATCCTCGGCAAACACTACGACCGGATCGTTCTCAATCCCTTTGTCGCCGGGATACCGCCGGGCCAGCCCGGGACCGCCATCGACCATGAGCAGGCCGCTCGCCTTGATACCGCTCGAGCCCGAGCCTTCCGGCGTGTCCACATTCGTCGCGAAATCCTCGCCCCGCACCTCCGCCGGATTACCATGAATGCGTGCGAACCCAAGCGAGAGTCGTGCATCGCGCGACGCCGGCCCATCAAATCCCGGCCCGTCGCCCCAGGCCGTGATGCACGAATCGTCCTCCACCCACGTGATCGGCCAGTTGTCCCCCGACCCGCTGCGGCCGCACACGATCACCTCATCGTCCCACGTCAGCCCGGCAATCACCGGGCTGACCGGATACGGCGGCTTGGAGGAAACCTGGTCGCCGGCAATGGCGACTCTGCAAATGACTGAGGATGCGAGGAAAAGGAAACAGAGCCTATTCATCTTATCCATATCCACAAATGTGTACAAAGTACATCATGCAGGGTCTCCGTTGGACCCCCACCATTTCTAAGCCCCGTCGATGAACCAGGAGGGGGCGGGAAGATCGGCCATGGTCTTGAGGCCGGGGCCGGCGTTGAGAATCGGCCGCACGGTGTTGAGCGTCACGGCACAGGTGGCGACGTCTCCGTTGATCCCGCCGGCGATTCTGGAGGAGAACGCCGGCTCGCCCTCGATCCGTACCTCCTCATAAGGTTCGGGCTCACCGACGGCGGCTTTGAATGTCAGCGTAATCACCTCGTTGTTGCCGACGAAGCCACGACCCACCTGGTAGACGCCACGGGCCATCCCTTTGGCAATCGGCTTGTAGCCGGAGGTAATGGTCTGCTCCGCCATCACCGGCTCGACACTTTCGGTGTTTCTGTCGAGCTTCCAGCCGAGCCGTGCGGCGATGAAATCCACCGACTCGGGCAGGCCCACATGCCGTACGGTGCCCGCCTTGCGCGCGGCCTCGAATTCCGCCAGGGTGAGGCCGGCCCCGATTTTCTGCTGGAACGGAATCCGGCGGATGGAAGCGTCCTGAACCCGCCACACGCGTACGCCGGTGACTTTCTGGCACAGGCCCGTGAGAGCGGTCGGAAGGAAATCCATCAGATAGCCCGGATTGACGCCCGTGGCGACACAGGCGATGCCGCTGTCACGGCAGACCTTGTCGATCCGCCGTGCGAGCTCAGGCTGTGTGCGCCACGGGAAGAGAAGCTCCTCGCACGTGGAAACGATGTGCAGCTTCGCCCTCGCAAGCTGAACCGCCTGCGGCTCAAACGCCGCCAGGTTGCTGACCGTGGTGACGACGGCGACCTGCGGCGACTTGCCCCGGATCGCCTCGTCGAGGCTGCCCGAGACGGCAATGCCGAGCCGACCGATGCCGCACAATTCGCCGAGATCCTTGCCGATCTTGGCTGGGTCAATATCCACCGCTCCCACGATCCGAAAGCCCCCGCGCGACGCTGCGGACCTGACCATCATCTGCCCCAGAGGACCGATACCCACATGGAGGACATCAATCATCTTCCCGTTCCTTCAAGCTGGTTGTTGCTACGACGGAAGACAGTATCTTCGCCACACATTGCCAGAAAACGCAATGCGTGTCCAGAGGACATGGGATGTACTGCCAGGATCGTACCGATCCGCCCTACGGGCGCACCTGCTCATCGACGGTAATAACGTGTCGTCGCTGCATGAGCCGTTCCAGCGTTTCCAGCCGCTGCTCCAGCCGCTTGTTCTGGGCGATGGTTTGCTCCAGCTCGGCGATTCTGGCGTCCTGCTCCTTCACCGCCTCAACGAGCACGGCGACCAGCCTGTCGTAGGCGAGCGACGAGGCATCCGTGCCATTGGCCTCATAGTCCACGATCTCCGGAATGACCCGGCCGACCTCTTCAGCGACCATGCCGATGTCATGGGCGCCCTGCCCCTTCCAGTCGAAGTACACGCCTCGCAAGTCCCTGACCTTGTCCATCGCGTGATCGATCGTCCGGATATTGGTCTTCCATCGCTGTGAGCTGTAGGTCTTCCAGGCGTTGGCCCTGCCCTGTCCGGCGGCACTGGCGGTGTTCGGCAGCTCCAGGCGATACTCGGGCGAGGTCTCGGCGATACCGACATAGCCCGTGCTGGTCACGCTGATCGCCGGCGGAAGGACAGCGACATTGCTGATCGTGAACAGCCCGTTGGCGCCTTTGATACTCCAGCCCCAAGGCAGCATCTTGCCGCCGCCAAGCTGGACATCGACTTCGGCATCTCCATCCTTCGGATTGCTGAAGTACGCGGCGAGCTGTCTGCCCGCGCCCTCCTTCACCACGCGTAGGGCCGGCTTCACCGCATCGACGGCGCTGGTCGTAACACTCGCCGGCACTTCGACCAGGGCGTCGCCGAGCACGTGTAGTCTCGCATCGGGCGCAGCGGTAGCGATGCCCACGTTGCCGGTCCTGGCCTTGACGACCACCCTGTCATCCCCGAACGGCGGATAGGGGAAACTCTCCCGAACGACGAGACTCGAAGAGGCGCCCTCCCGCAGGATTTCCCACGTATTCACGCCGACGCCCGTGGTCGTCATACTGATCCCCGCATCGTCCCCCAGCTCGCCCAGCAGCTTGAGCCAGGCGGGCGACGCGCCCTGCACGAGCACGTTCCCGACCACGTGCAGCTTCTCCCCCGGCCGGCTGGTCCCAATGCCCACATTGCCCGAGGGAATCGAATACATGAGATTGCCCGAGACCATCCAGTCGTCGTCGCCATATTCGACGAGGCGCGTGATGTAGTCGGACGCCGCCGTGATCTGCACCCGTTTGCAGTATTGTTTCGGGCAGGCCCCTCCCGCCCAGTAGTAGCCGTTCACCTCCACGTTCTCGCCCACCTCCAGGCCCAGGCCGGTCCCATAGCAGACCTGGACCGAGTCCACGCCCTTCAGCACGGTGTCCGGATCGGCCACGATGTCCTTGATGTCCACGGTGACATGGTAGTCGCCGTAGCAGACGGGGATCACGTCGTGGGCCTCGTCCACAGTGACGGTCCCCCGGAACGTGACCTGTCCATTCTGCCCGCATACCTGCCCCGCCAGAGCCAGCACAAGAAGCAGAATCGCCGTAATTCTCGCCGTTCTCATACCTTCATCCCTTTCAAGCCGTCATCCCCATTGAAGTCAAATCCGAATGACCGAAACCAATCCCAAATCATGTCACCCGGCCACCGATCCGGCGGCCACAATTCATTCAGGGTTTCACCGCCCGGTCGTAGATTCGCACATCGTCGATCAGGCCCTTCCAGAAGCTGAGGGGTGACATAGTGCCGCCGGCACCAATAGAGAGGTTCCCAGCCGAGCCGGCCAAGTTTGCTTGTGTGTCCCTGGCGACTTCAATATCATCGACGTAGAGGATGCGGTTGGTGCCGTCCCATGAGAGCCCCACCCGGTGCCAGTCACCGTCCGTGATGACGGTCGTAGAGGTCAATGACTTGCCCTGGCGGCCGGATTCTTTCAAGTCCGTCGCCAACGCACCGGTCCCGGCCCCAGCCATCAACCAGTTGGCACCGCCGGCCTGAGACTGGATCACCTGTCCTGGTCCACCGCCCTTGACCCACGCAAAAACGCTCAGCAGCCCCTGGGCTGGGTCGCGAGCCAACTTCGTCATGATGAAATTCGGAGCACCGGTCAGTTGCAGCGCGCCGCCCACCTTGCCACCGTCCGTCTGCCAGAGCGGAGCGCCCATCACCGTCGCATCGTGGTGCGCGCCTGCACTATCGTGGGCAATGGTCCCTGCCGTCTCATCCAGCTTCCAGTGGGCGATCAAACCCAGTTCTGGTATGACCGTTCCCAGGTATCGCGTCAGAAGGTCAAGGTCGTTGGCATCGACAACCCCATCGCGTTTGGCCGCCGGGGCGATATCAGCCGAGAGGTCGTTCGCGTCGACAGCCGCATTCAGGATCGCGAGGTCCTGCTCATCGACCTTCCAGTCACCGTTCAAGTCCGCTCGCTTCGCCAGAACCATATCCAGGGCAGCCCTCGCATCGACCCGGCCCCAGCCGTAGTAGTCATCCCTTCCGGGATCGCCAAGGTCCTTCGCAGACCGTTCCAAGAAGTGACGGACCTCATCGCCGGGCAGGTTCGGCTCAATCGAGAGAATCAGAGCGGCCACGCCGGCAACAACCGGGCAGGCCGCAGACGTACCGCCAAACGCAGGCCAATAATCCAAAATATCAGGCCGCGGGTTCCTCGCATCCGAACTGAATCCCGGGAGGCCGGCAACGTCAGTCGTCCAGAGCCATCCTATGCCCTTTGTATGTGTTAAGTCGTCCCATGTGTAGCCCTGTCCGCCCGGTGCCACAATGTCCAATTCTGGTCCATAGTTGCTGTAATAAGATCGCACGTCGTTGTGGTCCGTCGAGCCAACGGCAATAACCTCGGGATACTTGTGAGGATAGCCCGTGATAAGACCGGAATCGTTGCCTGACGCGAAGAGCACGACACACCCTTTTCCACCGCGACCCAGACCATCGGTCTTGGTAACATCTACAATGGCGGACCGAAGGATCGGTCTGGGGGTAGTTCCATAAGCCCCATAGCCAAAGACCCAACTGTTACTCAAAACGTGGGCACCCTTGTTGGCTGCCCAACGGAAAGCCGTTGCTATATCTGCCTCTGTGCTCATGTAAGACGTCCCGTCGGACCGACAGCCGTAGGTCCTGATGGGCATGATCTTGCAGCGCCAAGTGACGCCCGACACCCCGATGCTGTTATCGGCCTGAGCCGCTATCAGTCCGGCACAGAGCGTGCCATGAGCGTTCATCACGTGGCCACTTGCCGGCTCCGGCATGTCATCGTCTTCCCAAAAGTCATATCCTGGCACGAGACTCCTGATCAGGTCAGGGTGCTCGCTGTCCACACCGCAGTCGATAAGGGCAACTACGATATTCGGATCTCCTGTTGCGATCTCCCAGGCTTCGGGGGCCCGAATGTCCGCGCCCGGTGTCCCGCCGGACTGGCCGGTGTTGTGCAGGTGCCACTGCATGGGGAAGTACTCATCGTTCGGGAACACGCCGGGGGTATTAGCATCTTCTCCTGCCGACGCGATCCGTAGTTGTCCACCGGGAGCCGATTCCACCGGTGCGGGCGGCTCGAGCAGCTTTGGGTGGGATGCCGTGTTCGGGCACGCCCATTCGACCTCTGGAGCTTGGCTGAGTTGCTCCACGGCGGCAAACACGGCCTCGGCATCCGGCCCCGAAACCTCCAGCAGATACTCCTGTTGCGTGAACTCCATCCGCTTCTTGATCCGGCACCCGGCTTTCTCACAGAGGCCGTCCACTCTTGCAGAGTCCGTTCCAGCCTTCACACGGACGACGATCTCCGGGATGATGGCAACCGTCTCGCCGTTGGAGGAGAATAGCGGTGCGGCGTAGGCCACCTGGCCGCCGTCTCGTAGCGAGCGAATTGTGTCTTCGTTGCGGCCGGCCGGGCCTTCATTCTCCACGGTCCAGACGCCCCGGCGATCCAAGCCGCGAACCTCTCTAGCATCCTCGGCATTGAGAGCGGTCATACCGGCCAACGCATGGATGCCGCCGGTCTTCTCGGCCAGCTTGATGACATACCCCTTCTGGGCCTGCGGCACAAACTCCAGCCGCTCCCCGCCGGCATTGACGGTGTAAGTGCCGGCCGGGGCGAGAGCCGGATAGGACAGTAGTACGGTGAGCAGGATAGTCGGTCTTGCGAGATGCCATCTGTGCATGGTCGGTCCTCCTACGCATGGTGAGTCATGCCTCTATTCCGGCGTTCGGTGGGCGCAGCATCCACCCGTAGAACTACGTATTTTCAGCCACCCCAAGTGAGGCGGCGAAAGCGTCAGGCCATAGATACGTCGCATGTGAGGATCTGGGGAACAAGGATTCGAACCTTGACTAAATGATCCAGAGTCATTTGTGCTACCATTACACTATTCCCCAGTCTGAAACACTCTGGAACAGGCGTCTATTCTACCGCACGGGAGTGCATTTTATCAAGTCTAAAATATCGAATGATTTTCCACCCGGCCGGCAGAAGGATCGCAGCCAGGGCAATTTTTAGTGCATCACCGGCCAGGAACGGGTACAGGCCCACCGCCAGCACGCCGTGACCGCCCAGAGGCCGGGCAAAAATGTGAACCAGGCAGGACAGCCACGTCAGGCCGCAGACGTACAGGCCGAGGTTGCCCAGGACCATCGCGAGGACCGTCGTTGCCGGCCGGCGATCCCAGCCCCGTTCCGCCAGTGAGCCAACGATGTACGCGACAGCCAGAAAACCGACCAAATAGCCGCCCCGAGGGCTGAGCAAGACGCCCAAGCCAGCCCCCCCTTGGGCAAAGACCGGAAACCCCATCAAACCCTCCGCCAAGTAGGCCAGCACGCACAGAACGGCCCGCCGGGAGCCAAGCAGTGCGGCGACCATCAAAACCGCGAGAGTCTGTCCGGTGATCGGCACCGGCCCCCCCACCGCAATCTGGGCGCACAAGGCAATGGCAATCGAGCCGCCCACCACCACAACCGCGTCATACAGGCAGGCAAGCCCCTTTTCCGAGGGTCGAACAAGATCGGCGATAGTCATTCGAGCAATCATAGCGATTCAGTCCGTAGCAGAACTCCGTTTCCCTTCTTTCAATCTCACATCGCCCCCGCCGCAGTGATGCCGGCAGGGAATGAACGATCCGGTCCGCAATTATAGCCCCAGCCGCCATATGCGTCAAACGTCCATGCGTATGAGCCCTTGCACGACAACCCCTGTGCGGCAAGGGACTTACAGCGACAATACCCACACGGACAGATCTGCCGTGAAATTTTTCCGGTTTTGATCCGACTGATTCATATGTAAGGATATTCAAAGGGGGCACATCGACGCGGACAATGCGTGTGGGTCGGTGGCGGTGTCGCCGTATGAGGGCCATGAGGGCCGGATTCAATACCATCGTGAAATGGGCACAGAAGGAAGGCCCGCAAATACGTGATCTCAAGGCAGGCAACAATCACAGGCTGGGGGGATGCGCATAGTGAAAAACATGGGATCGAGCTTGGGCAAGCGGAACACGAAGATGATGATCGCAACAGTGCTGGCAGTGGCGCTGTTGACCACCGGCACGGCGGTGCCATGGTGGCATCATAGCGGCGTGGAAACCGCTCAGAACGCCTCCCGCAAGACTACGCTGCAACTCACCGGCACAGTCGGCGCGCATTTCACAGGATACTACATCTGCAACGGCAAGCGAACCACCGTCTGCGGCGTTCTGCCCATCACCCTCTCCGAGTCCGGCATTTCGCAGTGCGAGTTCCGCAAGATCAAGCCGAACGACACCCTCGTCCTCCAGGTGCGTGACGGCGGCTCCTACCTGCATTATGCAGCCCCTGCGGGGACCCGGGGACTCAGAGCCGATACTGCCACCGGAGGCTGGAACGCCGGAGCGATCAAGAGATAGGAGACCCGCAAGAAGACAAGTAGGGCAATATTGTGCCTACGCGGGATTGACATACCGCGGCGTGGCCCGTAGAGATATAGCTCTCGGATCACGTGATACGGCGGTCGAACTTGGAAAGGGGAAGGAATGGACAAGGGATTGTACGCAAGGATTGCACTCGCCAGTCTGGTCACTCTCACGGCATTTCTAAGCACTTCCTGCATCTACATCGGCAATCACGTCGAGATGGCCCGCTGCGAGAAGGAGGTCGCGCTGTCGGCCCCGCTTCAGCCGGGCTCCTCATTCTCGGCCGTCACGGGCGACGGCTCCATCATTGTCAAGGGGCTCGACACCAGCGAGTGCAAGGTGCTCGCGAAGGTCGTCACCCACGCAAGAACGCAGGAGGCCGCCGAGGAGTTGGCGCAACAGATCAATGTGAGGCTTGAGCCTTCCGGCGACGGCCTCAAGGTGGTCGTCGACAAGCCTTCTGTGATCAGGAACGCCAATTACGGGGTGTCCCTCGATGTCGATCTGCCCACGAAGACCAGTCTCGCCCTGGAGACGAGCGACGGGGCCGTGCACATCACCAACGTGACCGGCACGGTCAACGCAAAGACCTCCGACGGCAGCATCGAGGTAGAGGGTCTCACCGGCGACGTGAAACTGAGAACCTCCGACGGCGGCATCACATGCTCGCGGATCGACGCAAAGACGCTCAACCTGCATACCAGCGACGGCTCGATCAGACTCACGCAGGCCACCCTCGACACCGGCGAGGTTCAGACCTCGGATGGCGGCATCACACTCGGCGAGGTCCGCAGCGACAGCCTGGACCTGCGAACGAGCGATGGTTCCATCCGATGTCGCGACATCGTTGCCGCCCGCGTGACTTGCCACACGTCCGATGGTGGTATCGAGGTTGATTTCTCGCCGGACACACCAAAAGCCCTCAGTCTCAGCGCCACAACCTCCAACGGCAGCATCACCTTCGCGGCCCCGCCCGGACTATCCGCCACGATCGAGGCAAACACCGACGACGGCTCGGTCCACACGAGCCTGCCTATCACGGTCCAGGGCAAGGTCGGCAAGTCCCTGCATGGGACAATCGGTGCGGGCGAGGGCAAGATCTATCTCAAGACCAATGACGGGTCCATCACGATCCGTTAGGACTTCATAGGACGGGAGAAATGGAAATGACACGATGTAGCTCAGGCAGGACAATCATGATGGGCCTCTGTGCCCTGTCGCTCACGGCAGTGAGTTGCGTCATTCAGTCTTGCGGCTGGAGCCAGGCCAAATACGAAAGAACCACCAGCCAGAAGGCGCCACAGGGGACGAACACGACCGTCGACGTGGAGAGCCGGTTCGGCTCCATCACGATCATGGGGGCCGGGGCAAATGAGTTCAATGTCGATGCGACCATCATTGGCCACGCGCCGACGGAGGAAGAGGCGCAGGAGCTGGCCGAGAAGACACAAATCCGGCTGGAATCGGTCGGCAATGCGCTACGGGTCAGGGCCGATACGCCTACTACCGGGAACAATCGGGGCGTCAGTGTCAGCTACACCATCACCGCCCCGAAACGAGTCAGCGTCAAATGCGACAGCGACTACGGCAGCCTGAAGATCGTAGGCGTCGAGGGAACAGTCGCCGGCAAGTCGAGCAACGGCTCGATCCACGTCGAGAACATCCAGGGACCGGTCAATCTGCGTACCTCCTACGGCTCCATCACCTGCCGGAATGTCACGGGACAGATGACGGAACTGGAGAGCAGCAACGGCTCGATCACCCTTTCGGAGCTTAAGGGCTCGGCGAAAGTCGAGACCTCCTACGGCTCCATCACCTGCGAGGGCTTCTCCGACGGCGACTATCACCTGAAGTCGGGCAATGGCAGGGTCGCACTCGTAAATGGCTCGGTCGGCGAGTGTGACGCCTCTTCGTCCTACGGCGCCGTCGTCTGCAGCGATGTCAAGGGCGACCCGGTCAAGCTGAGCTCGGGCAACGGCAGCCTGGAGTTGACGGACGTGAACGCCCGGAACCTGAGCCTGTCCACCTCGTACGGCACCATCAAAGCCGGGCAGATCACTACGGCCGATGTCACCGCCCATTCCAGCAGCGGCAGCATCGAGATCCTCTGCTCCGAATCCTGCCCCGCCGATATGAAGGCCCAAGTCAAGAGCGGTTACGGCAGTATCAATTTTGTGGCCCCGGCGCAGTTCGCCGGGCAGGTCCGCCTGTCCACCCAGTACGGGTCCGTGCGAACCGGCCGGCCCGTCACCCTGAGTGGCGAGATCGACAAGAAGAATATCAGCGGCACGATCGGCGAGGGAACCGGCTCGCTCCACCTGGAAACCAGCAACGGCTCGGTCGAGCTGGAGTAGGGGTGATATGGCAGCAAGCGGCCGCATAAGATGGGTCTCGGCCTGTGCGGTGATCTCCGGGACAATACTGATTCTGTCCGTCGGGATCGGTGCAGGTGGAGCAATCCCGAATGTCCCTGTGCCGCAGATCGATGGGACATGGTGGCAGGTGGCCGGTAATCCGATCGACCACAAGTACGCGACGAAAAAACAGGAGCCGGTCGATTTCGCCGTCTGGCAAGCGGCGGACGGCTCCTGGCAGCTCTGGTCGTGCATCCGCGGCACCACCGCGGGCGGCAAAGGCGGCCTGACACGTTTCTTCTACCGCTGGGAAGGCAAGCGCCTGACCGATCCGAACTGGACGCACATGGGGATTGCCATGGAGGCCGATCCTTCGCTCGGCGAGACCCCCGGCGGACTCCAAGCCCCGCACGTGGTCAGGCTCGACGACACCTGGCACTTGTTCTATGGCGACTGGGTCAACATCTGCCACGCGACCAGTACAGACGGCAAGAGCTTCACACGCGTCGTGCAACCAAACGGCAAGACCGGCATGTTCAGCGAGGGACCCGCCGTGAACACGCGTGACATCATGCTCCTGCCCCACGACGGAAGATGGTACGCCTATTACACATGCCACCCGAACAACCAGGGGATGGTCTGCCTGCGAACGACGGCGGATTTCAGAACTTGGAGCGATTCAACCGTCGTCGCCTTCGGCGGCCAGGCGAGCACAGGACCCTGGTCGGCGGAATGTCCCCATGTCGTCAAACTTCGCGATCACAGCTTCTACCTCTTTCGCACCCAATCCTACGGTAATCCGGAGAAAGGCGACATCCGCAAACGAGGGCCGGCGAAGACAAGCATCTATCATTCCACCGACCCAGCCATGTTCGGCATCAACCAGGATGAGAGATACCTCCTCTGCACATTGCCCGTGGCCGCTCCCGAGATCATCCTGCACGAGGGCCGATACTACATCGCCGCATCCACTGCGGCCAGTCCTCCGGCCTGACTCCGCCAGCCTTCGTCCATGGGCCGTGCGTGTCGAAGTCCGGATACCATTTAAGCGTCCAGAGCTCCTTGAGGCCGACTTTCCGTACCGACCAGTCTAGGAACAGATAGTTCACCCCGCCATCGTGGCGATTGATGCATAAGCCATACCAAGGATTGGATGGGAAGATGTCTTCACGAGGGGGAGGCCCGAGCAGAGGCGATGAGGCAGAGCCTCCGGCACTGTCGAACAGCATGGGGATGGATGCATATGGCAATGGCTTGCCGCTGGGAGTCTGATACTCCACCCAACTCTTGCCCGTCTGACTTTTGGACGGACTGACCCCGATAAGAAAGGCATAGTTGATGTCGTAGCTCTGCGCGAAGATTCGCCCATCGGGCCTCGTCCACCAACCCGCAGCGAACGTGCTGCCATGACCCCACGGGCCGTCTGACGACTCCCGCCAAGGTTGTGCCCTGTCCAGTCGAGAGGCCGCAGGGCACAAGTATAAGCTGGGGCGAACCATCTGGTAATCGATCAGGGTGTTCAGGCCCGCCCGGTTGGGGTCGGTGGAACCAGTGTCATAGAAGAGATCCCAAAGCTCTTTGGTGATCGCCCCATCCGACCGGGCCGTCGCTTCGGTCTGGAAGAGTTGTCCCCATTGCCGCAGCTTTGCCTGGCATGCGACGCTCATCGCCTGCTTGCGCACCCGCTGTAAGCTCGGCAGCAGGATCGACATGAGCATGGCAATGATGGCGATTACCACCAGCAGTTCAATAAGGGTAAAACCCTTGCGATTGACGAAGGATGATTGATGATTGATGATTGGTAAATGATTGTCGATGAAGGACTTACGTGTGACGGAACAGGGATAGTCCTGTCCCCTCTGAGCCGCTCCTGCGCTCCTTGCATCTGGCTTTCCGCAACGCATCGTTTACGCTCCTTCTTCCAAAGGAACCGTACAACTTCCGCTTCTTTCCAGGCACTTGTCCCTGTCTATCCTTTGCCTGTGCCTGTTCCTGCGGGCGCCATCCTTGCATCATGTTGCCAACCCCGCCCCGCTCATATCAAGAACAAATTCTAGAAATCCCGCAGAATATAGAAAATGTAGTTGAATCCCGGGTTCGAATCCGAGAAAACTAGGGTCCGTCCCAATCCTGTTCGGCACGGGGTTTGCTTCTGAGCGGCCTCACGGGAAAGCAGCTTGGTGGTATCCTGAATTGGGGGGGAGCCTGGGGCGAGTAGCTCGGATGTGCGCAGCACAAACCACGGCTGCCATCCCAACAGGGAGTGAGCCTTGGGCCGCTCAATTCGTTTTTTGCAGACGCTCGATATGAGCCAGCAATTCCTCCTGGCTGGCCATTCCGGTGAAGTACCAGCACAGCATTTCAAAGGTCCGCAACGTCGGCTTGCGGCCCGTCCACAGCGAGATCAGCATGCACGCCAGAATCGCCGCCGTCCCAGAAGCCGTAACACCGCCTCTCAGAATCCGGCCCCTTCAAGTCTACCCAGACGGTCACGTCCCTGTAGGGATTCCCATACGCATTCCTCGCCTGTAGGACAATCTCGACTTTCTCCCAGGTGCGACAGGCCACGGTGGTTGCATAGGCGATGCTCGGCGTAGACACGATGATGGGAAGTAGCGCCATGAGAAGCCTGGCACGAGCAACAACGGCCATATGTCTCTCCTCTACGTGAACCCTCTCACAAGTCAACTGCCGAAGCCCGGGGCACAGGCGCCACAGGTTTGGACTCGTGACCCCCGACTCTCGATACGAAGTCCAGCCATTTGCGCCAGGTCTCGCGATAGAGATCGCCCGAGGCCACAAGACTGTCATTGTGGCTGCCGGCGATTTCCACAAACTGCTTCGGCTCATTCGCCGCCTCATACAGCCGGGTCCCAAACTCGAAGGGCACCAGCTCATCGTGCCTGCTGTGCATCACCAGCACGGGGCAGCGGACCTTCCGGATGTGTGCCCGCGTGTCGTACCGGAAGAAGGCAAACAGGCGGACGGGCATATACGGATAGAACCTGGCGCCAATGTCCGGGTAGGAGGTGAACGCCCCTTCGACCACGAGGGCACGGACTCTGGCCCGGCCGGCGAGGTGAGCGGCGACACTGCCGCCCAGCGAGTAGCCAAACACGATAATCTGCTCGGCAGGCACCTGCTTGGCCCCAATCAGCCAGTCATAGGCGGCCTGTGCATCGCGATACGTGCCGGCCTCTCTGGGCTTGCCGCCGCTGCGGCCATACCCGCGGTAGTCAAAGATGAAACAACTCAGGTGCAGATCATGAAACAGGCGGAGGCTGTCGAGCCAATGCATGATGTTTCCGCCGTTGCCATGGCAGAACAGCACGGTGAACCTCGCATTCTTCGCTGGGACGTACCAGCCGTTCAATGTGACGCCATCACCGCTGCGAAAGTCGACATCCTCGAAGTCCAGGCCGATATCGGCGGGCGTGAGCGAGACCTCCCGCGTCGGCCGGTAGAGCAACCTCGGCTGCAGGAACAGCAACGTCAGTCCCGCGACCGCATACAGCAGAACGAGCCCCGCAGCAACATACAGCAACAGCAACATCATAACAGACCTTCAATCGTGAATCGCAGCCAGTCCATCCGGTGCGTTGCGGCATTTTAGTTTGCCGGGCGACGCCAGACAAGCTACAATCCATTCGTGATTGCACGAAGACTCACGACAACCGTCTCTGTTGGGTCTGTGAGGCTCGGTTCTTCTGCCCGCGTCGTCATCCAGTCGATGACCAAAGTCCCCACGACGGACATTGCCCGATGCGTCAGGCAGATCAACCAGCTCGTACGGGCGGGTTGTGCGCTGGTACGGGTAGCCGTCCCGCGGCGCGCGGACACGGCCGCATTCGCCGAGATCGTCAAACGCGTCGATGTTCCGCTGATCGCCGATGTGCACTTCAGCCCGGAGCGGGCGATCGAGGCCATTGAGGCCGGGGCGGCCAAGATCCGGCTGAATCCGGGCAATATCAAGGATCCCGGCGATATCCACCGCGTCATCGACGCCGCCAAGTCGCATGGTGTGGCCATTCGCATCGGCGTCAATGAAGCGAGCATTCGGGACCTCAGCCAGGAAGCCGTCCCGCCGGAGCGACGGACGGAATTGATGCTCGATGAGATGCGGCGATACATCCGGCTGTTCGAGGACCATGGCTTCGACCAGTTAGTGCTCAGCGCCAAAAGCAGCGACACCGTGCGGACCATCGAGGTCAACCGGCGCATCGCCGAGAGCTTCCGGTACCCGCTTCATCTCGGCTTGACCCATGCCGGTCTGCCCCAGGACGCGACGGTCCCTTCCGCCATCGCCCTCGGCACACTCCTGGCCGAGGGAATCGGCGATACGATTCGAGTCAGCGCCGCCGGCGACCCGGTCGTCGAGACGCGGATCGCCGCACAGATCCTTATCGCACTGGGCCTGCGAGAGAGATCGGCACCGGAGCTGGTCGTCTGCCCCACGTGCGGACGGACCGAGATCGACGTCGTCAGGCTGGCAAAGCAGGTGGAAAAGGCCCTTCGCCAAGTGAAGAAGCCGTATCGCGTGGCCGTCATGGGCTGCGTAGTCAACGGCCCGGGCGAGGCCGCCGATGCCGACTTCGCCATCTGCGCCGCCAAGGGCAAGGCCTACTTCTACCGGCACGGACACAAAGTCGCCATTGTGCCGGAGACGGAAATCGTCCCGCGGCTCCTGCAAGTACTATCGGAACTGTCGTAGAATCGTTGAAGACCCGGCCCGCGTATGACTGATAATGTCCAACAGATGCTGAAAAGACTCCTGGTGGCTATTATCTTCAGCATCGCCTTCGGCTACATCGAGTCAGCCGTCGTGGTTGACTTGCGTGCGATCTTCCATCCCAACGGTTTCCACTTCCCAATGCAGGTCTTTGCATTGACGGCCCAGGGCAAACAACTGCTGCTGACGGAGATTGGGCGGGAGGTGGCGACGCTGACGCTGATCCTCACAGCCGCCTGGCTCTTCAGCCGGAACCGGCAGGAAACCGTTGCCTACTTCATGCTCATCTTCGCCGTCTGGGACATCTTCTATTACGTCTGGCTGAAAGTCCTGCTGGATTGGCCGGCGACACTGCTGGACTGGGATGTCCTGTTCCTGATCCCGGTGGCCTGGGCGTCCCCGGTCCTTTACCCCGTTCTCGTCTCGATGGCGACGTTCGCGTTCGCCGTGGTGATTCTCTACCGCAGCGCACGGGGCCGACCCTTGGTGGTGACGTTCGCGGATTGGCTCGGCTGGCTCGCGGCGGCCGTTGTCGTGGTGGTTTCCTTCTGCCTGGCAGGCCTGCGCATGGACCAGCCGGATTACGCAAGCCATTTTCACCCGCCGCTTTTCGCTATCGGCTACGCCGTGGGTGTCGCGACGTCCATACGATGCCTGTGGAGGTCGCCCGTACAGGCCTTGGCGGAGCCCTCATAGGTCCTATCTCCCAGGCCGGAGCATGCGCAAAGGCTCTGCCCGTTTACGCCTCCGTGCTGGCGGGCCGGCGAGCCGACGGCCGGCGTGAGCCACCGTTCTCGTCCTGCGTGTTGAACGATTCAAATCGGCCGAAGATCATCTTGCCCGCCGAGGTCTGCAGCGAGCTTGTCACGCTCAGCGTCACCTCCCTGCCGATCTTGTTGCGGGCATTTTCCACGACGACCATCGTCCCATCGTCGAGGTAGCCGATGCCTTGGTCCGCCTCCTCGCCGCCCTTGACGATCCGCACCTGCATCTGCTCGCCGGGCAGCACGACCACCTTGAGCAGATTGGCCAGATCGTTGACGTTCACCACATCGACGCCTCGCACCTGGGCGACCTTGGTCAGGTTGTAGTCGGTCGTGGCGATCCGCCCGTTACAAGCCTTGGCGAACAGCAGCAGCTTCTGGTCCACGCCCTTGGCTTCCTCGATGTCCGCCGCATTGGTTTCGTCAATCTCCACGTCGATCGTTGAGTTGGCCTGCATCTTATTGAGCACGTCGAGTCCGCGGCGACCACGATTGCGCTTGAGCTTGTCGGCGGAGTCGGCGATGAGCTGCAGCTCGTTGAGGACAAAGCGAGGCACGATCACCGGCGCGTCGAAGAAACGATTGGCACACAGGTCGGAGATTCTGCCGTCCACGATGGCCGAGGTATCGAGTACCAGCGGCCGGGCGCCCTTCGTCTGCTTGGCGAACTCCACGTACGGGATGACGAACCGGACATCATCCTTCGTCCGGATCACGATGCTGATGGTCAGGTAGCAGATGCAGATGCCCATGATCCACTTGATCGCCGCCACGGTTTCCGGGATCAACTGAATGGCATAGGAGTTGTTGATCATGTCCACCACCGGGGCCAGCACGACGCTGATGAGCAGACCGACGATCAGGGCGAAGAAGACGCCCGCCAGAGCGCCGAGCTTACGCCGCGGGGTCAACACATCCACCATGAAGGCGAATGCCCCCATCCCAAAGCCGGCGATCACCACGCCGATGAAATTCGACTGCCGATCCGCCGCCTCCCGGGCGATCTCCATAGAGCTGACGCTGGCGAGCATGAACGCGACCAGCACCACCCAGAAGATGACTCTCAGAATCCATAGCAGCATCACTATGACCTCCCAATGATGACGACGATAGCATCAATACACGCATCATTATATTCATCGGCCGCGGCGGCATCAATCATTACACGACCCGCCCGCAATGAATCTCGCCGGACCCGAATCCAGGCGAGTTCTCGCGTACGCGTTCGGCGCAACGAAAAAGGCTGGCAGTGCCTGCGACCGCCAGCCCTTCCGGATTTTGCGTGCCAAGTTGAAATGCCGTCCCAATTACGGCGTCACCGCCCGGTTGTAGATACGGATATCATCGATAAGCCCGGACCAGCAGGCACCTGCCTCACTTACGGTAGTACCAGCCGGTCAGGACGAACTCCTCTTGAGCGCCGAGCAGCAGTTCGGGACGCTGAAGGGCGGCCAGGATATTGTCCTGAACCGATAGGGTCGGCATCCTGGCGATGGTCATGGTACCATTGACGTACCACGCCCAATCACCGGCCTGGTGAATATCGGCATAAGCCCCGGTCGCTTCAGTCACGGTGACGAGTGCATCGGGCGCATCGTGCACCGCGACTCCAAAAGCACATACAATGTTGCCGTTGGAATCGAAGGTTGCCTGTGCCGCATTGGCATCCGCCACGAAGGTGCCAGTGACATCACCCTTGATCTGCCCGTCGATCTTGTCAGGTGTCGTATCGTTGTAGTCGGTCAAAGTGATCCGGCCACCAAAACCGAATCTCAATACCATATCCTCATCAATGCTGGGTGCCCCAGCCGTGGTGGTTTCCAGTTCACCCGATACGTCTTGTCCGAGGAATCTCCCATTGACCGCCGCCGGACACGTGTGCCACGGCCATGGCCCGCCGGTCCAAGTCTGGTTCCACAAACCTCCAGCGGCGCCGAAACGTGTGGCAACCGCCGTTCCGTATTCGCAGAAGGATTGCGGTTTCATGCTCTCCACCGGCTCATACTGTCCACTGAGGGCAAACTCGCCGATACCGCCAACCAGCGGGACTTTTCCACCGAGGGCCGCCAAGATGTTGTTCTGGAGTGTGAGCCCCTTCATGAGAGGCGCTGCATACAACCCGGCCAACTCCAACCGCCAGTCTCCCGCCTGTTTGATGTAGGCAAAGACCCCGGTTGCCTCATCCAGAGTCAGTGTGAGTTCGGGACCCGGCGGGCGGAAGGGCGCCAGGAACATGCCGGTTCCCTGGTCTACGAGAACGCGGGATGCATTGCCGTCGACTATGTTGACCCCTGGGCCGCTCAGGACCATCGTCCCAATGACCCCATCGCCGTTGTTCTTATCGTGGGCGGACAGAGTCAGCACGCCTTCGATCGGGAGGGTGATAACGAAGTCGCTGGTGACCTTTGCAGCAGCCGTGGTTTGAAGGGCCAGGACACTGGACACGTTGGAACCAAGCAGGGGCTGGGCCGTATTGTCACACCACGTCCAGGGCCCTTGCCCCCAGTTGACCTGCCAAGTGCCCTTGCCGCTCACCAGCTCTATCGTGGTTCCTGATCCGTAGTCGGCAAAAGGGATTGGCTCTGCCACGGCGGAAACCGCCGATATGAGAACCGCCAAGAACATCAGACTTGATTTTACTGTGCTTTCACGTAGCTTCATGGTGATGCCTCCTTACTGATGATGCACTCTTGTGCGTACAGTGTTACACGAAATAGTTGTTGGACGCGCATGTTCAGCCTCGATCCGAAGACCTTCTATCTGAACAGAAAGATCGTTCGCGATCCGATGATGCAGCGACTACGCGAGCCGCCGGAGCTTGATTCCCGCCGTGCCCAGACCCAGGAAGCCAAGAAGGACAGCGCCCGGGAGAGGAACAACGTTGATCTGCCCGGATAAGCGTTCTTCGAACCGGCCCCACCCATTATAGGTCCCGGCCCAGAGGGTGTTTGGGACTCCTTCATACCGTGTATTCAAAGGAGCGATGGCACTCCACCCGTGATCGATTGGGCCCTCGCCATACGCGGTTGATACGTAGTTTCCGGACAGGTCGAAGTAGTCCGCCTTGAGACCGCTGACGAGTTGCCCCTGTCCATCCAGTGATCGCATGTCTTCCTTGGGCACGATGGTGTAGATGTCCCGAGCAGGTCCCGTCATCTGATAGAACGCTATCGTGTTCGATCCCCATCGGTTCTTGTAGACGATTTCTATGTTATGCCAGCCAGGGCTGAGATCAAGAATGGCTGTCTTTTTGGATGACTGTGCAGGCGTGTCAATAAGCAACAGTTGCTGACCATCCAACGTCATTTTGCCGTAGTCATCGACCGATAGGGCGTACTGCACCAGTTCGGCCTTCGCCAGGACTCCGCTGAACAACACACACACGATCGCTGCAGACAAATACCTTCTCATTGCCTTCCTCCCTTCAAAAACTGGACATGATTCACACCCTTGCACTGCCTTGACCAGAACACCCCTTACTTGAACGGTGGATTAGTTCCCAGTTTCATATTGCCCCTCCTATAGCCAACGTGCTGCCTTCCTTGCGGGCGCTGGCAGAAGCTCCCGCCGCCTCGTTCGCGGTTAGTCGAAGGAGGCCGCTGCACTCCGGTCAAGTCATGACGTGTCATATGAGGCTTATGGCTTCACCGCGCGGTTGTAGATACGGACGTCATCGATCAGGCCGGACCAGAGGCTGCCGGGAGCCAGGGCATACCCGGCGCCGATGGTCAGCGCCCCGCCCCGGCCGACAAGCCCTGGCTGCGCATCTTTGGCCACTTCTTTGTCGTCTACGTAGAGAAAACGATTGGCGCCATCCCACACTAAGCCGATGCGGTGCCACTGGTCGTCGGTGACCACGGCGTTTGACAAGCCACGCTTTGCCAGACGACCGGAATCCATGAGGTTCGTCATGACCGTGCCGTCGGCGGGATTGGTGCAAAGCCAATTGACTCCACCTTGCTGCGAGATGACAACTTGTCCTGGCCCGCCGCCCTTGATCCAGGCGAAGACGCTGAAGGGTCCCTTCCCGGGGTCCAGTACGAAGCTCGTTGGGATGAAGTCGTCGATACCATCCAAGGCCAGCGCACCGCCGATCTTGCCGCCGTTAGGCTGCCAAATCGCGTTGCCCATCACGAGGGCATCGTTCGCTCCGGCGCTGTCGTGGGCGGTATTGCCCTCGGTCTCATCGAGAGGCCAGTGTGCTACGAATGTCGGATCGGGCAGTTCCTCCCCCCAGTGGCTCATGAGCACTTCCAGGTCCTGACGATCAATGATGCTATCGCCGGCAGGTGGCGGCGCAACGTCAAACGAGGACTCATTCTGCCCCCAGTGCTCAATGAGCATGACTAGGTCCTCAATGTCGATCCTGCAATCACCGTTGAACTCGGGAGATGGCGGCCACGTTCTGGCCAAAACCAGGCCGCTGATAACAGAGGCAAGGCCATGGGCCGTGAGGCTGATATTCAAGGTGGCATCGCCAGCCCGAAAACTGTACTTAAGTATGGAACCGCCCTTTCCTTGAACGCTTCCCTGGGCAACATAGGTATCATGTCCTGCCAAAATGGTGTCGCCCTCAACAACGATATCCATAGGGCGGGGTTGATCTGTATAGAATATGAGCTGAAGTTGGTATTGCATACCGGCAACCAGTCCACCCGCATTGATAGATGTTGTGGAACTGGGGTCTGCATACAACCATGTTACGCCGTGGAGCAACATATCGAGATCAGAATACCCTGTATTGGGGGGTATACCCTGCCACGTACTGGTCTCGCCCTCTGCTGATGTTGTAAAGGTCAACTGAGGATAGTCCTGGTCTTGAGAGAAGACGAAGCTGCCGAATCTTGGGTTCCCGTTGTTGCCAAAATTGATGGCATACACGATCTCGCCGGACAAGTCCAGGTCCGCTGGCGTGTTCAAGGGCAAAACCTCCATATTCGGGTCTTGTGCCAGACTCGCTGATCCGGCCGCCACAAGAATCAGACTCACACTCAAGCCAATTATTCTCTTCCACATACGATGGTTCTCCCTTCTTTTGCGGTTGATACCCATTCTTCACACACCGTTCGACACCTATCTCATCATGGCAATCCTCCAAATAGGACATCGTGTTTGCACTGACCTGACTGCCTCCTGGGCGGCCCCGCCGGTCTTGCGTGACCCTCGTTTGCTGCCTGAACTACGCAAGGAAGGGGGAAATCCCGCCGCGACCGCAAAAAGATTCCGATCTCGGGTCTCAAATCTTCAAATTCCAGGACTCCTGTGTTACCATGAGGACGCGTGCCAAACCGGCATCGAGGCTGGACGTACGACGTGTGGAAAATCGCATGCCTCTGGAGGCGATATATGGGAAAGGCAAACGATCACACATCCTCAGGGGGAGCGGAAAGGCAGTTTCCGGCTACTGAATGGACCAAGCTCCTCAGCGGGCCACAAAATGCAGCCGTGCTCGCGGAGCTATACGAGAAGTACTGGAAGCCGATCTACTGCTATCTTCGAAGCATGGGCTTCGGCAATGAGCAGGCGAAGGACCTGACGCAGGGGTTCTTCACGGACAAAGTGTTCGGACAAGACCTCGCGGGAAAGGCCGACCGCGAAAAGGGCCGGTTTCGCAGCTTCCTGCTTCGCGCAGTACGCAACTACGCGATCAGTGTCCAGCGGGCCAGTGGGACGCACCTGTCGCTCGACGATGACCATGAGGTCCCAGACAACCGTACTGACCCGGAGAGAGATTTCAACCGCGCATGGGCGGACGGGCTCCTTGAGGAGGTGCTGGAAGAGCTTGAGCTGGAATGCCGGGGACGGAACAAGCTGACGCACTGGCACGTGTTCCACGACTGGCTGCTGGAGCCCCAAATCGAGCAGAAAAAGGAGGCGATGGACCAGATTTGCGTCCGGCATGGCGTTCCCGATGCGTCCACGGCGTATCACCTGATCGAGAACGTCAAGCGGCGGTTCCGGGCCATTCTGCGGGACCGGCTCAGCGCGCTGGCCGGCTCGGAGGAAGACATCGACCTGGAGATCCACAATTTCATCGATGTTTTCTCCGGCGGCCCGGCGAGAACGTGATGCACGGCGCGTATGTACATGAAAACGCTGCAAGGGGGACACTGTGGCCGAAGAGAGTGGACACCTGCATCTGAACGACGGCCAGAAGTCGCGGCTGCTGGGCTTCGCCCTCGATGCCGATAAGGTGGTTCGCCCACTTGACGAGAACGAGCAGCGAGGGGACCTGCTCTGCGATCTGCTTCGCTGCCCACTGCCGGTGCGTGAAGTCGCCTGCGACCCGAGTGTCCCAGCGGCGAGTAGCTCCCACGCCGGACTTCGCTCCGTCTTCGGCCCGTGCATCCGCGAGTTGTTGCTGGACCCCAAGACCGATGTGGCGACCCTTCAAAGGATCAAGGACTACGCCAAGACGCTCGGAAGAGACGCCGGATCAGAAGTCGAGAAAGACGTATTCCTGGCCGTCTACTTCGCCGCCATCGCCGCCGCGATGGTGTTCCATGACAAACGCATTACCGAGCACAGAGATCAGGACTTGACACAGTTCCTTGACTCCGTTGCCCACGCGGCCTGGATGCCCAGCGATTTGAAGGGACTCTTCTACAAAGGGCAGGAGGCGATCCTGATTGCCGGCCTCGAAGGTTGAGCCCAGGCACGATTCCTCATCACTTTGTCACATCGTGCAGCTCGGCGACTTCCTTCTCGCTCAAGGCTCGATCATAGACGCGCACATCGCGCATCAAGCCTCGCCACGAAGTGAGATGCCAGACTCCCTTGCTGAGGACGATACCCTCATTGCACATGATGAGCGATCCTGATGCCTCGACGCCGGCATCCAGTCTGCCGTCCACGTATAGTGAAAGAGTCTGGCCATCATAGACTCCGGCAAGCTGATGCCAATGGCCGTCATTCAACGGCGTTTTGCCCATGACGCAACTGCGCAGTGCCGATGCTGACACGCTGAGGGCCGCGCATTCGAAGACCGGCGCATGCGTTTTCTGGGCAACGGAAAGGGTCCAGGCATCTCCCTTCCCCGCCACTTGCTGGTCTGTCGGGCCCTTCTCATCCTCGGTTGGCGCATACTTCACCCAGGCTGCGACCGTCAGGGCGTCCTGTACGTTCAAGTCGGGCATGTTAGGGCATTGCGCGGAAGCTTCAGCCCCGTAGAATTGCAGGACCGTGTGACCATCGGCGGTGAGCCGGCGGACATCGCCCAACAACTCTGCGGCGTGTCCGCAACCGGAACGGTCACTGAGGACTCTGCCGTCGAGATCATCGAATGTCCACCAGCACAACAAGTTCCGATCCGGAAGATTGCAGAAGTGCCTTCGGTTGTAGGGCTGGTTCGACTCAAACAGGCGGAGACAGGTACGGAAGTTCTCAGCCCATCTTGTTTCTTCTGTGGGAGGGAGCAACTCTATTGCTTTCTTCTGTGCCGCCACGGCGTCTGCGAAACGACCGTCAGCAGCGCAGGTGACCGCATACGCGTTGAGATACCCCCAGTGGCGCCAGTTCGTGAGGACACAGGCACGCTCTGCACTCGTGACCGCCCCCGCAGAGTCGCGGAGTTGTTGATCGGGGCAAGTCGCCAATACCCATGCAAGCCTGTGCAGGGTCTCCTGATCGTTGTTCCTCAAGAACAGCGCGAGCTTGTAGCTATCGATTGCCGCGTAACAGTGGCCACGGCGTTCCTCGCGATCTCCCTGGCGAAAATAGGCGATGGACAGCCTTTGGGCCAGGTCAGCGCCTCGTGCGCCCAGTTCGGCATTGTCAACCGGCAGCATCGCCAGGTACTGCTGCAGGAACATGGAAGCCTTTGTCAGGTCATCCTGTCCCATCGCGTGCGAGGTGAGATTCAACAGACAGTCGATGGCCTCCGAACCCCGCTCCGTCCCAGCACGGTGGCAATAGTCCAGTCGGGCAAGCCATATCTCTTCCTGCGAAGCCAGCCGGATGCGGCCATTCTCAATGCGAAGGTCGATGTGCGTGGTCACGAGGCTCCCGATCTGAGCGATGCTTGAAGCGTCCGTGCGAAACGGAAGCAGCCCCTGGCCGGACATCAGGGCAGAACCACTCGCATTGAATCGCGGCCACGTGCCCGGGGAGCGTTGGGAACAAGAAAAGACGGCGTCAGTTTCCCCAATCGTCCACCCTGTTCCTATGTCACGCCATGACAGATCAACAGTGTAAGGCTGGAATCGCTCACCGGTAGCGAGATTCCAGACCCCGATGATGGACCTGGTTTTACGCTCGCGCGTCGCAAGCCAGCCGCTGTCGGGGCTGATGTCCACCACTTCCTGACCCGCATCGGGTGGAATCGCGAAAACGAGCCTGCCGCTCTCCGAAAGCCATACACGAATCTCGCCGTCACGGTGCTCCGTGACGAGAAATCGGCTATCGGGTGAGAAGTGCCAGTTCTCTAGTGGCGCACCACTCAAGTGAACGACGGGCGCACCTTCTCGCGTATCCCCGAGGTCAGCGAGGACACCTTCATTTGCGTCAACCGTGCCCAGGACCGGCTCACGTAACGTCTTTGTGATGAATCTCGCCGTATCAGGACTGAAGCCATAAGCGATCATCCGGGGAATCGTACGTATCCCTCGATTGACGCTTCTATCAACAAGCTCTCCCGCCCCACTCGGACTCTGAACAATCACTCTTGTACCGGAGAAGACGCCATCGACAGTGCCGAAGTAGAACTCTCCGGACGCCGTGAACTGCGGCACATCCCAGAGGTGACATATCTGCTTGCAGTCAATGGCGATCAGAGCAGATGAGTGACCGTAGGAACTGGCCGGTCGGAACACCACACCGATCAGAAGACTGTCGAAAGGATATCTCGCCGAAGTGTCGAGACGCTTGTTCGAGAAATCCCACAGTACAACCCAGGATTCCGGCTTGTCGGCGGAGTCATCCACATCGAGAAATGCAAACCAGTCACCGTCACGACTCAGCAGGATTCTGTTGTAGGACCGTTCGATCACGTCGCGGGGCGGCAGTGTCCCATACGGACAGGCCATGAGCTTGTCAATGTCCGCGTTCGAACGTCGGATCGATGTAACTCTTTCGCCGGTGCCGAGGTCAAACACTCGCAGGGAACGGTCGGACGCACTCTCCTCACCCTCGGCGAGCAGATATCGGTTGCCCGGAACGAACGCGAGCCTTGATACTCTGCCCGTCTGAACCTGGATTCGCTGCTCTGCCGTCTCCGTGTCAAAAACGCGAACCGTCGAACTGCCTCTGCTGATAAAAGCGATGTACTTGCGGTCTGGACTTGTCGCAAACAAAAGGTCCTGGCCGAGTGGCTCTCCCCTCCAGGGAATGAGGCTCGTCACAACGTGAAGGTTCGCGTCGGCATGAGATCGAAGGCATTCCTCCACGAGCAACCTCGAGCCGAGTCTGTTCCAGTCATTCTTCATGGCTTCCGTCAACAGAACGAGGGCTCGGTCAAAGTCTCCCAATTCCATGTAGCTTCGGCCTTGTTCCTGATAGAGATCCACCAGGCGGCGTGTGGCCTCTTCCTCCGCCTTGACGGCCCGATCACGCTCCTGTTCGGTTACTCGGCGTTGCGCTGCTTCAGCTGCCTGGGCAGTCTCGGCGGTCTGGCGAGAGTCATCCGCAACGGCACGCATGTCTTCGGCCCTGAAGTACATCGCGGTGCTGATGAGTAGCCCCACCACGATCGCTGCGAGAACGACCATTGTTGCCGCAACGGGTGCGGCGTGCCTTTGCACGAATTTCTTTGCGCGATAGACAACCGACTCGGGGCCGGCGAGCAAGGGGGCTCCGCGAAGGTAGTTCTCGACATCCTCGGCCAATTCCCAGACCGACTGGTAGCGGCGAGGGCTTTCCTTGCGCATCGCCTTGAGCGGAATCCATTCGAGCTCCCTGCGCAGCGCCCTCGTCAACGTCCGTGGGTCGGTCCGGCGACGTTGGGCAATCTTCGCCAGCTCGTCGCCTGTGCCGGTCAGACGCGTGCTGGGCGTGCGAGGCTCCTGCTCGCGAATCGTCGCGCGGATGTGCTCGACGCCGCCCGCTCGAAGGGCGTCGGGGTCGAAGGGCAGCACGCCGGTGAGCAGTTCGTACAGCACAACGCCCAGCGAGTACACATCCGACCGGGTATCCACGCCTTGCGCATCCATCGTGGCCTGTTCGGGACTCATATAGTCCGGCGTGCCGATGAATTGGCCCTGCTCGGTGTACAGCGTCTTGGCCGTCAACGGCTGCGCCAGGGCCTTGGCGACCCCGAAGTCGATGACCTTGATGAGCGGCTTCTCGTCCTTGGCCGTGACGAGAATGTTGGAGGGCTTCAGATCCCGGTGAATGATCCCCTTCTGGTGGGCATGCTGGACGGCGGTGCAGACCTGCAGAAACAGTTGCAGTCTGTCCTTGATGGCGAGCTTTTCCCGATCGCAGTATTCGGTGATCGGCAGGCCCTCGACATACTCCATCGCGAAGTACGGCCCGCCGCTCTGAGTCGCTCCTGCGTCGTAGACGTGAGCGATGTTCGGGTGATCCAAAAGGGCCAGCGCTTGCCGTTCCGCCTCAAAGCGGGCGATCACCTGCCGGGAATCCATGCCCGGCTTGATGACCTTGAGCGCCACCCGCCGGTGAATCGGCTGTTCCTGAGCCGCCAGGTAGACGATGCCGTAGCCGCCTTCGCCCAGGATGCCGAGCAGCTTGAACGGCCCGACTTGAGCGCCCGGACCGATAGCCCGCTGGCCGTAGGAGGCCGTAGGCTTGCCCGTACCTCCGGAGAAGAAAGGCTTTCGCCCCCCTCCTTCATTGCTCGTGTTCTCCCCGTTCGCGACCATATGACACAATGGCTCCGTTGGAAGCTGCCACGACTCACGTCCATCGCTATTCTACCCCGCTGGACCGGTCGCCGCCAGCAGAAACAAGCTTCTCGCGGCACAATCGAAGAAGGCAGGCGGTCGCCTGGTTTCCCGGTCGCACCATAAGAAAAGGGCTTTCCCGCTTGGGGAAAGCCCTTGCATTCCACTCGAGAACGCCATGCGACACGTCTTGACGGCCCATCGCAGGCGCCGGATGCGGTTTACTGGGCCGGCGGCGGCTCCGCCTGGGGTGGCTCCGCGTGATCAGCAGGGGTCTGATCCTCGGTATCTCCGTCGGCAACCTGGGATTCCTTCGCGGCCTTTTCCCGCTTGGCATCGGCTCGACGCGCTAGGGCCTCTTTGACCCGCAGGGTATCGCCGCCCGCAGAGGCAGGGGCAGAAGTGACCACCGGAGGCTCACCTCGACGGGCCGCCTTCTTCGGCGGGGCCGACGGCGCCGCATGTTCCTCGGCCGCCCACTGGACCCGACGCAGACTCAAGCCAATCTTCCGGGCCTCGGGATCGACCTTCAGAATCTTGACTTCCACCTCATCGCCGGGCTTGACGACATCTTGGGGCTTGTCGATCTTGTGATCGGCCAGCTCGGAAATGTGCAGCAGGCCTTCCAGATCGGGCTCCAGCTCGACAAACGCCCCGAAATTGGTCAGTTTGGCGATCTTGCCCTTGATGATGTGGCCGGGGATGTACTTCTCGGGAATCGCCCGAATCCACGGGTCTTCGCTCATCTGCTTCATGCCGAGCGAGATTCGCTGCTTCTCCTCGTTGACCTCGAGGACGACGCACTTGACCTCCTGGCCTTTTTGGAGGGCTTCGCTCGGATGGCCGAACTTGCGTGTCCAACTCAGGTCGGAGATGTGGATCATGCCGTCGATGCCCGGTTCGATCTCGACGAACGCGCCAAAATTGGTCATGCTTCGCACGGCGGCCGTCACGATGGTTCCGGCCGGATACTTGCGGGCCGCCAGCTCCCACGGATTCGGCTCCGTCTGCTTGATGCCCAAGGAAATTTCCTGCTTTTCCCTGTTGACATTGAGCACGACGACGTCGATCTCGTCGCTGAGATTGACCATCTCGCCCGGATGGGACAGACGCCGCGTCCAGCTCATCTCGCTGATGTGGACGAGTCCTTCGATCCCGTCCTCCAGCCGGACGAACACGCCGTAATTCATCACGTTGACGACCTTGCCCCTGACCTTGGAACCGACGGGGTATTTCTCCTCGACGGTCTCCCACGGGCTCGGCGTCTTCTGCTTGAGGCCCAGCGAAATCTTCTCGCTTTCCTTGTCCACGCCGATGACGACGCACTCGATTTCCTGATCCAGATCCACCACTTCCGACGGATGAGAGATGCGGCCCCAGCTCAGGTCCGAGATATGCAGCAGGCCGTCCAAGCCGCCCAGATCGACGAAAACGCCGAAATCGGCGATGTTCTTGACGATGCCCTTGCGAAGCTGGCCGACCTCGATCTCGTTGAGGATCTTCTCTTTACTGGCCTTTCGCTCCTCCTCGATGAGTTTCCGCCGCGAGACCACGATGTTGCGGTTCTCCACGTCGATCTTGAGGACTTTGCACTGAATATCCTTGCCGATGAATCGGCTGATGTCGCCGGGCTTGCGGATATCGACCTGGGAGGCCGGCAGGAAGACCGGCACGCCGATATCGACGAGCAGGCCGCCCTTGATCCGGCGGATGACCTTGCCGCTGACGACGTCGCCCTCCTTCTTCGTATTGATGATGTATTCCCAGCCGCGGATGGTATCGGCCTTGCGCTTGCTCAGCAGGATCAGCCCGCTCTCGGAGTCTGTGTCTTCGAGCAGGACCTCGATCTCCGTGCCCGGCGCAGCGTCCTCGGGGCTGTCAAACTCGCCGGCATCCACCACGCCCTCACTCTTGAGGCCCACCTCGACGATCACGTCGTTGCCGATCTGGGAGACGATGGTGCCTTTGAGGATGGTGCCCGGCAGGCGAGAATCCACCTTTTTCTGCAAGGTCTGTTCGAGATACTGGGTCTCGTTCTCGCCAAAGAGTTGATTGACCTGCTCTTCGAGTTTGTCCTCGGACAAACCCAACTTTCCAGAAATGTTTCGATCTACCATAACGCTTGATCCCTTGTGGAGTCTGTTCATTCGATCCGCCGGCGCCCCACATACACATCGGCCGATCATCACGGAAGATAGTCGCGCGATCATTCGCGCCTTCAACGCTCCTGCCTACGCAGCAGGTGCAATCCTGATTCAAGTACGCCTAATCTATGTTTTGCAGAAGCTCAAATCCTGATTCTTATGAGAGCGGCAGGCGGCTTCGGTGTGTCGGGTCGGACGCTTCGAGGTGGTTGACGAACTCGTCAATCACCCAGTTCGGCGTCGATGCTCCCGCCGTCACACCAGCGATACTCCTGCCAAACAGTACATTTCTATCAAGCTCGTCCCAATTTTGCAAGTGAAAGGTTGCGGCGTTGTGCTTTTTGCACAGCTCGGCGAGCCGGCGGGTATTGGCACTGTGCAGCCCGCCGAGGACGAACATGATATCGACCCTTTTGCACAGGGCAATGGCCGACTCCTGCCGCTTGATCGCCTCTTTGCACAGGGTATTGATGACCTTCATCTCCCTGAAGCTGCCACGGCCGATAACACCCAGCATCCCACCGAGGTGCTCCGGGCTTTGTGTCGTCTGGCATACAATGCCGAGCCGGCCGTCCCGGGGCAGCCGGTGCAGGTCGCTCTCGTCGGCCACGACGACCACGTCATCCACGCAGCCCATGACGCCCTGCACCTCCGGATGGTTCTCCTCCCCGATGATCACGACCTCGTACCCTTCCTGCTCAAGCTGCTTGGCGATCTGCTGGACCCGTTTGACCAGGACACAGGTGGCGTCCACGATATGCAGGCCCTTTTGCCGCAACCGGTCCAGCTCCTTCGGCGCCACACCGTGCGAGCGGATCAGCACGGTGCCCGAGTCGATCTCGTCCACCGATGCCACCGTCCGCAGACCGGCACTGGCCAGCCGCTCCACGACGTCCTCATT
>Ga0315274_10000929_pt1 | contig 45442 bp, 40 predicted proteins | sample YL17G02_20_MG_FD_203700 | JGI IMG/M metagenome (GOLD analysis project Ga0315274, IMG submission 203700) | Sediment microbial communities from Yellowstone Lake, YNP, Wyoming, USA - YL17G02_20 | ecosystem: Environmental > Aquatic > Freshwater > Lake > Sediment | place: USA: Wyoming | collected...
GTTTTAGGCGGTCGCCGTTCCGGCCATAAATGGCCGGGCTAAGGAAACGCAAGACCGGGATTGTCCATGAGCTTAACTTAGCGCCATTCGGGTCAGACCCCAACTTCGAGGCCCGAGCTTCGGCGTTGGGGTCTGACCCCAGAATTCGAGGCCTGACCCCCCGAGGCTTGACCCCCTGAAATTTCGGCCTGACCCGCGGCATTTTCAAAAAGTGGGGGTGGGCAAAACCGGCGCAGGGCTGATTTACTTGCCCGGTTTGCATAACAGCTTTTTCAAAAGCAAAATAAACGTGGACATGGAAGAAAAATTCGACATGATCGTGGTGGGGGCCGGGCACGCGGGCATTGAAGCCTCTCTTGCCGGGGCGAGGATGGGGCTGCGGGTGCTGGTCCTCACCATGAACGTTGACATGGTCGGGGCCATGAGTTGCAACCCCGCGATCGGCGGCCTTGCCAAGGGCCAACTGGTCAAGGAGGTCGATGCCCTGGGCGGGGAAATGGCCAGGGCCGCGGACGCTACCGGCATCCAGTTCCGAATCCTCAACACCAAGAAAGGCCCGGCTGTGCGCTCCAGCAGGGCCCAGGCCGACATGTTCCAATACCGCTTGTACATGCGCGGGGTCATGGAGCGCGAGGCCAACATCTGTCTTCGGCAGGGCGTGGTTGAGGCCGTGCTTACGGACTTCGGCCGGGCAAGAGGAGTCGTGCTCAAGACCGGGGACAGATTTTTTGCGCCCTGCGTGGTCCTCACCACCGGGACTTTCCTGCGCGGACTAATCCACGTGGGGCTTAAAAACTATCCCGCGGGCAGGGCGGGAGAACCCGCGGCCGAGGGGCTCTCGCTCTCGCTTATGTCGCTCGGGCTTTCGCTGGGACGGCTGAAGACCGGCACCACTCCCCGGCTGGACGCCCGGACCATCAACTTTGAAATCCTTGAACGACAGGAAGGCGACGATCCTCCCCGGCCCTTCAGTTTTGACACGGAAAAGATCGATCGCGCCCAGGTCCCATGCTTCATCACCCACACCAACGAGCGCACGCACGAGTTGATAAGGAGCGGCCTGGACCGCTCGCCGCTCTACACCGGCGTGATCAAGGGGATCGGCCCTCGCTACTGTCCGAGCATCGAAGACAAGGTTGTGCGCTTCCCGGACAAGGTCCGCCACCACATTTTCCTGGAGCCGGTCGGGCTGGACACGGTGGAGATTTATCCCAACGGCATTTCCACCAGCCTGCCCGAGGACGTGCAGGAGAAAATGGCGCGCTCGATCCGGGGCCTGGAACAGGCGGTCATCATCCGGCCGGGATACGCAATCGAGTATGACTATGTCAACCCGGTCCAGCTCAAGTCCAGTCTCGAGACCAAGGCGGTCGAAGGATTGTTCCTCGCCGGCCAGATCAACGGGTCCTCCGGGTACGAAGAGGCCGCGGCCCAGGGGCTGATCGCGGGGATCAACGCCGGACTCAAGCAGAAGGGCGAACCGCCATTTGTCCCGGACCGGAGCCAGGCCTACATCGGGGTGCTCATCGACGACCTCGTCACCAAAGGCACCATTGAGCCATACCGGATGTTCACCAGCCGCGCCGAGTACCGGCTGGTGCTGCGCGAGGACAACGCGGACTTGAGACTGCGTGAAATCGGCCACCGGCTGGGCCTGGTCAAGGAACCGGCTTATCAGCGGTTCGTTCAGAAAAGGGAAACCATCGAGCGGGAACTGGGGAGACTTGCGGAAAGGAAGGTTTATCCGAGCCGGGAAACCAATGCTCGTCTTGCGGGACAGGGACTGGGGGAGATCAGTCAGCCGGCAACTTTGAAGCAGTTGCTGCGCCGGCCCGAGGTTGATTGGGACGCGCTCAGGCGGATTGACCCGTCGATTGATGATCTGCCGGAGGCGGTCAAGGAAGAACTGTCCATCCAGGTCAAATACGAGGGATACATTGCGCAGGAATTGCGGGAGGTTGAGCGGTTCAAGCGGCTGGAGCAGGACCGGATTTCAGAAAAGTTTGATTACGAGCTTGTGCCCAACCTCTCCAAAGAAGTCCTGGAAAAATTAAAAAAAGTCCGCCCCGCCAGCCTGGGCCAGGCCGGACGCATCCCGGGCATGACCCCCGCGGCTATTTCCATCCTGCAAATATTCCTGAAAAAAGAGAAAAACTCGTCACATGCGGCCTGAACTCAAGCGCCTGATTATTACCGAGGCGGAAAAATTTTACGCCCGGCTGGCCGATGCCGAGCTTGAGCTCCTGGACCGGTACCTGGCTCTGATCCGGAAATATAATGAAAAATTGAATCTTACCGGGATCGCGGACGAGCGCGGGATCGTGGTCAAGCTTTTTATTGATTCGCTTTCCGCGCATCGGTATTTGAAAGATGGCTGGCTGGTGCTGGACCTGGGTTCGGGCATGGGCTGCCCGGGGATCGTGCTCAAGGTCGCCCGGCCGAGTCTGAGCATGATCCTGGTTGAGTCCAACCGGAGGAAGTCCGCGTTCATCAATCAGGCCATCCGGGCGCTTTCGCTCGCGGACTGCCGCTCGGCGCCGGAGCGCGCGGAAGACAAGACTTTCCGGGAAAGCCTTGCCGGCCGGGTTGACGCGGTGCTGGCCCGGGCCCTGGGCAAGCTGGATTTGCTTTGCCGGCTTTCAGGACCATATTTGAAGAGCAAGGGCCGGCTGATTGCTTACAAAGGGCCGGAAGCGGACCAGGAGCTTTCCCGGGCAAAAGCCGCGATCGATTCAAGCGGATTTGCGGAGCCGGAAATTTTCCGATATAAACTTCCATTCGGAGAGGGCGAACGCGCGCTGGTTGTTTTGAAGAAAATTTAGGAGGGCAAAGTTTTGGAAAAAAGGCGGGCGGTTGTGATCGGCGCCGGGCTGGGCGGGCTTTCCGCGGCGTCCATGCTGGCCAAGAAAGGAATCCCGGTTCTGGTCATTGAGCAGTCAGGCGGCCCCGGCGGACGCGCCCGGGTCATCACCAAGGACGGGTTTACGCTGGAATACGGCGTGCATTCTTACCGCTATGCGGAGCAAAGCGCGGCCCAGGAAATCATGGCCCGGCTCGGAGTGATGCCGGAGTGGATCAAGGAAACCCACGCCAATTTTCTGATCAAGGGCAAGGACCTGGTGCCCCTGTCCGGACGCGCCCGGCAAACCAGCGAACTGGCGCAGAAGTATTTTCCGAAGGAAGAAGTTGAAACCTTGCGCCAGGTCATGGCCAAAATGGTGATGGACCAGCCGGAAAAGTGGTTCCGCAAACCGGTTTCCGAATACATGGGCAAGCTGCTCGCGGATGAAAAAATCCTGCTCCTGGCAAAACTCATATGTTTCCAGGTGATGGAGCCCGATCCCGCCAAATGCAGCGCCGGCGAATTGATCGTCCACCTGCGCCGGTCGCTGGAGGCGGGCGTGCCCGCGGCGCAGATGCGGGGCAGCTCCAAGGCGATTATCGACCGGATGGTTTCCGCGGTGCTGGATGCGGGCGGGGAAATCAAATACCGGGACCGGGCGTTGGCGCTTTCCATTGAAAAGGGCAGGGTAATTTCCGCGGACACCAGCGAGGGCGAGCTTGAGGCGGAGGCGTTCATTTACGCGGCGCCGATCCAGCAATTTTTCAAGATCGCTCCGGCCGAGGCGTTTCCGGAAAAATGGATGCGGCGGGCCCGGAAGCTGGAGCCGGTCTCCGGGGTGGCGATTGATTTCGCTTTGCGCGAAACACTAAGCGATCTAAAAGGCTGGATGGTGGAGCCGGAACTCGGGATCATGGGCAAGTTCCCCTCCAACCTCGACCCCTCGCTGGCCCCGGAAGGCAAGCAGCTTTCAAGCTGGCTGATCACCATGCCGCGGGAAAAAGTGAACGACCCCGAGGCCACGCGCTTGAGCATCCACAAGCTCAGGAGCCAGATCAAGCGCGTTTTCCCGGACTTCTTCGGACTCACGGAGTGGGAACGCATCCTGGTGCTCCCGGTGGTGGACGGCGCGGCCCTGACCATCAAGCAAAGCGTCCTGGACCGGCCGGGGATTGCAGCGCCGGGCATTGCCAATCTTTTCTTCGCCGGGGACTGCGTGGCTGCCCCGGGCGCCAGCGGCGAGATCGCGCTCCGGAGCGGCATGGAGGCCGCGGAAAAATGCGCGGAGTTTTTGGGCGGAGTCGCGGCTGAAGCGCCTGGCGCATAAGTCGGGACTAAAGTCCCTCGCACATTTAAGAGGAGGATTGATGAAGATCGGGCTGGCTGGCGCGTCCATGATGCTTTCCGGCTGGAAAGAAGGGATCAAGGCCGCTTCCCAACTGGGATATGACGCCTACGAAATCTTCGGGGAGTTCCCCCAGACCGACGCCGACAAGATTTCCCCGGCCGAGCGCGAGGACGCCAAGGCGCTCGCGCACAGCCACCGGGTGGAGATCGCGGTGCACGCGCCGTTCAACAGCCTGAACCTCGCGGCTTTCAACCGGGGAATACGCGAAGAGTCAATCCGGCAAAGCATCGAGGCGGTTAAGTTCTGCAAAGACCTGGGGGGAAGGACCGTAATCATCCACAACGGCGAATACGTAATCGATCCCGCCTGGGGCGACCAGGCCCAAAGGGCCAGGGGCATTCAGTGGGACTTGAACCTGGATTCCCTGAAGAGGATCGCCGAGGCGGCCGAAAAACTCGGCGTGTTCCTCTGCCTGGAAAACTGCAACTTCGTCGGGAACAAGATGGAGAGCAGCCTGGAAGATTTGCTCAGGATCAAGAGGGAAGTGGACTACGCCAACTTGAAATTCACGCTGGACATCGGCCACAGCCGCCTGGCCGAGGGCGTGGAGCAGGCGCTCCGAATCCTGGGGGACGAAATCAGGCACATCCACTTCACGGACAACCTGGGAAAAAGGGACGACCATCTGGTGATCGGCAAGGGCAATTTTGATTATGCGCCGCTCAAGGATTTCGTGCGGAAATTCGAGCACATCGTCACCCTGGAAGTGATCCGCCTGGACAGCTCGCTGGAGCCGGCCAGGGAAAGCATCAAGCATTTCCGCAAAATAATTTTTGATTGAGGCGGCCCGGCGCGGATTCTTGATATAGTCCGGGATTGCGGCCTCGGCCGGAGGCCGTGACTTCGGGATTTGGCGCGCGCTCAGACCGGCTTGACCACTCGCGTCGCTTGGAGCCCCTTGGGAGTGTCAATGAATTCGAAGAGAACGTCCTGGCCGTCGTTCAAGAACTTGTAGCCCTCGCCTTCAATAACACTGAAATGAACAAATATATCCTCCCCTGTCTCCTGCTCGATGAAGCCAAACCCTTTCGAATCGTTGAACCACTTTACCTGCCCCTTCAACATCTCCGCCCCCCTGGTTTGAGGTTGGCTTGCTAACCCGATAAAAATATAACACTCCCCCGAAATATTGTCAAGCGCAAATTAAAGGGGCTTAAGGAGAAGCTAATCATCTTGCGCCCTTGATCACTGGCGCGCGCAATGATATGTAATATATCTTACAAAAAGGGCTAGACGACGCGGAACCAGAGCAGGACGCCGACGGCGATGAAGAGCACCGCGGCCGCGCGGGTGATATAGAACTCCGGGATGAAGCGCGCGACCATGTCTCCGAGCGCAACCCCGATGGCGGTGGCCAGGATCAGGGCCAGGCACGCGGCAAGGAACACCGTATATGGCCTTCTTGATTGCGCGGTGAGGACAAGCGAGGCGAGTTGGGTTTTATCCCCCACTTCCGCCAGAAACACCACCGCGAAGGTGCTGCCGAAAAGTTTCCAGTCCATTAAATTCTCCTTGAAAAATCAGACTTTCAGCGGGTTCCCGAATTTGTTCGAATGCACGAACTGGGCGAATTCCTTGCGCGGCGGGCCCTTGGGGTCCTCGGCCGGATAGCCGACCGGGATCAATTCCGCCAATTCCACGTCCTCGGGCAAGCCCAGGATGCCCTTGGCTTTTTTGTGGTCAAGCAGGCCGACATGAACCGTTCCCAAGCCCAAGGCCCGGGCAGCGAGGCAAAGGTTCTCAGTTGCGATGCCCAGGTCAAACATCATCCAGTCTCCGAACATGGTCATGGGTCCGCTCTTCTTGAAGCCGGCGCGTCCCTTTTTCCCGCAGACCGCGAACACCAGGGGCGCTTCAACAATCGCCTGGAATGAGGGATTCCCCGGCGGGAGCGCGGACTGCAGGTTTTTTTTCACTTCCGGATCGTCAACCACCACCACCTCCCAGCACTGGGTATTGGCCCAACTGGGCGACCACCTGACCGCCTCCAGCAATTTAACGATCAATTCCCGGGCAACCGGGTCCGGCTTGTACCTTCTAACACTCCTCCGCGTGAGGATCGCCTCTTGTGTCTCCATATCGCCCCTCCTTTCGATTAACGGCCTAATTTTAGCGGAAATCCGGGCGCAGGCAAAGAGCCTGGCGGCCGCGCTCAAGTACTTCAAGGCCAAAGACAAGCGGGCTTTGCAGGAAGGGTTCCGGAAAATTTTTGACCCGTCTTCTCTGAAAATGTTCAAAAAAATATTGCTCATAGATCCATGGGGTCAGACCCGAATGGCGCTAAGTTAAGCTCAATAATAGTTTTGGCCCAGCGGTTTGATAATGGCCCCGCGCTTATGGTCATCAACTGATTAAATGGACAATCCCGGTCTTGCGTTTCCTAGCCCGGCCATTTATGGCCGGGAACGGCGACCGCCTAAAACCCTTGCTGCGGCCCGGGCCGCAGCGGCAGGGGGCGCGGCCGGGTTCCCCGGCGCTGAAGCGCCGGGCTATCGAAACCCGAACTCCCGATCAAATTATTTGGTTAATGACCATAAGCGCTTGGCTATCAGGCTCAACCTTAAATTAGCGCCATTCGGGTCAGACCGGTCAGAATTCTCGGGGTCAGGCCTTTTCGCAGAGGTTCGAGCTGCGATGATAAGGCCAGACCCCTCGAGGCCTGACCCCCAAGCCCGCTGATTCCCAATTCCCGACTTTCTTGACTAATCAGCTTTTTGTGTTAAATATTTATCTATCTACCGTAGTGGCGACGTAGCTCAGTTGGTTAGAGCATGCGGCTCATATCCGCAGTGTCCGGGGTTCGATTCCCTGCGTCGCCACCATACTTCGCCCCCGCGATTACGCGGGGCTAGGTATGGTCGGTCCGGCACTTTACAACCTCGCGCCTCAATATATCCTCCGAAGCTTTAGCGAAGGAGGATTCCCTGCGTCGCCACCAGGAATTATTTAGGGGACGCAGACACTCCTGTCTGCGTTATTTTTTCAGTTTTTCCAGGATTTCATCCACTTTGGGATTATCCGCCACGTCCTTGCCCAGGTGGACGTATTTGACCATTCCGTCCGTGCCGATGATAAAGCAGGCCGGGGGCTGGTAGTGGTCGCCGGCAAGTCCGCCTTTGACATAGTCGTAGTTCAACAGATATTTGGCGAAACGCACGGTCTGCCAGAAAACGTTGCCGGTCATTTTATTGTCTTCCAGCTTGACTCCGTAGAGACGGTAAAGGGCCAGGTCCGGGTCCGGGATGAGGTCGAACGTGAAATCTTTGGGAGGCTTGTACTTTTTGACCACCTCGGGCGGGCTGTTTACGACGATCAGCACCTCTGCCCCGGCTTTCTCGAGCTCCTTGCTCTTCTTGCTCAAGTCGATGATGAACATCTGGCACCAGGCGCAACTGATGTAGCGCGAGAACACCAGCAGCACCTGCTTCTGCCCCCGGAACTGCGAAAGCTCAACCGGCTGGCCCCTCCAGTCCACCGCCTTGAATTCCGGGGCCAAATGCCCGGGCTCAAGAGCGTTCGCTCTCAGTCCGAAAATTATTGCCCCCGCCAGGATTGCCAATATTTTTTCTTTCATGGCTCAAATTTTATCGCATCCCGCGGCTTGCGGCAATCATTTCATAATTCAGAATTCATAATTAATGATTTTGCCGCGGCGGCCGGTTGACCGCAGCCGTTCTTTTTTTATAATGAATCGAGATGAAAGTCTTGATCGTCGGCTCGGTCGCGCTGGACACCATCGAGACCCCCGCGGGCAAAGCGGTCGAGGTGCTGGGAGGAGCCGCCACTTATTCCTCGGTGGCGTGCAGCTTTTTCGCATCCGCGGGAATCGTGGCGGTGGTGGGCGAGGACTTTCCGGCAAAGTATGAAAAGCTATTGCGGGCCAGGGGGATCGACACCAGCGGCCTGGCCAGGCTCCCGGGCAGAACCTTCCGCTGGGGCGGAAAATACCTGAAGGACGTCAACAAGCGCGAGACCTTGTTCACGGAACTGAACGTGTTTGAAAAATTTTCGCCCGAGTTGCCCAAGCCGTACCGGGACGCGGAATACGTGTTCCTCGCCAACATCCACCCCGCGCTCCAGTTCCACGTGCTCGACCAGGTGAAATCCCCCCGGCTCATCGTCTGCGACACCATGAACCTCTGGATCAACACCGCGCGCAAAGAACTGGAAAAACTGATCCCGAGAGTGGACGTGCTCATGCTCAACGACGAAGAGGCGCGTCTGCTCACCGGCGAGTTCAACCTGGCCCGGGCAGGACACTCGCTCCTCAAACAAGGCCTGCTCGCCGCGGTGATCAAGCGCGGCGAACACGGGGCAACCGTTTTCCACCGCCGGGGCGTGTTCTTCGCGCCGGCCTATCCTCTGGAGGACGTGAAAGACCCGACCGGCGCAGGAGACACTTTTGCCGGGGGCTTCATCGGCTATCTGGCCAAAAGCGGCCGCAAGGATTTCGCGGAGTTGAAACGCGCCGCGGTTTACGGCTCGGTGCTGGCGAGTTTTGCGGTGCAGGAATTCAGCCTCAAGCGGCTGCTCAAGATCACCCGCGCGGACATCAACCGGCGCTTCAAGGAATTTCACCAACTGGTTTCGTTCTGAGCGCTCAAATGCTGCCACGCGAAAGAATTGAGAAAGTCATCCGGCTGGAAAAGACCGACAAGGTGCCGGTGGCGCCCCAGGTCAACGAGCATTCCGCGAAAGTGCTGGGCGTGCCTTACGGCGACGTGTTCAATGACGCGGACCAGGCCGCCCGGGCCCTGCTCAAATGCTACGAGGTTTATCAGGGAGTGGACATGAGTTTCGGAGGCGGGTTCGGCTTCATCTATTATTCGCCTTACGCGGACGCGCACTCGTCCTGGATTTTTGACTGGAAGCTGCCGGTCCCCGGCGAGGACCAGGTCCCGCAGATGCGGGAGGACCAGATCCTGAGCTCGGATCAATACGACCTGCTGATGGACAAGGGGCTGCTGTATTTCATCCGGCCGGGGCATCCCGGCTTGAATGATTTTCTGGGCAAGCTGGTCAAGCTGTCGCAGGCCATGGCCGAGGTCGAAAAGAAGGTGAAGGAACTCGAGCTGTTCCATTACGCGATGAGCCTGATCAACCTCCCCAGCGACATCCTGGCCAACCTCCGAGGATTGAACGGATACCTCATGGATTTTTACGACCGGCCGGAAAAACTCAAGCAGGCCTGCGAATGGATGGTGGACGACCTGATTGCAATGGGGCTTGCGCTCGCGCGCCAGGTCGCTTCCAGCAGGGCCGGACTCGCCCAGACTCCGACGGTGTTGATCGGCGCCAACCGCGCCAGCGCGTCCTACATCTCCGAAAAAATGTTCGAGGAATTCGCCTGGCCGTTTTTTTACCGGGAAGTTATGGCCGTGCTCAACGCCGGGTTCACGCCCGTGATCCACCTCGACGGAAACTGGACGCCGCGCGCGCATTTCTTCCGCGCGTTCCCCCAAGCAAAGTGCCTGTTCCATATTGACGACCAGAACGACATCTTTGCGTGGAAAAAAATCATGGGCGGACATTCCGCGCTGATGGGCAACGTTCCCGCGGCGCTTTTGAGCCGCGGGTCCGTGGAGGAAGTGGACGAATACTGCCGGAGAGTGATTGAAGTCGCGGGCGAGGGCGGGGGGTTCGTGCTTGCCAACGCCTGCGCGCTGCCCTATGATGCCAAAGTTGAAAACGTGAAGGCCATGATCGCGGCCGGCGAAAAATACGGGGTGTACTAAAATGACCCGGCGCGAGGAATTGATCGCGGAGCTTGCGAAGATAAATTTTTACTGGCGCGAGTTGAGCGAGGGTCGGAGTGAGGATGAGATCGAAAAAATTATAACGGAACTCAAGCAGGCCCGGCAGATGATCAAGGGCATCTTCAATTTCAAGGTCATGATTAATCGCGAGTGAATTCGCTCGCGCGGAATTCAGGAGGGAGATTTTATGGCGTCATCTATTTCCAACGTGCTTGACGCGGTTGGCAACACTCCTTTGCTCAAGCTCAGCCGCATGAGCGAGGGCTGCGTTTTTGCCAAGCTGGAGCTTCTGAACCCTGGCGGGTCGATCAAGGACCGGATCGCAAAATATATGATTGAAAAGGCCGAGGAGCGGGGGGAGCTCAAGCCGGGCATGACCATTGTTGAGGCCAGTTCGGGCAACACCGGGATCGGCATGGTGCTGGTGGGCGCGCTCAAGGGTTACCGGGTGGTGATCATCATGCCCGGGAACATGAGTGAGGAGCGCAAGAAGATCATCAAGGCTCTGGGCGGGGAGATGGTGCAAAGCCCTCCGGAAAAATCACTGGACGGCGCGCTCGAGATCGCTTATGCCATGCGCGCCAAGGACCCCAAGGTTTACATCCCGCAGCAGTTTGAAAACATGCTCAACCCCGAGTGCCACTATCGCACGACCGGGCCGGAGATTTGGCGGCAGATGAAAGGAAAGGTGGACGCTTTTGTTGCGGGAGTCGGCTCGGGCGGGACGCTCGCGGGAGTGGGCAAGTTTTTGAAGAAAAAAAATCCCAGGGTCAAGCTGGTGGCGGTTGAGCCGGAAAACTCCGCGGCGCTTTTGGGCAAGGAGCCGGGACTGCACCAGATCCAGGGCATCGGCGACGGGTTCATCCCCAAGGTGCTCGATGTCTCGCTGATCGATAAAGTGATCACGGTCTCGGACCAGGACGCCATCGCGACCGCGCGCAAACTGGCCAGGGTTGAAGGCGTGCTCTGCGGCACCAGCTCCGGCGCCAACGTCTGGTCCGCGCTCAAGCTGGCCGGGGAGCTGGGTAAAAGGAAAAACATCGTGACCGTGATCCCGGACCGGGCGGAAAGATATTTCTCAACGTCGCTGATATAGATTTGTTGAATCGCGGACAAGAGTGTCCGCGCCCCGAAAACAGCGAGGGGGTCTGGGCTCAGCATCGCAGTTCGGGCTTCAGCGAAGAGGCCTGACCCCGGGAGAATTTAGGAGGGAAACATGCGGATACAGAGGGCGGTTCTGTTATCGTTGCTGGCGGTCTTTGTTTTCAGCGGCTGTCTGGGCAAGTTCTATCAATACCAGAAGCATCCGGTCCAGGCCTCGCGCTCAGGCACGGTTAGCATCCCGGAGCTGGAAGACAGGGTGGAGGTCTATTTTGACCATTACGGCGTGCCCCAGGTGTTCACTGATAATGAGCATGACCTGTTCTTCGCCATCGGCTGGCTCCAGGCCCAGGACCGGCTGTTTGAGATGGTGCTGATCCGGGCAATGTCCGAGGGCCGGTTGACCGAGCTGCTCGGGGACCTGCCCGTGGCCTTGAGCCTGGGCGGCCAGAAATTCAAGCCGCTTGATTACGACGTGCACCAGCGGGTCTGGGGGCTCAAATATCTGGGCGAGGTTGGCGAGCAGATGGTCAAGCGATACGACCCGGAAGCCTATGGCCAAATCAAATCTTACATCGACGGCGTGAACACTTATATCCGCACCCATCAGGATTCCCTGCCAATGGAATTGCAGGTGCTCAATCTCAAGCCCGAGGAATTCCGGGGCGCGGACGTTTACAGCCTGGGCCTGTTCATGGGCACCATGCTCGGCGCCAACTATTACGAGGAGCTCTTCCGCTATTCGGTGATGAGAGACTACGGCTGGGACATGGTCTGGAAACTCGCTCCAATCCAGACCGAACTCGGACCCAATATCGTGCCCACTGATTTGCTCCAAAATAAATTGAAAGAACCGGTCAAGGACTTGCTGGAAGGAACGCCCCGAGCCCGGGACCTTGAACTTTCCTCCAAGGCCGCGCTCGCATTGCTCCGGCTGGAAAAGCAGGTTCAGGAGGCAGCCGGATTCGTAATGCCCGTTGCCTCCAACAACTGGGCCGCCACCGGAAAAGCAACCACCGACGGAAACGCCATCCTCTGCAACGACCCCCACCTCGCGCATATGCAGCCCTCAATGTTCTACCTCATGCGCGTCAAAGGAGCGGGTTTTGACACCTACGGAGTGGCCTTTCCCGGCGAGCCCTATCTCGTGATCGGACACAACCCAAAGCTGGCATGGGCATTGACCACCGCGCGCGCCGACGTGGAGGACTTGTATATCGAAAAAGTCAACCCCGCAAACCCGGGCCAGTATCTTTTCAAGGGCGAGTGGAGGGATTTCACGGTCCGGGAGGAACGCATAAAAATTCGGATCGGGTTCACCAGCAAGTTCAAATACAAGACAATCAAAGTACGGCAGAGCCTGCACGGGCCGGTCTTGAACGAGACCTTGCCCTTGCCCAAAGACACCCCGCCTTTGGCGCTGCGCTGGACCGGATGGGACTTGAGCCGGGACTTGAGGGTGTTCGAGGCGCTGGTCCAGAGCAAGGACCCCGGCGAGTTCATGTCCCGGTTTGAAAAACTCAACGCCGAAAAGCCGGCCCGGCTCATGAGTTTTTCAGCCACCTATAACGCTTTGATGAAAGGGGACAAAATAGAGGACTTTGAAAAGGGCGTGGAGCACATGTCAGTGCCCAGCCAGAACTGGCTGGTCGCGGACGCTTCCGGGCACATCGAGTATCTCCCGGGCGCGCTGGTGCCCATCCGCGCAAAGGGCAGGGGACTGGTCCCGGTTCCGGGCTGGACCGGGGACTACGAATGGACCGGGTTCATCCCGCTCTTTGAGTTGCCGCGTCTCAAAGACCCGGCCCGCGGGTGGATCGCCACCGCCAACAACCGGGTGGTGGACATGCAGTGGTATCCCTACACTTTCGGGTCCAACTACGGCTTCGGCTGGAGGGCCATGAGGATCGAGGAACTGCTCGAGGAGCTCAAGCCCCTGGACGTGGAAAAAATGGCCCGCATCCAGAACGACGTCTATTCCAAGGAAGGCGAGATGTTCGCGCCGCTGATCGTGAAAGCGGTTGCGAAAAAGGGCAGGGGGGACGCCCGCCTGCAAGCCGCGGTCCAATACCTCAAGGACTGGGATTACGAAACAAACACCGACAGCGTGGCGGCATCCATCTATTACGCGACCGCCGCGGCCTTCTACGAGAACGTTTTGAAGGACGAGTTCCCGCCCGATTTCTATCAGGCATTTTTGGCCAACCGGCTGTTCATGGTCATACTTCAGACCTGGATCGCAAACCGCGGCAGCGAGTTCTTTGACGACAAGACCACCCAAGACAAGGTTGAGGACATGGATGACATGTGGGTGAGTTCGCTGGAAGATTCTTGCGAATGGCTCGGCAAGAAACTGGGCAAGGACATGGCGGCCTGGCAGTGGGGAAAAATTCACACCATAACCTTTGCCCACCCGCTGGGGCTGGGGCCGCTCAAGGCCCTCAACCACGGCCCGTTCCCCCATATCGGCGCGGACCAGACCGTCAGAAACGCATCCTTCTCCCACAACCCGAAGAACCCGTTCACCACTTCGGAAGGACCGGTCTTGAGACACATCATCAACATGGGCATGCCCGACCAGGCCCTCATGGTCATCGACGGCGCCGAATCCGGAAACTACCTCGACCCCCACTACGCCGACATGCACAAGCTCTGGCTCAACAGCAAATACAACACCGCGATTATGGACGAGGCTGTCGTCAAGAAAAATGCGGAGAGTGCGCTCATTCTGGAGCCGTAGCTGGAAAGGGCGGAGCAGAGAAGGGCGGCAGCAGGGCGATCTGCGCTCGCCTTTGATTCATTCTCCGGGGATTGGCACGGACACGCCTTCGGGGATTTCAATGGAGATCTGAATGCGCTTGGCGCCCTTTGCGCCGGAGAGGGATCCGATCATGCCGTTGATGGAATTGAGAAAAAAGTCCTTGATAAAGGGCTTGATCGGGAGCTTCTCGCCGTCCAGATAAATGTTGACCTCCCGCTTCCCGCGGTGCAGCTTGACGTAACCGTCCACAAGCCCGGCCAGTTGGGCCGCTTGCGAGGGCTTGAATTGCCTGGCCTTGAGCGCTGTTTTTTTGGGCGCGACCACCGCGATCAGTCCGGGCAGGTCCTTTCCCCAAGCCGGGACCTTGCCGCTGAGCGCGACCAGCACTTTGGGGACTGCGGCATCCTTGTAGCCTTCGACCAGCACGAGGTCCAGTTCCGGAAAATACAAATCCCGCGCCTGCTCCACGCTCGGCTCGGGTGACTCCGCTCCGTAAACTCCGATCTGGCCGTTGCCGAGCATGAGCACTTTCCTGGCCCCGGAATTCATCAGCCGGGAGCTGTCGGTCTCGGGATAGTCCAGCTTGAACCCGTGCCGGGTGTGCTTGATCACCCCGATCTTCCGGCCCTTTTTGGACAGGACCCTGATCACAGCCTCAAGCATCAAGGTCTTGCCGCTCTTCTTCTCGCCGACAAAGCCAATAATCGGTATCATCTTTGCCTCCATCATCTCATGCGGTCAGGCCCTAACACCGAAGCCCGAGCCGCGATGATAGGGCCTGACCCCTCGGCGCGCTTTTAGGGGCGCGGACACTCCTGTCCGCGGCCAAGGCTATTTTTCCAGAAGCATCTGCGCTTGGGATTGAGGGGAGGTTGCTTCCTCCCAGGGAAAGATCACGTCCCCGAAGGAAAAAATTCCATAATAATCGGGCTGGAACTCTCCGCCCCGGACCAGCACCGCGCTCGCCACCTCCAGCGGGTTCAGGCGCTTGATCTCCTTGACCGCCTCCCGGATGGTGTGCCCGGAAACCGAGCGGTCGTCCACCAGCAGCACCTTTTTCTTCTCCAGGTGCGCGGTGGGAGGCACCGACAGCTTGGGCTGCTTCCGCACCACGTCCTCGCTGACTTTGAGCGAGACCTTGAGCGGAAAAAAATCTATTTTCAAGAGCGAGGCCACGGTCGCCCCGACCACGGTCCCTCCTCCGGCAATGCCCACGATCTCCTCCGGGTGAAATTCCCCGGACACCCGCTCCGCGATCAGCCGGCACAACTTCCCGTATTCAGGCCATTCGATCTTGCGAGGCTCCATCCTCTTCACTTTCCTTTTTTGGCCGGGCCGAAACCGGGCCGGGCTTTTTCTCCCCCGTCCCTCCGCTCCGGCGACCCGACCAGAATGATGCGCTCAATCCCCAGGCCGAACAATTGACCTTTGTCATCCTCAAAAACCGCAATCTCGCCCTCCACCGCCTTCAACCGGGCCTCAAAATAAACCTCCGAGGGTATGCCGATCCGGGTCACGCCCATCTTCTCGCCGATTTTGGCCTTGAGAAATTCCTTCACGCTTAAATATTACTTGAAAATTTGAAAAAATCCAGAGCGTGGATGCAAAAGTTCGAGCTCTAGCTCAAACTGCGAAGCTTAAGCCTGAACCCGGAAATTCAACGATCATTCGCCAAACTCGCCGTCCTTTTTGATCACGGTGTCTTTTTTGCATTCGTCCCTGGTCTCGGGGTGGTCGAGGTTGAAGTGGAGCCCCCTGGACTCCTTGCGGTGGACCGCGCATTTGATGATCAGGTCGGCGATGGCCGCGATGTTGCGGAGTTCCAAGGCGTCGCCGGTGACCAGAAAGTCGTGGTAATACTGGTTGACCTCTTCCTCGATGAAGCTCAGCCGGTACTGCGCCCGCTCCAGCCTTTTATCCGAGCGCACAATGCCCACGTAGTTCCACATGGTCCGCCGGATCTCGTCCCAGTTGTGGCTCACGATCACGGACTCCGGGGACTTGACCGCAGACCCTGTGTCCCAGAGAGGGACCTCGGCCCTGCGCTCCAGCGCGAGCAAAGACTTGCCCAGGGCTTTGGCCGCGCGGTCCGCAAAAACCAGAGCCTCGAGCAGCGAGTTCGACGCCAGCCGGTTGGCGCCGTGCAGACCGGTGCACGCGGTTTCGCCCACCGCATAAAGCCCCGGGATGTTGGTCGCGCCGTCCAAGTCCGCGGCCACGCCCCCGCACATGTAATGCGCCGCCGGCACCACCGGCACCGGCTCCTTGCTCAGGTCAAACCCGTACTGCTTGAGCGTCTTGCAGATGTTGGGGAACCGCTGCTTGATGAATTCCGGGGGCTTGGCCGTGAGGTCGATCAGGACGTAATCGTTGCCGGACTCCTTCATCTCCTGGTCAATGGCGCGCGCCACCACGTCGCGCGGGGCAAGCTCGGCCAGGGGATGATACTTGTCCATGAAGCGCTGTCCGTCAATCCTGCGCAGAACCGCTCCTTCGCCGCGCACCGCCTCGGAGATGAGAAAGGACTTGGCCTCGGGATGATAAAGGCAGGTGGGGTGGAACTGGTAGAATTCCATATTTGCGATTTCCGCGCCCACGCGAAAGGCCATGGCCACTCCGTCTCCGGTGGCGGTGTCGGGGTTGGTGGTGTAGAGGTAAACCTTGCCCGCGCCGCCGGTGGCGAGCGCCACCGCCCAGGCCGTGATGGTCTTGACCTCGCCGGTCTTCACCTCCAGCACGTAGGCGCCGAGCACGCGGTCCGGCCCGGGAAGGCCCAGCCGGGCGCTGGTGATCAGGTCAATGGCCTGGTGCCATTCGAGAAATTTTATGTCGCGCTTCTGGCAGTTCTTGATCAGGACGTTTTCCAGCTCCCGGCCGGTGGCGTCCTCGCTGTGAAAAATACGGCGCTTGCTGTGCCCGCCCTCCTTGGCCAGGTCAAAGCTTTTTCGGTCCTCACGCATGGTGAAGTTCACGCCCAGCTTGACCAGCTCCTCAATCCGCTCCGGGCCGCTCTTGACCACCATCTCCACCACCTCCGGCTTGCACAGCCCGGCGCCCGCGGCCAGCGTGTCCTGGATGTGCGCCTCAAAAGAATCGCTCGCCGAGATCACGCTCGCAACCCCGCCCTGGGCGTAAAAGCTGGCGCCTTCCCAAAGCTCCCGCTTGCTCACCACCAGCACGTTGCCCAGCTCGTGGCATTTGAGCGCCAGGCTCAAGCCCGCGACCCCCGAGCCGATCACCAGGATGTCAACCTCTATTTTTTCCTGCGACAACTTTTTCCCTCACTCAAGGCCTGGCCGCAAGAGGCTTGTAGTCGGGATTGAACTGCGGGCAGTATTTTTCAGGCTCAAGCCCCTTCAGGCTTTTCCAGAGCGCGGGATACCGCAAAGGAAGATGAAAAAACCTGAGCATCTCCAAACGCGCGTCGGACTCGCTCCAGCCTTCAAAGCAGACCCGGTAAAGCGCGATGACGTACCCGGTGCGGTCCGCGCCCTGGGCGCAATGCACCAGCACCGGAAAATCCGGCTTGGACGGGCCCGGACTCAAGTTGATGCTGTCCCGGATCACGTCCGCGTAATCGCCGGGCTGGAACGGCCGGCCGGAAAGTATTTTCATGATCAACTCGGTCTGCCGGGGCGAGGGCGGAGATTTGGCCGTGAGCCTGAGTTCGACTATTGTCAACCCGTCCCGGCGCGCCGCATTTTTAACCGCTTTATCTTCATTGCCGCGCAGGGAGAGGATGGACTTGACCCCGTATTTTTCGCGCATCCGCTGCAAGTCCCCGGCCTTAAGCTGTCCGCTCCGGTAGATTCTTCCGGGAACGACTTCGGAGAAATTGAGGATAGGATTTCGGTGGCTGATCGAAAGCGCAAGGCACCATCCCATGCCCGCGGCCAGGAGCAGGCCCGCGGCGCCCGCCCAGGCTGTCTTTCCGGATAACCGCATCGCAAGGATTATATCACCAGATATGACGAGTTTCAGCAACCCGCTATTCCGCCGGTGCGGGTCAGGCTTCAGTTCTTGGGGTCAGACCCTATCGGCGATGATTGACTTCGAAGTTAGGGGCAGACCTGAATGGCGCTAATTTAAGGTTGAGCCTGATAGCCAAGCGCTTATGGTCATCAACTGAATAGGTTGACAGGTATTCGATTTTTTCGATAGCCCGGCGCTTCAGCGCCGGGGAACCGGGCCGCGCCCCCCTACCGCTGCGGCCCACGCCGCGGCGTGGGCCGTAGCGGGGGTTTTAGGCGGTCGCCGTTCCCGGCCATAAATGGCCGGGCTAGCGCGGGGCTATTATGAAACCGCTGGGCCAAAACTATTATTGAGCTTAACTTAGCGCCATTCGGGTCTGACCCCAAGAGGCCTGAGCCCATTGTCGGTTTGACAGCGGCAGGATCAGGATTCTATGATGGCCCTGATGAGGAATACGCGCCGGGATTTCATCAGGGCTGGCGCGGCCGCGGGGTGTGGGCTGGGCCTTGCGGGCGTGGCCCGCTCCGGTTTTGCGGGAGCGGACCGTCCCAATGTGCTGCTCATCCTGGTTGACCAGGACCGTGGGGACCTGCGCCTGCCCGTCTTGAAGCGACCGAACCTTGACCGCATCCGGAGCAGCGGCCTGGAGTTCAAGAGCGCCTACTGCGCGTATCCGCTCTGCTCCCCGAGCCGGACCACCATCATGACCGGGAGGTATCCGCATCAGGCCGCGGTATTCGCCAACATAGATCTCATCCGCAAGACCCGGTCCCTGGACCCGAAAATTCCCAACCTGGGCGGCGTATTTTCGCAGGCCGGTTATCAGACCGCGTACTTCGGCAAATGGCACCTCACCCGCGGTGCACACAATCATCAGCGCATGAGCCAATATGGATTCTCCGAAATGCATGTCTCCAACGAGGCCGTGGCCGCAGGCTCGGACGCAAGAGTCCTGTCAGATTCCGCCAAATGGATCAGGGCGCGCAAGGGAAGCGCGCGTCCCTGGATGTGCATAGCGTCTCCCATCAACCCCCATGACATCTGTTTCCCGGCCCTCGCGGCATTCTACGGAAAAATTCCCGAATACCCGGTCGCGCTCCCGCAAAGCTTCATTGACGACCCGGGAGAGATTTACTCCGAGTTCGGAAGATACCTCACAACTTCCGCGATCAAGACCCAGCGGCCGAAGACGCCGGAATCGTGGAAAAGGTATCTGGACTTTTACTGCCATCTCATTGAGCAGAGCGACCGCGGGATCGGCGTGCTCCTGGACGCGCTCGCGGAGAGCGGCCAGGATGAGAACACAATTGTCATCCACACTTCCGACCACGGAGAAATGGGCGGGGCGCACGGATTGGTCAACAAGGGCATGGCCATGTATGAAGAAAACCTGCGCGTCCCGCTGGTGATCCGGCATCCGGAGCTGCGCGCGCCCCGGACCTTTTCCGGACTGGTCTCCAACGCGGACCTCGCGCCGACCCTGTGCGGGTTCACCGGGGTCAATTGGCCGGAGCCTTTGCCCGGCTTTGACCTGAGCCCGCTCTGCTTCGGAAAAGAGATCGCCAGGCCCAGCCTGATTTTCGCCGAAGGCAAGACCGAATATGAAGGCGCCAGCCCCTGGCGCGGGATCAGGACCCCCGACTGGAAATATTGGCGCTACGCCGACGGGTTCGAATTCCTGGTCGAACTCCAAAACGACCCGCAGGAAATGACCAACCTCGCCCGGGATAATGCTTTCAAGGAGATCAAACAGGAGCTGCGCGAAAAGCTGCGCCGGCTCCAGATCGACACCAATGACCCGCTGCTTGCGAAATTTTAAACGACCAGCGCCATGCCTGGAACTTGGAAACCCTGCAACTTTGAAACTATTTTATTTTGTCGAGGTAGTCCCATCTCGGCGGGGCAAAGCTGTCAACCGCCAGGGTCTTCTTGAGCGCGCGGGCGCCGTGGCTGGCATTGGCCGGAACCAGGACCCCTTCGCCCGGCTTCAAGTCAAATCTTTTGCCCTCCAACTCAAAATTCAGTCCGCCTTTGAAAATAAAAGTGACCTGCTCCTGCTCGTGCCGGTGAGAGGGCACAATCGATCCCTTTTTCAGTTCCACAAGGTTGACCATCAACGCCTTGAGCCCGAGCGGCAAACCGCTGATGCCCAAGGCCATCTTCAAAGGCTTCCGCTGGTCAATCCTGAATTTAAAACTCATTGCTCCTCCTGCAAAGTCCTGGCTATGCGAAAGCGAGTTAATTGTAATGTGACGCTCTGACCCCAATCAGGTTTTTTCGGAGAGGAGGTCGCTGAGTTTGGTGTCGGTGGAAGCCGGCCGGGCGCGGTTCTTGGCCCAGCGCCTGAGTTCCTCCACCTGCTCCTCCATGGTCTGGCTCAGGGGCACCGTGTCGCTCAACGCCTTGCGGACGTCCTCGGTGTTGAGCTCGCGGCCCTCGGTGAACGCCTCGTACATGGCGGAGATGATGCTCTGCTCAATCTCCGAGCCGCTGAACCCTTCGCTTTCCGAAGCCAGCCGCTTGCCGTCAAAGTCCCCGGGATTCCTGCCGCGCTTCTTAAAATGGATGTTGAAAATTTCCTCGCGCTCGTGAATCTTGGGGAGGTCCACGAAGAAAATATCGTCAAACCGCCCTTTTCTGACCAGCTCCGGCGGGAGCTCGCTTATCGAATTGGCCGTGGCGATCACATAGACCGGCTTTTTGCGTTCCTGCAGCCAGATCAGGAAGCTGGCGAACGCGCGGGAAACTGCGCCGCTGGCCTCCTTGCCGGAAATGGCGCTCTGGGAAAACCCTTTCTCAATCTCGTCAATCCAGAGCACGCAGGGCGAAACCGATTCCGCGAGCTGGATCGCCCGCCGGATGTTGACCTCCGCCGGCGCCTGGTAGGAACCCAGCACCAGGCTCGCGTCAAACCTGAGCAGGGGCAGGCGCCAGAGGCTGGAGACCGCCTTGGCGCACAGGCTCTTGCCGCAGCCGTGGATGCCCAGCATCAGAAGCCCGCGCGGTTCGGGAAGACCGTATTTGCGGGCGTCCTCGCTGAAGGCCCGAGAGCGACGCCGCAGCCATTCCTTCAAGAGGTCCAGTCCGCCAACCTCGGTGAATTTTTCGCTCACCTGGTAAAACTCCAAAAGGTTCTGCTGCCGGATGATCTGCTTTTTCTGCGAGACAATGGAATCGAGGTGGTCTTCGTGGAAGTCCGGGTGCTCGACCAGTCCCCGGAGGAAAACTCTCCGGGCCTCTTTTTCCGTGAGCCCCAATGCGGCGCGGACAATTTTTTCCTTCAAGTCCGGGCCGAGCTTGATGCTCCGGTCCCAGGTCTTCTCCGCGCTGGCGATCACGCTCTCCAGGATTTGCACGAGTTCGGCCGCGGCCGGGAGCGGGAGCTCAAGCATGACAACGTCTTTCTCCAGTTCCGCGGGAATTTTATAGACCGGCGCGACAAAGAAGATGAACTGCCTTTTGCGCGCGAGCTGGGGCGCGATCTCGCGGAGGCAGCGCACGACCAGAGGGTCTTGGAAGAAAAAGTGGAAATCCATGAACACAAACCAGGCGGGTTCCGGCGCCTTGTTGACATGGGCCAGGGCTTCAGCCGGCCGCCAGCCGGTGCCGTCCAACTGGGTTCCAAAGCCCCGGGCCAAGGACCAGGCCAGGACTTTGGTCTTGAATCCCTGGGCCAGTTTATCCAATACCCGTAAAGAACGGTCTTCCTCGTAAGTGAGCAGATAGATCAGGTTATGCCCGGAATGGACCAGGAGTTTCAATTCCTTTTCAAATTGTTCCATACCCTTAATTTTATCAGAACTCAGGGCTGAAATCCACGCCTTTAAGCCCCGGCGCAAAACCTTGACAACGCCCGCCCGAGAACTCAAGTTTTGAGAGGTGTTGGAAAAGGGGAAAGCCATGCCCGGAGTGGATTGGTCAGCAACTGCGGCGGAGGCGGCTCGGGCCGATGTTTTCGGTTCGCCTCCGGCCAGAGCCGGGCTTGCGAGCAGTCAGCCATGAAGACGGACCGGACCAGCAAGCAGGCGTTGATGAACGAGTTGAGCGAGCTCAGCCGGCGCATCCGCGAACTGGAGGACTCGGAATCCCGGCAGAAATTGGAAGTGGAAAAGTCGCCGCGGCTGGACTCCCTGCTCATGTTCGTGAGCAACCTTAACCAGAGCCTGCTCACGATCAAGGACGAGCAGGAGTTGTTCCAGCAGGTCTGCGATTCGCTGATCGAGGAGATTTGGTACGTTGAGCTGGCCTGGATCGGCCTGGTTGAGAAGGGCACTTACCAGGTCAAGCCGGTCGCCCAGTCCGGGTTTGACGACGGATACCTCAATTCGATGCGGGTCACCTGGGACGATTCCGAATACGGCAAGGGCCCGACCGGGATGTGCATCAAGACCGGCAAGCCGTTTGTGATGAACGACGTTGAAAACGACCCGCGCTACCTGCCCTGGCGCAACGAGGCCCAAAAGAGGGGATACCGGTCCAGCGCGGCGCTGCCGCTCAAATACAAGGACGAGGTAATCGGCGCGCTGAACATCTACTCCCACCGGGCCGATGTTTTCGGGGACGAGGAGATCAAGTTTTTGATGAAAATAGCGGGCAACATCGCAATCGGGATCAATGACCTCAGGGTGGAAAAGGAGCTGCAGAAAAGCGAGCAGAGGTTTGCGCAGTTCATCGAGGGGCTGCCGGTGGGGGTGCTGGTGGTGGATTCCGAAGGCAAGCTGGTCTATGCCAGCAGGAAGGCCCGGGAGCTTGCCGCCAAGGGTCTCAAGGAACTGGATGACGAGGCGTGCGTGGAAAAATTCTCGGAGTTGTACCAGATTTTTGTGGCTGGTACCGACCAGCCTTATCCCATAGCCAAGGCGCCGATCTATAGGGCCTTGCTGGGCGAAAGCTCCACGGTTGACGACATGGAGATCCATCGGCCGGAAGGGAACGTGCAAATCGAAGTTTCGGGCGCTCCCATCCTGAACGACCGGGGCCAGGTGATTTACGGGGTGGCTGTTTTCAAGGACATCAGCGAGCGGCGCCGGATGCGGGAGCAGTTGAGCAGTCGCGAGGAAACGGTTCGGTCGCTGCTGAAGGCTCCGCTGGACACGATTGTGATCATCGGCCTGGACGGCACCATCCTTGCCATAAATGAGACCGGGGCCAAAAGGTTTAGTCGGACTCCCAACGACCTCGTCGGCGTCTGCATCTGGGACCTGCTGCCTCACCAGCTGGCGTTAACGCGCAAGGAGAAAGTGAACGAGGTTATCCGATCTCGTTCCCCGGTCCGTTACGAGGACATTCGCATCGGCGCTAATCTGGAGCATACCTATTACCCGATTTTTGACTCCCGGGACAATGTCAACCGGGTGGCGCTCTTCTGCCGGGACATCACGGAGCGGAAGCAAGCCGAGGAAAGGATTCGGCGGCTCTACACCCTGCTGAGTGCGATAAGGAACGTCAACCAGAGCCTGGTGCGGATCCGCGAAGAGCACGAGCTTTTCCGGCGGATCTGCGACACCTTGATCAAGGTGTGGTATATCAAGGCGGCCTGGGTTGCAATTTGCGATGGCAGCGACCCGGCAATGAAACCGGTTGCGCAAGCGGGTCTGACCGACGCCAAACTGTCTTCCCTGCAAGTGCCCTGGGAATGCCCGGAGCAGAGCTCCGAATGGGCGGATGAGAGCGTGCCCCCGCCTTTCGTGATCAGGGACATGGCGGACGACGCCAAATCCACCCCCTGGAAGGATGAGATGCTCAAGCAGGGCTACAACTCCTATATCAGTCTCCCGCTCATGGATGAGGGAAAGGTCTTCGGCGCGCTCAACATATTGTCGGACCAGAGGGATGCCTTTGGCGATGAGGAAATGACTTTCCTGACCGAAGTCGCCGAGGACATTGCCTTCGGGGTGAAGCGTTCCCGGCTGGAGCGCCGGCTGGAGGAAAGCGAAAAGCGGTTTGCGCAGTTCATCGAGCACCAGCCCATGGCGGTCTTTGTCATGGACCGGCGGGGACAGTTGCTTTACGAGAGCAAGAAGGCGCAGAAGCTTTTCGGCAAGGCGATCAGCGAGCTCGGGCCTTTGAGCAAGCCCGAGCAGTTGTGCGAGGTTTTCAACGCCTATATCGCGGGCACCAGCCAGAAGTATCCCAAGGAAAAAATGCCCATGGTCCGCGCCCTGGCGGGAATGCCGGCCACGGAGGATGACATTGAAATCCACCGGCCGGACAAGGTCGTCCCGCTGGAGGTGTCCTCGTCCCCGGTCTTCGATGAGAATGGGGAAGTGCTTTGCGCGGTATGCGCTGCCCGGGACATAACGGAAAGAAAAATTTCGGAAAAGGAACTGGCCCGGGAAAGAGAACTGATGGCCGTGACCCTGCGCTCGATCGGCGAGGGGGTGATCACCGCGGACCGGCAGGGCAAGGTGCTGCTCATCAACAAGGCCGCGGAAGAGCTCACCGGACGGCCGCGCGCGCACGCGGTCGGGCAAAAGCTGGAGCAAGTGTTCAACGTCATGGACGCGGACAGCGGACAATCATGCCGGGAGCGGATCGAGGACATGTTCAAGTCGGGGAAAATATGCGAATTGCCGGAAAACATCGTGCTGGTGGCCGGCAGCGGAGAAAAGAGACGGGTTTCCGCAAGTTGCAGCCTGCTCATGGACCCGGAGGGAAAAGTCAACGGGGCCGTTATCATCTTCAAGCCCGTGCCCGCCAAATAATCCCATAAAAATACAATTGACAAGCGAATATGCTTAAGGTAAAATAATTCGCATAAAATATGGAGACATTTGCCGTTTTTGGTCGCTGGACATGAAAGAACGCGGCGGGGAAAAGAATTTGGCTGCTCCGCCAATTGCACAAGGGGGAGGGGCAATGACTGCGAAAACAAAGCGTGCGGGAAAAGGCTCCGGCTCGTCAAAGAGCGCGGCTTTGGGCCGGAAAGTTTCGGCCTCCAGGCGCTTAGCCTCGGACCAGGACCTTCTATCAACCGCCTTGCGCTGCATTCCTGACGGCGTGATCATTACGGACGCCGGGGGCAAGATCGCGGCCATAAACCGCGCCGCGGAAAAATTAACCGGCTGGAAAGCGGGCCATGCGCTCGGCCGTCCGCTTTCCCTCGTGGTCAACGTCATCGACGAGAAGACCAGCCGGCAGACGGATCAACTGCCGCTTGCGAGCAAGCCGGCGGAGAGACCGAGGCGCGGCCTGCTTGCCGCCAGGGGCGGGGCGAAGCTGGCCATCGAATACAACGGCGCGATCCTGCGCAAAAAGGGCGGCCAGCCGGCCGGCGCGGTGCTGGTGCTGGTCGACGTCTCGGAGAAGCGCCGGCTGGAAAAAGAACTGGCCCACAAGGACAAGATGCAGTCGGTGAACATCCTTGCCGGCGGCGTCGCGCATGACTTCAACAATATCCTGATGGGCGTGCTCGGCAACGTGTCGCTGGCCAAGGCCGACACCAGCCCCAAAGCCCAAATCTACGAATACCTGGAAGGCGCGGCCTGCGGGTGCGAGCGGGCAAGGGAACTCACCCACCAGCTCCTGTCCTTCGCCGCCGGCGGAAAGCCGATCAAAAGCAGGACCAACCTCGCGGAACTGATCAAACGCTCGGCCGCGTTCGCGCTCAAAGGGTCCAAATCCGCGGTTGAATTCTCCCTGCCCCAGGACCTCTGGAGAGCGGATACCGACGAGGCGCAGATAGCCCAGGTGATCAACAACCTGCTGATTAATGCCGACCAGGTAATGCCCGGAGGCGGCAAGATAACCATGGCCGCGGAAAACTTCTGCCTTAAACCCGGCAACGAACAAAAGCTGCAACCGGGCAACTACCTCCGGATTATCGTGCAGGACCGCGGACCCGGCTTGTCCAGGCAAAGCCTGGAAAAGATTTTTGATCCGTCCTTCACCGGCCGGAAAAACGGGCTGATCATCGGGCTGGCCATTTCTCAGTCCATAATCAAGAACCATGACGGGCACATCGAGGCCAGGTCGCAGCCCGGGGTGGGGACCATTTTTTACGTTTATCTTCCGGCGTCCGATCAAGAGGACCGGGCTATAGCCGGGAAAAAAGTCGAGCTTGCCCTGGGCCGAGGCCGGGTGCTGCTGATGGACGACGAGGAAACCGTTCGGGACCTGGCCGGCAAAATGCTCAGGCGCCTGGGATACAACGCGGCCTTGGCAGCCGATGGCGGCCAGGCCTTGGAGTTTTGCCTCCAGGCGCGCCAAGCCGGGGAGCCGTTTGACGTGATCATTGCGGACCTGGTGGTGCCCGGAGGCATGGGCGGCAAGGAAATGCTCGAGAAGCTCTTGGAGATGGACCCCAAGGTCAAGGTTATCGCTTCCAGCGGATACGCCACCGACCCCGGGATCACCGAGTATGCCCGGTTCGGGTTCAAAGGCGTGGTCGCCAAGCCTTACGAACTGGAAACCCTGGGAGCAGCGCTCCACAAGGTGATCGCCGAATCCAATGAATGAGCCGCAAAATCAGGCCCGGTCGGGCAACCTCTTGCTCAAACCCCGGGTCAGCCGGCATCCTTGAGAGACTCCTTGATCTGTTCGCCGCTGAACCCGATTATGCATTTGCCGTCTATGACGATGGTGGGAAAAGTCCGGCGGGGGTTCCAGCGGTCAACCTCCCTCAGGACCTCGTCCACGTCCGGTCCATCAACAAGGTCGACATCAACATAGGAATATTCAACCCCCAACTGGTCAAGCAAATCCTTCGCCTTTTTGCACCAGCCGCAGGTGCTCAGAGCATAGAGCATGATGCTGCCCTTCCTCTTGCCATTGACGTTGGTCGCTTTCATGAAGCCCCCTTGTTCATAAATCTGGGGCCGCTGAATTCAAATGGCAAGCCGCGGATGCGCGATCTGCTTCATCCGGCGGGAGCGTTTTTGAAAGGTCTGTTCATCAACCCCGTGGCGCCATTTGAGCAGGATTCCGGAAAGCGGCTCCCGCAGCCGGGACAACTCCTCGGGCAGCGGGATCTGGTAGGGGAATATTTTGATCCCGTATTGGTCGGGGCGCGTATAGAACCGGGAATACGCCTCGATTCTCACCCGGTGCCCGGCTTCCCAGTAGAGTTTGCCCGGACCGCGCTCCGAAGCCGGCAGACGGTTCCATTTCTCAATGTATCCGACCGAAGTCTCAAACTCATCCTCGGTCTCGCCCGGAAAGCCCGCCAGCAGGTGCGCAACCACGTTGACGCCCGCACGGGTCAAAGCCGGCAAGACCGCGAACAACTGGTCGCCGTCCATGCCCTTGTTGATCCGCTTCCGGATCGTGGCCGAAAAGGTTTCAACCCCCAGGCTCACGTTGGCGAACCCCGCCCGGAACATTTTTTGGGCCAGCTCGTCATTTATTGACTTGTCCGGTATGAGGTAGCTCCAGAACACGGAGCGGGAGGGGGATGGGCCCAGCCGGTCGCAAAACTGCTCCAGCCACCCGGGCCGGCCGTTGAGGGCGCTGTCGCCAAAGGCGAAGCGCGACTCCCGGTATTGCTCCCGGATCGAAGCGATTTCGCCGATTACGTTCTCCACCCCGCGCTGCCGGAATTTTTTCCAGTAAACGCTCTCCGAACAATAGGCGCAGCGGTTGACGCAGCCGCGGGTGCTGTAAACCGGAAACCCCCCGTGGGCGAGGTAATTGCCCGCGGCCTCCCTGTTATAGTCGCTGAAGGGCGCGCCCGGGAAAGGCAAACCCTGAAAGTCGGGGCGGGGGAGCGCGTCCAGGTCAGGGGCGAGTTCGCGCGGCTCATATACCGTGGTCCCCTTTTTGCGGACTGCGAGCCCGGGGACGCCCTCGGCAAGATTGCCGCCCAAATCCGCGCAGAGCTCGGTCACGGTCATCTCGCCCTCGCCGCAGACCAGTCCGTCGACCAGGCCGGTGCTGAGCGCAAATTCCCGCAACTCCGGAAGGCTTGATCCCGGGCCTCCAAAAATGAGCGGCAGACCGGGCCTCAGCTTCCGGATCTGTTTGGCAAAATAGAGGCTTAAAAAATAATTGCTGGAATAAGTCGAGAAGAAGACCGCTTCGGGGTTTTGCGCCAGTACCAGCGACGCCCACCGGGGAACGAGGTTCCAGAGCGAGAGACAAAGCGCCACCGCCGCGGGTTTGTAATCGCCATCGTAGGCCAGGCGCCACTGAAATCTTTTCGCGTCCTCGCCGTAGAGCAGAAAAAGACCCAGTTCGGGCGCCAGCGCAAAAACCACTTCGTCCTTCACCCGCGCCAGCGGGAAAAATTCGCGGATCAGGTGCATTTCCTGCTCGCATTTCCGGGCCGCGAACCAGCAGAAATCAAAGCAGACCGTCTCGTGCCCGGCCTGGCGCAGCGCCGCGTTGATGCAGGCGAGTCCGAGCGGAGGATATTCGCCGTTGGTGAAAAACGGACAATAGACCAGGGCCAGTTTCATCGCCGATTTTATTATAGCATGGACGGGCCTTTGCCGGTAAGCTTTGGATTGAAGCAGATTTAGTATATAATCTGACAACCTATGCGATCAGAGTTGGAACTCTCGGTTATTGTGCCGGTTTACAACGAGGAGCCGGTGCTGAACCTGCTTTTTGAAAGACTGGGAAAAGCGCTGGCGGGCATTGACTGCGAATTGCTGTTCGTGGACGACGGCTCCAGGGACAGGAGCGCTGAACTGGTCAGGGCATATTGCGACAAGAACCCGCGCGCGCGCCTGATCCGGCTCTCGCGCAATTTCGGGCAGTATTTTGCGGTAAGCGCGGGCCTGGAAAGGGCCCGGGGCAAGGCCGCCCTGGCCATTGACGCTGACATGCAGGACCCGCCGGAATTGATCCGCCAGATGCTCGCCAAGTGGAAGGAAGGCTACCAGGTCGTGATCGGCTCGCGCAAGACCCGGCCGGAAAAAGGACTCAAAAAACTGGGGCTGATCGCGTTTGACAAACTTTTCACCTGGCTCAGCGACTTTCCCATCCCGGTCAGCGGCGGGTTCGCGTTGATGGACCGCAAGGTCATTGACGCGATCGTCAGCCTGCCTGAAAGGCACCGCTACCTGCCCGGGCTCCGGAGTTGGGTGGGGTTCAAGCAGACCGAAATCTGGTACAACCGCGAGCCAAGGGCAGGGGGGGAGACCAAGTGGGGGTTCTTCAAACTGGTGTCCTACGGCCTGGACGCCATCTTCAGCTTCAGCCACAAGCCCCTGCGCGTAACCTGGTTTTTGGGATTGGTCATCAGCCTGATCTGCTTCATCTACGGTCTGGTGCTGGTGGTGCTCAGGATTCTTGACATCGGCTACGTGCCCGGGTTCACCACCCTGGCGTTCAGCTTGTTTTTCCTGGGCGGAGTCCAGCTTATCGCGATCGGCATCCTGGGCGAATATCTGGCCCGGGTCTATGACGAGGTCAAGCGAAGGCCGCTCTATGTCATTGCCGACGAATATCCCCAGGAAACTCCCGCGGAATAATGGACGCCCGGGAAATCCGTCTTTTTTCGCGCATTGAGAAAGAGCATTTTTTTTACCGGGGAAGGAGAGACGTTGTCCGGCGATGGCTGGCCCGGCTTTTCCCGGATCGCAAACCGCTGGTGATGGACGCGGGCGCCGGCACCGGGATTTTTGTTGAGGAAACGGAAGCCCAGGCCGAAGTCATCGGCTGCGACGTGTTTTTTGAACCGGGGATTTCCCTGTCCGCATCAAAGCTCGTGCGAGCCGATGCCTGCCGCCTGCCCTTCCCGGACAATATGGCCGACGCCTCGGTCGCGCTCGATCTGCTTGAGCACCTGGATGATGATTCCGCGGCCGTGCGCGAACTTGCGAGGTTGACCAAGCCGGGAGGATACGTGTTCATAAACGTGCCGGCTTTCCAGGCGCTCTTCAGTGACTGGGATCAGGCCGTGGGACACAAGCGAAGGTACAAGAAGCAAATGATGCAGGCACTTGCCGAAAACGCCGGCCTCGAAATCATTTTCTTGCGATACATAAATTCGCTGCCCTTTTTCCCCATCCTGGCTTATCGATGGCTCAGGTCAACCTTTGGCATCGGCAAAGCGCAGCGGCTGGAAGACGAACTCCCGCCCGAATGGATCAACAAGATTTTTCGCGCGGCCCTGGTAGCCCAGGGAACAACTAATTGGATCAACCTTCCGTTCGGGGTCAGTTTGTTTGCAATCTTGCGCAAGAAATCCGGGAACAATTAGTCCGCCATTTTATCCAAATATATGAAATAGTTGCAAAAACAGGGCTTTGTTTTTTGCGGGAATAGATGCTAACCTAATTTGAGGAGTGGTTTTGTCTTATTTTTTCAGACATTGGCGGTTGCTGGCGCGGATGGTGGAGCGGGACCTGCGGAGCAAATACGTTGGAAGCATGATCGGCCTTTTCTGGACTGTGATCAACCCGCTTTTGCTGCTCCTTGTTTTCACCTTCATCTTTTCGGTGATCTTCCGCGCCCGGTTCAATAACCAGCCGGGAGTGGCCTCAAGCGCGCTCTATATCCTGTGCGGGCTGATCCCCTGGCTCGGTTTTCAGGAAGGGATTGCAAGGTCGTCAAGCTACCTGACCGAGAACCGGAGCCTGGTCAGCCGGGTAAAATTCCCCGTCCATATTCTCCCCGGCGTGCCGGTGCTGAGCGGGTTCTGCGGACAGTTGATCGGGTTCGTCGCGTTGCTGGTCTGGGCCGGGGTCAAAGGAAAAATAGAATTACCCGCAGTGCTGTTCCTTCCAGTCTGGATGCTATTGCAAATCGGGTTGGCAATGGGACTGGCATACGCCTTTTCCGCGGTCGCGGTATGGGTCAGAGACCTGGCCCAACTCGTGCCGGTAATGCTCCTGGTCTGGATGTATGCCACGCCCATTTTCTATCCCGCGCAACTGGTGCCGGAAAGGCTCCAGATCGCCGTCTGGATCAATCCCGTGGCCCATCTGGTGGAAGGATACCGCAAGATCATCCTGGAAGGAACCATGCCGGGCAAGGCCCAGACGCTTTACCTTCTGGGAGCAACTTTGACCAGCATGGCAATCGGCGCGCTTATCTTTGCCAGACTCCAGAACAAAATCGCGGATAGGATATGAAATATGCTGCTTTCGGTCAAAAACTTAAACAAAAACTTCAGGGTTTATCAGAGGCCGCGGCATTGGGTTTGGGAAAAATTAAGTCTTGGCCAAAGGGTTTTTCACAAGGATATCCGGGCGCTCCGGGAGGTGAGTTTTGAGCTGGAAAAGGGTCGGTGCCTGGGCCTGATCGGCAAGAATGGCGCGGGCAAGTCCACCCTGCTCAGGATCATCGCGGGCATCAGTCCCCCGGGTTCGGGTGATATCACCGTGGCGGGCAAAACCGCCTCGCTCCTGGAACTCGGCTCCGGGTTCCATCCCGAATTCACCGGCCGGGAAAACCTGAGGCTCAACGGCATGATCGCCGGGTTTGAGCCGTCCGAGCTTGAGCAAAAAGTGGAATCCATGTCCGCTTTTTCCGAACTCGGAGAATTCATCGAACTCCCGGTCAGGACCTATTCCGACGGCATGTATCTCAGGCTCGGATTCTCCCTCGCCCAGGCCCTGGAACCCGACCTGTTCCTCATCGACGAGGCCCTCGCGGTCGGAGACGAGTATTTCCGCGCCAAATGCCTGCGCAGGATGCTCGAGTTCAAGGAACAGGGAAAGTCCTTGCTTATCGCCTCGCACGACCTGACCATGGTCCGGGGGCTTTGCGATTGCGGGCTCTATCTTCGGCAAGGCGAGGTCCGGAAATCGGGCCCGGCCGGAGAGGTCATCGAGTGCTACCTTGACGAGGTTTACGAGGAAGCGGTGGGGAGCGGGAGAGCGGAGACCGGCCAGGACCATTGGAAACGCCGCGGCAGCGGCGAGGCCAGGATTGTCTCGGTGCGGCTGAAAAACCAGGCGGGTGAAGATTGCCCCGTGTTCCGCGCCGGAGAAGAGATGGAGATTGAATTCGCATACCAGGCCGAGAAAGCGCTTGACCAGCCGCTGTTCGGAATCAACATTTTCCGGAGCGACGGCGTGCTGGTGATCAGTGCCAACCAGGAGTGCGCGGCAAGCGGCGGGGAAAAGTTCGGCCAGAGGCTTGAGTCGACCCTGGCTTCGGTCCCGGCCGGACACCGGGGCAAGGTCAGCTACGGCTGCAAGAACGCGCTGCTCCCGGGAAGGTACCAGGTTTCGGTCAACCTTTTCAAGGGCAGGAGCGGGGCGTGCCTGCCGGTGGACGAGGTTTTTGACGTGGCGCGTTTTGAAGTGCTGCCCGGCAACGTCATTGACCGGGGCGTGTTCGTCAATGCCTGCGTCTGGAGGATCAGCTAGGTGGGGAAAATCGCGGGCAAGACCCTCGCGCAGAAAAAGCGGGACAACCTCGCCCGGGCGCGAGAGAGCTGGAAAAGAGGCGAGGCCGGGGTCGGCCACTTCCCGCCGGTGGTTTATATCGAGCCCGCCAGCATCTGCAACTTGAGCTGCCCCATGTGTCCGGTGACTTTGGGCGTCAGCGAATACCAATACCCGGAAAAATTCCTCGCCATGGACGTCATCGAAAAAATGCGCGAGCCGCTCGAGCACGCGCTCCGGGTTTTCTTGAGCGGGGGCGGCGAGCCGCTGCTCCACCCCGAGTTTGTCGGGATCATGGAGTTCATGAAAGCGCTGGACCTGGAAATATTTTTCAACACCAACGCCACGCTGGTGGACGCCGGGTTCGCAAAGGTCCTGGTCGAACTCAAGGTCGACTGCGTCTCGGTCTCCATCGATGCCATTGACCCCGGCCGCTACCGCGCCATCCGCAAGGGCGCCGAGATCGACCAGGCGCTAGCCGGCCTGGCCGCGGTGAACGCGGCGAAGAAATCCGCGGGCGCTGACCGGCCGCTGGTCAACATGCAGTTCACGCTGATGAAGGCAAACCTGGACCAGTTGCCGCTGCTCGCGGAGTTCGCGCATGAGTATTCGATCAACCACCTGGTGGTCGAGCCGCTCAGCCCGGTCTTCAACTTTGACCGCGGCTACCAGGAATTTTTCCGGCAGCAATTCGCGCCCGCGGACCAGGCGCTGCACAACAGCCTGAACGACCTGAAGGCGCAGGCAAAAGACCTCGGCTTCTTCTTCTCAAGCCATTACCTCGAAGAGAAACGGCTCCCGGCCAAATGCGGTCAGCCCTGGCTCAACTTCGGCATCCGGACCAATGGCAGAACTTTTCTCTGCTGCGGCACCGCCGAGAAAATGGGTTCGCTCAACCAGACCGATTTCGCCGGGGTCTGGAACGGGGAAGCCTACCGGAATTTCCGCTCGGAGATCGCCCGGGGCAAATACCCGGAGCCCTGCGGGCTTTGCCTGCAGGAGTCGCGCAGCCCGTGGTTCAACCACGAGCTCCTGGAGCCATGATGAAGCCGCTGGTCAGCGTGATCATCCCCGCGCTCAACGAGGAAAAAAATCTCGGCCGGTGCCTGGCCGCGGTCTTCAGCCAGAAGACCGATTTTGAATTCGAGGCGCTGGTGGTTGATTCCGGTTCAAAAGACCGCACCCAACAGGTCGCGCAGGAATTCGCCCAAAAGCACCCGCTCAAAATCCTGGAAGTGGCCCCGGCCCGGTTCAGCCACGGAAGGACCCGCCAGTTCGCCTCCGAGCAGGCCCAGGGCGACTATCTGGTTTACCTTGTGGCCGACGCCGAACCCGCCAATGACCGCTGGCTGGCCGGGCTGGTAAACGCGGCCAAGGACGAGACCGTGGCCGGGGCCTACAGCCGGCAGCAGGCCCGGCCCGGCGCCTCGGTGATGGAAAAGGTCCGGCTTTCAAGGCGGACCGTGAGCAAGAGCGAGCCGCGCGTTTCGGAAATCAGCCGGAGCCAGGATTACTGGATGATGGAGCCGGTCCAGCGCATTTTCGTGTGTGACTTTGACGACGTGAGCTCTCTCCGCAAACGCTCGGCGCTGGAAAAGATTCCCATCCCGGACTGCGCCTGGGCCGAGGATTTGCTCTGGAGCAAGGCCTGCCTGCTCGCCGGATACAAGATCGCGTTTGCGCCCGAGTCCGTGGTCCGGCACTCGCACCGGCTCAGCACGGGCTATCTCTTCCGCCGCGGGTGGATTGACCAGAAAGCCGCGGCTGAGCATTTCGGAATGGTCTATTACCCCGAATTCGCAAACGCCCTGCGAGGGTTCTTCATCGCCGCCAAAAACGAAATCGCGGAAATCATGGACGCCAAGGCTTCCTTCGCCGCGCGGCTCGACTCCGCGATCAGGGCGCCCGCGCTGATCGGATCTGAAATCGCCGGCAGGTATCTCGCCCGGGCGCCTTGCGCCCCGGAAAAACGCGTTGAACTCGTTGCCAAGCTGTCGGCTGCAAAGGTCCAGCCCAGGAACGCGGGGGAGCGGGTCGCGCGCACCGGGTTTGTGGTCGGCGACCAGTGGCGCAAGGCCATCCTGGCCAACCCGCCCGCGGTCATCGATTTTGCGGTTGACGCGGGCCAGGACGCGCGCTTCAGGTTCGGGATCGGGATCAAACCCGAGGCCTTCAAGCACAGGACCGCTCCCATCGATTTCACGGTCGCGGTAAATGACGAGAGCGTGTTCAAGGCCCGGCTGGAAATGCGGCCGGAAATGCTTAAGGGCTGGAAGGACTTCGAAATCGAACTTGCAAAATGGGGCAACAACAGGATCAAGCTCAGCCTGATCACGGATTCCCAGGATATGAACTGCGGCTGGGCCGCATGGGCCGAACCAATAATCGTGTTTCCAAAACAGAAGCCGAGGTTCGCGCTCAAGAGGTTGCTGGCAAAATTCGCGGAAAAAACCATTTCCGGAAATTTCCGGCATAATTAGGGAATATGGCCTGGAGGTTGTGATGGCGGAATGCAAGAACAAGGAAAAAAATTTAAAAGGCTGCAATTGCAGCTATGAGCCGTGCGAGCGGAAAGGCGTTTGCTGCGATTGTCTTCGCTACCACATCCGGATGAAGGAATTGCCGGCGTGCTTTTTTAACAAGCAGGGCGAGGCCGGTTACGACCGTTCCCTTGCCTGCTTCATGCGCAGCCATTTTTAGGGGGATTGACGGGGAGGATGCGCGTTCTTTTCATATATCCCGACCTTGGGAGTTTCCTGCCGCCCCATTACCAGCACGGGATCGGATACCTTTCCGCGGCGCTCAAGAAGGCCGGGCACGAGACCGGGCTGTTCTATCTCTCGGAGCTCTGGCCGCAGGAGAAACTGGCGCAAGCGGCCTTGGAATTTGGCCCCGGCCTGGTCTGCCTGAGCGGGACAACCCACCAGTACCGCTACCTGCGCCGGATCGCGGAATGGATTAAGGCAAAGCTGCCGGCAACCCCGGTGATCTGCGGGGGCGTGCACGCCACGCTCGCGAGCGAAGAGGTCATCGCGCATCCGGCCATTGACATGCTCTGCCGGGGCGAAGGCGAGGACTCTCTGGTCGAGCTGGCGTCGGCGCTGGCGGCCGGCAAGGATCATCAAAACATCAAGAACCTCTGGGTGAAATTTAGCGGGCAGCTGGTCAAGAATCCGCTCCGGCCATTGGTTGAAGACCTGGACTCCATTCCTTTCGCCGACCGCGAAATTTTCAAGTACCAGGAAATCCTGGACCGCGACGACCATCGCCTGAGCCTGCTCGTGGGCAGGGGATGCCCATACGACTGCTCCTATTGCGCCAACCAGGCCAAGCGCGAACTCTTCCGGGGCGCCGGCAAATACGTGAGACTGCGCTCGGTGGACAACCTGCTCCAAGAAATCGAACTTTGCAGCCGGCGATACCGGATCGAGAAGCTCGATTTCAACGACGACATCTTCACCCTGGACCGGGCCTGGGTGCGGGAGTTCGCGGAAAAATACCCCGGGCGCTTCTCCTATCCCTTCCGCATCAACGTCCACGCCGGAACGGTTGACCAGGAAATGTTTGAAAAGCTCGCGCGAATCGGCGCGGAAATGGCCAGGATCGGAGTGGAGAGCGGCTCGGACCGAGTGCGGCGCTCAATCATGAACCGCAGGATCAAGGAAAGCGAAATCATCGATTCCTTCCAGTGGGCCGGCCGGGCCGGGATCAAGACCTGGTCGTTCAACATGGTGGGCATCCCGGGCGAGACCGCGGAAGACGCGCTCGCGACCTACAACCTCAACCGGTCCCTGTTCCCGGACCACATGCAGGTCAGCGTTTTCAATCCTTATCCCGGCACCAGGCTTTTCGAACTGTGCTCAAAGCAAAACTTCATCCGAGGCGAACTGGACGACGGATACTTCGTGCCCAGGACCGCGTTGAAATTTTCCTCGCTCTCCCCCCCGGAAATCCACAACTGGCACCAGCGCCTGGTCCGGCTGAGCGAGGCGAGCCGGAACGGAAAGGCGCTCAAGCGCAGGCTTGGTAATCGGCGGGTTCTTTGCAACTTGATCGATGAACTGCATAACGCGGAAATCGAAACCCCGGTGCCGGATTACTGCGGCGAGGAATACATAATCATTTACGAGGAAGCGCGCCGGGCGCTGATCATGCACCCGCGCTGCCGGGCGCGGTATGCCCTGGAAATCCGGGAGCCGGCCGCGCTCGATTTCGGGATCATGATGCATCCCGGGGTCTATGGCCGCGGCGAAAAAGGCGGGGTCAGGTTCACGGTGGCCGCGGGCAACCCCGGGGCGGAACTCAAAGAAATATTTCGCCGGCAGTTGGACGCCAAGGCCAACCCCGGCGACCGCGGATTTTTCGATTTCGTGATCGAGCTCGCGGGTTTTGCGCCGGGCAAGCTCGTGCTTGAGCTTGCCACCGAGGCGCTGGTCCCGGAGCGAAACTCTTTCAACACCGCGGGCTTCACCAACCCGCTCATTGTCGCCCGGGAACCCGGCCCGGATAATTGCGGCGCCGAACCAAATGGCGGAGGCTGAATTGTTCAAGGACGACGCCATCAACCATCTGAGGCAGGCGATAAGCCGGGGCAGGGTCACGGCCGGGCCCATTGACCTGCAACTGCTCCCCACCACCCGCTGCAACGCCCGCTGTGTTTTCTGCCCGACCACCGCCGTGAGCGAGGCCGCCAAAAAATCATCCGCGTCCCGATGGCTTCCGCCCGAGACCGACATCAACATTGGACTATTGGACCGGCTGTTTGACGACCTTTACCGCCTGGGAGGGCTGCGACGACTGACCATTACCGGCGGAGAACCCTTGCTCTACAACAAAATCATCCTCGGCCTGTTCATCATCCGCCGGAATTTCCCGGACGCGGAAATAGCCCTGGTCACCAACGGCATCCTTTTGGAGAAAGCCGCGGAGAACCTGGTCAAGGCGAAGCTGGACCGGGTATCGGTCAGCGTCAACGCCGCGGACCCGGAAAGCTTTGCGCTCCAGAGCCGGACCAGCGCCGAAAATTTCGACAAGCTCAAGCGCGGGATCAAGGCCCTGCGCAAGGCCAGGGACCAAAGCAAAGCAGCCGCCCCTTATATTTCGCTGACCGCGGTCTTGAACAAGCACAATTTCCGCGACGCGAAAAAAATGCTCAGGCTCGGAATCGACACCGGCGCGGACGCGGTCACTTATCTCGCGCTCATGGACTTCCCGCTCCCGGGCGAGAGCCCGAGGGAGTTCGCGCTGACCGGGTCCGAGTTCTCCGATTTTATGAAGGACATGCAACGCCTGAAGCCGCTGGCGGAAAAGAAGAAAATTTATTTCGGCTTCACCGGCAAAGTCCAGGACCAGGGCAGGCTCAGGGCCGGAGAACTTTACAAGAACCTCCGTTGTTACGCCGGTTACACCTTCGCCATGGTCTGGCCCGACGGCACGGTGCGGCCATGCTGCAACTGCGAAACCGCGCTCGGCAATTTGCAGGAGCAATCCTTTTACCAGATCTGGAACTCGGAGCGCGCCCGGCAAATCCGCGAGCGCATGAGAAAAATAACCGAACTCGGTCCTCCCGAACTATGCGACTGCATGGAATGCGGGTATTTGCATGAAAACCAGGAATATCACCGGCGGTTGCAAAATGAATAACCTGGAGCGGCTGGTTATGTATTACGCCGCGGGAAGGGCGTTCACGCCCAGGCCCAGGTACTTCATTTACAACGCCACCCTCCGCTGCGACCTCGCCTGCGGACACTGCGGGGTATGGCGCAACAAGAAGCGCGAAGAACTCGCCCCCAAGGACCTGGAGAGGATCATCCGGCGCGATTTTTTCCGCAAAGTGGAAACCGCATGGATCACCGGGGGCGAACCCACGCTCCGCCAGGACCTCGGACAAATCGCCCAAGCCTTCCGGCAATGCTTTCCCGCGCTCGCCATTGTCGGCATCGCCAGCAACGGCTATGCCACCGAAAGGGTGCTATCGAGGCTGGAAGAGATCGCCGCGGAGCTCGACCCCTCGCGCCACGGGCTCTTCGCGCACCTGTCGCTGGACGGCGCGGGAGAAATTCACGACTGCATCCGCGGAAAAGAGGGCGCGTTTAAGAACCTGATCGCCACGGTCGAGGGCATCCGGGAGCTTAAGTCTCGCAACCCGCGACTGAAAATAGACCTCGGCTTCAACTGCGTGGTCCAGCCGGAAAACGTCGCCGGCCTGGAGCAGGTCAAGGCCCTGGCTGAAAAATATTCCGCCCCGCTCACTTTCAACATCGTGGAGGTGACCGACCAGTACTATTGCAACCGCGCCCGCGCCAAAGAACTGGCTTTCAGCCCCGAGGCCAGGCAGGAGGTCATAAAGTTCCTGACCGCGCTCGCCCGCGGGTCAACGCCCGCGTTCCGATATCAATACCAAAGGTTCCTGGCCGTGCTTGAGCGCGGCCAGCGAGACCGCAGGTGCCTGACCCTTTACTCAACCTTCGCCCTGGACTCGGACGGGACCTGGATCCCGTGCCCGCTCTGCTCGGAATGGAACCGCATCAGTTTCCTCGAACAGGACCCGGAGCCATTCTGGAAGAGCGCTGACGCCCGCGAATTGCGCGCCAAGGTCCTGGCCAGGGAATGTCCGGACTGCATGTTGAGCTGCTCGCTGGGAGATTCGCTCTCGCTCCGCGAATTCCTGGCCGGGGGGTTTTGATGAAAGAACTCCTCGGCGAGGGCATCGGCCAGGGGCCGATAAGGCTCAAGGGGATCAACCTCGAAATCTCCAGCAAGTGCAACCTCAACTGCCGCCACTGCTTCCGCAGGACCTATATCGGCGCGCACAAGGACGAGTTGATGCACCCCGCGGTCATTGAAAACATCATGCCCGAACTCAAGCTCCTTCACGGCATTGACCTGACCGGCTGGGGAGAGCCGCTGCTGCATCCCGAGTTCGGCAAAATCCTGAAGGATATACGCAGGAATTTCCCGGGCGCCTTAACCTTCACCACCAACGGGATACTCCTGGACGAGAACGTGATCAACCACGTCCTGGACTCGGAGCTGGACACGATCTGCTTCTCGCTCGATGCCGCGGATGACGAGAGTTATCGGGCCGTGCGCGGCAGATACTGGAGCAAGATCGAGGCGGGCATGACCGAACTCATCCGGCGCAAACAACAGCGCGGCAGGGGACTCCCCGGTATCTTCGCCGGCTTTTTACTCAGGCGCAGCCGGCTCCAGGACCTTTTCAAGTTCGGCGAGAAAATGACCCGGCTCATGCTCAACGGCATCATCCTCCAGCAGATGACCGGCGTGTTCGGTCCCGCGGACCTGGACGAGGTCTCGTACTCCGCGTATTATGGCGAGAGGTTTGACGAGCAAAAATTCCGGCAGGGGATAAAGGATTTGAAGGAAGAGTTGAACTATTTGCAGGTGATCGGCCCGGAGCGGATTGAAAATCAGAGGCAGGGAGGCTGCGGGGCCTTCCCGCTCGACCATTTGTTCGTGAAAGCCAACGGGGACGTCAGCCCCTGCTGCGTGCTGTGCTATCCGGTGCTGCTGCTCAACCGCAAGAAGGAATTGCGGCCCGCGCAAATGCTGGTGCTCGGCAACCTCCGACGCCAGAGCCTGGCTGAAATCTGGGACGGAGAAGCCGCGGTTTCCTGGCGCAATGAAATGACGGACAAAGGCTTCACCGAGGTCTGCGCCGACTGCATCGGCCTTTACATAAGGAGAGAATAGTGCGCATCCTGCTCATATATCCCGACATCCAAACCATCCAGTTTTATCATTTCCCGCACGGGCTGACCTGGGTGAGCGCGGTGTTGAAGCAGGCCGGGCACAAGGTGGACCTGCTTTACATCAACCGGGAACTGTCCGCGGAAGAGGTCGCGGCCGAGGCCGGAAAGTTTTCGCCGGAACTGGTCGGCATGTCTTCGGTCACCCTCCAGTACCAGTACACCCTGCCTTACGCGCGGGCGATCAAGGAGCAGCTGAAAGTTCCCGTCATCCTGGGCGGCATCCACGCGACCATAACCCCGGAAACCGTTCTGCGCGAAGGCGTGTTTGATTTCATCACCCGGGGCGAGGGCGAATATCCCATGGCCGAACTGGCAAAGGCGCTGGAGAAAGGCGGGGACTGGCGCCCGATCCAGAACCTGGGTTTTCGCGAGCGCGGACAAATCAGGCTCAACCCGGTGCGCGAACCGGTTAACCTTGACGAACTTCCTCCCCCGGACCGCGGGCTCTTTGACGAGGACCGGCTGCTTCTGGAGAATGACGGTCAGTTCACGATGATGGCCAGCCGCGGGTGCCTGTTCGCCTGCAGCTACTGCTGCAACACGGTCTTGAGCGAACTGGCGGGGGGCGTGAAGAAATGGCACCGCTACCGCAAGGCGGCAAACGTGGTCGCCGAGATCGCCGCGGCCAAAAAGCGCCGGCCGGACGTCAAGAGCATAATCTTCATGGACGAGGTCTTCAACGTTGACCGCCAATGGGTGCGCGAGTTCTGCGAGGCGTATGGCGGCTCCGGGCTCAAGATTCCCTACCAGATTTACGTCCGGGTGGGCACGCTGGACTTGGAACTGCTCAAGCTCATGCGCGACAGCGGACTGTATTCCATCCTGATCGGCGTGGAGTCCGGCGACGAGCGGATCAGGAGGGAAGTCCTTAACCGCAAAATGAGCGACCAGAAAATCATCGACACCTTCCAATGGGCGGACCAGCTCGGGATTGAGACCTGGAGCCTGGACATGATCGGAGTGCCGGGCGACACCGAGCAGAGCATCCGCAAGACCATTGAACTCAATAAAATATTGAAGCCCAACCACCTCCAGCTCTCGGTGTTCCAGCCCTTCCCGGGGACGCCGCTCTATGAAAAGTGCATGGAAGAAGGACTGATACCCGAGGGCGAGGCCACGGCCGTGCTCCTGAACCAGCCGAGGCTCCAGCTCCCCGGGCTTTCGCGGGAAAGGATCGGCGAGCTTTACGAGGAGTTCATCGGCCTGGGCCGTTTGTGGGAGGCTAAAAAATCGCCCAAGGGATACCTGGACCTTTCCGCGGAATTTGACCGGGCCCGAGTCCAGTCGGGCGGGGACCGCTTTGTGATGCTCTGGCTGGTGCGGGTGGAGGGCAAGGACCGGATCGCGGTCTTGATTCATCCGCCAAGCCGGGTAAGCTGGAAAGTGAAATTGAAGCCGGGGTCTGGGCTTCGCTTCGGCGCGTCATTTTCTCCCGACGTCTGGGACAAGCCCGGGGAGGGCTGCTGGTACACTGTCAAGGTCAAGCCCCGGTTCGGAAAAGAAGAAACCGTGTTTTCGGAATACGTGGACCCCAAGCACAAACCGGAGCAGCGCAAGTGGGTGGACTTTGAAGTGGACCTCGCGCGTTTCGGCGGGAAGAAAGTGGAGCTGATCCTGGAAACCAGGGTGGACAAGTCCAACGATTACTGCGTTGCGCTCTGGTCGCGTCCGCACCTGGTCAGCGGAAGGGGCGATCAATGAGTCTGCTGGACAAAATCAGGTTTTTCAAAAAACTGATGGACGATCCCGATTTGGACCGGCTCTACCAGGCGCTCAAGCAGAGGAAGCTGAATCCCGAACTGGTTGCAACCGAAGAGGCGCTGGTCCGCTGGGCCGGGTTCCTTCACCACCACTCGCTCGAGTACGGGATCAAGCGCGGCATGAAGGTGGGCAAGAATCCGCGGGTGGAGCCGCTGGTGGTGTTCACGGGGTTTGAGCTGATTGAGATCGGAGACGACTTTGTGGCCAGCAGTTTCTGCAACCTCCGCGCGGTGGAGGCTTTGCTCAAGATCGGGAGCAAGGTCAGCCTGGGACCGGGAGTGGCGCTGATCGGCGCCAACCACGGGATCGACCCGGGCGCGCCCCACCAGGACCAGCCGCAAAAGAGCGGCAGGATCGAGATCGGCGACGACGTCTGGATCGGGGCGCATTCCATCGTATTGCCGGGGGTGAAGATCGGCGCCGGCTCGGTGATCGCCGCGGGGAGCGTGGTGCTGGAGGACGTCCCGGAAAAGGTTGTGGCCGGGGGCGTTCCGGCCAGGGTGCTGAGGCCAAGATGACCGATTATTTGAACCCGGAACTCTGCTCGCTCCCGTTTGACCTCTACCAGCGCTACCGGCTCGCGGCCGAGGCGCTTGACCGGCTGCGCGTCCCGGATGAAACTTTTGAGGTCCTCGAAGTCGGCGGCCATCCCGGATATTCCCGCAAATTTCTGGCGCAGGACAGGATCATCGTGACCGACATACTCAGCAGCGGCAACGACCTGGACATGGTCTCCAGCGCGGAATCGCTCCCGTTCCCCGACCACTCCTTCCCGGTGACCCTGGCGGTGGACGTGCTTGAGCATGTCGCGCCGGACCAGAGGGCAGAAGCGGTCTCGGAGATGGCGCGGGTGAGCAGCGAGGCGGTGCTGATCGCGGCGCCCTTTGAATACGGGCTGGCGCGCTCGGCCGAGAAGCTGGTTTTTGATTTCATCAAGGAATGGCTGGGCTACGAGCACAAGTATTTAAAAGAGCACCTTGAGCATCCCGCGCCCGGGCTGGTTGAGACCGAATCGGAACTGGTCCGGCTCGGGTTCGATACCGTGGTCATCCCCAACGGCGCGCTTGAGCGCTGGCTGGTCATGATGCTGGGCTACTATTACTTTGACGGCTTTTCCGGCGCCATGGAACTGCGCAAGGAGATCAGCGCGTTTTACAACGCCAATTTTTTCTGGATGGACGTTGCCGAGCCCGCCTACCGGCACCTGATCGTGGCCTCCCGGAAAAGGCTCCGCGAAAAACCCGGCGCGCTGGACGACATCACCTCCAGAAAACAGCAGCTGCCGGAACCGGATTACGAGCGCTTCCGGCTCTGGCTCCAGTTCTTCATGATGGGCGAGACCCGCCGGCTGCTGGACCGGATCCGGGAACTTAAGGCCCGGCTCGCGGAAAAAGAGACCGAGACCGAGCACCAAAAAAAATACATCGCCGAGCTCGAGCAATTCCACAAGAAGGTCAAGGCCACCATTCCTTATAAGCTTTACCAGTCGTTGTTCAAGAGGAAGTAATGAAAATCCTCCAGGTGGTGCATTACTACCTGCCGCGTCACCAGGCCGGGACCGAGCTCTACACCCGGGCGCTGGCCCGGCAGTTCCGGAAGCATGGCCACCGGGTATATATTTTCACGAGTGAAGACCGGTCCGGGCCGGGGTTCAAGCTGGAAGAAGATGATTACGAAGGATCGCCGGTCTTCAGGCTCTGCCATTCCGAGGTCGGTGATTTCCGGTCCGGGTATCAGAGGCCGGAGTTCGATGTTCTTTTCGGAGAGACGCTCGACCGGGTGAAGCCCGACGTTGTCCATTTCCAGCACCTGTTCCGCCTGTCCACCGGTTTCGTGCAGGAGGCCGGGAAGCGGCGCCTCCCGGGGATCATGACCCTGGCCGACTACTGGCTGGTATGCCCCGCGATCATCATGCTCAAGCCGGAGAACGCTCTGTGCGCGGGACCGGACCAGGGCAGGTCATGCGTCAACTGCCCCCATGCGTTCAGCGCTTTTGCTTCCGACCAGCCCGGCTGGTTCTGGAAAAACCTGGAGACCGGAATCTCATACGCGCACAAGCTCAAGCGCAGGCTCCCGCCCTCGCTGGTGGATTCCGCGCGAGCCGCCCTGGGCAAAAAGCAGGAATACGGCAAAAAGCTCGAACTGATCAACCAGCGCTGGATGGAAATGAAAAAAACCGCGGACCAGCTCTCGCTCCTGATCTCGCCCAGCAGGTTCCTGATGGAAATGGCCGTCCGGTCGAAAATTGTCGCCCCGGAAAAAATCATCTTCTCGGACTACGGGTTTGAGACCGAGGGCTTTGCCAAAGCAGGGCAGGGCCCGCGGCCAAAAGGCGCCTTGACCCTGGGCTTCATCGGCACTCTGGTCGGCCACAAGGGCGCGCACGTTTTGATCCGGGCAATGAAAGCCTTGCCCGAGGCCGCGGTTGAACTCAAGATTTTCGGCGAGCCCAAAGATTTCCCGGGATACGTGCGTTCGCTGAAAAAGCTCTCGGGCAAAGACCCCAGGATCAAGTGGATGGGAAGAGTGGAGCATGACCGGGTGGCAGAGGCGCTTGGTCAAATCGATATCCTGGTCGCGCCCAGCCTCTGGTATGAGAACTCGCCGCTCACCATCCACGAGGCGTTCATGGCCGGGGTGCCGGTCATTGCCGGAAACATCGGCGGCATGAAAGAGTTGGTCGAGGAAGGGGGCGGCCTGCTTTTTGAACCCGGAAACCCCGCGGACCTCGCGGACAAAATCAATAAAATAGCAGCCAATCCGGCCAGGCTCTCCGAGCTCCGCCAAACCATCCCGCCCGTGAAATCCATTGAGGACAATTGCCAGGAACTGATGCTGATCTACCAGATGCTGATCAAAAATGCATGAGTTCGGAGTTGGGAGTTAGGAATTCGGGACTCGGGAATCCGAGCATCGCCGAGCCTTTCCTCCTTCCTCGCCTGCCCTTCGTAGCTCTCTCAGCCTGTGCTTGTGCTTCGTCAGATAAGAGCGAAGGAGGGTTTCTCTCACTTTGGGCAGACCAGTAGCGTCAAAAATTCAGCGCAACAAAATTCGGGAGAAAAATAAAAGGCGATAAAAGCATGGGTTGATAAGGAAGGAATTCGGAGTTAGGAGTTGGTAATTCAAGATGGATTCCTTTCAACCCTTTGACCTTTCCGCCTTTCTTCGGGGCGCAGACACTCCTGTCTGCGGACATTCCGGACATAGCAATAGCATCCTTGAAATTCAACACTTCGGATGACAGACACTCTTGTCTGTCAGTTGCGTAGTCAGGGCGCCGAAGAATTCAATCCCAGTTAAGGCCGGAACGCCTCCGCTGATCACGCGGATTTGCACCGACTCGGCCCCTCCGCGAAAACCGTTTGACTGCGGTTCCCCGCAGCCGCGTTTCTCCGCGGATCGAACAATGAAAAAACGCATCCAAGCAGATCGGCCAGGCATCACGCCAACAACTCGCGTCAAGGGCGCTTCCTTTAAACCCGTGGGGTCAGGCCTTTCGCTGAAGCTCGGGCGATGTTGATGAGGCCAGACCCCTCCTAGGAGCCTGGTCGTTCATTGCTCCAATACGTCGTAACAATGCGCTGTCAAAGAACGGTCATGATCGCTGTCATCCGAGAGCAGGCACGCAAGCGCGGCGGGGCAGGCCTCGAGGGGTCTGGCCGGTCAGGAATTCTCGGGGTCAGGCCTTAACGACGAAGCTCGAACTCCGAAGTTAAGGCCTGACCCCACCTGACCGGCCTGACCCCATGATTTAGGGCGCGGCGCTGCGGCACAGTTGGAGCATGGAGCG
>Ga0315274_10000932_pt1 | contig 45414 bp, 52 predicted proteins | sample YL17G02_20_MG_FD_203700 | JGI IMG/M metagenome (GOLD analysis project Ga0315274, IMG submission 203700) | Sediment microbial communities from Yellowstone Lake, YNP, Wyoming, USA - YL17G02_20 | ecosystem: Environmental > Aquatic > Freshwater > Lake > Sediment | place: USA: Wyoming | collected...
GGCGGGTGCGCCTCCGGCGTGACAGAATCGTGAGGAACAGGGCGGCAACGACGCTCGCGCCGAGTGCGATGAAGAAGTAGCTCATGAAGTAGTCCTCGGGGAACAGGCGGATGAGCCCGGAGTCTTCGGGGAGGAGCCAGAAGTCGTTCGAAAAAGCGAGCTTATGGAAGGCGACGAACAGTGCATCGAAGCCGATAGTGACCGATGAGGTTCCCAAAGTGGCAACGAGGGCGAGTACGGTGATGCCGGCGGCGCGAACAACCCGGCGAACGTCATATCCCTTTCTGCGAAGGAGAGCAACGAGGACAGCCGTCAGCAGACATGAGACAAACGCTGTCAGATAGACAGCTTGGAAGATCGCCTGGACATCGCCCATGTGGGCAAGTTCCAGAGGCGAGTAGAAGCCGTCGTTCGGCAGAGGTCTACGGAGCGCAAGATACTCGAGCAGGTCTGCCACGCGGCGGACGGCTTCAGCCACGCCAAAGCGAGGCGCGGTGCCTCCTGTTGTGCCGACCACGGAAAGAAGGAGTCTCTGGAGCGGCACGAAGTTGACGAGGAGCGAGAACGGCGTCAGCACGACCGCCACGACTGCCGTGGCAGTGGCGAGGACGATCAGCGGAGGCACCGTCTAGTCGAACAGGCCGAGTGAACAGGAACGGACCCGTATGTGCAGCAGGTCGCAGGCCTTGCCCACGATTCTGGGATCGATGTTCAGCTTGCGAGCGATGGCAATGGCTTTGCCGCAGTCGATGAATCCGTCGGTTGCTGCCTTGAGCAGTTCATCGCGAACTTCCTGTGCAACTTCTTCCATGGGAACCCCCTGGATCCTGATTCTGCCGGCTGCAGACACCAGCAGTACAGTGTGTCATATGGGGATGCATTTTCAAGCGGAGCGCAGTAGTGGGAGAAGGTCAAGGACGGCCGCTTCGACCGTCTCGATGAATACAGCGTCTTGCACGGACCCGGAGATCTGGTTCGCGTGGGGGTTCCAGTCTCTGAGGACTGCAAGGAGGGCGGCTTCCTCGGCCGACGTACACCCCGGGAACCTGTTCACGACCAGCAGATCTGCTCGGGCAGCCATGATGCCCATACTAGGTTTGGCGCTCTGCAGCGGGGGGCAGCGCAGGACGTACATGGTACGCGACCTCTCCGGGACGGATGAGCAGTTGCCTTCGATGAGGACGGGTGTCTCCGGGGGCCACTGCTGAAGAGTCATGGCCACTGCCTCCTCCGTCTCCCGATGAGGTCCGTCGAGGAGAATGATGTCACGCAACGGCCTCAACCAGGGAGAGCGCTCCGACTGGCTCAGGCGTCCAGTATCACCTCCTTCGAGGGAGAGTGTTCCAGCTGCCAGCGAGCGTGCCGCGAGGTGCAGGCTGCGGCGCGACAGCTTGATATACACGTCAAAAGGAAGGTCCCTTACGAGCGAGCGACAGATCGTGGTCTTGCCCGAATGCCCGGAGGCCGAGTGAACGACTAGGGTCGAACGGGCATTAGTGGTGATGGTTGTCTGCTCCTTGGACTCTTCATGCTGTCGAGTTGTGCCCCGCAAGTCCGCTTCGATGAAGTTGCCCATTGGTGCCTCCAAGGTCCGGCTGCCTGTGTTCGCGAAGCTCACAGCTTCTGTTCCAGGAATTGCTTTTTGTCCGGATGCATAGATAATACTCCACTAGAGTGATGTTGGGAGAGCAGTCGCTGATTTGTTTCCGCGGGGTTGTTGGAAGCGGACGATGAGCAAGGACAGAACCGGGGGTGTACTGGTGGAGCGAAAGGTCCTGGTAGTCGACGACGACGTCGAAAGCCTGCGTCTGTACGGAGACATGCTGCGACGAGCGGGCTATGCAGCCGTCAGCGCAAGCACTGGTTGGGAAGGCATTGACCTGGCCGTCAAGGAACAGCCCGGGCTTATCCTGCTCGATCTCCGCCTCCCGGATATCACTGGCCTGACAGTCCTCGAGACTCTTCGTACCGCCCTGTCGACGAAGAGCATCCCTATCATCGTCGTGTCTGCCATCAGCAAGGACGACGACGTCATGAAGGCCATGCAGATGGGGGCGTTCGACTATGTCGTCAAACCCATCACCTACGACGACATGATTCGCAGGGTCGAGCTGGTTTTCTTCTCCCGCGAACGTCAGGGAGAGGGCGACCAGGCGCCCGTTCTTATCGTCGAGGACAGTGCAATCGATGGGGTGGCGCTGTCGGAGCAACTGACCACCTGGGGATACCAGGCTACCTGGGTGCGGACGGGTCGTGAAGGCATCGAGCAGGCTGCTACCGGCAACTTCGACGTCATTCTGCTGGACGGGCTTCTGCCCGACATCAACGGGTTTGAGGTCATAATGAAGATTCGCGCGATGGAGCGGCTGGGCACGACGCCCGTCATCATGTTGACTGTGCTGTCGGGACTCGTGGACAAGCTCAAGGGGTTCGAGAGCGGTGTCGATGAGTTTCTCAACAAGCCCGTATCGTGGGAAGAACTGCGCGTGCGCATGCGTTCCCTGACGCGACTGAGGGGGATGGCCAAACAGCGCTTCGCGTTGTCCGAGGTCGTCGGCGTCATCACGAATGCCATCGAACTGGCCGAGGCCACGGAGCCGCGTCACAACCAGAAGGTCGCAAGCATCAGCGTCATCCTTGGGAAGAGGATGGGTGTTCAGGGACATGGGCTGTGGGTCCTGGAGATGTCCGGCTCGCTGCACGACGTTGGCAAGCTGGTCATACGGAGAGAGGTCCTCTCCAAGCCGGGCAAGCTCGATTCCTTAGAATGGGCAGAGATGCAGCGACATAGCGAGTACGGGGAGAAGATCATCAAACCCGTCCATGGATTCGGCGAGGTGGCCGATGTCGTCCGGCATCATCATGAAAAGATGGACGGTTCGGGGTACCCTGACTGTCTGAAGGGTGACCAAGTCTCCTGGTTTTCCCGGATCGTAGGTGTGGCCGACAGCTTTGAAGCTTTGACGAGCGACCGGCCGTACCGTCCGGCGTTCACGCGCGACCAGGCTCTGCAGATCCTTCGCAAAGAGACTGACGAGGGACGTTGGGATCCACAGGTCATCGCTACGCTGTCCGCTTCTCTCGACGATCTCGACAATCTGTAGTTCGCCCCTGCCGGGGCTGGAAAGGAAGGTCGTTTCGTGAACGTTGAGGCTCAGGCAATTCTATTTCCGTACGATGGTTCGAGAACGGCGGCGGTAATCAAGCAGTTCGAGAGTGCGCTCGAGGCAGCCGGCGTCCGGTGTGTCGTCAGCAACATGGCTGTGAGCTGCTACGGCGAGATGGACACGGTCCTCTCCAGAATCAACAGGGCATATCAGGCCATCGGCGCTGCTGACAAGCTCAGCGTCTCCCTTGTCATTGCCAATGACATGCCCCAGATAGGGCGGAAGACCTGAGAGGCATGGTCTTCAACTGCCTCCCCAGGCGGACACTTTCCGTGTCCGTCACGGGCGAGGAATGCGCACTGCACTGCAACCACTGTAACGGACACTACCTCCAGCACATGGTTCCTGTGGCTGCGGCCCGTCGCGTGCTCGAATCGGGAGGGTACTGGAGCATCCTTCTGTCCGGCGGAAGTGACCCCCACGGGCGCCTGCCCCTGATGGAGCATCTGGCATTCATCGCATGGGTCCATGAGCAGGGAATACGCATCAATGCTCACGTTGGCCTGCAGTCGGATGAGGACATCGATGCGCTGTCCCGCTTCTTCGACAGGGTCTCCCTCGACTATGTGTGGGACGACGGGACCATCCATGATGTCTATCATCTGCAGCGGTCCGGCGCCGACTACCTGCACGCAGCCTGGGGCTGGACGGACGCGTTCTCGGCAGCGGGCGGTCCGGAGGCACCGACGTCCGTAAAGCAGCGGGTCAGCCTTCACCTCACGATTGGTCTTAAGGGTGGCGTCGTTGTCGGAGAATATGCGGCGATCGATTCACTGGTCGCGTTCCAACCGGCGTCGCTGGTGTTTCTGGTTCTCATCCCCACGCAGGGGACGGTCTACGGCAGCGTGCCTGTTGTTCCGATCGATGCCGTGGAGTCAGTGTTCGCCTATGCGAGGCTAAAGCTTCCGTCGACAGACCTTGTGCTGGGCTGCATGCATCCCAAAGTGGCCGGCTACGGCGAGCAGCTGGCGTGTCTGGCGGGGAGGTACCAGTTCCGGGGCGTCGTCGGCGAGGCGTCGAGGGCAGAGGATGCAGAACAGGTGGAGGAGTGCTGTGTCTTTTACCGTTGAAGTTCTCCGCAGTCGTGACAGGGTGAACTGACAACGGTGCGCGCCAGCATTGGGACGCTGGCAGTCCTCGGACTCCGGCACATCCGCATGGCCTCCGTGCCGACAACGGCATATCTGATGATCAGCGGCAGTTGCACTGCCGACTGTGCCTACTGTGGACAGGGACGGGGTGCCGTCGGCGATCACAGCCATCTTTCGCGCATCAGCTGGCCCGAGGTCGGCGAGGATCAGCTGGTTGAGGCGTTTGTCGCTCATCCTGGAGCGTTCCAGAGGGTCTGTTTCCAGACGACGGCTTCGCGCGGAGTGCTCAGGCAGCTGCTCGCGCTCGTGCCACGGATCCACGAGGCAAGCGGTGTGTCGATCTCCGTGTCGTACAGGGTGACGAAGTTCGAAGAGGCGGACCAGTTGTTTGCCGCAGGCGTGGAGCGTATCGGCGTCGCGATCGACTGCTGCTCCGAGCGCCTCTATCCTCAGCTTCGGGGTGGGTCTCTGGCCGATTCGATGTTACTAGTCAAGGGGCTGGCCGAGCGGTATCCCTGCCGTATTTCGACACACCTAATTGTTGGGCTGGGAGAGGACGAGATGGAGGCTGCCGAGCTGATGCTCGAGCTGCACCGCGCAGGCGTCCTCGTGTCACTATTCGCCTTTACTCCAGTTCACGGCACACGTATGGAACACGGCGCCCCGCCGGCGCTGGGGCACTACCGGAAGCTTCAGTTGCTGCTCGGGCTGCTGGATTGGCAGGAAGAAGGGCATTTCTGCGTCGCCTACGACGCCCGGAAGAGCATCCACGGCCTCGGCCTCAGTGAAGCGCAGATGCGGTCATTCCTACACAAGCACTTCGTGTTTGTGACACATGGATGCCGGGGATGCAACAGGCCGTTCTATACCGAGGCTCCCGGTGGCACCATGTTCAACTTTCCGAACGTGCCGGCGACAGTGCAACGAGAGATTGACCAGTTCATGGAGGACCTGAAGGCCGATGGTTTTGATTTCACGGATGTGCGGCACAGTGGAGGAGAAGGCAGTCCCGGGGGAGTCTTGCGGCACTGCCTCGAAGGGGAAGAGAGCCCGGACCCCAGGAGCTGACATTGACCGACTGCTGACGAAGTGATGAACCCCGACGTCGCGTCGGGGTTCATCACAGACAGTGGTCGCGGGGCTCAGTTCGCGGGGCCGCCCTCGTGTCTGGTCTCTTCTTGGGAGTTGAGGATGCCGAGGATGCGCAAGAGGTCTTCCTGATTGAAGTAGCTGATTTCGATGATGCCCTTGTTGACCCGTCCGCGTATGTTGACGCGAGTGGCCAGCAGTTTCTGCATGGTCTCCTGGATGTTGCGTAGCGCCTCGTCATACACGGCGCCCGCGCGGGGCTTCTTCGTCAGCAGGCGCCGCACAAGTGCCTCGGTCTGACGGACCGACAGCTGTCTGCGGACCACGTCTGCCAGCACCGTGGCAAGCTGCCTCTCGTCCTTGAGCGGCAGGAGTGCGCGGGCATGCCCGGCGGTGATGGTTCTGTTGTCCAGAGCGGTCCGCGCGTTCTCCGGAAGGTCCAGGAGGCGGATCAGGTTGGCGATCGTGCTCCGGTCCTTGCCAAGGCGCTGTGCGAGCTCATCCTGGGTTGTCCCGAACTTGGTAAGGTAGTCGCTGAAGGAGACGGCGACTTCGATAGGCGACAGGTCCTCGCGTTCCAGGTTCTCTGAGAGAGAGATCTCCATCGTCGTGCGATCGTCGACATCACGGACTGTTACGGGAAGTTCCTCCAGGCCCACCTGAACGGCAGCTTGGAAGCGGCGTTCCCCGGCGACGATCTCGAACCGGCCGTCCCGAGGGCGCACAATGATGGGCTCGAGGATGCCATGTTTGCGGATACTCTCACCCAGCGTTGCGAGTGCTGCCTCATCGAACCGGCGGCGCGGCTGCAGTGGTGAAGAGACGATCTGGTCAGGGCGAAGCATGCGAACCCCCCTGTCGCCCGACACGGTAAGCTGCGTCGGTTCGTTGGCGAAGAGAGCGTCAAGTCCTCGTCCAAGACGCTTACTGTTGTTCACGATATTCTACCTCCTTGGCGAGCTGCCGGTACGCCTCGGCACCGGTGGAAAGCGTGTCGTATTCCAGGATAGTCTTGCCATAGCTGGGCGCTTCGCTCATGCGTATGCTCCTGGGGATGACGACGGTGAAGACGGTTTCCCCGAAGTGCTTGACGAGCTCATCCTTGACCTGTGCAGACAGGATAGTCCGTTTGTCGAACATGGTCACCAGGATGCCCAGCAGGGCAAGGTTCGGGTTCAGACGCTGCTTGACCAGGCTGAGCGTCCGCAGCAGGTTCGTCAACCCTTCCAGCGCGTAGTACTCGCTCTGGATGGGGACAATGACTTCGTGCGCCGCTGTCAGTGTGTTGAGGGTCAGAAGCCCGAGCGACGGAGGGCTGTCGATGATGATGTAATCCCAGGACCCGTCTAGGGAAGCCAAGAGGCTCTGAAGGACGTACTCGCGGCGATGCATGCCAGCTAGTTCCAGCTCGGCGCCTGCCAGGTTGATCGACGAAGGGACCAGCGAAAGGTTGCGTTCATGGCTGGGCCGGATGGCATTCTCGATCGGATCGCCGGACAACAGGCACGTGTAGACGTTGGACGTGAGTTCCGCTGCATTGAGCCCAAGGCCTGTGGTTGCGTTAGCCTGCGGGTCAAAGTCGACAAGCAGGACGTGATGGTTGAGCTCGGCGAGCGATGCGGCGAGCGACAGTGCGGTGGTCGTCTTGCCCACACCGCCCTTCTGATTGGCAATGGCGATGATTCTCACGAACCGTTCCTCCTGGACGACCGGCCGGTGAGGGTCGGGGTCACCTGCAGTATGACGAGCTTGGAATCGCGTTCAACACCCGGCAGGGCATAGTCAAGAACCGTGGCAGTACAATGGACGCGATGCAGCGTAGCCACGAACGGTGGGTCCTGGAGTTCGCCGAGGGCCCGCTCTCCTTTCCACAGCACGAGTCTGCCGTTCCTCGCAAGGAGAGGAAGAGCGTACTGAAGAACTGTCGCGATCTGGGCGACGCCCCTGGCGGTGATCATATCGAAGGCTCGTTCGGGTAGTGCGCTCGCGTGGTCTTCGACTCGTCCGTGGACGACGCGTCCCCCAGGAAGGGGCACGCCGTTGATCAGGCTCTCCAGGAAATGAGCCTTCTTGCTGATCGATTCCGACATCGTTACCGCCGTTGTCGGCCAGGCGAGTGCAAGGGGAACAGCTGGGAAGCCTCCCCCCGTCCCAATGTCGAGGAGCGAGTGTGGGGCCTCGAGACCCACTAGCAAGGGCGCAAGCGAGTCGCGGATTTGTGTCGCCAGGAGGTGCCCGGGATCGGCGTCAGATGTCAAATTCATGACCTCATTGGTCTCGGCAAGCAGGGTCAGAAACGATACCAGCCCCACGCAGAACGTGTCGGTGCATATCGCCGGTCTCTCCCTGAGAGGCAGTGCAGCAGCGAAGGCCTCCATTGACTGCTGTACGACAGGGAGAAGCTGTGTCGAATCGAGCTTTCCAGTACTATCCATGCGGTCCTCCGGTCACTGTTCCACGTGGAACAACGTGGTGTTCAGAACCACTTCGCCAGGACGCCCTTGATGACTCCGACCGACGCGAGAAAGACAATCGCGCACGCCCCCAGGACGCCCAGCGAGATGCATGCGATGGCAAGGGGCTTCTTCATGCGCGCGATCTCGGCGATGAGGCATCCGGTGTAGGCGCCGGTCCCTGGCAGCGGGATGGCCACGAACAGGGTGAGACCAACGAAGAGCCCGTATTTTGCCAGCGTAGACTTGCTGCGCACAGCGAGACGGGCGCGGTAGTGTCGAAACCACTTCGACCGCGAGGCGACCGCGAGAGCCGGTTTCTCTAGCAGGTAGAACATCGGAGCAATGCACAGGTTGGCAAGCGTTGCGACAAGCAGTGCCTCCCACACGGGCATCTTGAGCACGCCGATGGCATATGGCAGCGCGCCGCGGACCTCGACACCTGGGATGATGGTGATGAGGAAGATATGCACGATATTTCGCACGAGTGTGGACACCCTTTTAGTATACCGGAGGCCTCCGAGGATGCAACGCGAACGTTGTAAAATGCCGCGCACCACAGTACAATGAAAATGTGTTATACGCTGTGGAACTGGGGGTCAAGGATACTTGAGGGGAAGTTCGGCAACTGCCAGGTGGACGAAGTCCTTCAGACGATTGTGCAGGGCAAGGGGACCGCCCGCCTCAATCTCGAGGGGACGTCGATCTTCGGCGGGCGTGTCCATGCGACGTTCTACATCGAGGATTCGCGAATGGTCCGTGTCGAGGTTGGTGCCGGTACAGGATACAGCTCACTCGTCGACTTGTTCAGTCTCCGGGAAGGGAGTTTCTCTTTTGGGGGGGGCGAGACAGCTAAGACCAAGGACCAGTCCGTGCCGGTTGCGGACATCGTCCTTCAGGTGACGGCCGCTCGGCGAGTGGAATTCGATACGCCGGCGACTCGGTTCCCTGGATGCGGTCTATGCCCTGCGGGCGGACGGCGCTACAAAGGACTTGACCCTTACCAGGGAGCAGTGGCAGGTGATGGCAAGACTGGATGGCAGGGCATCGATGCGTGAGATCGCCAGGAAGACCGGAAAGGGCAGCGTTGCAGTGTCGAAGGCGCCTCACGGATTCATTGAGGCGGAGCTCGCGGCCGAGGTGGAGGTTCCAGCCGTCCCTCAGGATGCGGAACGGGAACAGTCACAACGCCGTGGGTTCTTCGGCCTCTGGAGCCGGAAGTAGGAGAGCGGGATGCCGGGACTTCGGGAAGGCCTGTTCTTTGACGACGTCATGCTTCTGCCCCGCCGAAGCGAGGTCGGAGCATCCGATGCCAGCCTCGAATCGAGGCTCTCGACCAACGTCGTGCTACGTTCACCCCTTGTCACCTCAGCGCGTCAGCCTGCGGCTGACTATTGTCTGGCTTCAACCGTCGCGCGCGGGCGGCATCGGCATCATCCCCCTGTTCGGGAGTGTCGAGGACCAGGCGCATGAGGTGCGCAAGGTCAAGGAGCTCATGTGCAAGGATGACGAGGCGGCCTGCGACCTCAAGTGCCGCCCGGTGGTCGCCGCCCTTGTCGATCTCGAAAGGGACAACGCGCTGGAATGGACAGGTTCGCTTGCACAAGTCTGGACGGATATCATTGTCGTGGATGTGCCGCATGCCGATCGCCTTACGATTCTTGGCCAGATGCAGGCGATGAAAGCGGAATATGACTGGCTGCCGCTCATGGTTGGCAACGTTCAGACACACGCCGGAGGCAAAGACGTCATCGATGCCGGCGCGGACATCGTCGTCAGCGGGTTCAGTTCCTTTGCAGAGGCGACGGAACTGTCCGGCGTCGGTGTTCACGAACTGTCCGCTTTCATGGAGGTCGAGGACGTTGCATCCCTCTACGGGAGGCCGATCATCTGCAACATGGGTGTGCGCTCTGCCGCAAGTGTCGTCAAGGCTCTTGCTGCCGGGGCCACAGCCGTCGTCCTCAATACCCTGACGCTGGACACTGCTTCCCAGGTCATGGCGCACGTTGCGACGCAGGTGCGCGAGAGTCTCAGCTATGTCGGGGCGCTCGATTGCGGAGTTGCGCGAGAAGGCCGAGTTCATCCGGATCCGTCCGCCGCACCCTGTCTGACCTTGCCTGTCCTCAGAAATGTCAAACGCCCTGACTTACGAGTCAGGGCGTTTTCATGAGAGGCAACGGACGGGTCCAGTGACCGATCAGCGCTCCTTGACGACCTGCACGTACTTGGCCCTCTTGTCGATGATTCCCTGCAGGTCGGCGCCGTGGTCGCGCATGAACACCATGTAGTCCACGCACTCGTGCGTCATGACTTCCCCCGGAACTGTGATTGGGATGCCGGGCGGATAGGGAGTTACGAGCTCCGCGATGATGCGCCCGACGGAGTCTTCCATGCGGACGCGCTCCCGCTTGGCATAGTATGCCTCGAATGGGAAGAGGACCATCTCGGGAATATTGGGGATGGGTGGCGGAGGAGTGATGGTCGAGGTCTTGCCGTGGCGTTTGCGGGACATATCCTCGAGTGCCTTGATGAGAATTTCCACTGCTTCCTTGGGTGTCCCGATTGTGATGAATGCCAGGATGTTCTCAAGATCAGACAACTCGATCTCGACGTTATAGTCTCTGTTGAGGATCTCTTCAGCTTGGAATCCAGTCAGTCCCAGCCTCGACACATGGACAGTCAACTTAGTGAGGTCGACATCATAGATGGCGTCGGAGTGAGCGCGTTCCCTGCCTGGGGCAAAGAGTCCCTCGATGTTGTTGATGCGCCGGCGAGCATCCTCTGCGAGGTCAATCGCTCGCTGAAGCAGGTCGTAACCGTTTGTCGCCATCTGCATACGGGCGACGTCGAGGGCCGTCATGAGGATGTACGAGGGCGACGAGCTCTCCAGCATAGTGAGAGTGGCTCGTACCAGTTCTTTGTCCACGCGCCGTGAGCCCAGATGCAGCATGGACGTCTGAGTAAGGCCAGAGAGTGTCTTGTGGGTGCTCTGGACGACCATATCGGCGCCCGCATCGACAGCGCTCTTGGGAAAGTCCGGGTGAAAATGGAAGTGCGACCCGTGGGCCTCGTCGACCAGGATACGACGTCCCGTGGCGTGCGCTTTCTGAACATAGTAGTCGATGTCCGAGCTGATGCCGAAGTAGTTGGGATTGGTCACGAAGACGGTCTTCGCTTCAGGATGATCGCGGAGCACGCGCGCGAACGTTTTCTTGGATGGGAACGTCTGGAACTGCAGCAGGCGGTCTTCTTCGGCCTCGAGGTAGATGGGACGCAGTTCGTTGAGGATGAGCGCTCCGTACATCGAGCGGTGCGAATTGCGCTGCACGATGACGCGGTCGTAGGGGTCGCAGGTCGACAGGATCATTGCCTGGTTTCCGACCGTCGAACCGTTGACGAGGAAGAATGATTCGATAGCGCCGTAGGCTTCAGCAGCTAGTTCCTGCGCTTCCTTGACGACGCCGACGGGGCGATGGAGGTAGTCGAGTCCTTCGACCTCCGTCAGGTCGGAAAGGAACACATTCTCGCCCCAGAACTCCTTGAGGCGGGGATGAATGCCCTGGCCTGCCATGTGCCCCGGCATGTGGAGGCCAGCGCGGTGCTTGCCGATATACGACTGGACAGCATCGAAAAATGGGGTGCGACTCTGATCTCTCATGGAAAAGAGTGTACTGGCCGGACCCCTGCTGTCAACGCGCGAGGGTGAATCCCGGTTCCTGACGCCACCGTGTTCAGCGCGTCTGTCCGGGTTCCAGGACTGCGCAACGGGCGCTCGTCGAAGATTCCACCTTGTTCCGCAACAGTTGTGGGTCGACGGCGATGACAGGGAAGGTCCCGTAGTGTATGGGGATCGCAGCGTGTGGCGCAAGCATCTTGACCGCTTCTACAGCGTCGTCGATGCCCATCGTGAAATTGCCTCCAATGGGGAGAAGGGCAATGTCCAGCGGGTGCAGGCGACCGATGAGCTCCGTGTCGAAAAACACGCCCGTGTCACCGGCACGGTAGATTGTCCGCTCTCCGGTCTTGACGACAGAGCCCCAAGGGTTTCCCGTGTTGATGAAGTGACCGTTCTCGGTTACCGAGGAGCCGTGCAGAGCCTGGGTCAGGAAGAGTTCACCGAATGGGAAGACGTGATTTCCGCCGATGTGCATGGGATGTACGTTCGAGACACCCTTGCCTGCAAGGTAGGTGACGAGTTCCGCCGGGCCGATGACTGTTGCCCTGGTGCGCCGTGTGATGCCGATGGTATCGCCCAGGTGGTCGGAATGGCCATGCGTCATGAGGATGTAGTTTGGATGAACATCGTCGGGACCGATGGATGCCGAAGGGTTGCCCGAGAGGAACGGGTCGATGAGGATGTCGCCGGCCAGCGTGGTGATCAGGAAAGCCGAATGACCAAGGTAGGTGAGCTGCTCGTGTGTCCATAGCGTCGTATACCTCCACCTCAGTCTACCCCCTGGAGAATGCCGGTCACGCTTTGGCTCGATCATGCACAGTGAAACTTGCAATTGCATGGGACGTGATAAGATATGTGAAGTACTTCGTTTTGCGATAGTTCGCGCACTGCCAACACCCGCATCGAGGAATTGCAGTTGCGCTGGGGGAAGAAAACGTGACCAACAGAGTAACAGTCAGCGTTCCTGCAAGCACTGCCAACCTGGGACCAGGGTTTGACGCTTTTGGCCTAGCCCTCGACATGCGCAGTACGTATACCGTCGAGGTGCTCTCTTCCGAAGAGAAATGGAACGTCCACTTCGAAGGCATGGGCGCGGACGTCCTCAACGAAAAGGGCTTCAAGTTCGTCAGCGAGGTCATGGACTACTTCGAGCGTGCCGAATCGGTGCATCTGCCGCCGTTGAGTATCAACGTTCATACCGGCATTCCTCTGACGCGTGGTCTGGGATCCAGTGCCAGCGCCATCGTGGGGCTCCTATCGTGCTTCGAGGTCGTGATGAACACGCAGTTCGATACCGGCAAAGTCCTCAAGTACGCCATCGCCATCGAGGGGCACCCCGACAACGTCACCGCATCGCTGGTTGGCGGGTTCACGATCGCTGCGAGTGACAAGAGCGAGGTGGCCTACATGAAGGTCGTTCCCCAGAACCTCAAGGTCGTCGTCACGGTCCCATCCAGCTTCCTGTCGACAAAGAAGGCCCGAGCGTGTCTTCCTGACATGTATTCACGCAGGGATGCAGTCTTCAACATCGGTCGAGCCTCGATGCTGTCTGCATGCATCTTCAGTGGCAATTATGATCTCCTGTCTTTTGCGCTTCATGACCGTCTCCACCAGCACTACCGCGAGAAGCTTGTCACCGGATTCCGCGAAGTGTCGCGTGCCGCCGAGCGGGCTGGAGCCTATGGCAGTTTCCTGTCAGGAGCCGGACCCAGCATCGCCGCTCTCGCTGAGCCCGCCAAGGCGGAGAAGGTTGCTAAGGCGATGCAGAAGGCGATGATCCCGTTAGATGCAGGGGCTGAGACGTTCGTTCTCGACATTTCAGCACAGGGAGTCATCCTGCAAACCGTCGAAGACGAGAAAGCATAGCCCCCGTTTCCCTTGGAATTGCCGACCACCCGCCTTTTGCGGTGGGTGGTTCTTCGTTTCCCGTCCGTCCTGTACCGGAGACCTGTAACGTGGCTTCAGTAGTGGATGTCGAGAATCATATTGCGAAAAGTGGCTCTGTCAGACGATTTCGGACAATATGCGGCATCCTCTACGTTTTCGATTCATTTAGCCCCACCATGAGCATACTCCGCTGGAAATAGCCTGGGATGCGGAGTTCAGAACACTGACCTGAAAACGGGCCTTGTGGGGGTTTTCCACAGTTCCTGACAGGTTGTCCACCGCACGACCGTACGTGACTCCACCAGTTTTCCACATAATCAACAGCGGCTGTGGAGAAAAACCGATTTCAGGAAGAACATGCGCAAACGCCCCGGCGGTTCATGTCGGGGTGTTTGTTGGAGGTTCGGTACAGGTGCAGATTGGTCGGAACGGGCGACGCTACAGCTTCGCCAGTAGCCCCGTCCTCTCGTTGAACTGGTCGATGAGTCTGTCGAACGCTGGGGCAGCAGTCCAGATCTGATTCCAGAACTCTGGCTCCCACAGTTCGCGCAGCTCCTCCGCAGTCTTGCCCTGCTGCTCGACCCAGGTGAAGTACTTGAGGTTGTGGAGTTGCTTGCGGTCGCGATAGTTGAGCTCGCGGTACCAGTCCGTCAGAATGCCCTCGAGGTACTTCGCATAGTCGAGCGCCGCGTCCATCTCGGCATAAGGGCCGTACTCGGCGCGCAGTTCTTCGATGCGTGACTGGTACAGGTCGGCGGAATCCGTGAACACGGTGAAGACGACGTCGTTCTCATCCATCTCCTCGTACTTGGCCATCTTGATCGCCGCAACCATGTTTGCCAGAGAGGAGATGCCCATCAGGTTGAGCTGCTCGATAAGCTCGCGCGGGACACCCTTCTTCTCCAGGTAGGCCTTACCTGCTTCCTCATTGAAGAGGCGAAGCAGATGCATTGGATACTCGTCGTCGATGGCGGCCACGGCGTCGGTGTTGCGGACGTTGTGGATCCAGGGGACGTGCTTGTCGCCGATACCCTCGATGCGGTGTGCGCCAAACCCGTTCGCGTAGAGGGTCGGGCACTGAAGGGCCTCGACGGCCGTGATATGGCTGTACGGATAGACCTTCTTGAGATACTCGCCGGCACTGATGGTTCCGGCAGAACCTGTGGCGGAGACATAGCCCGCCATGCGCGATCTCGGACCCTTGATGGCGTTGAAGACCTGCTCGAATGCTGAACCAGTCATGTCGTAGTGCCACAGTGCATTGCCGAATTCCTCGAACTGGTTGAACACGACGATGCCATCGCCACGAGTGGTCTTCAGCTCGTGCACCTTGTCATAGATCTCTTTGACGTTGGACTCGGTTCCAGGAGTGCCGATGACCTCCTTGGTTCCAATCTCACGCAGCCAGTCGAAGCGTTCCTTGCTCATCCCCTCCGGGAGAATGGCGACAGCATCCGTAGCCAGCAGGGCGCAGTCGAAGGCGCCACCGCGGCAGTAGTTGCCCGTGGACGGCCACACGGCCGCCTGCCGGGTGGGGTCGAAGTGTCCAGTCACGAGTTGTGGGACGAGGCATCCGAATGCAGCACCGACCTTGTGTGTGCCGGTGGGGAAATACTTGCCTACGATGCCCACGACGCGAGCCTTGATGCCAGTGATGGAACTTGGGAGTTCGATATAGTTCACGTCGCCATACAGGCCCGTTTTCACGTCGTTGTGCCACGTGATGCGGAACAGGTTGATGGGATTGACGTCCCAGAGGCCGACGCCCTGGAGCCTGGCCTTGACCTTATCCGGGACAAGCGACGGGTCCTTCTGCTGCGCGAAGGTGGGGATGATGATGTTGCGGTCCTGAGCTAGTTTGACGGTTGTTGCCAGAACGTCTTCGTGGACGGTCATATCAAATACGGCCATGTTGCACTCCTCTTATCAAAGAATCCGCACGTTAGGCGTGAAAACACCCATAGACACCAATTTCTGAGTCTAGCACCCTCGGAGGCTTGTTCAACCCTCGCGTGTGAAGAGCTTGACAAGGCGGCTGGTAACGTCACGCAAGGCAGCGCCCAGAAGTTCAGGGTCGAGGGTCTTCTCCGGTTCATTGTGAAACACGGCAAAGGGGACCTGGTGCCCCTTGACTGCGATGAACCCCGCGTCATGTCCTTCGGACAGGCGCGCAGTCGTTGACCTTGTAGTATCGCTCCATCTTGGCGTCCTCGAGCGAATGATATAGGATGGAATCGGCCTGTTCGGGGCGATAGCGCCAGCGGTTCTTGCGCAGGGACTCCTGGAATGAAAAGTCAATGTACAAGATGGGGGCGCGCCGGAGCACATCGTCCGACAGATGCTGGAAGGCATTCTTAAAGCCGTCTGCCGCGCCGCGAGCGAACTCCATCATGACCGTGTGGTGTTCGAGAAACGGTGGGTCCCCCGCCAGCTTCTTGCGGAAATCCAGGTCGATGCATTCGATAAAGAAGTCCCAGATGCGGTCGTCCAGGAAGTACAGGGCGTCGTCCATGTCCCGCGCCAAGGCCCATGGATTGTCTGATTGCGTCGTTCTCAAAGGTCTGCCAGACGTAAGGAAAGTCGTCCAGTTCCTCGAACGGGGCGATGTGATACTCCTGTAGTCTCTTCTCTTCCGGCAGCTGTTTCAGAAAGTCTATTGTCTCGCTCTTGCCTGCTGCCGATTGACCGATGAGTAGGATAACGTCGAGTTTGTCCATGGTACCTCCATGCGGGGCGCTACCCCAACCTCATCATCTGCAGGCTTGCCCCGAAAGCGCAGATAAAGAGCAGCGCGTCATTGTACCAAGCCGCGGGTCAAAAGCAACCGACGAGAGCAGCTTCGTGCAGTCAGCGCTTCTGCTGCAGTTCCTTGATGAGGGTCATCAGACGCGGCCGCTCTTCGGGGATGTCGTCTGCGAGGCGTGCGACAGCTACCGGCAGCAGCCAGCTCCACATGGCGCCGGCTGCGTCGGGCTGCAGCTCGCGGTAGCGTTTCAGCCACGCCCTGTAGAACCGGTTTCTTGTCTCGCGTTCAACCCATGCTACTCGAAAGGACCCGGGCGGGGCATCAGCTATCCGGAGCAGCAGCGCTGTGCGTGCGGCGTCGGATGCGGGCGTTCCACGTGCGGCAAACGACCAGTCGATGACAGATGGACCCTGCGGCGTCATGAGCACATGGTCCGGGTGAAAGTCGCAGTGGCACAGACTATCTCCGTCTGGAAGCCGCTCGAGCGTGGCCAGGGCGTCGCCCTTGACGCATGCAACCACACCGGCCCGGGCGATGCGCCGCGCCAGGTCCTCGCGGCGAGATGTCAGTCCTGGCGCATGACAGTCGTGCATGCGGGCCTGCAGTTCGGCGAAGATGCCGGCATAGTGTGCCACTCGCGCAGGCTCACGGCCGAGAAGAGTGAGCATGCTGCGTCCTGCCAGCCGTTCCAGCACCAGCCCTCGGCGACCATCTACCCTGATGATACTCCTGAGCTGAGGCGATGCGATGCCGGCGGTGTTGGCGATCCGTGTCCCGTCCACTTCCTGGTCGATGAGCCGCGAAGGAAACCCGGGGACAAAAAGCTTGAGGACACTACCTTCCTTCCAGACATACACCTCTGCGGTTCGTCCATGACCGAGCAGTGTTGCCGAGCCGATGTGTTCTTCCATGTCATCCTCCTGGTGACGACCTTGAGCAGGCATCGCATTTATGGCATGGCCCTGAGACGCGGAACAAAGATCCAGATGAGGGCTGCACCTGTCAATGCTGCACAAGTGTTGGCGGTGATGGCCACGGGCTCGCTCGTCCATTGTGCCAACCAGCCGATCAGAAGAGAGCCGATGGGCATCATGCCGAAGAACACCAGGCTGTAGACAGCGCTGACGCGCCCCCGCAGTGAGTTTTCCACCTGCGACTGGATCAGCACGTTGCAGAGATTGACTACCAGGATGCTGGCAAATCCGACCAGGGCCACGAGAAGCATCGCAAGGGCCGTCGAGCGGGCAACGGCAAAGGCCAGAAGAGCGACGGGATAGGTGAACATCCCGAATGTGGCAATGCGCCCCTTCACCTTCAGATGGCTTACGGTCGCGATGGTCAACGCTGCCAGCAGGGCACCGATGCCCCGTGCAGACTGGAGCAGGCCGTTGATAGTCGCGCCGGTCGTTGCGTTGCCGTGCAGGACCTTGACTGCCCAGGCCGGGATGAGCACGGCAAACGAGAGGCCGAACAGCGACGTGACGCCGATGAGCAGGATGAGTGCGCGGATGTTCTCGTGTCTCCAGACATACGTGAGCCCCTCGACGATCCCCGCCATGGGACTCTGATCCCTGGGACACAAGGGCACCGGTCGAACGCGCATGAGCAAGAGGGCTGCGATGACCGCGACGAAGGACAGGCCATTGATGGTGAAGCACCAGGCCGGTCCCAGCAAGGCGTACACACCGCCCGCGCCCGCCGGGCCTAGCGCTGTCGCCATGTTGAAGATCGAACCGTTGAGTGCGACGGCGTTGGGAAGGTGCCGCTTGTCGTCGACCAGCTGGTTCACGAGGGCCAGGCGCGTCGGCGAGTCGAAGGTATTGGCGATACCGAGCAGAAACGCCAGGACCAGGACGTGCCACGGGCGTATGGCGCCGGTGAACGTCAGCAATGCCAGGACCAGGACGTGCCACGGGCGTATGGCGCCGGTGAACGTCAGCAATGCCAGGACAAAGGCCAGCACCAGCATGGCAGACTGCGTATAGAGCATCAGCCTCTTGCGAGGCACGTGGTCCGCGACCGAACCTGCATAGAGTATGAACAGCCAGACCGGGAGGCCGGTGGCGAACGCGACATAGCCGAGAAAGGCTGATGACCCGGTCAGCTGGTAAGCAAGGTATCCCTGTGCTGTCACCTGCATCCAGGTCCCAAAGAGGGAAACGAGCTGTCCAGCGAACCAGATGCGGTAGTTCGGGTACCGCATGGCCGCGAAGGTATTGCGTGGGCTGATACGCCATTCAGGAACCCTGTCCTGCGTATCGAAGCACTCCACGGCAGAACCCTCGTTCAACTTCTCGTCAACCATCCATCCAACCTCGTTTACCAGGGATCGTGCGTTACGCACTGAACACAATGAGTTTAGCACAAACCGGTGAGGGAAGGTCGGTCGCCGGCTATGCTGCTGACTCGACGTTTCTCAGCGTCGAGGGCGACGAGCAGGACACCACGCCGACGCCGACGCCGATGTCGGCCTCGGAAGACGAAAGCTCAAACTCGGAGGATGAGACTGCCGACGAGAGCGTACTGGACAACGTCACCAGCTATCGCTGGAAATGGACGTCACTGGAAGAGGGCAAGACCGTCCCCGAAATCATGGGAAGCGCCTTCGAGAAGCCCGATCGTGAGTACTACCTCTCCGGGACCGGTGACGACCTCAGCGAATTCTACAAGGTGGGCAAGACGGTGAAGATGCGTACTGGCACAGAAGGTGAGTGGACGACCTACACCGGTGACGCTGCCGAGGGAATGATGGGAATCAGCGGCCTCTACACCGGCCTGTTCAGCCAGGGCTACTCTTCCATCAAGGAGGAGAACAGCGGGTTCAAGCGCTCCGACGGCGGGACAGTCAATGGCTACTGCACGCAGAAGTACGTCTGGGCCATGACGCTCCAGGGCGCCGACATGAGTATTACGGCATGGATCATCGACAGTGGAGAGTTCAAAGGTGGCATCAGCCGTTGGGAGACCAAGTCGACTAAGGATGGCAAGAAGACCTCGTTCGCCTGGGACGTCTTCGACCTGAACAAGTCGATCGGCATCGAACTGCCCTGACGGAGCGACCACAGGAGGCAGCGCCGGCAAAGTCGCAGCGTGTCTGGGCTAGCGCTGTCAGTGCCGAGGGGAAATGAAAAAGCGGGGGGCATAAGCCCCCCGCCGTTGTAGTGCGGTGGTTGGAGAAAGAAGGTCGAAACCTTCTCATCTAACACGTACCCTATCTTAGCCTGCTCATCGAGCTACGCAAGGGTCTGTCCTGCGACGGATCCTTCACAATCCGGGCGAGTCCGGCACGGGACAGTGTTGCTCAGGTCTCGACGCGTACCCCTTTCCAGAATGCCACATACCTCGTGATGTTCTGTGCCTTCGGCTTGGGCTTGAGATACGACCATGCCGCGTCCGGGTTGGTCTGTCCATCCACGATGACGTCGTAGTAACTGGCCGTCCCTTTCCACGGACACTCCGTATGGTACCCGGCGTGCTCACGCAGGAACTCGAAGTGCGCCGCCTCCGGAGGGAAGTAGCAGTTGTTCTCTACCACAATGAACTTGTCGCTGCCTGCCAGTGTCACATTGTTCCAGGTTGCTCGCGCCATGTGCGCCACCCCCTTCAAGAATTGACCGTAGTATAGCGTTGACCCGTTACGCCACAAGACCCGGTCCTGATCCCCCGCAGGAGCTTCTAGCTGGGAAGGAGCCAGTTCACCCCCACTCTGGATGAATCGATGCGCGTTCCGCCTGGTGCAGGACCGTCTACAGTTGTCACCCGCCGCCATGGCGCAGATGGAGGAGGAACTGGTCGCCGTCATCGGCAGGTACTTCGACTTCGACAAGGCCCAGATCCAGCTCAACGTCGAGCGCCAGGAAGGCAGGTAGGCAGGTCGTAGAGACCTTCATTCCCATCAACGGGCTCCGCCACCGTAATACTGGGGGCAGACCAGGGTATTGCAGGAACGACGGGTTCCCTCTCGTCGGTAGCTACGGTTGGAGGGTAGTCATAGGAAGCGAATTGCATAGAATGGAATGCCGATTCTGCACAGTCGACGTGGGCAGACGGTCACTCCGGTACGAGAGGACGAACATGATATCAGAAGCAAGTGTACAGGCTCAGGACACGCTCAGACTCAGCCCGGAACAGGTCCGTGAACTCCTGCCCCAGAGAGAGCCGTTTCTCTTCGTCAATGGCGGTGCCGACGTCATTCCCGGCGTTCGTGTGGCAGCGCAGGCAACCTATCCGGAGGACAGCTCTTTCTACACTGGGCACTTCCCCGGATTTCCACTGACACCCGGAGTGATCATCATCGAGACCATGGCGCAAGCCGCCTCGCTGATGATGCTGACGACACCACGTTGCTCGGGTCAGATCGGCTACTTTGTCGGCATCAGGGATGCGAGGTTCTTCAAGGCGGTCCTCCCCGGCGCAGTTGTAGAACTCAGAGGCAGTGTGGTCTCGATGCGGCACGGGGTCATCGAAAGCAGCATGGAGGCGTGGACGGGTGGCGTCCGCACAGCCGCTGCGATTCTGACATGCACCTTCCGCCCTCATCGCTCTTGTTCCGATGTGAAGGGCGAGGGCGGAGGTTGATTAGGGCTTATTGATGGAACCAGTCGACGGCAGGGAACGCAAGGGCAGCGTCAAGAACGAACGAGGAGTCTGGACATGGTAGCACAGCATACTGGCACAGATCGACTGACTGTCATCATCACCGTCGCCGACCGTATGTGGAGAGGCTTCTTCATCAACTGGCTGGCAGCCAGTCCACTTCTCGTGAACCCAGTTAGAGCAGCATTGATGCGCCTCTATGGGATACGGACAAGCACGCACGGGATTCGGCCCGGATGCTATTTTGCCGGCCGCGACATCGTTATCGGAGCAGACACGTTTGTCAACTACCGCTGCTTCTTCGACGGCTCAGCACCCATCTGTATCGGCAGGAACTGCGGTATTGGCATGGAAGTGCTGTTCTGCACGTCGACGCACATCATGGGGCCGGCAACCGAGAGGGCGGGGCGCGTCAATCCCCAACCCATCACAGTCGGGGACGGCTGCTGGATCGGGGCACGCTCGGTCATTCTGCCGGGCGTGACGATCGGGGACGGCTGCGTCATAGCGGCAGGAACCGTCGTCAACAAGGACTGCGCCCCCAACGGCATGTACGCCGGCGTTCCTGCCCGCCGCATCAAGGAACTGCCGGTAGAGGATTGACCCCGTGTCACGGATGTCGATGCATTCGATCGGTCGTTCAGGGAGTCGTATGGTGGAGCAGCTGGACAAGGGATACCTCTTCACGGATATCGGCGCACTGGAGGTCGCAGGCACCGAAGACGGCATCGTGTCGGTGACGTTCGTCGAGAACGTCGACACGGGAGCGGCCTGTGTGACGTCGGTCGTACAGCAGTGTATCACGGAGCTGAGCCAGTACTTTGGCGGCAGACGGACGACGTTTGCCGTCCGCCTAGACCCGGGAGGCACGGAGTTCCGAAGGCTGGTCTGGCATGCATTGCGGAGAATACCGTTTGGCCAGATGACAAGCTACCGGGACGTTGCGGTGGCTATCGACCGTCCCAAGTCGGCACGCGCCGTGGGGGGTGCAGTAGGGCACAACCCCATCGCCATCATCGTTCCCTGCCATCGCGTCATCGGCAGCGACGGCTCGCTCACCGGCTACGCAGGCGGTCTCGATCGCAAGCGGTGGCTGCTGGAGCACGAGCGAAGGGTTCTGACGGCTAGAGGCTGAGCAACTCCCGCAGAGGGCTGACGTGCACGCCAGCCTCGTCCAGCCCACGACGGACCGTCTCCAGGATTCGGCGCGCAGCCGGATTGTCCCCGTGAACACAGACGGAGTCGGCACCTATCGTGACGATTTCTCCTTGCACTGTCTCGACTGTCCCCTCAGTCACCATTCTGATGACGCGAGTGGCGATAGCATCTGGGTCGTGCAAGACGGAGCCCTCATGGGCACGAGCAACCAGCGAACCATCTACCTGGTATGCTCGGTCGGCAAAAGCCTCCGCGGCAAAAGGGACACCTGTCTTACGAGTAGCAGCCTCGTGCTATGACCGGCGTAGTCCAAGCAGGATTAGAGCAGGGGCTGCATCCCGGGTCGCCCGCGCCCTTGCGCGGGCGAGATCCGGGTCCTTGGCCGACTGGTTGTACAGCGCTCCGTGCGCCTTGACATGGCACAGTGGGACTCCTTCGGCGTGGCGCAGAGCCGCCAAAGCTCCAATCTGGTACGGGCAGAAGGCATAGACTTCATCGGGAGTGCACGTCATAGCGCGACGTCCGAATCCGACGAGATCCGGATACCCCGAGTGTGCTCCGACAGCGACGCCGCGGTTATGTGCCGCCCTGACCGTCGCCAGCATGACCTGCGGGTCCCCTGCGTGAAAGCCGCAGGCGACATTGGCGCTGGTGACATGGTCTAGGACATGTGTGTCATTGCCCAGTGTCCACGCCCCGATGCTTTCGCCTACGTCGCTGTTCAGATGAACCGCCGTGTTCATGGTCCGCCTCCAGAGGAGTCACGTCCTGCCATTCAACCACGTGCCGTACGCCGTTCACGGTCAGATGCAGTGTAACACCTGCGCGGCACTGGCGCCAGATGACCTGCAGGCGGGCCAATGCCTTCCTTGCAGAGGATTGGCTCTCCAGCATCTCCTGTGCTGCATCGAGTGAGCAGATGCGAAAGCGGACGCTGTCACCTGGTCGACGCTGCGCCGGCCACCCGAGTGCCGCCGAGGCGACGACGGACGGCTTGACATATCCTCCCGAAGTCTGGCGGTCCGCCAGCATGACGATGGGCAAGCCGGAACCCGTCACTTCGACAGCCGCGTCGGGGATGACCTCCGAGATGACGTCCGCACTGCCCTCCAGGTCCAGCCGCGGGCTCTCCAGCCGGCATCCCATGCCGTCGCTGGCATGACTCAGAATCCACGTCGCATCCAGGAATGCCTGTCGTGCGCTGGGTGTCAGTGGCTCTATCTGCGGATCCGGCAGGATCGGAACTGGTGCGTCTACGGCAAACGGCGGTCGCAACCCTACCGGGCAGGAGAACCCAACCCAACGCCTTGCCTGTCCTGTCAGAGGGCGCAGACACATACTGTCTCCCGTCCGCAGTGATCTCCCCGGAATCCTCCCAGTGCAGCCCGCAGCAGCGTCGAACGGCTGCCCAGTACGTCCGGAACGTTGATACCGCCCGCGACACATAGCCAGGCGCGGCACCCACCTCTGGTGGCACCGGCATGGAGAGGACGCTGCCGGATCGCACCAGGATCGCAGTCCATACAGGGACATCGCGCCCGTCCACCTGCAGGCCCATGTCCGCGCCCGTCACGGCCACCAATGCGTCTGTCGTGAACGCCAGAAGCGGACCGGATAGTGTGATCTCTAGGGCCGCGGCCCCTTCCTCGTTGCCAACCAGAAGGTTCCCGAGCGCCAGCGCCTATCCGTCCGTGGACCCTGAAACGGGGACCCCCATATTCTGCAGTCCCCAGCGGCTGGCGTCCTGTACTGTCGTCAGCATGCCCGGCTCGAGCACGTCGCACCCACCAATGTCATGCTCTGCAACATTGCATACCCGTGGATAACCTGTGAATTTATGTGACCACTTCTCTTCGAATTCCTCGAGGCTGATGGGAGAGAAGCGGACCACGTCTCCTGCCTGCACCAGCGAGGGCTGCTCACGTGATGGGTCGAACAAGGTGAGAGGCGTGTGGCCGATGATGTTCCAGCCTCCTGGGCTGGATACCGGGTAGACGCCCGTCTGAGCCCCCGCTATCCCCACACTCCCTGCCGGAACGGTGGCCCTTGGCGTTGCCAGGCGTGGCGTCGCCAGTTGCGGGTCGAGGCCCGTGAGGTACAGGAAGCCGGGCAGGAACCCCAGCACGGAGCACTGGTAGCTAGCTGCGACGTGTCGCTGCATAACCTCCTGTTCGCTCAGTCCAGAACGCTGGTAGACGACCTCCATGTCCGGACCGTATGCGCCGCCATAGCAGACCGGGATCGTAACGATCCTGGGCTGGACGGGCGAGGCGGCCGTGACGTTTCTTACGGCTGTGGACACGAACTCCTTGACCTCTCGCGGCGAGATGTACAGCGGCTGGACGACCAGCCCCAGCGAGCAGTATCCCGGCACCGTCTCGACCAGCCAGGTGGGATGCAGCGCCTCTGTGGCGTGTTGGAGTGCATGGACGCGTGCACTGGTCGAGGGGGAGATATCGCCTCCGACCACGATCAGCCAGCAGCTGTCGCCGTCCTGCACCACAGATACCGCCCATTCCAGCGATTCCATGCTATCACGATAGCTGCGTTCGCTCAGAGTGCGCTCCCGGATTCGTCAGGGCCGCGAGGACGGGGTTCCACCGGCGCGACGGGGCGGCGCATGACGGCCGGATCGATTCTGGCCGCCTCGTCCATTCGGACCATCAAGGAGGTGGTATGGGGCTGTTTCACGTCAACGGGATCCTCTTGTACCAAGGAAACATCGAAGGGACCACCCGGATCCCGATGCCGGGGTGGAAGGGCGTCCAGTTCATCCGCAACGGGCGGAGGCATCTGGAGGAGACCCAGAAGGAGGCATGGACAACACGGGACTGGAACATCACGGCAGTCCTAGAAGGCACCAGCGGCTTCGTCGTGAGCCGCGAGCGGTTCCTTGAGCTGCGTGTGCAAGAAGCGGAGGTGGCAAGGCCGCAGCCTCTCCTGATGTGGCATGACTGCCACGGCGGCGCAACCCTAACGTGGGTTGCGCCGCCTGTGTCTATCTTAGGCTAGGTTGCTCGCGACGAATGCCCAGTCGACCAAGTTCCACCAGGCCTCCACGTACTTGGCGCGGGCGTTGCGATAGTCGATGTAGTAGGCGTGTTCCCAGACGTCGCAGGTCAGCAAGGGTTTCCTGCCCTCGCGCAAGGGGGTGAGCGCGTTGCTCGTGCTTTCGACGCCCAGTGAGCCATCGGGGTTCTGCGTCAGCCACGCCCAGCCTGAGCCGAACGTGGCGACCGCGGTCGCCGTGAACTTCTCGCGGAATGCTGCCACCGACTCGAAGGAACGGGTAAGCAGGTCCGCCAGGGTTCCCTCTGGCCCGCCTCCTCCGCCTGGCTTCATGCAGTGCCGGTAGAACGTGTGGTTCCAGACCTGTGCCGCGTTGTTGAAGATGCTGCCCATCGGTGCCGCCCGGATGATCTTCTCGAGTGGTTCCTCCTCGAGCGTGGTATGCTCCAGGAGTTTGTTCAGGTTGGTGACGTAGGCCTGGTGATGTTTGCCATGGTGGTATTCGATCGTCTCAGCCGAGATGATGGGCGCCAATGCTTCCTTGGCCCACGGTGGTTCAGGCAGCAGGTGTACCATAGAAGACCTCCTCATGATTGTTCTCACGTCGCGCGTCGTCGGTTCAGCACATCCAGTGTACCGCAGCCACCCGACAATGCGAGGCTGTGCCATGCCCCCGATGTCATTCCCGCGAAAGCGGGAATCCAGTTCTGCATCAACGAGTAGGTCCCCGCTTCTGGGGGGACGACAGTACGATGAGGAATCGCCATGTCCTGTCATCTTGGGACAAGCGTTACTGCGTGGTCCGTCATTCCCGCGCAGGCGGGAATCCATGCGTTGCACAGGCACGAGAACCTTCGGACTAGGGAAACTGACGTTCATGGGTCTCAATGCGTTTGCATGCGTCGCCACGTTGACCCTTGCCGCTCCTGCGGTATGATGCAGCTGGGGGACAGGGGGTGTGATATGTTGCCACGGGTGGTCATATGCAATGCAGTGAGCGCGGATGGACGTATCGACTGGTTTGAAGCCGACATCGGGGTTTTCTACGATCTCGCGGGGAGATGGCACGAGGAATGCACGCTGGTGGGCTCAGGGACGGTGCTGGCAGTCCCTGAATCGGCGGCGCGGGACAAGGGTCCCTGGGAACCGCAGGTCGCCCTCCCGACCGACACGCGTCCGCTGCTGGCGATCGTGGACAGCCGAGGGCGCGTCCACTGCTGGAAGACGTGGCTGGCGATGCCCTACTGGCGAGGGGGTGTGGCGATCTGTTCAGACAGCACGCCGGACGAGTATCTACAGTACCTTGCCGAGGTGGGGGCCGACTTCATCGTTGCCGGACCCGAGAAGGTCGACATGAGAGCCGCGCTGGAAGAGCTGAACGCACGCTACGGCATCCAGACCGTGCGCGTCGACTCGGGTGGCATACTAAACGGCGTGCTGCTCCGGGCCGGACTCGTCGATGAGGTCAGCATCCTCGTGCATCCCGCGCTGGTGGGCGGGACGTCGCAGCGCTCCATGTTCCGCGCGCCGGACCTGGCGTCTCCCGAAGGCGTCATTCCCCTCACACTTGTCAGCGCCGAGACAATTGGCGAGGGCCTGGTGTGGCTGCGCTACAAGGTCGCCGGCAGGAGGAAGAAGACTCCCCGCAAAACCTGAAGTAGGCCACGGAAGAGTTGTGCGCATCCCGGCCGCTTGCTTGACTCGCGCCGCGTTTCCTCTATACCGGAAACAGATGAACGCATGAGACGAATGCCCGTCATGGGCATCGGGGTCGGATAAGAGGAATCCTGCTGGTCTGAATCGGGTACGCTGCAGGTTCTGTACGGTTGTCACAAGGGGGTCTGTCATGGTCACCCGCATACCGGCGCAGGAACGCCATTTTGTCGACCTGTCATGGATCCAGGCCTATTGGCTCTTCTCATACGGCGAGTGGTATATACCAGGCAACGTGCGCCTGGGCAAGCTGCGCGTCTTCAACGACGACCTGATCCAGCCGAGGGAAGGCTTCGGGATGCATCCCCACGAGGAGCTGGAGATGGTCACGATCATGCTGGCAGGGCAACTGACCATCACCGATGATGCCGGGGAGCGCACGATTGTCCATGGAGGCGAGGTACACCGGATATCTGCCGGCACGGGGACACGGCACACGGAGAAGAACCAGGCGAGCGACCCGGCCCGGTACTATCAGATCTGGATCTTCCCGGACGAGCCCGGGCTGATACCATCGCACGAGCAGAAGGACTTCACGCAGATGTCGCGGCAGGACCGGTTGCTGACGGTGGCCTCGGGCAAGGGGCAGCCCGGTGCGGTGACGCTGCATGCCAATGCTTCCGTCTCGCTGTCGACGTTTTCTCCAGCCTTTGCGCTTGAATACCCCATCGCAGGAGACCGGTGTGTCCTGCTGTATGTGACGTCCGGATCCATCGCGCTCAACGGCACCCTATTGGAGCAAGGAGACCAAGGACGAGTGGCCGGGGAGGCCAAAGAGCTCTCCCTTGCGTCGGCAACGGGAGGGAGCTTCGTCCTCGTGGACGTCTCTTCCTGACCTGCTTCCATCTCTGTCGACGGCCTCACGTCCCTGTCCTGACGACGTCGGCGAGCTCCCCGTCACGTACAACGTGACGGGGTTCTTCGTATCATGGAATCGCAATGCACCTTGCCGAAGACGTTGGGGACATGGCAGCGGAACGGGATGCGGTAGCGCCATGCACGGAACCGCGCGCGCGAAAGCTTGGCACACGACCTGCGCGAGCTGGGAATGACCGCGGGGATGACAGTCCTGGTGCACGTGTCCCTGATTTCGGTGGGATGGGTCTGCAGTGGCCCCATCGCCGTCGTGCAGGCATTGATGGACGTCGTCACCCCTGCGGGGGCCATTGTCCTGCCTGCTATGAGGGCCTCCAACACCGACCCCGCGGCCCGGGTGACCGCCGGTTCCCAGAGAGTAGATCCCCATCATTCGGGCTGCCACGCCGGCTTATGACCGGGCGATCACGCCGACGCGGGGCATGGGGGTCGTCGCAGAGGTAGTCCGCTCGTTCCCCGGCGTCATCCGCAGTGCGCATCCCAACACGTCGTTCACGGCCTGGGGACGCAATGCGCACTCGGTCGTCGACAATCACGAACTGGAGTACTGCCTGGGCGAGCATTCGCCGCTGGCGCGCCTGTACGACCTCGATTCCCAGGTGGCGCTGCTCGGGGTCGGGTATGAGTACAACACCAGCTTCCACCTCGCCGAGTACTGTGCCCCCGGCGCTAAGGAACTCACGGAGGGCTCTGCGGTCATGTTGTGTGGACGGCGAACGTGGGTGACGTACCGCGACATGGTCTTCCAGGATGAACGGTTCGCCCGCTTCGGCTATCTGTTCGAGAAGGAGTGCGTGGTGACCGTCAGCTACGTGGGCTGGGCGCCGAGCCGCCCGTTCTCCTTACGGCACGCTGCCGAATTCGCCATTACGCAGGTCGAACTCGAACGCCAGGAAGCGGAACCGTCGTGAACGCGGGCGGACACTAACGCCGCGCTTCCTCCCGGACACTGCTCACAGCCGGGTTTATGACCTTCATGCCGGCGGTAGCCGGCGCACTTCTCCTCCGCAGGTATGGGCCGGCGCTGGACTGGATGCAGTCCTGGCTGGCCGCTGTCACTGTCATCACGTTCCTCACCTACGGATACGACAAGCTGATCGCGGGGACTGGCGCCACACGCGTGCCCGAGCGCATCTTGCTGGCGCTTGCCTTCACTGGGGGGACCGTCGGAGCGCTCCTCGGCATGCGGCTGTTTCACCAGAAGACCAGCAAGGAGAGCTTTCTCGAGCGTTTCGGGCTGATTGTTGCCGTTCAGGCAGTGGCCATCGCCGGCTGGTACCTCTTCCTGCGCCCTCGCTGACGATTCCTTCACAGAAACCGACCGCATCTGCGAAGAGCGCCTCCATCATCGGGCTTGACCGCCGCCTGTATCTGGCGACAATAAGACCAACCGGTCGGTTTGTGTGGCTGAGGCCGAAGCATTGGAAGTTACCGTGAAACAGGAAGAACGTTCGCAGGAGACACGAGGCCGCATCCTTGCGGCCGCCGAGCAGAGTTTTGCTGAACACGGCTACGATGTGACCAGCGTCGACAGCATCTGTCACGCCGCCGGTGTCAGCAAGGGCGCATTCTATCATCATTTTCCCAGCAAGGGGTCGGTGTTTGTGGCACTGCTCGATGCCTGGCTGGCAGAGCTCGACAGGCAGTTCGCTGCGGCGCAGACCGGCGGTGAATTCGTGCCACAGCAGGTTGCGGCGATGGGAGCAGGGGTGAACGAGATTTACCACGTCGCCGGCACCAAGTGGAACATCCTGCTCGAATTCTGGGCCAAGTCCAAGGCAGATCCTGAAGTGGCACACAGCACCGTCGATATGATTCGCAGATACCAGGGGTTCTTCCAGCAGGTGCTTGAACGTGGTGTATCCGAAGGGAGCCTGCAGGTGAAGGATTCGAACCTGGCAGCAACCCTGACGCTCAGCGTCGTGCTGGGGCTGCTGCTCCAAGGTATCCTGGACCCCGAAGGCCAAGACTGGGGGGCGCTCATGCAGCGCGTACTGGCCATGCTCATGGAGTCCATGGGCGGGAGGAAACCATGAAAGTCCTGGTAACAGGCGCATTTGGAAACGTCGGAACGTACGCCGTCGCTGAGTTGCTGCGCCGTGGAGCGACCGTCCGGTGTCTGGACATCCCGTCGCCCATGTCGAAGCGGAAAGCCCGGCCCTATGCCGGCAAGGTCGAGATCCTCTGGGGCGACATCCGCAACACGGAGGTCGTGGCGCGGGCCGTGCAGGGTGTCGATGCCATTGTCCATTTGGCCTTTATCATCCCGCCGAAGAGCGAGCAGCGTCCCGCGTGGGCTGAGACCATCAACGTCGGCGGCACGTGGAATCTCCTGCAGGCCGCGCTTGCCTCGGGGCACAGGCCGCGTATTATCTTCAGCTCCTCCATCGCTCTGTACGGTCGTACACAGCACCTCGTACCGCCCCGGAAGGCTGACGAGCAGCTGCACCCATACGAGGACTATGCCTACCACAAGCTGACCTGCGAACACATGCTGCATGCGTCGGGCCTGCCCTGGGTCATCCTCCGGTTCGGTGCCGTTCCTCCCATCGAATTCGGCGAACTGGACCCTCTCATGTTCGAGGTCCGGATGGACGACCGCATGGAGTACCTTCCGCCCATGGACGCTGGTGCTGCAGTCGCCGCGGCAGCAATGCTGCCTGGACTGGAAGGAAAAACGCTGATGGTCGCGGGCGGCCCGTCCTGCCAGGTGACCGGACGGCAGTTCATGCAGCGCTCGTTCGACGCGCTGGGAATCGGGATGCTGCCTGAGTCGGCGTTCTCGCAGACGCCGTTCCATTGTGACTTCATGGACACCGAGGAGAGCGAACAGCTGCTGCACTACCAGCACCACAGCTTTGACGAGACGCTGGCGCTGCAGCGGAAGACCCTGGGATGGAAGAAGTTGTTCGTGCCCATCGCACGGCCATTCATCCGTCGGAAACTGCTCGCCATGTCACCCTACTACAAGCGTCACAGTGGTCAAGAAGCCCTGAAGGCAAGCCCCGCACCTGCCCAAGCAATTCTCTCTATCGTCGACCGGAGCAACGGCGCACGATCAAGAATTGAAGCGTGATGTACGCACATGTCGCAGCGTCAAGGAGAGAGTATCCGTACCCTTCTTCCCAGGGGCAATGTTCCGAAGTAGCTGCTGCAATGACCACTGAAAACGCTCCCCCATTGATACAATAGTGACATGACAAAGAAGATTGCTGTTGTTGGAGTTGGTGGCAGGACGGGGACGCTGTTTGCCTATGAGATGCGGAACTCTGCTCAAATACTGGGAGTTGCAAGGCATGCGCAAATGGACAATATTAAGGATGGCAAAGTCCTTGTTGCAAGGCAAGGGAGCAAGCCGACAAGATTTGGATGTGATGTCATTGAAGAAGATGCATTCACCAAGGAAATTGACCCGGATTTTATTCTTCTGACAACGAAGAATCCCGTTGCTCCATCAGTGAGGTACTACTACCAAAGAGTACAACAAGAAAACCCTCCTGACTTGATCTTGTCTCAAAATGGTGTTTTTGCAGCGGAAGAGGCAAGAACCGAACTTGGGAGAATATTCGGTTCGAACGCCCAAAGGATCAGAATAATAAGGGTTAGCCTGTTCAACCCCGTTTCCATGGAAAAGACCGCTGACAACACGGTGATTTCGTATTTTGTACCAATAAGATTGGCTTTCGGAGTGGCGTTTGGGCCTGACAAGATACAGGATCTAAGAGGACTTTTCCTCGAGGCCGAACTTGAAGCCGAGGAAATTGCATCCGAAAACGTCAAGAACATGGAGTTTTCGAAGCTCTTTACGAATCTGTTGGGAATGTCTTCCTCTTCGTACGGGTTGACCATTGAAGAGGGTTTTGCAGACAAGAAGGTTTTCGAGGAAGAAATTGAATCATTGAGAGAGTATGCAAGAACAGTCAAAGAAAGTGGAGGAAGATTCTTGAATTTGCACCGCTATCCAATACGTCTGTATGGTTCTTTGCTTAGCTCTCTTCCTTTGCCCCTTCTGAGCCTTTTCAGAAAGCGGATTGGCAAAGCAATTGCGAAAGGGAGAGGAAGGAAGGAAAAAGGCAACATTGACGAAATTGACTACTATAACGGTGCAGTCGTAAGAATTGGGGAGCGATTCAACGTTGATACTCGGGTGAATAGGAAGATTTGCCAAACGATGAAGGCAAGGGGATGACTGCGTTCATTGTGCTTTCGATTGCCGCCTATCTTTTGGGCTCTATTCCTTTTGGTTTTCTGGTAGGCAAATCGAAGGGAGTGGACGTAAGGACGATTGGCTCAAAATGTGCCTCATCGACAAATGTCTCAAGGGCGCTTGGCTGGAAATGGGGGGCTGTTTCGGCACTCCTCGATTTCTCAAAGGGCTTCTTGCCGGCATATTTGGCCAAGACACTCTTGTCGAGTCACTGGCAGATTGTGGTTGTCGCATTGCTCCCCACCGTTGGACAGGTCCTCCCGATCTTTCTTAGATTCAAAGGAGGAAAGGGCGCTTCTACTCTCTATGGCGCGACTCTTGCATTCATAGGGCCACGGTATTTTGTCTGCTTCTTCCCTTTCTTGCTGCTGACCTTTCTTGTGACCAAGAAAACGAGTTTGTCTAACTTAGTATTCTCGTGGGTCCTGGTAGTTCTGATGTATATCTTCTTTCCATTATACTACGCCATCTTCGCTTTGTTGGGGGCATCCTTCTTGGTGTTTGCTTTGAGGGACAATATTAAGAGACTCCACAAAGGAACTGAGCCTAATACGCCCCTTACATGGTAACCAGACACTCATTCTTGAGAGTTCTTGCTTGAACCGTCATCATATCCAATACGAGAAGTCGCAGGCGAACGAGATCAACTGGACGGGCAACTTGCGCGTGTGGCATCTTCTGTGACAAGCGGTGTACCAGTATTTGGTCGGACAGAGTACGGTGAGGTGACTCACTGCGCTGTTGGAACAGGAGAAGGTTGTGGAGATCATTTCTACTTGTGGGCGGGGATGCGGGTCCGGTGCCATGCGGATCAGAATGTACCCATAAGGAGTTGAAACAGACGTATGAGCGACCCGGTTCGCGAGTACTACTTCATCGTCCCGGACGCGGACGACGCCCATGTCCTCCTCGTGCCAGAGGGCAGATTCTGGACGCTGCTTCACATGACCCTCACCGGCGCACACAAGTGGCAGTCGACTGCGCACGTCAACAAGGCTGCCAACGAGACACTCGGGTCCCATGGTACGAAGCCGGATGGATGAACGGGGCAGGCGTATGGATGGTGCAGCAGCTGGCCAGGCTCGACAGCAAGCCGACCGGACCTCGAGCAGTGGAAGGCGGCAGTGCACGCCTACGCTCAGCTCCAGGTAGACTGGGTGGACGCGGCTCGCAGGTTTTCCATCGCAGGCTGCCCCAACCGGGGACTGCTGCAGCTTGTGGAGTCTGTAGACCGCCTGCTGGTGGACACCGTGGTCATGAAACCCGGCGAACCCGAGGGGCTTTCGATGAAGGAGATCCACGCACTGCGCTATCGTGCGCGGGTCCCCAAGATTGCTGCTCATCGCCCGGGCACACTGCGCCTGCCGGTCAGCCTGGACCATGGCGACCTGTGGGCGGGTCAGATTGTCGCTAGTGACACCAACCCTGTGTTCATCGACTGGCCTGGTGCATCCCTCTCGCATCCCTTCCTTTCGATGGACTTCTTCTCCGATGAGGAGGAGATGCGCCCGTATCTCTGGGATGCTCCCGACGCGCCGGACCAGTTGCGGGACGCATACCTCGAGCCGTGGACTGTCTACGAGCCGTACGACATCCTGACGCAGGCATGGAGCATCGGGTGTTCGCTTACGCCGCTGAGTACGGCGCTGCTGTACCACGACCGCATCGTGCCGGGCATGGAGGTGAAGTGGGAGATGGAGAACATGATTCCCTTCTTCCTGCGCAGCGTCCTGCGACACCAAGGCGAGGCGCTGCCGATACTCGGCATGGCCGACTACGAGCAGCAGGCAGAAGCGGCAGACTACGAGCAGGAAGGCATGCGCACGTCCGAGGGCTCCACCGACATGCGCTCACAGCTGGGCATGAGGCAGTCCACTGGACCGCACTGATCTTCAGGAGCATCTGGTAATCCCAGCTATGAGTGAAACATTTGCCGGGAGCTTCACGGACCCGACTCCACCCAAGAGGCGTGAGTTGCCCGTCACGTTCATAACATCGTTCGGCGCTGGTTGCACCTGCGTGGTGTTTCCTTTGTGTGACAGTATACTGGATCAGAAACTTGCGCAGGTCGTACCACCACAGTAGCATGGCAGACAAAGGAGAGGGATATGGAGATGATCGGAGCGTGCGGGCTTGCATGTACGTCGTGCCCGGCCTACGTCGCCGGCACGACCGGTGACAAGGCACTGCAGGAGAAGACGGCCGCCGCGTGGTCGGCAGCTTATGGCATCGAGGTCAAGCCCGAGGACGTCGCTTGCGATGGGTGCCAGTCTGCAGGTCCTCGGCTCTTCTCGCACTGTACCGTCTGCGACGTGCGGGCGTGCGCCCATGGCAAGGGCTACGCCACCTGCGCGGAGTGTGACGACTACAACGAGTGCAAGACTATCAACGGGTTCTTTGGGTTCTGCCCAGAGGCAAAACCCGCTCTGGACGGCCTGAGAGCGAAGTAGCACGGCATCGTGGCCAGACTGCTTGCGTGGGCGGACGGGCGCGCACACGAGGTCTGAGGGGTGCGCGCGAAGCGATATGAGCGTCCCGTCCGTTGCCGCTTTCATCTACGTTGGAGCCGGTGCCGTGTGGTGGCTGGGCATGCTCGGCGCATTCCTGCGGATCAGGCGAGCGGTCCCGTTCGTCCGCGATTTCGACGACCCGGCTGCTGCGCAATGGCCCCGAGTTTCGATCGTGGTTCCGGCCCGCAACGAAGAGGAGACCATCGAGCCGGCCGTGCGCAGTCGCCTGCTCGACGCGTATCCTAACGTGGAACTCATCCTCGTCGACGATCGGTCGACCGACGAAACGGGAGCTGCCATCGACCGGCTTGCCGCGGAAGACGCCAGAGTCGTGCCAGTGCATGTCACGGAACTGCCGGGGGACTGGCTGGGCAAGCAGCACGCGATGCAGGCTGGCCTGCAACGTGCCACCGGTGACTGGATTCTCTTTACAGACGCGGATGTCCATGCTGCCCCCGGTTGCCTGCGCAGGGCGGTGGCCAGATGTGAGGCCCGTGGGTTCGACCTGTTGGCCATCATCCCCGAACTGCGGTCGACAGGATTTGTCCTGGAAGCCGTCATCGCCCAATTCCTGCGGATGGTGCTGGTTGTCGCCCGTCCCTGGGCTGTCGAGGACCAGCATACGGACGCGGGCGTCGGGGCGGGAGCGTTCTCGCTCGTGCGACGTTCGGCCCTTGAGAGGTCACCCGGACTGGCCTGGCTGAGACTGGAGATGGGTGACGACATCGCGCTGGGGCAGATGCTCAAGGCGTCGGGTGCCCACTGCTCGATGGCGATGGGTCGCGGCATGCTGGACGTCCTCTTCTACCCGACCATGGGTGCGATGGCGCGCGCTGCTGAACGTGCCGGGTTTACCTCCCTCGGACACTTCAGCCTGCCTCGCATTGTGGTCGAAATCGCAGGCTACTGGGCAATGGAATTCGCACCGTACGCCGCGCTCGCATTCTGGCGCATCCCTGTGTTGCAGATTGTGGGAGCTGTACTCGTCATCCTGGCCCAGGCGACGTGCGTTTCGTTGAACAGATGGGCGGGCGCTCGCACGGTACCCGCCATGGCCCATCCCCTTGGGGCAGCGATGAACGGGATCCTCATGCTGCGGGCCGGGGTCCTGGGGACCATCCGTGGTGGCGTGTGGTGGCGCGGGACCTTCTACCCATCTTCGCTGCTGCGCAAGGGGCGCCGGGTGCGCATCTAGCGGGCCAGCACGACAAGCACAGAACATGGTGGTCCGGAGGAGGCTCGTGTGCCGACTGACGATGATGGCATGATGATACCGGCCGGGCTTTCGGCGCAGCAGGTCAACCAGGTTCGGGTTCTCGCGGGCTTGTGCGAGGCGAGAGACGGCTACGGGGTGGAGGCCCGGCTGGACTTCGGTACGCTGGAGACACGGCCAGAGGGTTCGCCCAGCGACGTGCTCTGGTATGAGAACGGACAGCTTGTTGGGTTCGCGTGCATATACGGCTATGGCGACCCCTCGAAAGTTGAGGCAAGTATCCTCGTTCATCCGGATTTCCGGAGGAGAGGCATCGGGCGCCTCATGGCGCGCGCCGTGGTGAGGGAATGTCACAAGCGCGGAGTCCGGCGGCTCCTGCTCGTCGTGCCACAGGAGTCGCGAGAGGGCGCCGAGTTCGCTCGTGCGATGGGGACGCAGCACTCCCACAGTGAGTACACGATGGACCTTGACGTGAAGCGGATTCCCCCGTTTGAGAGAGCTCCTGACCCGGTGGAGCTCCGGCCTGCAGGGGCCGAGGACGTGCCCATCATGGCAGCCATTGTTGCGTCAGCGTTTGCAGAGCCGACTCAGGAAGAGGAGCAGGCGCTCGTGCGTCTGATGAAGGACCCTTCACGCATAACCTACCTTGCAACGCAGGACGGGCGGCCCGTCGGGGTCATTCAGTCCGCCGTCAGCGACGGACGCGCCTTCGTCGTCCACTTCGCAGTGCGGCCGGAGATGCAGGGAAAGGGCATCGGGCGGCAGATGCTGCTGGCCATCGTCCACGGCCTGCTGAACAGCGGCAGTCAGTGGATCACGATCGAGGTCGAGACAGATAACCGGAACGCCTTGTCACTGTACGAGCGGTGTGGTTTCGTGACGGTCAACGGCACGGACTACGAGCTACTGGAGCTGCCCAGGATCCCCACAGCCCCCGAGCTCCTGTTCGACCAATAGTTGCTCGTCCTTGCGGGCGGTGGCTATACGCTAGGTTTTGCTGACAGCTCCGTCAATTCCTCGCTGATGCGCGAGAGGTGCCGCTGAGAGGCCACATCATACGAAAAGCGCGAGGACCGGACTGCCTGTCTGCGCTGGAAGTAGCGACCAGTGACTCCCTCAACATCAGGTGACGATACCAGCCAGACGCCAGTGTCCGCGCCTTCCTCCGGGCTCAGTCCAGAGAACCGGTCCATCATCCGTTTGACCGTCCCGATGAGCCAGCCGCTGTCCATGCAGATGTTCGTGTGCGCCAGGCCTGGGTTGACGGCGTTGACGGTGACCCCGCTTCCCTCCAGTCGCCTCGCCAGTTCGTAGACGAACAGCAGGTTCGCTAGCTTGGACTGCGCGTATGCCTGCTGCGAGAAGTAGAAGCGTTCGCCCTGCAGGTTGTCCGGGTGCATGCCCCTGCGGCGGTGCTCGTAAGAGGAGGTCACGATGACGCGCGACGGCGCGCTGCCCCGCAGGACGGGAAGCAGAAGACTGGTGAGCAGGAAGGGCGCCAGGTGATTGACGGCGAAGACTTCCTCGTACCCATCGACGGTGGTGCGCCGTGTCGGGAACACCGTTGCGGCGTTGTCGACCAGGACGTGCAGGCTGTCCGAGCGGTCCATGAATGCCTGGACAAGACCGCCCACCTCGGCCATCGACGCCAGGTCGGCGCACAGGAAGTGCACGTCGTCGTTGCCTGTGCGCCGTATGATGCGAGACACGATTTCCTGTCCGCGCTCCGCGCTGCGTCCCGTGGCGACGACCGTCGCCCCCATGCGGGCAAGGGCCTCCGCCATGGCCGCGCTGATACCGCGAGTGGCCCCTGTTACCAGACAAACAGGGCCCTCTAACATTCGGCACGGTTCCATATCTGTTACAGTGACATCAGGGTGGTTCCATGTCTGTTACAGAGGCTTGATGGGGGTGGAGTAAACGCGCGCGGCGGGCACGCTGACCAGCTCGCGTTCGGGATAGCGCAGTGCAGTCAGGCTTCCTCCATGGACGCAGCCGGTGTCGATGTTGATGGTATTCCCGACCCATGCTGCTTCGGCGACGGGCAGGTGTCCCCAGACGACGACCGCCTCGCCCTCGTACGCATGGGCCCAGTCGGCGAGGACCTTGAGTCCGAACTCATCCCGCTGGCCGGTCGGCGTGCCAAACAGGGCGACGTCGCGCGCCCGCGGCGAGTCGATGCCGTGCAGGTCCTGCGGCAGGCCCGCGTGCGCGACCACCAGGTTGCCACCGTCCAGGATGAGGTGTGACGGCAGTCTGTCCAGGAACTCGCGGACGAGCGCTTCCATCTCCTCGCCCGCCGCACTCAGCTCCTGCAGCGTGCGGTCGAGCCCGTTGCTGATCTTGACTGGTGCCCCCTGCAACGCCCTGAGCAACTTGTCGTCGTGATTGCCGGGCACGGCGAGGCCGACGCCGGAACGGACCATCGCCATGACGACCAGGAGCGTGCGGACATTGTCTGGCCCGCGGTCCGTGAAGTCGCCGACGAAGACCGCCGTCCTGCCCTCTGGCGCCGTGATGCGGGGGATCAGGGAGCCGGGGTTCTCGACCTTGTAGCCCATGATCCTGAGCAGCGACAGGAGTTCATCGCAGCACCCGTGCAGGTCGCCAATCACGTCGAAGGAGCCGGGCCTGTCCCGCCACTGGGACGGGGAGGGACGTGACGGCGCCCCAAAGGCGTCTGCCTCTTCCGCGGAATGCAGGACGGTCACGGGGTCGAATCCCTCATGCCTCAGTGCATCGGTGCTGACGGGCGCCTGGGCACACTGACGGTCCACGACGAAGTCGCCTACGACGCGGTCCTGCCGCTGCCGGTTACGCTCCTTGCACACCTGTGGTGGCAGCTGGAACAGGATAGCCATGCACGGTCGATGATAACGGGCTGCAAGCTCCAGCAGCGGCTGGCGTGCCTTTGCCTGCACGTTCGTGGCATCGACGACCGTGAGGCGGCCGGCGCGCAGGCGTTGTTCGACGATAGAGTGGAGCACCGCAAATGCCGCCGTGGTCGCCGCCTGGTCCGCTTCGTCGTCCGCGACCATGGCGCGGCAGGCATCGGACGACACGATTTGGGTCGGCTTGAAGTGTTGCTGTGCAAAGGTCGACTTGCCCGATCCGGACGGGCCGATAAGGACGACGAGGGCCCCATGTGCGATGCTGGGTCCCGTGAGTTGCGTGGTCATGGAAGAAGGTACCCCCTTGCCGTCAGAAGGTCGAGATAGTGTCGTGCTGCGTGGACGGCGGCGGCCGGCGCGTCGAATTCCGCGGTGGCCAGCTTCAGGGCGTCTTCCCGTTCTACGCCCAGCTGGATGAAGTTGACGACCTCTGCCTTAAGGTTGTACCAGCAGGGGAAGTCGCGCATCAGGCGGTCATTCCACTGGAGGTCGTCCGGGGTCATCCACACCTCCTCGATGGGGCCGATGACCGGGACCCTGGGCAGGAATGCGGGCATGGGAGCGGTGGTTCCCGTCGCGGCCAGTTCAGCGCGGACGACGGGGGTGTCGGTGGTCTCCTGTAACGCGAGAAGGGCAGCACGGGTACGCCGAGCCACCCAGTCCCGTATCAATGGGTCGTTGTACCGTACGCTATCTGCCAGTCCCTGTGCACGTATGCGAGCTGCGACGACGGCGGCGCGCTCGTCCGGGATGCCGGAGACAAGGTCCGCAAGAGTATCCAGAACGCCGCGGCCCACCCACTCGAAGGACTGGACGCTGGACTTGTCCGGCGTGTCGTCGCTGGAGTGATAGAAGCGGTCGGGCCACTGGGTCAGCGACAGGGCAGGAACGTGGATGCTTGCGTCGTTCATAATGGCGTGGTCAGAGCCCCATGTGAACCCAGTGAGCGTCAGGCGGAAGTCGTGAGTGGTCAGGTTGACGACCATGAGGTCCGCAATGAACGACGGCAGTGACCATGGGGTCGCTGTGACTTCCAGGGTGGAGCCGGTTTTCGCCTGGTCTTCGCCGACCATGTCCATGTTGATGGAGCATGCCAGATCAGGCTTCTGGTCAATAAGCCACGCGATTGTGCCATAGAACTCGGGCATCCACAGGGCGATAACCTCGCGCTCCAGCGGAATGGTCCGGAGGACCCGCACAAGTTCGGCCAGCAGGGCGGCCCCGCTGGCGTTGTCGTTCGCGCCCGGCCGGGGGTGGCACAGGTGCGCCAGCAGGAGGATGGGCTTTTGCGCTCCCGGAGTACCCACGTGAGTTTCTAGCACTTGGAGGTCCCCTGTGCCGGCGTCAGCATCGAAGAAGGCGTCGACTTCGACGGCCTCCGCCGCGACCATGTCCTGGAGGCGCTTGAAGGTACGGTGGCTGACGTTGAAGCCAAAGCCCTCACCCTGTGCCTCGGAGCCGAAGGAGGCATAGTTCACCGTGTCGGGCATCTCCTCCGGCGTCCGGCCGATGTGGGTGTCCTGCGCAGGCATGAAGTCGGTGATGACGCAGCGCCCCCCGCGCTTGATGACCGCTTCGCGGTAGACGACCGGAGGTTTGCCCGTGGCAAGGACGGCACAGCCCTCGACCGGCTGAGCGTATTCGGCGTCCTCAGTTCCGGACCCGACGTCGACGACGCGGATGCGCTCGATGCCATGACTTGCCCCGGACAGGAAGATCCCGCCGATGGGGGCCATCCTCAGGTCGGGGACCAGCCACTCGCCGGTGGACAGGCGCAGGAAGCCGCCCTTGAGGTTCCAGGAGCGTGGCACGAGATACCCCTGGCACGTGGTGGCGCATGAATAGTGGCGTACCATGCTTGCCTCGACAAACTTCTGCAATCGGGCGATGGCGTCGGCAAATCCCTGCCCGCCCTTCGAACGATGCAGGAGGGCAAGGTCGCGCTCCAGCTCCAGCGCGTTCTGCCCGCAGAACTCCCGGAGCAGGTTTTCGCGGAGCGTCATTGTTCTCCGGTAGCTGGATTGCGCAGCTCGGGCTCGAGCAGGTCCATATACACCATGTCGTAGCGCATACGGTCACGGACGACGGACTCGCGGAAGCAGCCGAACTCCCGGAAGCCGATCTTGCGGTAGGCCTTATCGCCGCGCGTGTTGATGGACAGGTGACGCAGGAGGATGCTGTGCAGGTTCAGCTTGTCAAACCCGTAGCGGCATAGAAGGTACAGCGCTTCAGTACCGTACCCCTTGCCGTGATACTCCTTCTCGCCCACCAGGATCCCAAGCTCGGCGGTACCTTCCCTGTGGTTGACGTCGAACAGGCCGCAGTCGCCGATGAGCTTCTGATCGCCAGCCAACCGGATGTCCATGTGGACCATGTGGCGGCTGCCGGCTTTCGCGACGTCGTCACCGTACCAGGCGTACTCCTGCTCCAGTGTGAACACCTTGCCATAGTCGAGCAGGAAGACGTTCAGTTCGGGGTCCGTGATCCAGTGCAAGTACGCGGGGACGTCCTCGCGGCACGCAGGCGTCAGGACAACCTTGGTTCCACTCATAATGACAGGTAGGTTCTCCATGGTCCGACCTCCTCAGAATCGATGAGACCAGCATATGCACAAGGGCGCTGTGGTGCAAGCGTTCAGGCGGAGGACGAGGGCTCTCCCACACTGCACACGATTCGTTGCGAGTTCTGGAGCAACAAGGGCGAGGAGATGTTCGAGGGCAAACCAGGGTCACGCAGCGCCGGTTTTTGACACCAGGCCTCCAGGACCTATACTGTTCAAGGTCAAGAACAAACCGGCTTCAGTTCCGTCGCGAACTGTCGCTGTGGCCGTGCGCCGTCGTGCGTGTGGCCTCAGGTTCTGCGCCGTCGTGCGCTGTGCCTCCGGGGAAACGGGGCGTGTTGTCGCCCTCATGTGCCACCTGACTCGGAGGATTGCGCTATGCACACAAGAATTCATCGTTCCATGTATCTTGTCCTGACCGTCACCGCCATGCTTGTCGCCAGCTTTCCGTCTGCCACAGCATGGGCGGCTTACCGACCGGTGTCTTCCATCGTTCTCACCGTGGGGAGCCCCACGATGAGCGTGAACGGTTTCCGTTTCCCGATCGACGCTGCGAACCCGAAGGTCGTCCCTGTTGTCAAAGCAGCCTGGGGCGGAGCTCTCGTGCCGATTCGCAGCATCGTGGAGCTGACTGGTGGCGACGTGAAGTGGATCCCCGCCACCAGGACAGTGCATCTGTCGCTGGAGTCGCACGTGGTAGAGCTGACGGTCGGGAACGCCAACGCGCGCGTCGACGGGCACACGGTGCGGATGGACACAGACCACCGGGTCGCGCCGATCATCGTTCTCGGTCACGTGATGATCCCTGTTCGGTTTGCCGCACAGTCGCTCGGGGGGCTCGCAATCTGGAATGTCCAGAACAGGACGATTGCGCTCACTCTGCCCAAACAGATGGAGCAGGTCACCGACATGATAGGGCACACCGTGACTGTGCCGCGTCGCGTCGTACGCATCGCGACCCTTTCCGCGACCGCCACACAGCTTGTCTTTGCCGTCGGGGCACAGGACCAGCTCGTCGTCGCAAGCTTCGGTTCTGCTGTCAAAGGGAAGGCCATGGGGGCGATCTATCCACGGATGAACCAGGTCCCCGAAGCCGGCAGCCAGAATGCAGCAAACGTCGAGACTTTGCTTGCGGCCCGTCCCGACATCGTCCTGACAGAGGAGGGCCCTGCGCTTGATCAGATGAAAGCGGTCGGACTGCCGGCGTATGCGTTCTCGGCCGAGCAGCCGGGGCAGCTCTACGATGCCATCCGGCGGATGGGAGCGTTGACCGGACACACAGCAGAAGCAGCAGCCTCGCTTGATCTGCTCACGGCGAAGATGAAGGAGGTCACGGACGCGGTCGGCGCGGTGGAACCCGCGAGACGCCTCAAGGTCTACGTCGCCGGGTCGGGCATCTTCAAGACCTTTGCCGGCGACTTCTTCCAGACGTTCATGGTGAGGAACGCCGGGGGCGTGAGCGTTTCCGAGCAGCTGACCGGTGGCAAGGTTGACGTTTCTCCCGAGCAGGTGCTCATCTGGAACCCGGACGTCATCATTCTCACGTCCTATACCCAGGACACCGTGAGTGACGTCCTTGCCAACCCCAAACTGCAGAATGTGGCGGCCGTGCGGGACCACAAGGTCTACGTGATGCCGAAATACGTCGTCTCGTGGGACATGCCGGTCCCCGAGTCGTTCCTGGGCATGATGTGGCTGGCGCACAAGCTCTATCCCGATCAGGTCCGGTTCGACATGTCTGCCAAGATCGCGCAGTTCTACCGGCAGTTCTATGGGTTCACTGTCCCCGCAGCCGACCTCGCAGCGCTTTGCCAGTAGTGCATGGAACAACCTCGTCCGTCGGTCGTCGACATCCAGGACCTGGGCTTCGCCTACGGGGAGGCCGTAGTCCTCCACGACCTCACCATGGCGGTGGGTCCCCGCGAGGTCTTCGCCATCGTGGGACCGAACGCGGCTGGCAAGACGACACTCCTTCGCTGTATTGAGCGGGTCCTGACCCCCAGAACCGGGACGGTCCGCATCGACGGGCGCGACCTGAAATCACTGTCTGCACGCGACGTGAGCAGGCGTATGGCTTCCGTTCCACAGTCTCATACGCCTGCGTTCCCGTATACCGTCCAGGACGTCGTGCTGATGGGACGCAATCCCCATCTGGGCGCTGCCTCTCAGCCTGGTCCACATGACGTGGCGGTGGCGCAGGAGGCAATGGACGAACTCGGCATAAGTGCAATCGCCGCGCGTCCCTACACCCAGCTCTCCGGTGGACAGCTTCAACTGGTCCTGCTTGCCCGCGCGTTGGCGCAGGAGGCGCAGGTCCTGCTGCTGGACGAGCCGACGGCGCACCTGGACTTCCGGAATCGGCACCTGGTCCTGGGCAGGATACGCGACCTTGCCGTCCGCCGTGGGCTGACAGTCATCATGACCGTCCATGACCCAAACGATGCCATGCAGTACGCCGACCGGGTGGGGCTTCTGAGGGACGGGGTGCTGGTCGCTCTCGGGGCTCCACAAGAGGTCCTGACGGCAGACAACTTGGGACGATTGTATGGCATGCCCATCGAGGTCCTGACCGACGGCGCACGGCGCGTGATTGTCGCGGGCATCGGTTCATGAAACGTGGGCGGTTCCTGCCGACCCTCCTCCTGATGTGGATGGGTGTGCTGGTGGTGCTCCTGGCGTCACTTTGCCTGGGTCGCTATCCCATCGCCCCGAAAACGGTCCTGCAGGTGCTGGTCTCCAGGATTACGCCAATTGTTCGCACATGGGACCCGACCGTCGAGACGGTGGTCTGGCAGGTGCGCCTGCCGCGCGCGCTGGCGGCTGCGCTGGTTGGTGCCGCGCTTGCTTCTGGCGGAGCAGTGTTCCAAGGGCTATTCCACAACCCGCTGGTCTCGCCGTACGTGTTGGGTGTCTCCTCGGGTGCAGGGTTCGGTGCCGCGGTCGCCATCCTGCTGGGCGCAGGCGCTGCCGTCACGCAGGCCTCAGCCTTTGCGACAGGGGCACTGGCGGTCTCGTTGACATGGCTGGTTGCCCAGTCTGGGCGTGACCGGTCGCATGTGACCCTGGTGCTCGCGGGCTTTGTCATCGGCAGCCTGTTCTCGTCACTGGTGGCCGGGGCGCAATACGTGGCCGATCCGTCGACGAAGCTGCCCCAGATCGTGTTCTGGCTGATGGGTTCGCTTGCGTCTGTCCAGTGGGGAGACCTGCTCAGGACAGTCGTCGTGATCGTGCCGTGCCTGCTGGCCATTACAGTGCTGCGCTGGAAGCTCAACATCCTTTCCATGGGCGACGACGAGGCACGGTCGCTGGGCGAGAACCCCGGGGCGATGAGGGCCGTCCTCATCGGGTTGACGACCATGACCACCGGTGTCAGCGTGGCGCTCTCCGGTGTCATCGGGTGGGTGGGGCTGGTCGTGCCGCACCTGGCACGCGGCATCGTCGGGCCGGATTCCCGCAGGCTCATACCCGCCTCCATCGCCCTGGGGGCCATCTACATGATGGTCATCGACGATGTGGCGCGTAGCTTGACGATGGCGGAGATCCCACTGGGCATCCTGACCGGGATTGTTGGTGCGCCCGTCTTCGCGCTGCTGCTACGGCGCAGCCGGTCCGACTGGAACTAGCCTGCTCGCTGCAACCGGGCGACCAGCGCAGACAGCGCGGCTGTACGTCCGGCCCCATGTTCCTCGACCAGCTGGAGTGGAATCCCGCTTACATGGCGCCATGCCTGCATCTCCTGCCACGTGGTGGTTACCTTCTCCTCTCGAACCGGGACTGTGCGCGTTGCAAAGTGCTCGTTCGCTAGGCACTCCTCCAGTGAGGGAAGCAGCACCAGGACGTCGAGCCGGGGCGCGGGCGGGTTGTCGACGAGGGGGGCAAGTTGGTCTGGCAGTACCGTACCGTCGACGATGACCGTGCACGTCGCTGCCAGATCGCGCGCGAGGGCCAGCTGGTGGCGCAGGACCACAGCGTACAATTCAGCCTCGTTGCCCATCCATCTGTTGTGGCCCTGCGCCAGCACCTCATGGAACAGGTCGTCAACGTGCAGAAGGACGGAGCCCACCAGTGCTCGGTGGGCCTCGGCCGCGAACGTCGACTTGCCGCTTGCCCGCGGACCAGTGATCAGGATGACATGTGCGCTCATGCAATCAGTCTACGAGACGGAGGCTGCTTCGCAACGGTTGCCCTGGTTCGTCATTCCCGCGCAGGCGGGAATGCGTTCTTGCATCACCGTCTGGGTCCCCGCCTGCGCGGGGACGACAGGAAGGGATCCTCCCGCTTGTCATTCCCGCGTATTCGGGAATCCATACCTGTTCTGCTGCCATGCTCCAGGGTAGCTGTCCCCTCAGGTCCTCCGGCCAAGTTACGACTGCTGGCACAATACCGTCGCACTTGAGCAAGCCGTGGAATCCGGCGATACTGTGAGTAAGGGAGGTGATAGACGATGACCGGCAGGAAGATCCTTAGAGGCGCGCTGACCCAATTGCCCATCGAACTCTATGAGCTGATGGTCCGAGGCGCGTCACGCCGCCCGCTTCCTCCCATCACCTTCACCAGCAGGGACCACTTCAC
>Ga0315274_10000933_pt1 | contig 45403 bp, 46 predicted proteins | sample YL17G02_20_MG_FD_203700 | JGI IMG/M metagenome (GOLD analysis project Ga0315274, IMG submission 203700) | Sediment microbial communities from Yellowstone Lake, YNP, Wyoming, USA - YL17G02_20 | ecosystem: Environmental > Aquatic > Freshwater > Lake > Sediment | place: USA: Wyoming | collected...
AAAGAAGATCTGACGGCCAAGCTGCTAGCGTACATCGAGCACTTCAACCAAGAAAAGCGGATCTTCCACTGGACAAGGCCCGCCGACGCCATCGTCCGCTCAGTGACTTCCAGGACGCGACACTAGACAAGCTTCATAAGTGGACCGTTCTCCGGGGGCGGGCCACGTATGCGAGGCTCTGTCCTCCCTCGGCATTTCCCGTCAAGACCCCAGACGGCCCCAGAAGGCTCGTGTCAGCTGAGCCCGACCTGTTCAGCAAGGAGAAAGAGCCCACTACGCGAGTCGTCTGACAACGAGCGAGACACATGGCACGCCACGGCCAGAGATCGGCCTGCATTCTCTCCTTACCCTCTCTGCGTACTCGCCGCCCGCGCCCGAGGCTTTGGCCTGCGTCGCCGGAGTGAGTTAGACCGGATGTGATACCGGACCGGTCATCGGGAGGGGGACAACGAGAAGGACGCACAGGAGGAGACAATGTGGAGAACAGGGACGCGTTTTCTCGGGTGTTGCGGACTACTCGTCACGGTCTGTTCTCTAGCCAGCTGTTTCCCTCCTGTCCCTGCAGCCAAAGAGCCAGTGGCTTGGTGGAAGTTCGACGAGATGACTGGAACGACGGCCCTCGACTCATCTGGGCACGGCAACGCAGGGGTTGTGCGTGGTTCTTCCCGCGTCCCGGGGAGGTACGCTCAAGCACTGAGTTTCGACGGACTGGATGACTGGGTAGAGGTACCCGACTCGGAGAGCCTGCACGGGATACGCCACCTCACCGTTGAGGCTTGGGTCATGCTGAAGGGCTTCCCACCCGCTGCCCTTCATGATTGGACGGGCATCATAGCGTACGGAACGAAAGCACAGGGAATATGGGAACTCTTCGTGACACACGAAGGCGGCGTGCGCTTCCTGCTCAACTGGCAGACGGCGACTGAGACACGGATCACCACTAGTCCTGTTCTGAAGATCGACGAATGGCACCAAGTCATCGCTACATACGATGGAGTGACTGCCCGCGTGTTCGTGGACGGTGCCTTGGAGGGGGAGGCCGCCTGCCCAGAGCTTGTCTACCCAGACGGAGAGCCGCACTTGGCCATAGGCCTAGACTTTCCTGGGGAAGACGAGTTTTTCGATGGTCTCATTGACGACGTCCTGATCTACGACAAGGCGCTGGTGCCGGATGAGCTGCCGAGGTTCCGGCCCAACGACCTGGTCAAGGTTGATGATGCACCGGAAGGGTTTGTCAACGTGCGCACTGGTGCCGCCAGTGGAGTGAGAACGACGGTACCGGAAGGTTGGGTGCTTACGATCCTCGACGACCACTCGACACCCGCGTCTCTGCAAGGTGTGACTCACAACTGGTGGCGAGTGAGATCTGCTGACTACATCGCACCGTCAGAGGCCAGTACTGGATGGGTTGCGGAGGAGTTCCTTACTCCCGTCTCTGGCAGAGAGCTGGTGCCGAGTGAGCCCCCGGCGTCTTTCGTTTCAGGACAAGACGACGTCGACGCAGCAGTTCGCTATGCGCAAGAGCACGAGGGCAGTATGGCTTGGTATGAACCGGGAGTGACGTACTGCCTCAAATTCGTCCGCAATGCTTATGCTGGCACATCCTTGGGGTGGACCTGCCCGAATGATGCAATTCAACGGCTCGGGGACAGCTTCTATGAGGCAAGCAAGGCGTGGAATCCTCCAAAGGGCGCACTTGTCTTCTTCTCTGTTACAGACGCAGGTTGGAGCGAGTTTGGCCATGTTGGTCTCGCTCTCGGCGGGAGCCATGTTGCTCATGTTAGCGGTGCTGGTCCCGTAAGGATCGACTCTCCTGGAGATGTCGTCGCTCTGTCGTACATCGGCGACTATCTTGGCTGGGCGTATCCGCCCGAGGAATGGCTCGATCCGGATAGCTCCCTAACAGGTGTGGTTGCTGGAAATTGGTCAGGGCTTCTTACTCAGAACCCGGACCCAAGTTCGCAGCAGTTCTATTATCACATGACCATCATTCAGGATGGGGCGACCTTGTCAGGCACAACCCGGATAGCCGTTTGGGATGAGCCACAGTACTTCGCTCGGATGACCTTTACCGGCACATGCGTTGGAGACAAGGTAACGTTCAGCGAGCATGTGATCCTGGAGAGCACCACTCAAGCAGGGTGGGTCTGGTGCATTAAGAGCGGCGAGTTGATGCTCTCAGAAGATGGGTCTGGATACTCGCTTGTAGGCCGATGGTGGGGACCTCTTGGATGCTCCGGTTTCATCCAACTCACTCGATCTGGGGAATAGCGGGATGCCGTGCCTCCGGGTCGAAGGGCCGCCAGATCAAGCTGTGGGACATCCAGTCGATTCTCAGCGCTGAATACAGGGGGGGGCGATCTCATAGTTCACGCGGATGGATGCTCTTGGCGATCCCGGCCCGCGCCGTGTAGCGCTTGATCATGGCCTGGACGTAGCGAACCGAGACGGGCCTTCCGGCCAAGGTGGTAAAGATTGCGGTCCTGTCGCCCGTCACGTCCCTTGCCTGTCGCTCGCGTCAGTGGCGAAGGAAGGCTCGGGAGCAGCTATAGAACTCCAACCTAGTCTAGGATTGCGGCGATCGCCATGACGACGACCCAAACGATCAACCACCGCGGGTATGGAGGGTCCATCGTCGTCTCCTCACCTAAGCCGCTACCGCCGCCGGGAGGCGAAAGGATTTCAAGGCCGCCTCAAGGCCCTCGTCCACGAGGTGCGTGTAAATCTGCGTCGCGGCTAGGTTCGCATGGCCAAGCGCCTTCTGGGTCAGGCGGATGTCCTTCGTCTCCCGGTAGAGGTCCGTGGCGAACGAGTGCCGGAGGGTGTGCGGGTGGACGCTCTTGGTGATTCCTGCCCGCGCCGTGTAGCGCTTGACCATCGCCTGCACGTACCGCACCGAGACAGGGTTGCCAGCTAGGGTGGTGAAGATCGCCGTCCGGTCCCCGGCTACGTCCCGCGCCTGACGCTCCCGCCAGTGGCGGAGGAGAGCAAGATCCTCCTCGCCTAGCCAGAGGGTGCGGTCCTTCGCTCCTTTGCCCTGACGGACCATAAGCTTGCCGGTATTGAGGTCGAGGTCCTTCCAGGATAGGGCGACCGCCTCGGAGACGCGCAGGCCCGTGTCGAGCATCAGGCGGAGGAGGAGCTTGTTCCTCTCGCCTGTCGGGTATCGCTAATTCGGCACCCGGAGGAGGGCCGCCTGCTCCTCCGAGGTCAAGACCTCCGGGATCTTCAAGCCTGCACGCTTCTTTCGCTCCATCTCCCCCTCCTTGCAGTACGTCCTCTGGCGATTAGACGTACTGTCTCGCCCAGCTTACACCGCGCTCCTCCCGAAGCCAACAGAAAGCGAACTCATGCGCGGGCAAGTTCGAGATGGAGAGACGCGTCCGCCTCCGCTTGGGGAAGGGCGGCGAGGGCCCTGCTCCACTGCCGCCCGTGCCGGCGGAGGCGATTCCAGGCGGCCTACGGTCGATCGGTTGAGCCCCTATAGCTGCTCGTCCCTCTCTCCCCGAGCGTCAAGTTGGTGTCGAGGGTGTTGGCGAAGTAGAAAGGGACTTCTTCATGACGTGTCTCCCTCGACGATCTGGATCTCCTTGTCGGTTAGGCCGTAGAGCTCGTAGACGAGCTGGTCGATCTTCCGGTCCGTCGCGTCGATCTGGCGCTGGAGCACTGACTTCTCGTGATCGGTCTTAGCGGCCGCGAGCTGCTTGTAGAGAGCTAGCATCTCTTCCACGAGCCCGCTGAGCCGGGCAGTATTGGTATCTTCCGCCTTTGGGAGGGGCAAATCGGCCAATCCGGAAATGGTCACTTGCGGGAAGTCGTCCTTCTGCGCAATCATCGAGCTTGAGACGTAGTACCACGAAAGAAGTCTCGAGTTCAGGATCCCGAGCGCGGCCGAAACGTCGACGCTCGGCAAGCGCGGGACGACGTTCAGGACGTTGTCCGTGGTGATCAGCGTATCATCCGTCGAGCTAGCCTGGAGCCGGAACCTTCTGGTGAGGAGACGCCGCAGAACGATACGTCGGCCCTGGAACATGTGAATCGATCGGATGGAAGCGATCTGCGGGCAGTAGCGGAGGTAGGATGTTCGTCCCGGGACGATCGCATATCTGGAAAGCTCGGTTCCCTGAAGCTCCGGCAGGTACTCGCTGTTGATCCTCTGGTTCGCGTGCAGGAAGCGCGTCGAGATCTGCTCTTCCGTGTGCTTGCTGCGGCTGTAGGGCTGGACACCTCTCTGGATCTCAAACAGGTTGCCAAGTCTTAGTGGTTGGCCTCTGAGCTTGCGTAGAATGGGAGCAAGCTGCACTGAAAGGAGTGGGGTGAGGCGGCATGACTCGTCAGTGCGGATGGCAGAGACCGGAACGGGCGTCCCGACCCCGTCTGGGATTGCCACGTCGCAGCTTTCCGCTGCAGCGTGGCATTTCAGGTCTCCAGAAACCGGCGGGCTCTTCGAGAAGCTCGCTGAGCGTGGAACCCCACTCCAGGGCATCGTTGCGCGGTTCGGAACAGGGCTCCAGAGCGGGGCCGACCGGATTCTGATCGTGACTCCCACCACCGCCGAAGCGCGGGACTTGGAGTCCGCTCTCCTCCGCCCCATCCTTCGCGGCCGGGACGTCCGCCGCTACGCGGTGGCGGCGAGACCAAGCTCTGTCATCTTCCCGTATAAGGAGCGGAAGGGGGAGTTCGGCATTCTTTCTGAGCCAGAGCTGCGCGCCTACAAGGACATCTACTCCTACCTGACCGCGAACAAGGCCGCTCTCGAGCGCAGGGTATGGTTCAGCCGCAACGCACAGGAGCTGTCAGGGTACTGGTACGGCATGATGTATCTCGAGCCCGCGACTTCGTTTTCCTCGCCACACCTGCTTACACCATCTCTCAGCAACCGCTCGAACTTCGCCCTTGGAACGGGGGACTTGTTCGTTACGGGAACTGCAGGAGTCACCTCAGTGATCCCAAGAACTGAGGTCAGGGAGCATATTCTCTACTTGCTGGCTTTGATGAACTCGCGACTGATCAGCTTCTACGTCCTAGCTCGCAGTCCGGTCTTCTCGGGTGGGTATCACAAGTTCAGCGCTCCTTACTTGAGGGATGCCCCCATCAGGCGCATCGACTTCGACAGCCCATCCGACCGCACCTTGCACGGGCACGTAGTGACACTTGCGGAGGCAGCCATGGAGCTAAGCCGGGCGGCTGTCTCTGCCAGGATTGACCACGAAAGGGTCAGCTTCCAGCGCCAGATCGACGCGACGGACCGGAAGATCGACGAGCTCGTCTACGAGCTGTACGGGCTGACTGACAAAGAAATCCGGATCGTCACGGAGACAACGCGGTGAGGGAGCCGTTGAATGCCGTCGGGCTTTCGATCTTCGACAGCACCTCTAAGGAGGAGCTGTGAGCCGAGAGCCCGCCATGCCCAGGAATCTAAAACCTTCTGTGCTTGAGAATCTGATTGATCGGTATGAGCACAACCCAAGACTCCGAGCCCTTGTCGCGTTCATCGGTGGCCACTTTCCCCCACTCGACACCCTGGAGGCAGCGGTCGTCACCTCGTTTCAGAAGATTCAGTCAGAGAGGCTGCGCGAGCTGTTCGACGCACTGGACCAAGGTGGAATCCCGCTAACGGATGAACTCATTCAACAGGAGCAGTTCGTCCACGCCTTCGTGGCGACGGCTCGGGCTGCCAGCAGAACGAGGCAGAGGCAGAAGATTCGGCTTTTCTCCCAGCTTCTCAGGGCTCTCGCGGACCACAAGAATGGCCTGGATGGCGATGAGCATGAGGAGCTACTTCGGGTTCTGGAGGAGCTCTCACCTCGGGAGTTCGCGAGCCTTGTCTTGCTCAGGAACCACGAGCAAGCTACGGAACGAAAGAGCGGGGAGACCACCCCTCAGTGGATTCTCCGTTTCTGGGAAGGTGCCAGGCACGATCTTGAGCAGAACCTTGGCATTCCAACCGCCGAGCTCGAGGGTTGGCTTGCCAGATTGTCACGAACCGGCTTCTACCGCCGCGAGATTGGGTTTCTCGGCGAGGCGAAGGAGATCGGCTGTACAACACCGAATCTCACCCGCTTCCTGGCCGTGCTTGACGCGGACGAAGGGACCATCCTGCCTGACCCAGCATCATGGGGTGCTGAAACCGGGGTCGGCAGCGAAGGATGATCATGCAGGCGAAGGCGCGTCTCGTCACGCCGACCCTCGGCCGAGAGACAGGCGCGTCAGGGTGTGGCTGCCAACGCCCGCTCGATTGCCCCGCCAACGGACGATCCTTCAAGCTCCTCTTGCCATCGCGCACGGTGAGGCTCAAGGTAGGGAGGGAAGGGGAAGCAGTAGATCTGTCCGGCCCTCGGGGACCACCGCTCCGACGCGTAGACTGCGAACAGGAGACCGCCAGGGAAGGGGCGCCTTCGGAGATCGTCAACTGCGGCCTCGACCTCCAGCTCTTCCAGATCCCCGTCATCATTCCACAAAGCGATCATTGCCTTTCCGTCGTCCCCTATCTGATCGAACTTCTCGTAGATCTTGCTCACTGCTTTGCGGATGTCTCGCGGTGGGTTTCCGTACTCCGCGAGAATCGGGGGCGGCTCCGCGAAGTCCACCACCGGGGGGCCAGGGTTGATTGGCCGGAAGCGAGTCACCTCGACAACCACCCTGTGCCCATCCCGTGAGATCGCCAAGTCAGGCCCAGCGTCACCGTCCGGTTCGACTTCAACCTGGAACCCAAGCCCGGCGAAGACGAGCGCGTACCTGGCCACAGCGAGGTGATCGAGCGACGTCTCCTTGTCAGTGGCAGACGCCACTCGGGCAAACAGCCCGTCCGCACCCGGCATGGCTCGAATCCGACCAAACCAGGCTCTGTAGATCTCAACTTCCGACTGATCAAGGGAACGGGTCACTCTACGGATTGCCCGGTCCATGCTCACAGAAGCTTCCCATTGCATCTCAATGGGGCCTACCATTAGATTTCAAGTCCTCGCTCTTGGCCATCATCCGAAGGCCTAACCCTCCCTGCCCCGCAGCAAAGGCGTGGGTTGCCGCGGTTACTAGGCGCCAGTCCCGAGCTTACCCCGAAACCCTGCGTTGCTAGCCGTGGGCTGGTCGGCCCTCCTGTTGGCCACAAGATCGGTGTACTCCTGAAGTTTCCGCTCCAGCATCTCACACAAGGGATATAGCTCCTCTCCTGTGTGCTTGAGCTTGAGCAGTACTTCCGGCGGGATCGCAGTGGCCTTGTAGCCGTGCCAGATCTCCACAAAGCGACAGAGCTTGCCATAGTGCCGTTGCGTTTCCTCGTCCGCAAGCCAGTAGTGCTCCGTGAAGATCGCGACCATGCGATCGCACAGGGGGAGGATCTCCGCGTAGAGCTGCTCGTTCCCGTACTCAATGAGCCTCTTGAACGGCTCGAAGCGCTTCTCGTGGTCCAGGAACGGCTTCGGCGCGCGGTCGCAGATCTGACGCCATTCGACGTGCGCTGCGACGGCCGTCTCCGACTGCAACTCGGTCCATGCTCCGATCCGCTTGATGCACCCAACCATTGGGGAATAGAACTCCCGCACGCGTCGCTCGACGAAATCCAGCGCCTTGGCGGCTCTCGCTTGCCGCCTCAGGGACCAGTAGGTTAGGAAAGCAGCACCCAGCGCACCGACCACCGCAATGATGGCCGGCAACGTAACCCTGCCAAGATCAATCAGCTTCTCCTGCCAGACCTGCTCCATTTCGTCATCTCCTGCGAGGACTCCCCACGTCAGCGATCCCTACCGCGGGGCTTGAACTGCCCCCGCGAGCGATGCTTGCCGAGAGGTTCCTCCACGTGTCGGACGAGGTTTCCGGTCTCTGTGTCCGTGACATGCTCGTAGTACCAGTCCCGGACTCGATCAATGACACGAATCAGCTTGTGCCAGCGAGCGCTGTCTCGGTGAAAAGAATCGCCCTCTTCCCGCTGGACGTCAAACCTGGCCCTTGCGGGAGAGCGAGCTCGCCGGAAGAGGCGCGCTGCCAAAGCCACCCCGGAAGAGAGGTGCTTGAAGTGGGTCGTCGAGCCGCACTTGCCGCAACGAACTGAGGTCCCGTCCGCGCCGCCGGTCCGCAGTGGCGCCTTACATCTGGGACAGGAGACACCTTCCTTCTCAAACATTGCTTCCCGCAGAATCCAGGATACATAGACCAGCAGAGAGATGGCACGGCAGCTGTTGAGGTGCGTGTCGTAGTCGACTGAGTCACCATGCAACACAGCGTGACGGTTCAGGGCGTCCGAGAGAGCGGCTCGCTCTCGCTTGCCAGTGGAGATCGGCATCTCCTCAGCCAACGGAGTGAGCAGAGCGCTCAACAGCGCCTCGGTGAGCAGGAAGGAATCCTCAAGGCCCAGTCTCTGGACCCATTGCTTCATTCCTTGGTCTTTCGCTCGACTGTACAGTTCGCGTCCCGTGCGCTCCCTACACATTCCGTCGGCTTGCGCCAGAAAGACGGGGATGGCCAAGGCGAACTCCTGACGTTGGTGTGCTTCGAAGGCCTTCCCGAGAAGCCTTGCTCGAGCGGGGAAGGCGGCGGAGAGCTCGCCTGCGATCCCGGCGGATCGAGAGTCGTACCAGTCCTCAAGCCATCCGTGAGCCTCCGGAAGCTTGCCTGCCTCGAACAGCGCTGCGAGTTCAGACACCGTTGGGAATGAAAGCTCCGGGTCGAGGTACCAGCCGTTCCGCGCCAACGTGCGGAGTCCGTCTCGTACTGGCGCTGGAAGTCGCTCCATAGAGCGCGCGATATCGGCCACAAGGGATCCAACCCGCTCTCGATAGGCTGAAGCGAGCTCGTCCAGCGTCGCAAGGGCTGGCTCCAGTGCGGGCGGAATGGGGTCAGGTCTTGTCATGCGACATCCCACTATCCAGCAATACGTGCCGCGTTTCTTCTCACGTGCGGGGCGGAGGGGCGCATCTTGATTCTCGACATCATCATCGAGTTGGTTCGCCTCGACGCTGCCCGCGCCGAGCGCCGGCCCATCCCCAAGTCGCGCTCCCGTAGGTCATTCCCCGAATCTGCTGATCGGCCTGTAGATCCCCACTCCGCCAGAGGTTGACCTGTGGGAGCGGATGTGATAGTCTGAGCATCAAAAGTAACCCTGAGGAGGTTACTTCGATGGCGCGAACTATCACAGAGCTCGGACCCAAGGAGGCGGAGTTCCTCTCCCGAATGGCGGCCTTCGAGCGCGGGGTCTTCACCACGGCTAAGGCCGCTGGCTTTTGGGGGAGTCCTAACTACACCAAGGCCGTCCTGCACGAGCTTGTCAAGAAGGAGTGGATCGCGCGCCTGACGCGCGGAACCTATCTCGTGATTCCCCTCGAGGCTGGACCGGAGCGCCTCTGGTCGGAGCAGGCCGCCGTCGTTGCCCAGCACCTCGTCCACCCCTCGGCTGTCGCATACTGGTCTGCGCTTCACTACTGGCATCTCACCGAACAGATCCCGCGGGTGACCTTCGTCCAGACTCCGAAGCGGCTCTCTCGTCGAGAGGTGGAGGTCCGGGGGATGCGCTTCCGTTTCGTCACCATGGGGGAGAGGAGGTTCTTCGGCCTCGCGACCCACAGCGCAAATGGCCACCCCGTCGTCGTCACCGATCGGGAGAAGACCTTGATCGACGCGGCCGATCGGCCGGACCTCTCCGGCGGAGTCACGCAGTTGGCCGAGGCGTTGCGGCAAGGCATTGGCGAGGTCGACTGGAAGAGGCTCGACACCTACCTCGCCCGGTTTGGGTCCGGCGCGGTCTACAAGCGGCTCGGCTACCTTGTCGAAGCCTTGAGGATCCCGATTCCTCAGGCCGAGGCGCGCCTCGCGAGGTGGCGATCCCACCTCTCCGCCGGGATCTCGCCCCTCGAACCTGGCGCAGGCGAGAAGGGGCGCACCGTTACGCGGTGGCGGATCCGGGTCAACGTGCGTGGGCTCGAGGCAAGGGGCTCACCGTGATCGCAGAGGGAGAGTTGAGGCGGCTGGCGGCCAAGCGCGGGATTGACCCGCTTATCCTCGGCCTGGACTACGCTCTGGGCTGGTTCCTCGCCGGCCTCTACGGTAATGGGCGCCTGGCCAGTCGCGTGCGGTTCAAGGGCGGGACTTGCCTCTCCAAGGCGTACTTCCCCGACTACCGCTTCTCAGAGGACCTAGACTTCACGGCCACGGGTCACTTGAGCGGCGACCAGGTCCAGGACGTCGCCCAGCACGTGGCGCGCTGGAGCGAGAAAGAAGGCGGACCTGACTTCCAAGCCGGCCCTCCCCTCCTTGAGGTCGTCTCCGACGAGTACGGAGGCGAAACCTTCGAACTGCGCGTCTACTTCCGCGGTCCTCTTGCCTGGGCAGGATCTCCTCAAGCGATCCGGCTGCACGTCACGCGCAATGAGCGGCTCGTCCTTCCGGCCGAGGAACGAGCGCTCCTCCACCCCTATTCCGACGCCGATCAGCTGGGAGCCCCACTCCTCTCCTGCTATCCTCTCCTGGAGATGCTCGCCGAGAAGCTTCGAGCCCTCTCTGGGCAGCGGCGCTTCGCGATCGCGCGGGACGTCTACGACGTGCATCGGCTTGCTGCAGTCGCGGTCGATCTACCCGTCATCGCCGAGGTCCTTAAAGAGAAGCTCGCTGCGAAGGGAATGACGCCAGAGACGGTGAATCCTGCGGGGCTCCTCGCTCGACGAGACGAGTTCGCACGCGATTGGGAGCGTAATCTTGTGCATCTCCTGCCTTCGGGACAAGTGGTCTTCTTCTCCGACGCTTGGGCGACCGCCGTCGATCTCCTGGAGGGCGCTGGCCGCGCTCTTCGGGGCGGCATCTGAGGCACTGCGAGCCTCTGCAAGTCGACGGGGTCAGGTCTTGTCATGCGACATCCCGCCATCCAGGAATGCGTCCCGCGTTTCCTCTCCTATGCTCCAGAGACACCTGCGGGGCGGAGGGCCGCATCTTGATTCTCGACATCATCATCGAGTTGGTTCGCCTCGACGCTGCCCGCGCTGAAGGGAAACCTATCCCTGAGCCTCGGTACCGCCCGGCAATCTGCCAAGTCAGCTAGCGTTCACCAACGGCAACAGCCATTCGCCCGGCAGCGCTCCTCGCCCGCTCACCGATTCGCCGAGAACCTCCGCAAGAGGGTATACTTGGGAACTCGGACCTGACGAGCCTTGAGGAAGCAGTGAGGAGTGCCCGAAAGGGGGCTCGAGTTGAGCGTGGTGTTCCCGGACGACCAGATCGAGAAGCTGCTCCGAGAGCCCAAGCCTCTCCCGGGGGAGTATCGGGCGCGCCTGAGCCTTCGACAGAAGCGGGGGCATCGCGTCCAGGACATGAGGGTCCAAGGAGCAGAGGGGCATGAGTTCCACATCCTCCTCCGACAGAGCAGCGCCGATCCTCTTGACTTCTCCGTGATCCTCGGCGTGACGGTCCCCGGCACCAACCGCGTCTTCCGCCTCCGGCGCTACAACGGCAAGAGCCATCGCCACTCGAACCGCCTGGAGGGCGAGCCCCCGTTCTACGACTTTCACATTCACTGCGCGACGCGCCGCTACCAGGAGGGCGGCTCGGACGAAGAGGCCTACGCCGAGCGCACAGACCGGTTTGCGGACCTGAGCGGCGCTCTCAACTGCCTGCTCGCGGACTGCGGGTTTATACTACCGACCGGGGAGCAATTGGCGCTGTTCCAAGGAAGGGCAGAATGACGGCCAAAGACATCGAGAGGGACCTTCGAGAGCGGGTCTGCGCCGAGATTGCCCTTCACCAGGAGGGGATCAACCGATACCGGGTCTTCACGCCCTTTGCCTTCGACGACGGAGACCACCTCTCCATCGTCCTGAAGCGGGAGGAAGATGCGTGGATCCTCTCCGACGAGGGGCACACCTACATGCACCTGACCTACTCGATCGACGAGAACGACCTCCATCGAGGGACTCGCCAGAAGATCATCTCCAATGCCCTCTCCTCCTTCGGTGTACAGGACCGAAACGGCGAGCTGCGCGCCCCCATCGCGAACGGCGGGTACGGCCACGCGTTGTACTCGTTCATCCAAGCGATCCTGAAGATCAGCGACGTCACGTTCCTCACGCGCGAGCGGGTGCGCTCCACCTTCATGGAGGACTTCCGCGCGTTCATGAGCGAGGCGGTCCCTGAGGGACGGCGCACGTTTGACTGGCACCACCCCGAGCGCGATCCGCAGGGGAACTACTCGGTCGACTGCCGCGTGAACGGCACGGAGAGGCCGCTCCTCATCTTCGCCCTACCGAACGACAGCCGGACTATGATCGCCACCATCTCGCTTCTTCAATTCGAGAAGTGGGGACTCCCCTTCCGCTCGCTCGCCATCTTCGAGGAACAGGAGGAGATTGAGCGGAAGGCCCTCGCACGCCTGACGGATGCCTGCGAGAAGCAGTTCTCGAGCCTCGCCGGTAACGAAGAGCGGCTCCGGAGGTTCCTGGAGGAGGCGCTCACCGCATGACCCCCGAGAGCAGGCCGGTGACGGACTACTGTGTCCACATCTTCTGGAGCGAGGAGGACGGCGGCTACATCGCCGACATCCCGGATCTCGCCTGCTGCTCCGCCTTCGGTGACACGCCCGAGGAGGCTCTTCGACAGGTCGCCATGGCGAAGGAGGCCTGGCTCGACGCCGCCCGCGCGAAGAGGGGCGGCAGGAGAAGGCGCAGCCCCACATGTCCACTTGACGACCGCTGCCAGAGCGACAACAATGCAGGAGCATGGAAGAGCGTGAGGCAGTCCTAGCGAAGCTGGAGGGGCATCGGAAGGACCTCTCTCGTCTTGGCGTCAAGTCCCTGGCTCTCTTCGGCTCCACGGCGCGGGGCGACGCCCGGCCGGACAGCGACGTCGATCTCCTCGTGGAGTTCGACCACCCCGTTGGCCTGTTCGCCTTCCTGGACCTGAAGAGCTACCTCGAGCGCCTTCTCGGCCGCCCGGTTGACCTCGTGACGCCTAACGCGCTCCGGGCCGACCTCCGTGAGGCCGTCCTGCGCGAGGCAGTCTATGCCCGCTAGGGACTGGAAGGCGCGGCTTCAAGACATCGTTGAGGCGATCGGAAGGATCGATCGTTACACCCGCGGGATGACCTCGGACGCCTTCCGGGCGGACGAGAAGACCGTCGACGCGGTCGTTCGGAACCTGGTCGTCATCGGCGAAGCGAGCCGCCACATCCCGGAGGACGCTGAGCAACGCCACCCAGAAATCCCGTGGGACAAGATGCGAGGGATTCGCAACGTCGTTGTGCACGAGTACTTCGGCGTGGACGCGGAGATCCTGTGGGAGACGGCTCGGCACGACCTTCCGCCTCTGCGCCCGCTCCTGGAGCGCTTGCTGCGCGGGTCGTCCTAGCCGAGACGGGGGCGCACTTTCTTCTTGGTGTCACCATCGAGTCGGTTCGGCTCGACGCTGCTCGCGCTGAGGGAAGGCCAAGTCGAGCAGAGCGGTCAGCTGACGGACGCAGAACCGCTCGCCGGGGTGCGTGAACAGCCACCCGATCACGCATGCCCTCAGTCCTGATCCCAGCAATCGCTCCAGCATCGCCCTCTCCTGCGCAGTGCAGCGTACTGCGTACGGAGTACACCTTACTGCAGTGGGAGGCCAAGTCAAGACTCCCCGACACACAGACGTGCGGGCTGCAGCTTGATCCTTGACGTCTCTATCACTCTGCCACGCCGCGCCGAAGGGCAGCCGCTCCGTGCAACTCGCTGCCGCCCAATGGTCTGCCAAGTCGGCTGACCGTCGCGGCAGACCCAGCGGTTGACCAACGTACCCGATTAGGGTAGGATCGTACCCAGAATGGGCACGAAGGGGACCTCCAACTTGATTGGGGCCGCTCTCTTCGGGAAGACGCGCCTCGGGGTGCTGGCGCTTCTCTACGGTCGGCCGGATCAGGCTCGCTACCTGAGCGAGGTCGTCCGCGCCGTCGGCGCCGGCACAGGGGTCGTGCAGCGGGAGTTGGCGCGCCTGACCGCCGCCGGTCTCCTGCGGCGGACCGTCCAGGGAAAGCAGGTCTACTTCCAGGCGAACCCGGATTCCCCGGTCTTCGCTGACCTGAAGGGACTCGTCGTGAAGACGGCCGGCGTGGTCGACGTGATCCAGGCGTCCCTCGCGCCGCTCCGGGACGGCGTCCGCCTGGCCTTGATCTACGGCTCGATCGCGCGAGGAGAGGAGACCGCGGCAAGCGACATCGACCTCCTCGTGATCGGGAAGGCCTCCCTGTTCGAGGTCGTCTCGTCTTTGGCCGACGCCCAAGAGACCCTGCGCCGCGAGGTGAATCCCGCCGTCTTCCCTCCGGCTGAGTTCAAGAGGAAGGGGCGCGCGCAAGACCCGTTCCTGACGGCCGTCGTCAAGGGACCGAAGCTGTTCGTGATCGGAGGTGAGCGTGAGCTTGCAGAGCTGGTTGGCTGACGGACTCCTTGTGGCTCACCGGACGACCCGTCAGGAGATCACCGATCTCCTGGACCTGGTCCGCCAAGACCTCAGTCAATGCCGGACGCCGGGACTGAGCCCGGATTGGAGCCTCAACATCGCTTACAGCGCCGTCCTCCAGGCCGCAAGTACCGCCCTGGCCGCGGCGGGCCATCGGGCCCCGACAGGGGAAGGACACCATTACGTCGTCCTTCAGTCTCTCGCCCACACCATCGGCCTTGACCCAGGCTCAGTCCGCAAGCTGGATGCTCTGCGGAAGAGGCGCCACATGGCGACCTACACCCGCGCAGGGACAGTCTCCGACCGGGAGGCGCGAGACGCACTCGCCTTGATCGAAGCCGTCTGTGCCGATGTCAAGACGTGGCTCAAGAAGGCGCACCCTGAACTCCTTGCAGACTGAGGCAGAGAGCTGAGACTCGTGCGCCACTCAAGAAGCCGAGGCCGACCACCGGAGCGACCGACGCCTCGCGGGAGGAGGTATGCGATTCTGTTCTCTGGCCTAGCTTCCGCCTCCGATCCGGATCCGGAAGACGATGTGCCACTGGCCGTCCGGCCCGCAGAACCAGGACCATCCGCTACCTGGCGTCCCGTAGTACCACTGCCCATCCGGGAGGCCGCGGCCGAGGAACGGCGGGAAGCGGGGGCGTAGGGGCGTGTCATACGACATCCGGCGATCCAGGAATGCGCGCCGCGTTTCCTCTCTTCCCCTGTACAACCGCCGGCCTCCGCCGAGGCACCGCCAGTGTTTCGCGCTCTTGCCCGCCGGCGGTCGTCCAAGAGGCAGACCGCTCGACAGATGCGCCGCCGGTCCACGACGAACGCGCAGCCCGGCCGGTGAGTGACATCGAAACCCGACCCCAGCACCGGCGGACGCTCAAACGCTTGGGAGGGTCTCCCCTCGGCCGCGTCCGAGCATGTCTCGTGATCTTCATCGTCCCCTCACAAGCCCGCTCTACGCTGGCCGCACCCGTTTGGAAGAGATGGAGGTCTCGATGACAAGCAACCGGCCGAGTCCGGATGACTTGCAGTGGGGGCGGAAGACCCGGCGAACCGTGGAGGGCGCTGTCGAGCGCCGCCGCAACCGACGGAACATGCTCGGTGTGGTCGCAGTGGCTCTCGCGGCTGTGGGGATGGCGGTCGGAGTGCCTGGTCTCTTGGGACTCGATGGCGTTGACGCCCAGTCCGCGTCGGCGGCCCTCGTCGTCGAACGGCCGTTGGCCCCGGTCGCGGCCACGAGGAACCACGACCCGTACCCGCTCGTCGTCGCTGACGAGGAAGGCGTGGCGCGGTTCTCCGCCGCCGAGTTCGCGGACGGCGTCGCGCACGACTACGCCTTCATGGTCGACGGCCGTGCCGTCGAGTTCTTCGTGGTCCAGGACGAGGACGGCGTGATCCGCGCGGCGTACAACGCGTGCGACGTCTACTACCGGGCGAAGCTCGGGTACACGCAGGATGGCCGGGTGATGGTCTGCAACAACTGTGGGAACCGCTTCCCGATCGAGCAGATCAACATGGTCCGCGGCGGCTGCAATCCCGCGCCGCTCGAGCGTCGCCTCGACGGCGACGACCTCGTGATCGGAGCCGCCGACCTCGCCGCCGGCCTGAGCTACTTCTAGGGCGAGCGGCGGGGGCTGGTCCTCCCTTGCGCCCTCAGTTGGCCGGGGAGAGGCGCCTGTCAGCGCCTGTGGCAGTCGGTTGCCTGTCCCAAGCCTCTGGCCTAGGATGAGCTGACCGTCTGCGCATCAGGATCGGTCGATGGAGGCCTCATGACCAAGGAACTGAGGGCGTACTGCGGACTCGTCTGCACGAAGTGCCCGGCGTACATCGCGAAGAGGACGAACGACGACGCGCTTCGGGCGAAGACGGCGAAGGAGTGGGCCGGACCTGACTTCCCCATCAAGCCGGAGGAAGTGAACTGCGACGGCTGCACGACGAAGGGAGGCACTCACTGGAAGTTCTGCGGGATGTGCGAGGTGCACGCCTGCGCGCCCGGGCGAGGCGTCTCCACGTGCGCTGTCTGCGCCGACTACGGGTGCGGGAAGCTCGAGAAGCTCCTCGGCATGCTCGGTCCCGAAGCGCGGGCGAACCTCCAGGCCCTCCGCGAGGGCTAGCGCATCACGAGCGAGCGTCAGCCCCCGACACCGTGACGTCTCGGTCTTGTCGCCGCGCTTGAGCTCGGCTCGGTTTCCCTAGTCCTCTTTTCCTGGGCTGGCGCGATCAGCCAGATTCCCGCGAGAGAGAGACGCGAAGACGCCGACCAGGCAGAGCGCCGAGAAGACGGCGAAGGCGACGCGGGCGCTCTCAAGGAACCGGGGTGCGTTCACCTCGGTGATCGGGACCTCGCCCAGGAAGAGAGCGAGGAGGAGCATCGCCACCCCCATGCTCGCCATCTGGCCCATCGCGCGCATCGTGGCGAGGGTGCCCGAGGCAACGCCGTAGAGGCGGGATCCGACCGCGCTCATCACGGCGTTTGTGTTGGGAGACGAGAAGAGGCCGAAGGAAAGACCGAGCAACGCCAGGAGCGCCGCGACAAGGGGAAGGGGAGTCTCGGCCCGCAGGAACGCGAGGAACGCCAAGGCAACGACGGTCATCCCCATCCCGATCGAGGCGACGATCCGCGGCTGGATCCGGTCAGAGAGCCGGCCGGCAAGGGGGGAAGAGAGGGTCATCAGGATGGGCTGGGCGACGAGCACCAGGCCCGCGGCCTCGGGGCCCAGGCCGCGGTTGTACTGAAGGTAGAGGCTGACGAGGAACGCGACCGCGGACGTTGCGGCGTAGTTGATGAGCGCCGCGAGGTTGGAGAGGGTGAACGTGCGGTTCGCCCTGAAGACGCGTAGATCGACGAGAGGGCTTGGGCTCCGCAGCTCCCAGAGTCCGAACCCCGCCAGGCCTGCCGCTCCGAGAAGGACGAGGAGGAAGCCAAGGGGATCGGGAAGCTCGCCGAACCCGGCCATCAGGGCGACGACGCCGGCGCCGTAGATGAGGGCGCCAGGCCAGTCGAACCGCTCACCGCGGAACTCCGCCCACTCCTGGCGGACCTTCCACAGGATGAGAGCGAGGAGGAGAGCCCCGAGCGGGAGGTTGACCAGGAACAGGCTCCGCCAGCCAAGGCGATGGGTGAGCACCCCTCCGAGGACCGGACCCAACGAGAGTCCGGTGTAGACCGCCGCCACGTTCCAGCCGAGGGCCCGGCCGCGCTCCTCCCGAGGGAAGGCAGAGGCCACGAGGGCTGTCGACGTGCTGAACAGCATCGCCGCGCCGATCCCCTGGAGGACGCGGAAGGCGATCAGGGCGGCGCTCGAGCGGGCAAGGGCGCACAGGAGCGACCCGAGCGCGTAGGTCGCCATGCCCACGGCGAAGGTGCGGCGGCGTCCGTGCAGATCGGCGAGCCGGCCGAAGGGGAGGAGGCCGACCGCGGCAGCGAGGAGGTAGGAGGTGGCGATCCAGCCCATCGCCACGGCGCTCATCTGGAATTCCTTCCCGATCGTCGGCAGCGCGATGTTGACCGACGATCCCATGAACGCGGCCTGGAAGGAGGCGAGCGAGGCGACGAGGAGGACGTACCGCTTGTCCGACGGCTCAGACATGAGGGGAGAAGGATAGCACAGAGCAGCGAGAGCCGGAGGGCAGCGGCTCGCGGCCCAGCCTTTGCCCATATCCCCGTCCACGACTCGGCGGCGGGGATTGGACAGGCGGCACCTGGCAGCGGTAGGGTACCTCATCGGCGAGGTCGGCCGCTGTTCTCAGGGAGGTCCTCGGCCGCAGTCACCGGAGATCCCTGAGGAGGCCGGGTGCTGGCCTTGGTGCCGCGGAAGGGGCTGACTTGATGCGCCTCGAGCGGATCGAGGAGAAGGAGGAAACCATGCGGTCTGTCTGGAAGGGGTGCATCCTCGTCGGGGTGCTCTGTCTCGTTCTGGGCGCTTCCCCCGCGGTCTGGGGGCAGCGGACGATCCTCCTCATGGTGGCGTACACCGATCGGGACGAGGAGTACGCGCACGTCCGGGACATCCTGCAGTCGAAGGTGCCAAACGTTGTCCTGACGGAGCTCACCTCGGACAGCGCAGCGGACGTTGAGGCCGCCCTCCGCGCGGCCGATGCCTTCCTCGTCCCCGAACAGGAAGAGGCGTCGGGGGACCAGGTCTTCCAGCTCGGGCAGGCCTGGGCGAGCGCTCTCCAGTCGTTCGTCCACCGTGGGGGTCAGATCATCGAGTGCGTCGGCTATACCGCGGGGAAGGGCGTCGAGCTCCTCCGCGGCGCGGGGCTAACCTCGGCCCAGGACACCCAGCAGCACGTCGGCGTCGACCTGCGCGTGGTGGCCGCTTCGCACTACCTCGCCGGGGGGGTCCCGGGGACGTTCGTCGGCATGGACGGCACGATCTCGTTCGGCCAGTTCGATGGAGACCCCGTGATCGCCACGGCCGACGGTCGCCCCGTCGTCTTCGAGAAGCACGTCGGCTCCGGATCGCTCGTCGCCATCGGCTTTGACTATTACGAGTACAACGACGCCATGGCACAGGTGCTCGTGAACGCCGTCGGCGCGGCGACGGTAGACGTGGGCGTGGACGAGAGGAAGGAGGTCGCGGCCGACGTCATCCGCGACGTGCTGAAGGACGACCTCTCCGGAAAGGAAGTCTACGTTTCCTCCAGGCCGCTGGCCGCAGGCTCTACCGTGAAGACCTGGACGGGCGAGGTTCGCACGACGTCGAGCCAGGAGTGGATGGTCTTCGTCGACGATCTGCCCAAGGCGAACTGGGGGCACCCAGCGCGCTACGTGTTCCAGGACGTGGTGACCGGTGCGCGGAGGGTGATCCAGGCCCTCCTGCCGCCGCTCGAGTTCCAGGTGCTGCTCCGGATCGAGATCGTCATCGACCCCACGACCGGACGGGGTTCTCTGACGTTCACCGAACCAGGGAAGGGCCTGCCGCCCAGTGCTGCGGAGGAGCTGCGGGTCACCTGCGACGCGCCCCCAACGGACCTCACGCTGGAGTTCGTGCAGGCAAGCCAGGTCCTTTCGTACAACGTGGTCACGGACCCAGGGCGCACCCTCGCCGTCTCGGTCGCCGACCTCGGGTCGGCCGGCGATACGTGGATCGCCGAGGTCTACGAGGACGGGACGCTCGTCGCCTCGACGCAGGGCGACGGGACGCTCGAGTCGTACTCCCTGCCGACGGCCGCGACGCTCCGGACCGGGCGCGCCTCGGTGCGCGTCCGCTACGGCGGTGGGATCGACCTCTGGCCGGCGCACATGGCGCTGCGGGTCGGGTGCAGCCAGGCAGTCGGCACGGCGCTCTCGCTCTCCTGCGGGGGCGCCCCGTACGAGGAGACCTACCGGTTCCAGGGGGCGACGGACGCTCTCGTCTACGACGTGTCCCTCGACCTAGGGGCGACCCTGTACGCCCGCGTCGCGGATGCGGGGATGCCTGGAGACATCTGGCGCGTAGACGTCTTCAGCGGGGGCGTCCTCGTCGCGTCGACTGAAGGAGACGGCACGGCGGAGTGGTCTCCCCAGCCGGCGGCCGCCGCCATCCCCTCGGGACGCGCCATCGTCCGCGTGACCTACGAACGGGGCGTCGACGTGTGGCCGGCCACCATGCGCGTCCAGATGGAGTGCCGCCGCGGCGCCACGCCACCCATCACACCCCCTGTGACGCCTCCGGTCACGCCGCCTGTGACCCCGCCGACGGGGCAGGGCCGAAAGATCGCCGTCCTTGTCAGTGGCGGAGGGAACAAGGCCTCGAACTACGACCGCTACTGGAACGACATGAGCTTCATGTACCGCACCCTGAAGACACGCTACGGGTACACCGACGAGGACATCTACGTCCTGTACGCGGACGGGCTGGACACGGCCGTCGACCAACGGTCCCGTGAAGGCTACGCGGACTCGCCCAAGGACTTCGATGGCGACGGCAAAGCCGACATCGACCGCCCCGCAACACGCCAGGACCTCCTCGCGACGTTCAGCGATCTCCGGGGACGGCTCACCGACCGCGACCAGCTCTTCTTCTTCTCGACGAACCACGGGAGCCAGGACCCCGAGGGAACTTCCGACGCCGTCCTTGTCCTCTTCAACAACGAGGTCATCACCGACGACGAGTTCGCCCAGGCGGCGAAGGGGCTCCGGGTCCGGACGGGCGCCTACTTCTTCGAGCAGTGCTTCAGCGGCGGGTTCATCGACGAGATGCGCCAGGCGAACCACGTCGTCATGACGGCGGCCGACTGGAACGAGCCCTCCTGGGCGTGCGACACCGAGGGAGCGTACAACGAGCTCTGCTACTACTTCATGAGCGCCCTGGCGGGGAAGACGCCGGCCGGCGAGGCAGTCAACGCAGACACGAACGGCGACGGCATCGTCACGATGCGCGAGGCCTTCGACTACGCCAAGAGCAAGGACAGCCAGGCGGACGAGCACCCGCAGTACTACGAAGGGACGAGCGGGCTGGGGTCGAACACCCGACTATGAGGCGAAGCGGGCGGCTAGGGCTTCTCCTGTCCTAGCCGCCACCCTCGAGGGTCTGCGCCTCTTCGCCTATCTGCGACTTGCGGAGCCGTGGAGGCGGGGTGCGTCGCGCGAGTTGACTTCCCCGCGAGGGAACCCTTCCCTGAGGGGCGCAGGTCTGCCCCAGGTCGCAGGCTACTTCACCGGTGGAGTCGCCTCCGCGGAGAAGACCCCTGAGAAGGCCCACTTAAACCCCAGCCCGGCGCTCACGCCGTCGACGGTGCTCGCCTCGAGCCAGGCCCACCCGCTGAGGCTCGAGGAGCCGTAGCTGAGCTTGATCCACTCGTCGAACGCCCACTCGGCCCAGCTAAGAGTGGAGATGCTCTTGAGTGCGAGCTTCCCGGACGTCAGAACAAGGGTTCCCACGAGATCGCCGTACGGAGAGGGCAGAAACCATGTCCCCGCCGCCAGGGTCCCGACGAGCGTCGTCGTGCCGGCCTCGTCGAGCTTGAGGTCGAGCAAGGTGACGCCGAGCTCGAGGTACTCCTGGAAGTCCACGGCCGACAGAGAGAAGTCAAGGTCGGTCTCGCTCAGGAGCCACCAGGGATCCAGTGTGACGTCGAGGTCGAGCGAGACGTTCACCCCATCCAGGAAGAGGTAGAGTGGGACGGTGACCGCAGCATCCAAGGTCAGAGATCCCTTGCCCTCTCCGAGCGTGAACTCCGTGTCGACAAGGGTGACCTCCCCGAGGAGGCCGATCCCGTTCAGGCCGAATGGGACGTACCCCAGATCGAGGTAGGCACCCAGAGAGAGCAGGTCCCACGCGCGCCATAGCTCGAACCGCCCCTCTCCAGCGATCGCTGGGTAGAAGGTGAAGTCCGAGAAGATGGAGAAGGTCCAGTCTCCGAGGTTGAGCGTGAACTCCGAGCTCTCCGAGAGGTCGATCGCCGGAAGGAGCCCGACGTCGAACTCGAGGGACCCGCTGTAGCCACTCTCTGCCACGACGGTGCAGGAAATCCCAACAACGATCGCCACAAGACCGATGAACCCAGCCGCTCGCCTCATCTTCCCCCTCCTCTACTCGTTGCCCGCGACCCCCACGGAACGGGCCCGTTATCGTAGCCGCCGGACGAAGGGAAGTGAAGTCTTCTCCACCGGGATGGCCCTGCCGCCAGCGCACCCGCCCTTTGCCCGGCGCGGTGAACCGCGCTAGGATTCCCCAAGTTCGGCTTCGAGCATGGACCCGGGCAAGGCAGCCCGAAGGGGGGTCGGGACATGAGTGCAGGGAAGGTCATCCTCGTCGTGGTGGGGGCTCTCGTCGTCCTCGTCGGATTGTGCGTCCTGATCGGAGGCGGGGTGATCGTCGGAACCGAGCGGAACCTGACCGATCGCGCCGGGTTCCTCACCACGAGACCTGTCCGTGTGGAGCAGGATGCCTACGCGGTCATCGCTCCGGTGAAGGTTGAGGGAGAGTGGCCCTGGTGGTGGACGTCGCCCGTCACCGTTCGCGTCGAGGCGGAGGCAGGCGACCTCGAGAAGTCGGTCTTCGTCGGTTTGGGTCCTCGGCGGGACGTGGAGGAATACCTCGCCGGCGCCGCCTACGACGAGGCGCTGGACTCGAGCTGCCGCACGGCCCTCGCTTGACGTACCTGTCGCATCCAGGGACCTCGGCTCCACAGAGCCCGACGAGCGAGACGTTCTGGCAGGCCGCCGTGCAGGGCCCCGGGAAGCAGACCTTGACCTGGGAGCTTGAGCCCGGCGACTGGCTCGTCGTCCTGATGAACACCGACGCCTCTCGAGGCCTCGATCTGTCCGGATCGGTCGGAGCGCGGGCCCCTTCGCTACTCGGAGTGGGGATCGGTCTCCTGGCCGGAGGTGCCGTCCTTGTGGCGCTCGGGATCGTTGCCATCGCCCTCGTCGCCCGCCGTGCGCGCGCCGGGGTCGGAGGGCAAGGACTGGAGCCCAGCCCGGCGCCGGGGACTGCTTCAGCCTATCCGCTCACCTTCAAGGGAGAGAGAACCGAGCCCCTCTCGCCTGGGCTCTGGCTCGTCAAGTGGTTCCTGCTCATTCCGCACTACGTCGTCCTCGCCTTCCTGTGGCTTGGGTTCGCGGTCTCATGGCTTCTCTCCCTCGTTGCGATCCTGTTCACCGGACGCTATCCGCGCGGGCTCTTTGACTACAACCTGGGCGTGCTCCGCTGGACCTGGCGCGTCGGGTTCTACGGGTACAGCGCCCTCGCGACCGACCAGTACCCGCCGTTCACCCTTCGCCCGGGCGGCCATCCCGCCGACCTTGACGTGCCATACCCGGAGACCCTCGGACGTGGGCTCGTTCTCGTGAAGTGGTGGCTCCTTGCCTTGCCCCACTACGCGGTGGTCGCCTGCTTCCAGGGAGGCGGCGGCCCTCACTACGGCGGGCTCGCCCTTCTCCTCTCGCTGTTCGCGGCGGTCGCCCTCCTGTTCACGGGGCGCTACCCCAAGGACCTATTCGACCTCGTCCTCGGGATGAATCGCTGGAGCTACCGCGTCGCCGTCTACGCCGCTCTGATGACCGATCGCTACCCGCCGTTCCGCTTGGACGAGTAGGGCTCGAGGCTCAGCCTGACGCCATCACGTCGTGGCGGACCCCGAGGCGCCCGTCGGCCGAGGCGATCGAGAAGGTGACCAGTCGAGCTCGGTCGATGGATCCGCCCTCGCCGCCATTCTGGAGGCCCCCGCGCCCGGCGCCAATTCGGTGCTCCGACGACTCAGGCCCCAGGCTGGCGCTCGTCGCCGGCGATCAGGCCGTCCACGAGCGTGACGAGTCGCGTCACCCGACCGAGGAGCCGGCCGTCGTGGGTGGCAAAGAGGAAGGTCGCTCCCTTGTCTCGGTTGAGCCGCCGCATCAGATCGATCAGCTCGAGGCTCGTTGCTGTGTCGAGGTTGGCCGTCGGCTCGTCGGCGAGGACGATCGAGGGCTCCGCGACGACGGCGCGGGCCACGGCGACCCGCTGCTGTTCGCCGCCCGAGATCCGCTGGGGGAACTGGTCGGCGTACTGGTCAATGCCCAGCTCGCCCAGGATCCGTCGCGCGCGCTCGATCCGCTCCGCGCGCGCCACGCCCTGAAGCTCCAAGACAAACGCCGTGTTCTCGAGGACGGTGAGGACGGGAATGAGGTTGTAGGCTTGGAAGACGAAGCCGATGCTCGTCATCCGAAGCCGTGCGAGGGCGTCTCGCGACAGCCCCGACATCGGCCGTCCCTCGAGGTAGATCTCCCCCGACGTCGGCCGGTCGAGGCCGCCGAGCAGGTGAAGGAGCGTCGACTTCCCTGACCCAGACGGCCCGGCGACGGCCGTGAACTCGCCACGGTCAAGCTCGAGGTCCACGCCGCGCAGAGCGGGCGTCTCGACCGTGCCGGTCACGTACGTCTTCACGAGGTTCTCGGTTCGAAGGACTGCGCTAGTCGACATGCCGCATCGCCTCCACCGGCTCGAGGGCTGCCGCGCGGCGCGCCGGGAGCCATGCTGCCAAAAGGGCCACGCCGATCATGGCGAGCCCGGATGCCGCGACCTCAACAAAGGACACTCGCAGCTGCAAGACCGCTTCCATTCCCATCATGCGGACCATCTCGTCGTAGGCGCCCGGCAAGCGCAGGCCGCCCGACGCCTGCGCCCACGCGATGAGCCCGCCGCCCGCGGCAAGGCCCGCCGCCGCGCCGACGAGCGCAAGCAGGAACGCCTCGGTCATCACCATCCGCAGAACGCGGCGGCGCGACGAGCCGAGGGCGAGGATGACGCCCAGCTCGTGCGTGCGCTCGACGACGGAGAGGAAGAGCGTGTTCAAGACGACCAATCCGCCGAGGACGAAGAAGATGCTCATCGCCAGGATGTGGAACGGCCGCTCGAGGGTTTCGAACGTCTTCAATTCCGGAGCCAGCTCGCGGTAGTCGAGAACCTTGTAGTCCTCGGGCAGCTGCGCCCGCAGCGCGGCGACGGCGCGGTCAATCTTGTCCGCGTCCCACGGCCCCGTGACCCCATCGACCATCGCGACGATCGACGTCACGGCGCCCGGGCGCCGCGCCAGCGTCTGGGCCAAGGCGAGGTCCGTTTGCACGATGCCTCGCCCCATTGACGGGTCCGGGGCCATGAACACGCCGACCACGGGAAGGCTTGCCGCGCCGATGCCCGTGTCGGGATGCACGCCCAGAAGCACGAGCTCGCCGCCGAGCGAGGCGTCGAGGAGATCGCGCAACTCCGTTCCGATCACAAGACCGCGCTCGCCCGACGCGACGTAGGCGCCTTCCTCCACGAGCCTCCCGATCGGGCTCACGCGCCCCACTTCCTCGGGCACAACGCCCTGAAGCAGGACCCCCTGCGACCGCCCGCCGTTCGAGATCATCGCCGGGAGATCGAGGCGCGTCGTGCGCCACGCGATCTCGGGCATCGAGTCGACGACGGCCAGCGCGGCGGCCGGATCCTTCATGAACGCGAGCGCGCCGCCGTCCGGCCGCTCGGTCGAGCTGCGGATCTGCAGGTGCCCGGTCTCGAGCGTGACCGTGTTGCGGAACAAGCTCTCCTGCTCGCCGTTCAGGAACGAGAATTGGAGCACGAGGATGAGGACCGGGAGGAAGACGGCGACGAGCGTCAGGACGCTCCGCCTCCGGCTTCGCCAAAGATGTCGCCACGCTTGCTTCACAGGCCTGCCTCCAGGTTCTCGATCGTGAACACCGAGAGAGGGATCTCGATTCCGAACTCCGGGTTCTCGAGCCGTTCGACCGTGACGTCGCCGTTTCGCTCCTCGATCGTGAGGAGGGTCGGCAGCGTGCGCTCGCCCTGCGTGACGTAGTCGGTGAACCGCGCCGTGCGCACGGCCTCGCCGCGCTGGTCGTTGTAGACGATCTCGAGCAGCGCGAAGTCCTCGCGGACGCGGACGATGAGACTGCCGTAGACGACCGGCGAGTCGGGAAGCGGTGTGAGCGTGAGAAGGTAGTCCGTGCCGTCGCGCACGTAGCTGGCCGCGTACTTGTCCGACAGCGTGCCGTGGAGCAAGTCCTCGACCGCCGGGCCGCCGCCGAACAGGCTGTCGGCCACAGCGATCGAGGGCAGGCTGATCGCCTTTCCGGCGGCAGGAGCGTAGTACCACATCTCGTCGCCGATCGTGAGATAGCCAGAACCCGCGTCGGCCTCGGGGGCGAGGAAGCGGATGAGCCCCATCTCGTCGCCCTGCGACCAGACCTCCACTCGATAGGAGCGGGACTGGGTTCCCTGCGTGACGTCGAGGGCGACGAGCGCGTGGAGTGTCTCTCCCTGCCAGTTCGCCCTGGCCTTGTCCATCACTTGAAAGGCGGTCAGGTCCTCCGCTAGAGCGATCCCCGTTGCGGCGAGAACGAGCGCCGCTGTTGCGGCGGCAAGCAGGGTCATTGTCTCCTTCATCTGTGCTCCCTCTCTTCTTCTGGTTCGTGGTCCGTGATCCGGAGCTTCTGGCCTCCAAGTTGCAGCAGGAAGGGCAGGTCTATGTCTCGCGGATCGCCTCCACGGGCTCAAGCGCGGCCGCGCGCCGCGCCGGGTACCACGCGGCGAGGAGCGCGGTCACGAGCACGACCATCAGGCTGCCGAGCAAGTAGATGCCCGACGTCGCCACGTAGAGCTTCGCCGGGAGTGCGAAGTCGCCCGTCATCGACGCCCACGCGTCGCCGATCGTGATTCCGCCCGCCATCGCGAGGAGGAGCGCGTACCCGAGCGATCCGCCGACCACGAAGCCGAGCGACGATGTCAAGAGCGACTCAAGCTGCACCATGCGCCCGAGCCGCTTCGGCGACATGCCGACGGCGATCATCACGCCGAACTCGCGCGTCCGTTCGATCACCGAGAAGAGAACCGTATTCGCCACCCCGAACCCGGCGAGGAGCGCGAGGATGAACATGATCGGCAGCATCTCGATCCTGGCCATCTTGACTATCGACGCGATGAGCGGGTTCGCCTCCATGTAGCTCTTGACCGAGAACTCGTCGCCGAGAGCCGCGCGCAGACTCGCCGCAGCCTCTTCCGCCTTCTGCTCGCGCGGCAAGGCGACGACGATCTCCGTCGCTCCAGGCCACGCCGCGAGGCGCTGTGCGTCGGCGATCCCGATGAGGACGAGGTTCTTGTCGAGCGCCGGGATTCCCGAGGCGAAGATGCCGACGGCCGTGACCGCGATCGACTGCGAGCCCGGGTCCGCTTGCGCGAGGAGCACGACGCGCTCGCCGAGCCGGATGTCGAGCCGCTCTGCCAGGTCTCCACTCACCAGCACCTCGCCCGGCTTCTCGAGCCCGCGGCCCTCGGCGATCTGCGACGGCAAAGACACCACCTGGGACTCCCGTACCGGATCGATGCCGCGGATCTCGAGTCCCGCGGCGCCGTAGGAGGTCTTGACCATCCCGTACACCGAGAGCCGCGGCGAGCTCGTCTCAATCCCCGCCGCCGCGAGCGCCGCCTCCGCCTGGGCGAGCGCCTCAGGCGTGAGCCCGTGCTCGGGGGCGGGATCGTCCTCGTAGTCCACGGCGCGCACCTTGAGGCTCCCCTGGTCGACCGAGATCTGGGAGTTGGTCATCGACGCCATGAACCCGTCCATCGTCCCCCAGAGGAGGATGATCACGAGGCTCGCGAAGGCGACCATTCCGATCATGAGCAGGGTCCGCCGCGGATGGCGCCACAGGCCCCGCCAGGCCATGCGCACGCTTGACTGGTTCATCCTTTCCTCACTTTCTTGGCCGGGCACGTCAGCCCGTCCGCGATGACTTGCACCATGAGGCCCATGAGCTTCGGGTAGATCGCCGGGTCGAGGTCGTCCTCGTGCGTCGGGAGGAACTGGATCATCCCGAGGAGGGAGGCAACGACCTCCGGATCCTCCCGGATGACGTCCCCGCGCTTCTGAGCGTCCCTCACCCAGTCGAGGACCGGCCGGAAGAGGCCCAGCCGGAACCGCCACGGGTCATCGCCCGGGGCGCTGTGGATCAGGTGTTCGAGTTCCTCCGGGTTGGTGACCAGGCGCCGGAGGAGTAGGTCGGCCTCCATCTCCCGCACCAGCTCTTCCTGGAAGCGGACGATCGCCTCCCGGGCGTCTGTCGTCGCGCCGAGCGATCGAGAGAGGACCCGCTCCTCCACTTCCGGCATGGCGCGGGCCAAGAGCTCAACGTACAGCGCCTCCTTGGACACGAAGAACCGGTAAAACGATCCCTTCGAGATCCCCACCGCGCGCGTCAGTTCCTCAACGCTCGTCTTCCTGAGGCCGTAGCGGGTGAACCTCTCCCGGCCCGCCTCGAGGAGCCGACCTCGGATCCTTCCCCACTCTTCTTCGGTGAACGCCCGCGGCACGCTCTGCCTCCTCTGTGACCCGAATGGTCGCGTGGTCAGATGAACAGTGTACGCCGCCGCCGGAGTCCCGCAAGGTCCAAGAGGGCACGAGGAGAAGCCGACCAAGGGGATTCGGCCCTGCCGCCGAGCTGGCCCTTCTGCCTACTCCTGCGGGTAGACCCAGGCCTGGAAGCTCGGTCCGAGGTCGCAGCCGCAGTGCGTCTCAGCGAGGGCGCGGAAGGACGCCGTCGTCGCAATCCCCCAGGCGAACGCCGTCACGTAGTCCTGAAGAAACGCGGCGAACACGTCCCCGCCCATGGTGATCGAGAGGTCGAACAGGAACAGCGGACCGCGGCCGTAGACGATCGGGCTGTACTGTCCCGGCGCGTATGCCGCTACCGGAAGCCCGATCGGGATCTCCTGTCCGCCGGCACGTCCCCAGTTCCGGAACCAGTCCCTGCGGTAGCTTTGGGCGCCCTGGGGCCCATACGCGTCCTCGAAGTAGAGGCTGGTCGCGTACTGGGCGAGGGACTCGTCGAGCCAGGGCTCGTTGACCTGATCGTTCCCCACCAGGTTGAAGAACCACTGGTGGGCGGTCTCGTGGACGACGTCCGTCTCCAGCGCGTACGGCGCTGGGACGCTTCCCCAGACGAAGGCGTTGGGGTCGTACAGAGGCCGCGAGAGGACGACGGCGCCGGCGTACTCCATCGCGCTTCCCGCAGGAAGGAGGGCGTTCACGACGAAGTCGAGCTCCGTGTACGGATACGGCGAGAAGCGCGCTCCGAAGCTCCTCAAGGCCGCCTCAGCGAAGTCGAGCAGCCGCTCGGCGGCCGGGAGCCCCTCGTCGAAGGCGGCGCTTCGGATCACCGTCTCGTCGACCGTCCGTGTGACCGCGACAAGGTTCTCCCCAGCGGCGAGGTAGAAGTTGCGCGCCGGGCCGGCGGCGAAGGTCACGATCTGGCGCAGTCCGGCTTCCTCCCTCCCTACCTCGACTCCCGTGCCAACGAAAAGGACACTGGCTGGAGCTGAGACGCGCACCAGGTAGAAGCTCGCGTCGTAGACGGCCACGTCCCCGGCAGGCAGGACCGAGTCGAGGTGCCAGCCCTTCTCGTCGTGGACGGGAATCGACGGGAACGCCTCGTCGAGAGAGAGGATCTTGCTGAAAGATGAGAAGAGCCCGTACCTCTCTCCGGGGTTCCGTGGGACGGTGACCACAAACTCGATCCCGATCTCAACTGCCTCGCCCGAGGCCAGGGGCGAGGGGAGAGGGACTCGCAGGTCGAGCCCCTTGACCTCGAGGACGGCCGCGACCCCGCTTCCATCCACGGTGACCGAATGGACGTCGGCCTCTCCCCCGGCCGCGTTCGGGTAGAGGCGGAAGTACACCTCCCCCAGCGGGACCTCCTCCCGGTTCGTGTACAGGATCTCCGCACGCCCGGAGACGGACATGAGGTCGTCGGCGATCTCGACGTCAAGGTGGTAGACCGTCGCGCCCGGAAGCTGGTCGAGGATGACCTCCGCCGACTGGACGAGCCCCTCCCGGAAGGCCGCGCGGTCGTCCCAGGCGACATCGAAGGGGTGAGGGAAGGAGCGGACGGGCTGCGCCGCGATGGGCGAGGTCGCCAGCCCACCTACCAGGAGCAAGACGGCCATCAACGCCTGACCCCCCCGCCTGTGGTCTCTCACGTCGTCCTCCTTTCCCGTCTCTCGACCTTGCGGGGCTCGCCCAGCCTGCGCACGGTCGAGCATACCCCGTCCGCGTCGCGAATCACCTGCCAAGTTGCGGGTGGCGCGGCCGTCCATCGCCAGCGGACGTGATCCGCTCCCAGTCGGGACTCCCGAGACCACAATGGCCGACTGGCTTGATCTAGAGGAGGAGGCCTGGATAATCGGACAACACGATCATATTATCGTGCGCAGGGAGGAACGCAGCACGACCGCAACGAAGTGCGCGGTCCCCGCAGCCGGCTGATTACGACGACACAGAAGACAAGGAGAAGAACATGCGCAAGCGACAGGCACACGGACGCAAAGAGACGCTGAAGGGGATCATCGAGCGCCTCCACGCCGGAGACGACCCGGAGGCCCTGAAGGCGGAGTTCCGCGAGTTCCTGGTAGGAGTCAGCGCGACCGACATCGCGCGACTCGAAGCTGACCTCGTCAAGGAAGGACTCCCGCGCGAGGAGCTACAGGGTCTGTGCGAGATCCACATGGCCCTCTTCCGCGAGTCGCTTGGGGCAGAGGCACCGCGCGTCCCAGCCTGGCACCCGGTCTTCATCCTGATGGAGGAGCATCAGGAGATGCGCGCCGCCGCAGAGAAGCTTGAGGCTTTCACCCGAGACCTCGCTCAAGGGAAGACGCCCTCGGGCGCAGAGATCGCTCACCTCGTCCATCACCTGAAGGCCTCAGAGATCCACTACGTGCGTGAAGAGAACGTCCTCTTCCCCCATCTTGAAAGGCACGGGATCACCGAGCCCCCGGCGGTGATGTGGATGGAGCACGACCGGATCCGTGCGATCAAGAAGGACCTCTTCGCCCTCCTTGACGGGGAGCCCGTAGCGCCGGGGTCGGAGCAGGCGGTGCGCGCCGAGACGGCGGCCGCCTCACTCCTCTCCACGGTCATCGCCCACTTCGAGAAGGAGAACCAGATCCTCTTCCCTGCCGGGCTCGCCGCTCTGCCGGAGAACGAGTGGTTCGCCGTCCGGGCCGAGTTCGACCAGCTCGGCTACTGCTGCTTCACGCCGGAGGCTCCCCCTCCGCCCCAAGGAGCTGCACCTTCCGCCGCCACAGCGGACGAGCGGACGATCCCGCTTCCGAGCGGAACCCTCGCCTTCCGCGAGGTGGAGGCCCTCCTGAACGGGCTCCCTATCGACATCACCTTCGTCGGCCCGGACGACACCGTCCGCTACTTCAGCCAGGGCAAGGACCGGATCTTCCCGCGCAGCCCAGCGATCATCGGTCGGACCGTGCAGGCCTGCCACCCGCAGAAGAGCGTGCACATCGTCCAGAGGATCCTCGACGACTTCAAGGCCGGGACGCGCGAGAGCGCCGCGTTCTGGATCGACCTCGGCGGCCGGCTCATTTACGTCCGCTACTTCCCGGTGCGCGACGCGGCGGGGACCTACCTCGGCTGCCTCGAGGTCTCCCAGGACATCACCGACCTTCGGAGGATCGAGGGAGAGAGGCGACTCCTGGACGACACGTCCGGGTAGACTTCGCGCCCGGGAGCGCGAACAAAGGGCGCAGAGCGCTGGAACGGCCCCAATCGAAGGAGGATGGGCCGCCTTTCCTTTCCCACGACCCTCTCGGGCGATCGCCAGGAGGCCGACTTGGATGGTCGGCCCGCCTCCAGCCACGCAGCCCAACTCAAGGGCGAGTAGCGTTCCGTTCTCGAGGGAGCGACGTGGAATGGGCCTGTGGCCGTGGGCGGAGGAGCGTCAGCTCCCCTCGGGAGACGCGAACAGGATTCGAGACTGAGGCTCCCGACACAGCGGGGCTATAGCAGGCGGTCCAGGGGAGTTGGTCGCAGGCTCTACAGCGCCGTAGAACCGCGCCTCGCCCGATGCCATGGTCGTCTCCTTTCGTTCGGTGCGCTGGCGAGAGACACTACCCCTCGTCCCCCAACTTGCCAAGCCCCATGCGAGGTTCGGCGACTGATGGCTTGGTCGATTCGTGCTTGGACGTTGTCGATCGCCCCAGGATCGGCTACGCCTGGGGTAGGAGTGCGCTCAGGACAGGCAGCGGGCGGGGAGCCGGGGATGCGGCTGAGCGCTCCTCGCAGGAGGGGCCGATGGAGTGCAGGTTGAGGAAGATCGGCGTCCACTACCAGATCCACGGGGAGGGGCGGCCGTTCCTCGCCCTCCACGGGTGGGGGCTGGACCATCGGACCATGGCGAATACTCTTGAGCCGATCTTCCGCCGCCGGACCGGGTGGAAGCGGATCTACCCCGACCTTCCCGGTATGGGGAAGACCAAGGCCCCCGATTGGCTGACCGCCTCGGATCAGATCCTGGATCTCCTCGTTGAGTTCGCTGATCGGGTCGCTCCAGGGGAGCGACTCGCCTTGCTCGGTCTCTCCTACGGCGGCTACCTCGCGCAGGGGCTCATCCATCGACTGAGCGAACGAGTAGATGGCGTCTGTCTCGTCGTCCCGAGCATGGGGCCGCCGGGGACCCGCGATCTCCCCCCCTTCTCCGTCCTCCGCGAGGAGCCGATCGATTTCCAGGGTGCGGACGAAGATCAGGTCTCCGCGTTCCGCAGGATGGCGGTCGTGCAGACGAAAGAGCAGTTTGACCTCTGGGAGCGCGACGTCTCCCCTGCCGCCAGGGTCGCCGACGGCGCTTTCCTGGCCTGGCTTCGCAAGAGCTATGCCTTCTCGTTCGACGTGGCCCGCCTGCCCCGGCCGTTCTCCAAGCCCGCCCTGTTCGTGCATGGCCGACAGGACAGCGACTGCGGCTACCGCGAGGCGTGGAAGGTCCTGGAGTCCTTCCCGCGCGCAACCTTCGCCGTTCTCGACCGCGCCGGTCATTGCCTGACGATGGAGCAGGGTCAGCTCTTCACCGGGCTACTCAGCGAGTGGCTGGATCGCGTCGAAGAGGTGGCGTCGCAGGGAGCGCAACGAGACTCCTCGGCGTTGAGTGCGGCTCCCGCCCCCTCTCTCAGCACGGCTCCCGTTCTCTAGCTTCCTACCTCCAGTTCCCATAGGTCCCGCGCGCTCGCCGCGCGGGACCACCTCGACGAGGGGCAGGCTCGTCCCGATCCTCGGGCAGGAGTTGGCGCTGGCGGTCGGCCCCCGAAGAGAAGGAGCGGCCACGGCCGTGCAGCGGCCCTTCCCGCTCATCCCGACTGTCGATGTCGCCGGAGCGCGAGAGGGAGACGAGACGATGAAGCTGGACGATCCGATCCTGAAGCTCATCTCCGTCGGAGCGTCGGTCGCGGCGAACTGCCAGCCGTGTCTCGAAGCATGCGTCGCCCGGGCCCGGGAGAGCGGCGCGGACGAGGAGGAGATCGGAGAGGCAATCGAAGTGGCGAAGAGGGTGCGACCCGGTGCCGCCTCGAAGATGGACCAGTTTGCCACTCGTCTCTGCTCGGGCCAGGGCGTGTCCGTGGCTCCCGGCGAACGGTGCGGCTGCGGGCCCGTGAGGACGCCCGCGAAGGGCGGAGGGGGCGGTTCAGGACGGGCCTGCCCCTCGATCGGACGTCGGCTGGGTCGCCGGTGAGGCGTCGGGGCCCGCCTCGGCTCCTCGGGGCGCAAAGCGAGGACAGTCTGGCCGCGGCGCGCCTACGTGTGGAGCTCCTGCGTCGAGAGCTCGACGCCCGGCCGAAGCTCCTTCTCGTAGGCGTGGCCCATCTCATCGGGGTGCATCCCCACGCGCTCGTAGAGGCGGGTCGCCCCAGTCAGGCTGGTCGAGTCGACATGGAGGGCGACCCTCCGGATGCCACGGCGCCAGAACTCACCGAACGCGTGGTGCAGCAAGGCCAAACCGAGCCCATGCCGCCGCCAGGGGCGACGGACGCCAAGGGTTGGGACGTACCCCATTGAGGTGTCGGCACCCGCCTTCGGGTAGCCGTAGCAGACCCCGGCGATCTCCTCTCCGTCCAGGGCGAGGAACCGAAGGGTCGGGTCGAAGTCCGGGTCGGTCGCCATGACGTGCCGCTGGCGCTCGATCGCCTTCTCGAGCGGGATTTCGACGAACCCCCAGTGGTCTCGGAACGTTTCGCGGACGGCGAGGATCGCCGCGCGGAGGTCCTTCCCCGGATCGAAGGTCCGCACTTGGATCCCCTTCGGCCAGATCGGCGCGCCGGGAGGCACGTCCATCTCGATCACCATCCGCCAGAAGTGGCGGACGGCGCGGTAGCCGTGGCGCTCGAGGAACCCCTGCGCGCCCTTGTCCCGGTCGTCCGCGCCTTGGTGCAGGCTGACGCGGGTGCCGGGCGGAGCCTTGGCGACGGCCTCTTGCCCCCGTTCCTCGATCCAGGAGAGGAGCGCGCTCCCGATCCCCTTGCCCAGGTGCCCGGGGTGGACCGACCCCGCGCTCTCCACCTGCACGTGCGGGGGAAGGAAATCGACGACGTAGGCCGACCCGACGATCTCGCCCCGCGAGGAGATGACGAGGCGCGTGTCCGCCGCCGGGTCGAAGCCGGGAGAGGAGATCTGCGAGAGCAGTTGCTCTCGGGTCAGGGCGTCTTCCCCGCGGATCGCGCGGGCACAGAGGTTGACGAACGCGAGGAACGCGTCGACATCCTCAAGCGACGCAGGACGCGCGCTGTATCCCTGTGGGAGTCCCTTCATGGACGAACCTCCTCTTCCGGTCCGACGGCGCAAGTCGAAGGCGAGGGTAGTCGACCTCTGGGCGCTCGTCCACCCGTGGCCTTCGTCTGGCCCCTGCCTTCCCCGCAACGGCGCGTTGGAGAGGTCTTCCGGTCCTCGCCATCCGCGGGCACGGGGCAGAACAGGAGGAACGACGACAGGCCTTAGGAGGAGGAACACCGCATGCGAACGACGCTCTTCTAGTTTTCAGGAACAGGCAACTCGCTTGCGATCGCAAGGAGGCTCGCCGCCTCTCTGGGAGAGACGGACCTCGTTGCGATCGCCTCCCTCCCCAGCGTGGGGGACGTCGCGCCGGCCACGGAACGGGTCGGGATCGTCTCTCCGGGATACTACTACTCCCTGCCCCCATTGTCTCCCGTTTCCTTCCGCGCCTGCGCCTCCCCCAGGTCGAGTACACGTTCGCCGTCGTGAACGTCGAGGTTCAGGAGGCACTGGCCCTGCGGCACGCGGAGGACGGTTGTCGCAACGCCGGAGCGCGCCTCGACGCCGGGTTTGTCGTCTTCATGCCGACAAACTACCTCCCGCTCGAGGACGTTCTCCCCCCGGACCGGGAACGCGAAGTGCTCGAGCGTGCCGCGAAGCGGATCGCCGAGATCGCCGAGATCGCCGACGCGGTCCGTGCAGGGCGCCCAGGGATCGAGCACCGCTCCGCTGCGGAACAGGCCGAGTCCGAGCGAGCGTTCGATCAGTACGGGAAGCCGTACTTCGCAGCCTGTGCCGGGCTCGACCGGAGGTTCACCGTCCTCGACACCTGCACTCACTGCGCCACGTGCGTCCGCGCCTGCCCTGTCGCCAATGTCCGGCTCGGGGCCGGCCGCCCTCAATGGTTACATCACTGCGAGCAGTGCCTCGCCTGCATCCACCTCTGCCCCGCCCGAGCGATCCAGATTCGGGACCTTACGACCGAGACCCGCGGCCGCTACCACCACCCCGAGGTGAGCGTCGAGGACCTCGCCGCGCAGCAGCGGGGCTTGTCCTTCTGAGACACCCGCCGTCGCCTCACCAACCCGCCGGCTTCAGCTCGACCTGAGGAGGCTCTCGAGAGCCGTGGTCAACGCCTCGAGGTCGTCGGCCGTGTTGTACCCCTGCGTTGAGACACGCAGCAAGGCGCGGCCGTTCCAGGGGATCACGGGGACCTCGACATGGAACTCGTCGAAGAGGCGCCTCTGGAGGACTTCAGGGGTGCAGGGCGGGAGGAGGAACGCGGCCATCTGGACGTACCAGTCCTCAGAGTCTGGGGTGAGGGGCGGAAGGCCGGTCAGAGAGGCTACCTTCTCCCGCGCCCGGCGGAGGAGGGCGTGGCAGCCCTGCCGTACCTCGTCCCAGCGCTGTTCCTCCAGAAACCGGATCGCGTCCGGGACGGTGAGGAAGGCGGCGAGGTCGCGCGTTCCCTGCCACTCGTGGTAGTCGACAAAGCGCGACGGGCCTGGCTTCTCCGCCTCCCAACCCCAGGAGACGACGAGCGGATCAAGGAGTCTCTGCCGCTCTGGGCGCGCGTGGAGGAACCCCGCCCCCTTGGGCGCGAGCATCCACTTGTGGCAGTTGCCAGCGTAGAAGTCCGCCCCGAGGCGTTCGACGTTCAGGGGGATCTGTCCTGGGGCGTGCGCCCCGTCGACCACCGTCACGATTCCGGCCTCCCGCGCTCGACGGACGAGCTCCGCCGCCGGGAAGACGATCGCCGTCGGCGAGGTGAGGTGGGAGACGGCCAGGACGCGTGTCCGCGGAGTCACCCGCGACCAGACCGCCTCGACGACCTCCTGCGGCGAGCGAAGGGGGACCGGGACCTCCGCGCGGACGTAGGTCGCGCCGCGCCTTCCGCAGACAAAGCGCCACATCCGATCGATCGCCCCGTACTCGTGATCCGTGGACAGGACTTCGTCGCCAGGCTCGAAGGGGACGGAGTGGGCGACGATGTTCATCGCCGTCGTGGCGTTCGTGACGAAGACCAGATCGTCTCTTCCGGCGCCCACGTAGCGGGCCAGGACGGCACGCGCCCCGGCAAGGAGTCCCGCGGCACGACGGCCGAGGAACTCGACCGGTTCTCGCTCGAGGTCCGTCTGCCAGCGCTGGTAGGCCTCGAAGACCTTTCTCGGGCAAGCACCGAAGGACCCGTGGTTCAGGAAGACAACATCCTCTTGCAGGAGGAACTGCGCTCGCAGGTCCGCGCCTCTCTTGCGTACGGCGAATGGCCTCCTCATGGCGAGAGGAATGGTATCGGGAACTCTTCCCTCATGCGGCGCTTCCGCCTGCGCCTCGCTCGGGACTAGCTTGGCGCCGCTGGTGACGCGACGGGCGCCGCAGCCCGACCAAGTGCGACGTTTGGCCTTCCATTCAAAACGGATTGCCAGATCACGACACCCACATCCTATGATCCCCCGACGTCCCGGTGCTTGGTTGGCTCCGCCGGCCCTACGCTTGGCACTGGACGGGAGCTTCGGAAGCCGTTATCCTCGCCCTACCTTCAGATCCATCCGAAAGAAGGAGAGACCGACGATGCTGGTTGAGATCGACCGAGGGGTCAACTCGCCGCTGTACCTCCAGATTCACCAACAGATCCGCGAGTTGATTCTCTCTGGGGCCCTTCCGGAACAGACGCGCCTCCCGCCGACACGGGACTTGGCAAAGGCACTCGACATCAACCGGACGACCGTCGTCAACGCGTATCGTCGGCTGTGGAGCGAGGGCCTGATCGAGGGCCGCTCGGGCGGAGGCACGATCGTCGCCCCCTACGAGTCGCGGATGGCACAGCAGAAGGCAGTACCCGTCCACACCCACCAGCCTCTCGCCTGGGAGGCGCTGTACACCGAGCACGTCCCCCTCGCTGGGAAGGGGCTCTCTCAGCAGGCTATCCCGGAAAGCAGCGACGGGGCAATCACCTTTGCCCTGGGTGGAGGCACGGGCGACGTCTGTTCGCAGATGGGGGCCCAAGAGGTCCTCGCTCGTCCCTTGCTGGAAGGGGAGGCGCTGCTCGGTTCCCCGCCGCCGCAAGGCGACGGCAAGCTGCGCAGGCTCATTTCGGAGCACCTCGAGCTTGACGGGATCCGCGCGACGCCGTCCCAGATTCTCATCATGTCCAGCCTGGAGCAGGGGGTCTACGTTGTCGCCCAGGCCCTCCTCAACCACGGCGACGGGGTCGCCATCATCTCGCCCACCTGCCCGTCCACTCTGCACACGCTCCGCTCGTCCGGGGCGCGGCTGCACCTCGTCCCAACGGACAGCGAGGGAGTCCGGCTCGACGTGATGGAGGGGATCCTCTCCCACCTGCATCCGAAGCTGATCGTGGTCGAGCCGACCTTCCACAACCCGACCGGGACGACGCTCTCTCTCGATCGCCGCCGCCGGCTGCTCGAGTTGGCCTACAAGTACCGCGTGCCGGTCCTGGAGCTGGACGCGTACGCACAGATCCGCTACGGGGGGCAGTCGCTCCCGTCGCTCAAGGCGCTCGACAAGCAGAACCACGTCTTGTACCTGTCGACGGCCGGCCAACTCCTCCCCGGTCTGCGCGTCGGGTGGCTCGTCGCGCCGCAGCGGGTGGCACGGCAGGTCGCGGCGCTGAAGCACTCGATCGAGTTGTGCACCCCGGGGCTTGCCCAGGCGATGGCGTGCGCGTTCATCCCCTGGCTCGACGAGAATCTCTCCGAGATCGTCGAGCAGTACCAGATGCGACGGGACGCCATGTGCGAGGGGCTGGAGCGTCACTGCCACGGCCTTGTCCGCTGGGTGCGCCCGGAAGGGGGGTTCTTCATCTGGGGTGAGCTACAGCGCGGCCTGTTCGCGAAGGCGCTCCTTGACGAGGCCCTGCGCGAAGGGGTCGGCTTCACCCCGGGCCCGTCCTTCTTCCCGGAGGGCCGCGGGGGCGAGCGCTACCTCCGCCTCAACTTCGCAGCCGCACCGGAGCCTCGGATTGCCCTCGGCCTCGAGCGACTTGGGCGCGCGGTCCGGTCTACGCTCGCTGTGGGCACGAAGGAGGCTAAGGCGGTCCGGCGCGTCAAGCGGGCGCTCGGGGAGCACACGGTCCCGGCGGTCGACGTGGCGACGGCGTCCCTTCTGTGGGAGGGCGGCGGCCGGATGAAGTAGGGTCCGAGGCGCGGCCCGCTCTGCGGCGAGCAGCGAGCTTTCTACCGTTCTTGCCTGCCCAGTTCGCGGTGCCGCCAACAGGTGACGAGGTGGTCGTTCACCATCCCCACCGCCTGCATGAACGCATAGCAGATGGTCGGCCCCACGAAGCGGAACCCGCGCCGACGCAGATCCTCACTCAAAGCGAGCGACTCGGGACTCTCGGTGGGGACCTCCGCGAGGGCCGTCCAAGCGTTGTGGACCGTCCCTCCGCTGACGAAGCCCCAGACCCGACTTTGAAACCGCTCGAGACAGAAGGCCCAAGAAGAGGGCGTTAGGGTCTGGTTCGGGTGTCGCGTGGCATCACACCTTCCCGCCTGGGGGAGGTCAGTCGATCTTCTCCAGCCTCCGCGGAGAGGCGATCTTGAGCGCGTGGAACACGGGAAGCAGGGAGGCGGGGATCTCGTCTCTCATCCGGTAGCGCTCCCTGACCCGCCCGGACACGCCTGGAGAGGTCCCCGCTCGTCCCCTCGAGACCCTCCGAGCCGTCGGTGACCCCCAGCATCGCCACGAGGTGTCCGCCGGCTGAGCCGCCCATCGCCCCGATTCGTTCCGGGTCGACACCCAGCTCCTCGGCATGGGCACGGAGCCAGCGGACCGCGGCCTTGGTGTCCTCGACCGCGGCGGGGAAGGGGTGTTCCGGGGCGAGGCGGTAGTTGACCGAGATCGCGACGTATCCCTTCTCTGCGAAGTACTGCGCCTCCTCGGCCCAGTTTGCCTTGTCCCCGGCCTGCCACCCTCCTCCATGGGCGAAGACAATCGCGGGGTGCGGGCCGGCCGATGTCGGGCGGAAGAGGTCGAGCTCGAGGTCGACCCCGTCGACGGTGGCGTAAACGAGGTCTCGCTCAACCGCCGCAAGCGCCGTCACCGTCTTGACAAGCGACCTCCCCGGGAGGGGCGGCTCGACAGACGTCGGGTCGATCCCGAACCGGGCGAGGACCGTCGCCGCGACGTCCTTCTGGTCCCCCTCAGCCTCCGACTCCGCCAGGAGGGCGTCGTTCGACGCCAGCCAGACCTCGGGTGCATCGGAGTGGCGTCGGGAGCCCTCATCGAAGCCGTGGTCCGTGTTGACGTAGACAAGGGTCCGATCGTCGATTCCAAGGGCCCTGAGCCTCGCGAGGATCTCCCCCAGCCACCGGTCGCAGGCCTCGATCGCCTGCTCGTACTCGGCCGAGTTCTCCCCGTGCGCGTGGCCCGCGTGGTCGGGATCGCTGAAGTGGAAGAACGCGAAGAAAGGGCGGTCCTGATAGGCGTCCAGGACCTGGAGCGCCAGGGCGCCGACCTCATCGGCCTCGGCCTGTTCGATCGAGCCCTTGTCGATGGCCCCCTTGGCGTTAGCAAGGATCTCGGAGAGGTTCTTGTACTTCCCGGTGACCGCCGCCGTGGCGATCCCCTCTTCCCCGAACGCCGCCTTGAGCCGCTCGAAGAGCGTGAGCCCTTCCGGGATGGCGCGGAAGCGGACGTTCGAGTAGACGCCGGTGACCTCCGGTCCCAAGCCGGTCAGCATCTCGGCATGACCTGCCTTGGTGTCGGTCGCGTGGTCGGTGATTCTCAAGGGGACGAAGGCTCCGTCCACGATCAGGTCGGAGAGATGGGGCAGGTTCCCTCGACCCAAGAGACCGAGGAGGTGTTCCCGCTGGACCCCGTCCCAGGAGATGAGGACGACGTTGTTCGGCGGGCTCGCGGGTGCCCCTCCTCCGTAGAGGGTCTCGCACCCCCATCCGAGAGCAAGAACGGCGAGAAGAGAGAGGACGACGGATCTCCAGGCGCGACTCATGCGACCTCCTTTCGTGCGCCACAGGGTAGGCCGGTCCCGATCGCGAGTCGATCGCCCGGGGGTCAACTCCCCGTCAACAGGGTATCTCCCCTCCGTCCTGCACGTCTTCACCTGTGCCTTCACGAACCGCGCGGGCGACCCACGGAGAGGGTCCTAGAAGGTCTTCCTCAAGAGGACACTCCTCGTGCCGGACGGCTTGTCGAGTTCCTCGTATCCCAAGATCCTGCCCAAGGCCCTCGCAGGGGCGTTGTCCCCTGCCACCTCGAGCGTGACCTCACGGACGCCGGCGGCCCTCAGCTCCTCGAGCGCCTGTCCGAGAGCGGCCCGCCCGACGCCTCGTCCTCGGCACGAGGGGACGACGAAGGTACCGAACAGGAAGCGCTGTTCCTGCCTCAGTCCCGGGAGCGGCCCCGCCCAGACGAAACCGACCTCCTGATCTTGGTCGTCGAGGATGACTCGGAACAGGTGCCCCTGCGTCTGAGCCCCATCCGGGAGAAGGCGCGGGATCACCGTCTCCAGGTCCTCGAGCCCGTCCTGCGCGGTCGTTCCCCAGTGGCGCGCGCGCTCCGCTGCCTGGGCGCGTGTCGAGAAGGAGAGCCAGATCCGGAACTGATCTTCCGAAGGCTCCTTGAGCCGAACCATCCGCCCACCCCCAGCGAGACCGAAGTCGTCCGGGTCCAGTCTGCGGCCGTCGTGGGCAGCGGGGAAGGCCGAAAGCCCGTCGGCGGAACTGATCCACCCGGCCGGGTCGCCGGCCGCGCCGGGGCATCGAACCATGGACTGCAAGAGAGACGCCGCCGGCCCCTTGGGCGGACGCAGCGGCCGTGACCAGCCTACGGCCTCGCTCCGCCTCGGCGCCCCTTCCGGGCAAGGATCTGCACGCTCGTGGCAAAGACCCCCGCCTTGGCCCAGGCGTCTCGCCCGGGAGCCTCGTCGCGCCCTTCTTCTGTCTTCGGGGCTCGCGCTCGTCGGGAGCCCTTCGACGGATCGGGCCCCGCGGCCTTCCCCCGCGTCCTCCCCACTGGACCTTCGCCGAGCACCTCCACCTTTCCGAAGCCCGCGGCCTCGATCGCCTTCAGGTAGTCCTCCCTGGGCATCGCCCCGGCAATGCAGCCGGCAACCGCTTCCGGGTCTCTCCGGATCCCTTCGGGCAGGTCCGCCACCAGGACGATGTCGGACACCAGCAGCCCCCCTCCCGGCCGAAGGGAGCGGTACGCCTCGCGGAAGACCTGCGCCTTGTCCGGAGAGAGGTTGACCACGCAATTGGAGATCACCCAATCGACCGACGCGTCCGCCACGGGCAGGTGCTCGATCTCCCCGAGGCGGAACTCGACGTGGTCGTACCCGCCCTCCCGTGCGTTCTTCCTCGCCTGGTCGACCATCTCGGGAGTCATGTCGACCCCAATGACCCTCCCGCTGGCGCCAACCTTCTCCGCGGCCAGGAAGCAGTCGATTCCGGCTCCAGCCCCAAGGTCCAGGACGACGTCGCCCTCGCGGATCGACGCTAGAGCGGTCGGGTTGCCGCAGCCGAGGCCGAGGTTCGCCCCGTTGGGGATGGAAGCGAGCTCCTTCTCCGAGTAACCAAGACGGTCCATCCCGGACGCAGTCCCAGAGCACGATTCGGGGGCACAGCAGGAACGGTTGTCCCGTGCGATGCGACCATAGACGCGCCGCACCGCGCTTCGCACGTCCTCAGTGGTCACGCGTCACCTCCGCGCCGGCCCTCTCGGCTCTCCTTGCGCCGTCGCTCTGAAGAGAGCCTGCAAGCACCGGGCTCAGCAGTTCCTCGATCTTCAAAGCGAGGTCGTCGGCCTTGGACAGGGTCAGGCAGGCCACGCTTCCGTCCTTCTCCCACGCGGTGACCGCCAGCTTGGCGCCTGGCGCGATGCCCGCCGCGTCGCGCAATGCCTTCGGCAGGACCATCTGCCCGCGAGCATCGACGCTGACCACGGCTACGAGCCGGCAACAGCACGCCGGACACGAGGCGGGGGGACCTACCTCCTGCCCTCTTCTCCTCGTCATCTCCTCCTCCTCACGGGTCAGCAGTTTCAGAATAGTCGGGATAGTCAGCGCAAGAGTCTAGAGCTCCCCTGGCTGGCTGTCAAGGCCACCTCGCGACCGGAGGAAGCGCTCAGGCACAGCCAAGACGGCACCTCTTGGCTCGCGACCTGGGGTTCCCCGCTAAGAGCCCGGGGCGCGGCCTCAACACCGAACGACGGGGAAGGGAGATCAGGAACGACCTCTAGCGGCCCGAGCCAGCCATTGGATGGTCGGACGGCCCGTGGGAGTCGCCGATTGGACGCAGTCCCAACCCGTCGTGCTGCCGGCCAAGCGCGCGAAGTCAGATCCAAAGCAGCCCGCACCCAGTACGCGGCGAGCGACGACTTCACGAACGTCCGTCCCGGGGAAAGCGAGAAAGATGCGGGTCACGCTTGCTTCCGACCCTCATCGCCGGTCCACGCGCGGGGTCTCAGCGGCCCCACGGCAGATGGATCGTCTCTGGGCGGCCCGCATGGACCACGCAGGGCGAGGAGGGCGGCGCTATGATCGGCCTGCGCCGTCGGAGGGACGGGTGCCGGGAACGAGAACCCGGCGGCGACTCCTGACGCAAGGAGGAAAGCATGAACAGAGAAGGGTTCCGCCAGTACCTTCACGACCGGTCGATCCCTAAGGAGTCGATCGAGCAAGCCTTGGCCCTCGCGGATCGCTTCGAGGCCTTCCTCCGCGAGCCGGGCCGCCCGGGCGCGGTCCAGACGGCCCGGCCAGAGGACCTGAGCGCTTTTATCGGGCGTCTCATGGAGCACAAGGAGAACGGCGAAGAGAACCTCGTCACCCTCGTCCGCTACGCTTGGTTCGGGAAGAACTATCCGGTCTACGTCGCGGCCCTCGAACTCGTCGACGGCGCGGAGGTGCTTGAGAACCTCTACGCGAAGCTCGGGAAGGAGTTCGGCGCCGAGGTCCGCGACGAGATCTTCCGCGGCGTCTCCCTCCCGCCGCTCGGGACGCCGACGACGGAGCGGCCGCGGATGATGGAGACCCTCATCCAGCGGCTGGAGGACAAGGCCGGCACCGAGTGCGCCCGCCAGCTCTTGGGAACGGGCCTGCGCACCCTCCCGGACGAGGGATACCTCGAGGAGAAGAAGAAGTACGAGCAGGCCGGCGGGATCGACGCCTACCTTGCGAGGAAGCGTCGCGACACCCTGAGCTTGTTCGAGCGCCTGAAGCGCGAGGGGCGCCCGTTCTTCGCGCAGATGATCACCGACGACGTGATCGAGTACGTGCGGACCCACCCCGAGGTACAGCAGGGCGTCCGCGTCGGGAACGTGATCTACGAGTCGAAGATCCCGTACATGACCCGGGAGTATCTCGTCGAGACGGACCCGAGAATGAAGGCGTACTACTACTGCCACTGCCCGTGGGTGCGGGAGTCCTTCCTCCAAGGCAATGGCCGGGTTCCGTCCGTCTTCTGCAACTGCAGTGCCGCCTTCCACAAGAAGCCGTGGGAGGTGATCTTCGGGCAGCCCCTGCGGGCCGACGTCTTGGAGTCGGTGCTCAAGGGCGACTCGCACTGCCGGTTCGCCATTCACCTCCCGGAGGACGCGCTGTAGGGCTGGCGCGAAGGCGCCGGAGCCCCGCGAGGCCGTCCCGTCAAAGGAAAGGGAACGTCCATGAAGGCGATCGCGATCCACGGAAGCCCACGCAAGGGCATGAACTCGGACACGCTGGTCGCGCGCTTCCTTAACGGGTTCCGGGCGGTCGGCCACCGCGAGATCACGGAGTTCTACGCAAACGAGCTCCGCATCCGTCCGTGCCAAGGGTGTGAGGCGTGCAGTCGCCCCCCCGACTACCGCTGCGCGATCCGGGACGACATGGATGCGATCTACGAAGCCTTCGTCGACGCGGACGTCGTCGTCTTCTCCACGCCCATGTACTGGGGCTACATGACGGCTCAGCTCAAGGCCGTGGTCGACCGGATGGAGGCCTTGGCTCATCCCAAGTACCTTCGCGGCAAGCGGTTTGTGCTCATCGCGACCTATCGGCACCACGTCGAGTCGACGGTGGCCTTCTTCCATCGCGTCTTCCCCTTCTTCGGCGGCGAGGTGCACGTCCTCACCTGCCGGACGATGGATGAGGCGACCCACGACGACCTTCCGATCTCCCACTTCCCCGAGAAGCTCGGCGAAGCATATGACCTGGGGAGGCGTCTGGGGGAGGGGGCCCCCTCTGAGGCCCGGGTGAGCCCAGCCGCCCCAGCCGGGTGATTCGTGAGCTGCCCCCCGACCGACGTCAGGCCTCACGACGTTCATGGACGACCGGGGTAGTCCCCGGTACGATCTTCACTCAGGGATTCTGTGGGGAGTTGGGGGTTGGGCGCCGGCCGTTGCGGCCTCGAGGTGTCGCCTCCCGAGCCCCGAAGGAGAAGGAGGAGCGTATGTCGGGTTGGATTGGCGTCGCGATTGCGGTCGTCGTGCTCATTTTCCTCATGGGAATACGCGTCGTCCGCCCCACCCACCGAGCCCTTGTCGAGCGGTTCGGCAAGTACCAGCGGTTCGGAGGGCCTGGCTTCCACTGGATCATTCCGTTCATCGACCACCTGATCCAGATCAACATCACCGAGCAGATGGTCGATGCGCAGCCGCAGGAGATCATCACCAACGACAACCTGAACGCCCGCGTCGACGCGCAGGTCTACTTCAAGGTCAAGGACAACGAGGAGAGCGTCAAGAGCTCGCAGTACAACGTCAACAACTATCAAGTCCAGGTCGTGAATCTCGCGCGCACCACGCTGCGCAACATCATCGGCACGCTCACTCTGAAGTCGGCGAACAGCGAGCGCAACCGGATCAACGACGAACTCCTCTCGACCCTCGGTGAGGGGACCAGGAACTGGGGCATGGAGATCGTCCGTACCGAGCTGAAAGAAATCGATCCGCCCAAGGACGTTCAGGAGACGATGAACAAGGTCGTCAAGGCGGAGAACGAGAAGATCGCGGCCCTCGACTTCGCCACCGCCGTCGAGCGTCAAGC
>Ga0315274_10000934_pt1 | contig 45399 bp, 36 predicted proteins | sample YL17G02_20_MG_FD_203700 | JGI IMG/M metagenome (GOLD analysis project Ga0315274, IMG submission 203700) | Sediment microbial communities from Yellowstone Lake, YNP, Wyoming, USA - YL17G02_20 | ecosystem: Environmental > Aquatic > Freshwater > Lake > Sediment | place: USA: Wyoming | collected...
GCGGATTTAGCAGCGCCAGCACACTTGTGTACATTTCAGACACCGACAATATTAAGTTTGGAGGTGACATTGTTCCTATTATTCCCGCGCCAGGTGCTATTTTGCTCGGCAGCATTGGCGTAAGCCTCGTCGGTTGGCTCCGCAGGAGAAGAACGCTGTAAACAGTACATAGCTTCGGGCGGGGCACATCGCCCCGCACCGAACCTTTAACTATCGTTCGGAAGACTATTTTTTGCGGAAAATTGAATAAAGGAGATGAATAAGTGAAAAACTTGACGTCAATTTGGATAACAAAAGCATCTCGGACGCGACAGCGAATGGCTACCTTAACAGTTGCAGTCGTAATTGCGCTGGTGTTGTCCGCGCCCGGTCTATCTATCGAATTACCTGATGGCCTCGCCTACTATCAACAGGGGGGCAACCTGCCGAATACCTGCGACTATGCCTGGTGGTATGGCTGCTCTCCGACCTCGGCGGGCATGATGATAGGCCACTACGATCGTAATGGTTACGGCGGCCTGCTCTATGATAACCTTGTGCCGGGCGGGATGGCTGAGTCAAACACCTATGGTGCTGGGCCATACCTGGCAAATAATGCAATTGCCAGTCCTAGCCACATCGCCGATTTTTATCGGGCTGGCCCCACCCCAGGTGATGATCGCATACCACCACCACCAATTCACAACTTCGACAGCCTGGCAGACTACATGGGCACCAGTCAAGACAGTGTCGGTAATGCTAATGGCTGGACCACCTTTTGGTACTGGACGAATGGCCAGCCTTTGACCGAAGCCGATGCTTTCACCTATGGCGTATGGAATTCGGATGGAATGTATGGGGTCGGTGAATATGTTAACTACGCCGGTTACGATGCATCTGTCCTCTACACCCAGCCCATTGACACATTGGGCCTGCCTTACGGATTTACCTTCAATCAGTATATAGCCGAGATAGATGCAGGCAGACCAGTGATGGTTCAAGTTACAGGCCACAGTATGTACGGCTATGGCTACTTCCTTGGCCCACAGGGTGCACCCTGGATTAACGTCTACGACACGTGGGCATTAGGTGGAGGCTCAATGCCATGGGGAGGTTCATACCATGGTCTCTACCAGTGGGGCGTCATGGTCATGGAACTCCCGGCCGTTCCTGCCCCCGGTGCTATTCTGCTTGGCAGTATCGGCGTAAGCCTTGTCGGCTGGCTCCGCAGGAGGAGAACACTTTAACAAGATTACTTGATTCACAAGTTGGGGCGGGGCATTTGCCCCGCCCTTTTGCTTTGAGTATATGAGACCAACTGTTGAGACCGGGGAAAGATACATAGGAAGGTGATGAAAAGATTTCTGACAATTTGTGTGGTGCTTATACTGGGGCTATGCGCTGGCAGCCGCGCTGGCTACGTCATCGACGGTGCACTCTCAGACTGGGGTGTCACCCCGTTTGCAGACTGGGTTCCAAGCTCATCTTCAGCCGACTATATCCAGATGGACGACCAACCTTTCCCTACGAATGTCGGCGGATTCACCGAACCGTACGACTTCGAAGCTATCTACTTTGATGATGATCTTGATAACTTGTATTTTGCCGTCGTAACTTCATGTAAATGGTATGATCCTGTAGACGACCCGAGGATAGGCGACCTGGGTCTGGATTTGGACGGTATCTGGAGTGCGGGTCCCGGCCGTGGTCAAATATTGGGTCTTGAATACGCCATCAGGCTTGTAGGGGGAACGGGCAGCGTTGTGAAAGACCCTGTTTGGTTGGACACCATAGCTTCAGGTGTTTACGCTCACCAAAACTCTCCGTGGATGGTGGACCCGGACTCAAATCACGTGACGGTCGGTTTGGCCGCTATTGCACACACCGGAGATTTTTTTGAACCGCCCCCTTATGTTTCTGAAGATACAACTTATAGCTGGACCACAATAATTGAGGGCAAAGTGGCCCGTAGTCTTCTGCCTGTACTCAAGTCGCAAGACAAGGTAGTTCTTCACATCACACCGTTATGTGGAAATGACGCAATAAACCTCACGGGTTATGTTGACATCCCAGAACCAGCCACCATTTTATTCGTCGGTCTGGGAATGTCGCTTGCCCCTCTCGCACGCAGACAGAAACGCGCTATCAATTAACCCGCTCGTTTGTGGCTGTACACAACGACCTACATACCATCTCACATTTGACCCTTATTGTTTACATGTCGAGGATGGTGCAGGTCTGATTTGCTGATTGCCAATTGACTATTCATCAATAACAGGCAATCGCAGAAAACGATAACGTACGATATCTTTCGCACATAATTATTGGACGTGCAAAAAAGTCCTCCATCTGGTCGATGAATGATTTTTCGTGAAAAGTAATATCAACCAGATTGGAGGACAAGAACATGAGTGACAATCTTACAGTGGAATCGGCAGAACAGGCAAAATCCTTGAGCGAGGTAATCAAAATCGACGAGGCCAGGATTCAAAGCCATCTCGACCAGATGGTCCGCAGCACCGTCGAGCAGACGCTTAACGATCTTCTGGATAGCGAGGCGGATAGGCTGTGCAACGCCAAACGGTACGAGCACATTGAAGAACGAACCGACCAAAGGGCGGGGCATTACACCAGAACTCTGCATACGAAAGCAGGGCCGGTCGAATTTAAGATGCCCAAGTTGCGGAACGCTACCTTCGAGACCGCGATTATAGAGCGATACCGCCGGCGTGAATCTTCAGTTGAGGAGGCCCTCATAGAGATGTATCTGGCCGGGGTTTCAGTTCGGCGGGTGGAGGATGTTACAGAAGCGTTGTGGGGCACGCGGGTCAGCGCGGGCACGGTCCGCGAACTGAACAAGAAGGTTTATGAGCGGATCGAGTTGTGGCGTAATAGCCCGATTGAAGGAGATTACCCTTATGTGTACTTGGACGGCATCAGCATGAAACGCAGTTGGGGCGGTCAGGTGCGTAACGTCGCCGTTTTGGTGGCGATTGGCGTAGGGCAGGATGGTTTTCGGGACGTTTTAGGTATCTGCGAAGGGGCCAAAGAAGACAAGGAGAGCTGGAGTAATTTTCTTACGTTTCTAAAGCGGAGGGGCTTGAAAGGTGTGGAGCTTTTCATCAGCGACAAATGCCTTGGTTTGATTGAAGCGGCCGGCGAATTTTATCCGGATGCTCAATGGCAGCGATGCGTGGTGCACTTTTATCGCAATGTCTTTAGCGTTGTGCCAAAGGGAAGAGTCAAATGAGGTTGTGGCAATGCTCAAGGCGATTCACGCTCAGGAAGACAGGGTAGAAGCTGCCAACAAGGCTGAGGCGGTAGCCAGGAAGCTGGAAGATATGAAGCTCAAACAAGCCGCGGCGATTGTCCGAGAAGGTGCTGTGGAGACGTTAAGCTATTATGCCTTCCCGCGTGAGCACTGGCGTCAGATTCGGACAAATAATCCGTTGGAGCGGCTGATGCGAGAGATCAGACGGCGAACGAGGGTGGTGGGATGTTTTCCTGATGGACAGTCAGCACTGATGCTGGCTGCGGCGAGGCTAAGGCACATTGCAGGTACCAGATGGGGAACGAAACGTTACATGAGTATGAGACGCCTCGATGAGATGAAAGTTGAGGCGTTGGCGGCCACCGCATAGACCGATAACTTTCGCCAGCCCCATGGGGCTGGTAAGCAGAGGACTACGACCAAATGAAGGACCTATCACAGAATGTGCGAAAGATTCTTGACACTACCCAGAAAACTTCGTTTCCCTTTGTAAGAGGCAATGCAATCATTAAGTCCGCCGTAAGACAAGGTCGGCTCCTCTGATGAGTGGTTATGGCACTATGGAGGGTAAGGTCTGAGAAAGTCCGCAGCAATAACATAAAATTTTGCATTTTCTTGTTTTTTCCTCTTGACGGCGGGCAACGAGCGGGGTATTCAGTCTTCAGCATAGCTCCGAAAGGAGGAGGTCATCTCCGCACATTCTTCGGAGGAGGTGGCCGAGTTGAGTATGCCTTCAGAGGAGCATGTTCCGTAAGGAGGCGGAAAATATGCTGCTCGGCAGGGATTGCCAAGTGGCGTCTGCGCTGCCATCGAGTTGGGTAGGTGCAGCCGCGGTCGCTCGTAGTACAAGAAGATTCTCAATCGGGGGTGGGGGTTCCGTCCTTTCTTCTATATATAGTGTTCTTGACATCTCAACTTGGATTGGTCAATATTCACAGACTCGTGTTATCATCCTTGGTAACATATTCCCTCTTATATATTCCCTAACACGTATAATGCTATCACCTGCACAGTCTAAAATTAAGCAGCATAGCGTTGGAAATTTCCCAAGAGATTTTCTGTTTATCTTGTTGGGCCGCGGTCCGCCTACACCATCACAAAACGTGTAGATTTAAAAGGGAATTAAAACAACGGCGAATCATGCCAGACAAAAATTAGGAGGAAATTGTGAAACGGATTTATACTTCTCCCGGTGCTATTCTATTAGGTAGCATTGGTACGAGCCTTGTCGGCTGGCTGCGCAGACGTCAGACGTTGTGATGTAAAGCGTCCAGTTAATTGTTCTGACCTTAAGGGCAGTAGGAAGCGTGCCACGCAAGGATGCGACTATTTTCCTACTTTCTGAAAGGTTAGGTAAGGAAGATTCGGGTTTTCCTTTACGCGTTTGTCGTCATAAGAAAAAGGTTTTTATCCTGCAAGGAGGCGTGGAAGTGAAAAGTATTTCGACAACCGCAGTAGCTATCGCACTCATGCTTACGGGGGGACAGCTAACAAAAGCCGCTCCGACTCTCATCAGTTTTGTTTATGAGGATAACTTTGCAGGTGTTGACAATCCTACAAAATGGTCTACCGGCAATAATGAAGCTTATCTCGGAGTTACCACTTGGTCGCTCTTACAGGGAAAAGCTCAAGTCGCCGCTTATTCCGATTTTGGCACCGGTTTCTTGACTCAACGTGGCACTCGCGGGCTTGGTGTTGATACCCAGCAGCAGTTTGATTTAGGTTTTTCGATCTTAGACGTTATATCGTTGGATATTCCCGATAAATCGGATGAAGTAGATGCACTGTTGTCCTCTGAGAGAATCGAGATTACGTTCGGTGTGCCCTGCTACATAAATTCCCTTGAAGTTCGCTCGCTTTTTGTTGAAGGAGTTTTGCCGGGATGGTCACAGTTCCAAAGACCCGAGAGGGGCGCTGTTGATTTCTACCTAAACGACTTAAACTTCTTTACCCAGGAGTTGATAGCCTCACAGTCCGCTGGGGATGGTATTGCAGCTTATGCCTATGGAGAGCCTTATCTCGTTGATAAACTTGTCTTTTACGCCCCGTCTTTCGGATCCCTTTCCTCTTATTGTGGTTATTACAGTTTCTTTAGCGCATTTGCAGTATCTAGGGTGCAAGTGGACGCATCTACTATCCCCGCTCCGACTGCTATTTTGCTTGCCGGACTTGGTGTAGGACTTGTTGTCTGGCTGCGAAGGCGAATGGTTCTTTGACAATTAAGTCTGTAGGCGCACCGAGATACACTTACGTCGTAGTAAGTGTAAACGGACCGTGCCGGTTTTGTAATATCAAGGAGGAGGTATGAACAGAGCTATTGGTACAAGGTTTGTTGTTTGTATTTTCATCGGGGTGGTTGGCGGGCTTGTCAATGTTAGTCCCGCCGCTTATATTATTGATGCGGACCTCAACGACTGGGGTGTTACTGCTGTTGGCGATTGGGTGGCTGGCTCAACCGCCGATTGCATCAGGATAGATAATCCTGACGTGTCCTGCACCGGCATCCAAGAAGAGTTCAAAGATTTTGAAACGCTTTACTTTGATAACGATGAGGACAATTTCTATTGTGCAGTAGTCCGTTCTTATCCGCTGAAACCTGGATACCAAGGATTGGATTTGGGCATCGACCTCAATACCGACTCCATTGTTAGCGGAAGCGGACTATTGACGGAACTGGAACTTGGTATCAGGACAAGCTCTGACCCGGACTGCACATTAGGCTGCCCTGTATGCTTGGAAACTGGCCCTACTGGGGCCTTTTACCGGCCTGATGAAGGTTGTCAGGGTTTTCTATATCGACTCAGCGATGGCGCTTTCATCGGTATGGCAGCCTTTGCCACAAGGCCGTGCGGGGATTTAGAGCATGGCATAACTATTGTTGAGATTGCAGTTACTAAGAACGTGCTTGAACGTCTCGGTGCTAATAGTCTTGTCAGGTGTCACATAAGCCGGTACTGCGGCAATGACTGTATAAATCCGATCGGCACGTGTGCAGTGCCTGAACCTGCCACAGTTGCTCTTATTGTGCTTGGTGCGGCGTTTCTTCGCCCGCGTCGTAAAAAACAAGTGCCGCCACGCCCCGCGTAGGGAATGTAGATTGTCAGATTGTTCGTGCGCAAATTTCGCTGGTGCTACTTCTGGTGCAAGTCTCTTTTTAACCCAGAGATGGTCTTCGCCAATTGCCTATGCCATTCCACCAGACAGAGATGTAATCGACTACTTCCTGGTTGATTTTCCTCTCTTTGGAAATTGCCATTGCCATGTTGCGGAGTTCTCGCATACAGTTCAGCCCCCCTATCTGCCAGGCATTTGCTCCGATATCTATGGCTTGTTGTTCCGCCTGTTCAAACTCAGATGCGTCTGCATCTAATAGGGCGGCAAGCTTTTCTGCTTCGGGTCTGAGGATTTGTTGCCAGTGACATCGCTCTGTCTGTTCTTTTGTAAGAACCTCCAAAAGCAATTGTTCGGCCCTCTCATGCTTTCTCTTCCGTTCCGCCGCTGCCGTGGCAAGCCGTATAGCCCGATGCTTGCGACTCCCAGGAAGCACCATTTCGAAGAGCCCTACCAATTGGTCCAACACAACCCACACAAAGAAGGTTGTACCCACGGTTCCCAAACAGACACCGACGCAGAATTGCGTTACCGTACTTGTACCAAGCATCCCAAGAATGCCCGCTAATGCTCCTAAGAACGGCGCGTTGACATAGAATGCCATGTAGTAATTGGTGGTAGTCAGAGGATGCTCCGCCTCAATCTGCTGAGTTTTGCCAGCAAACAGGTACAGACTTACTACTAAAAATATCACCAGTGCAGAGTACCCTGAAAGTGAGAATATAAACCACCAGTTGAAGCCCTCCTCTCGTAAGGCTAATATAGAAATAAAGCCGACACATGCTATAATCCAGATAATACTGGCAAGGTGAATTGACTTTAACGCCCTTCGCGAACTCACCGATCCGGTCTCCAACCTTCGTTGCACTTTTATGATTCCCCGTCGCCAGGCCTATTCTCAACAATGCCAGCGGCTTGTCAGTAGCCTCTGCCCCCTCCGCCGGGATAGTACCCACGCTCTGTGGGAACGGGTGGGTTTTGCACCAGGTAGGCACCATAGAACGCACGCGCGATCGGTGATATTGCCTCTTCCAGCACCATCGCAATGGCCGCAAGGATCGTCGGCGGCACATATACTATGTCGCCCTCTTGCAGTAACACGTCTTTACTGATGTCGCCTCGTACCATCATTCTCTTGAAGTTCACCTGGAAAATCTTTGCCGGAGTATTATTGTCGCGTGAAGGTCTAACAACCTGGACTCTTTGCTCCCATGCCATTGCATTGGGCTGAGCTTCTGCCAACGCAGTCAGTACTGAATCTCGCCCGGTGTATATTCTCGGTCCGGCTCTGTAAACTTGGCCCAGCACATAGTAAACCTCGCTTGCGAATGCAGCTACTCGCACATCAATGGGATTTTCCCCCGGCAATGCATATAAACTGGCAACCTTTTGCTGCAGAATACCCGCCACTTCTTTGGGAGTCTTACCTGCCACTTCGATCTCGCCTAATGCCTCAAAGCTCACTTTTCCATCGGGTCTGATCCGCTGTCGCTGCATGTTAATTTCAGGAACGCTCGTACAGCGTACTTCTATCTCATCCGGTGGTTGAAAGATATAATTATCCGTCGTTACATTAACCATTTGCGGTTTCTTAAATGCTTCTATGTCCTCCGGATGAGAATAAAAACACCCACTTATAACTACAAGAAAGAACATTGTGCTGGTGATCTCTGCTATTCTTATATGCCTCACGCTTATTCTCCTTTCGTTCGGATTATTGGACGCTACCGACTTGCTACGTGCTTTTTCGCTACTGTCGTATAATGCATAAAACACGTGTAGATTATAATTAACATCGTATTTTACGTCAAGTGCCTTAATGAATTTTCGCCCCATACCTTGTCCAGAAGACAATTCCTACGCTGTCACCAGACATAAAACCACCTCGTCAGATTCTGCAAAATATGTGTTTTGCGGGTTTTTCCCGCTCCGTTATACTATTCTTTGCTTCTGGCTCTTTGAGTAACCAAACATAGCGTTTGGGACTCTTTGCTGTTATATGCGATTTCGAGGCCTGTACGCAGATGCGGATGCAGCGACGAAAATTCGCAGACCTTCGCTTTTTATACGATAACAGAATATCGGGATTGGCGGAATACAACGTTTCTGTTGACTGTCTATCCGCTTGCCGGGTGCTGCTGTACGATGATTTTCAGGAGGCTCCACATGGTTGAGATGGTATTACCGGCAAAAATTAGAAAAAGAGACGGTTCGCTCGCCAAATTCAACAAAACCAAGATAGCTGTTGCGGTTGAGAAAGCCGCCCTCGATGTTCTCAAAGAGCCTAAGAGAGCAAGGATTGTTTCCGAGCGGATAACCTCCGCGGTCTTGGATAACCTGGCACGGCAACGCACGACACATATCCCAAGCGTAGAAGACGTCCAGGATTTGATTGAATCTTCGTTGATGAGTGAGGGTTACAATGCAATTGCAAAAAGCTACATTCTGTATAGAGAGAATAGAAGTCAACTGCGCCTGGCAAAATCAGCACTTGGTCTGAAAGACGACCTCAAATTACCGGTCAACGCCTTGGAGGTTCTCGATAGAAGATACCTGTTGAAAGATCAAAATAGAGCTGTCGTAGAAACTCCCGGCGAGCTTTTTAGGCGGGTGGCGCACCACATAGCCGCCGCTGAGAATAACTTCAAATCCGCCTTCAGCACCGATTATGTTGAAGAGGCTTTCTTTCAGATGATGCGAAATCTGGAGTTCATGCCCAATTCACCCACTCTGATGAACGCCGGTACTTCCATCGGTCAGCTCTCCGCTTGCTTTGTTCTCCCCGTCGAGGACTCAATAACAGGTATATTCGAATCGCTCGGTCACATGGCCAAAATCCATCAGACCGGAGGCGGAACCGGTTTTAACTTCTCTAAACTAAGACCCAAATACGACATCGTCAGCTCCACCAAAGGCCACGCTTCAGGCCCTGTATCCTTTATGAGCATTTTCGATAAAGCTACTGGTATCATCGTCCAGGGTGGACGCAGAAGGGGGGCCAATATGGGGATACTCCGCTGCGACCATCCGGATATTATAGAGTTCATAGAGGCAAAAATTGTTCCTGATAGATTCACCAACTTTAATTTGTCCGTGGGTGTTACCGATAATTTTCTTCGAGCCGTCAGAGACAATAGGACCTTCAACCTGATAAACCCACGTACCGCAAAGGTTGCCCGACAACTGAAAGCCCGTGACCTGTTCGATTTGATGGCTACCGCCGCATGGCAAACCGGCGACCCTGGGCTTGTGTTCCTCGATGAAATCAACAGGCACAACCCTACCCCGCGTCTAAGACAAATCGAGGCGACTAATCCGTGCGGCGAGTTGCCGTTGATGCCCTTCGAAAGTTGTACCCTCGCCTCAATAAATCTTGCCAAAATGGTCAAGACAGATTCACCCAAGACCTCTAAGGCTCATGCAAAGGTTGATTGGGATAAACTCGGACAGGTAGTTCACTGGGCGGTCCGGTTCCTTGACGACGTGCTTGAAGTCAACGTCTATCCTCTCGAACAGGTAAAGTCGGCTACCCTTGCTAACAGAAAAATCGGCCTTGGCGTAATGGGTTTTGCCGACATGCTAATCAAAATGGCCCTGCCGTACAACTCCCCACAGGCCACAGCATTCGCCGCCAAGCTCATGCGATTCATACACACCCGGTCCCTTGCTGCTTCGGCAGCTCTGGCTAAACAGAGGGGTGTATTCCCCAACTTCTCGAAATCAATTTACGCCAGGAAGAACCTTAGGCTTCGTAACGCCACCGTCAATACAATTGCCCCGGCTGGCACCATAAGCATTATAGCCGGCTGTTCCAGCGGCATCGAACCCCTCTTTGCGGTTAGTTTCGTGCGGAATGTTCTTTCCGGCACTCGCCTTTTCGAAGTAAGCCCCTTGTTCCGGGATATCATGGAGAAAAGACACATCGATACCGCGCAAGTCCTCGCCGAAATCGCTCAGCAAGGCTCTGTGCAAAAAATCAATGGTATCCCAAACGACATAAAAAGGATATTTGTAACCGCCTTTGACATAAAACCCATCGACCATCTCAATATGCAATCTGCATTTCAAAGACATACGGACAATGCTGTCTCTAAAACTATAAACCTGCCGAGTGATGCTGTAGTGGGGGATGTAAAGAACATATTCCTGATGGCCCACAAGCTCAGGTGTAAAGGGATTACCGTTTACAGATACGGCTCCAGAGACCAGCAGGTCCTGTCGTTCGGTTACAGCAATTCAGTTCCTCCTGCTATTGCCGGCCAGCTTGTCACCGCAGGCGCCGAGTACTCCGGTGGCTGTGCCGCCGGCACCTGTTTGTTCTAAGCATATTGAGCAAAATAAGGCTGACTAAGATTCGTTGTCGGGTCTGGTGGAGTGGTCTCTTAACAAAAATCGATATTCATTTTAAGTATTCTGCTGGTTTGTCCGTTGAGTTTGGCCTGTTCACTCATCCGAACCGGGTAAATCCAGATTATCTTTTCTCTGTCGCTAACGATAAGAATCTTGTCTCTCAGCTCATACGGCACTCTCGTGGCCGTTAAGAATTTCCCAACCTTCTTCTCGCCAACCATTCCTAAAGGCTGGAATCTATCTCCCGCTTTGCGAAACCGCACCTGTAAGGGCAATCTGATTTTATCCAGATCAAAATGTTCTGTAAATTTGCCTGTCTCTGTCGGGTTATTGCCCCGCCGCTCTGCTCTCAACTTTGCTAAGTCTGCTTCCTCTACATTCACAATTGTTGCTTCTATCTGGAGCTGCCCAAATCTCGTCAATCCTGGAACCTGTACTAAGATACCCTGCTCTATATTTGTGCTGCGAGAGGGGATGGGCCGTGACTTCGATAAGACCAGTTTGCCCGCTCTCGCTCGAACCTCACAAGCACCCGGCAGCACTAATTTTTTGCCGCCGGTGCCGCTCGATGCCAATTGTAGTATCTTCAAATAGTGCTTTTGTGTGATGTCTCTTTCACCGCAACCTACAGCTACTAAGCCTCTACGCACAAGCTCAACCTTAACTAACTCGGCCTGCGCACCGAGCGCTCTTGCATCAATTGTCACCGTATCCTCGATCTGGCGGACATCCTTGGCCCACACCCGTTCAGCGAGTTCTTGTACCTGCCTGTTTAACCTATAAGCTGACTGTGCCAGCACCGACAGTTGTTCGACAACTGAGTCTGTGCATTCCCGCTGTAGAACAGGGATTAGTCGATGCCGGATGGAATTCCGGCGGTACGAACAATCGGTGTTTGTTTTATCTTCGCGCCATTCTATATTGTGCTCGGTAAGGTAGTCGGTGATCTCCCGCCGCGTAATACACAACAACGGCCTTGCGAACACATACCTGCCCTCAAAGAGCTGCATCGGCCAAATCCCCGCCAGTCCACGAAATCCTGTCCCGCGGGTCAGCCGCTGTATAACCGTCTCCGCATTGTCATTTTTCTGATGCCCTGTGGCAATCCACATACAACTATGGGCCTCCGCGATTTCTATTAGACTCTCAATCCGCAATTGCCGGGCCGCAGTCTCAATTGACATTTTGCATTCACGGGCATATTTCCGTACCTCTATCCGCTTGGTTATAATCGGCAGTCCCAGCTTCTTTGCGTGCTCAACCGTGTACTGCTCGTCCAGGTCTGCCTCGTTGGCTCTGAGCTGATGATTTATGTGCACGCATAGCAGCTCCGCATCCAATACGCCATTCGTCCTGAGACTTCGGAGAATATGAAGAAGTGCAATCGAATCAGCCCCACCCGAAACAGATAGCAAGACCTTCCCGGCCGGGCTAAATAGCCCCATTGCTTCTACAAAGCCGGCTACTTTTTTCTCAAGTTCTGCCAACACCGCTCTCGCTCCACAGTCATAAACCCATCCGCGACTGCAATAAAAAAGCGGGTCTGATGACCACCAGAACCCGCTTTCCAGCACACGAGATACTCTTAAAGAAGATTAACGTTTCTGCGTAGTAGATTCTTCGGCCTTAGTCAGTTCTTTGATCCGTTTCTCACCGAAGGTTTTCCACTCCTCGTGCCGACTTTCCTTTTTCATCGCTTCCTGGTAAAGCTCCAACGCCTCCGATTTACTATGAAGCTGTTTATCCAGTATGAAAGCAGTGTGGAATCGCGCAGGATTCTCGGTCTCAGGATTCCATTGATACGTTCTTTTGTAATAAAGTAGTGCTATTGAGTAGTCCTTGAAATACTCGTAAATTCCTGCGGCCCGATAGGCTGCGTCGTCTATTTTGTCGCTTGATGGATACTTCGCTATTAATTGATTGTACTTATCCAGCGCTACGCGTAGTAGCGCATCATCCTTAATTACTATTAGCGGCTCAGCCTGCCTCTGAATTTCAACGGCAGTGTTATACAGGGCATCTGCTTCCGGCATAGACCTTGTCGGCCTCAAATTTTCCCCGGCGATTTCTGCCTCAATGATAAACTTGTATTGCGGCATGCGGTCAAGAGCTTCCATTTCTTTCCTGGCCCAGCCCAGCTTCTGGTTGTTGCCCACGCTCGCATAGTGTTGTATCAGTAGTTCAAGACCACGCCGATACCCCTGTCGGTTTACCACCATTTGCTCAACAATATCTGTCTCGCTGGACTTGATAACGTCCGACACACCTTCAGAGCCGGAGAGCACATTCGCGCGGGTCGGCATAAGCTGTCCTCTGCCTTGGTTGCTCTCACAACCTACCAACATGGCCAACATGGCTGCAGCCGCTATAGTTACTACTGTTCTCAACATAAATACTGCCTCCTTTCAATCCCGAATCCGTTTTCTTTTACGGAGTCTAAAGCCTATTCAATCCGTTGAGACATATTGTCTCTTTGATTGTTCGCGTCCCAACAGCTAATCGAAAACAGTAAAAGTAAAACCAATTTTGGGCCCATCGTCAAGAACAAATAAGTAAAAAAGTACTCGGAGCCGGACTCGCATTTGACAATCTGATGTACCCTGCTGCGGCCCAGAGGCATTTTTCTTGGACCTGCCGTATCTCGCGGGTTTAATCTTTGCCGGATTTTCCTCTCCGCACCGCCATGCTCGAAGTATACTATTTCGAAAACACAAGATAGAACGTAGAAACCGGTGACAAAGAATCTTAATATGGAATTGCAGACAGTTCACATCGAACCATAGGTAATCATAGCCGCCCTCGGTCAAGATCCATCATGATAGGGAGCCCCAGATGCCAAAATATACATCTGCCGATGAAATCCTGACTTTGATCAGAGCTTTTCAGCCGGCATGCGTTCTGTTCGCTGCTGCTGAGTTGAATGTCTTTACCGCGATGTCAGGTCGCCCCATAACTGCCCCCTCGCTCTCCGAGATTCTCCATGCCGACATTCGCTCTCTGACCGTTCTACTTGATGTGCTGACCGCCCTTGGTTTTTTGATTAAGGATAAAGATAAATATCGTGTTCCGGGTCATTTGGTAGGGATGCTGACGGAGAAAGGCTCCTCAAACATACTTCCTGCAATTCGCCACCAGGGTAACTGCCTTCGTCGATGGGCACAGCTCGGTAGGGTCATTCAAAGTGGACGGCCGGCTATATGTGTGCCAAGTATCCGTGGCCGTGATGCCGACCTAAAAGCATTTATTGGTGCGATGGATAATTTTTCTCTTCCTATATCAACCAAAATTATCCACAAACTTCAGCCCTTGAAATTTCGTCACTTGCTTGATGTTGGTGGAGCTTCAGGCACCTGGACCATCGCTTTTCTTCGGGCTGTCCCACATGTGACAGCGACCCTTTTTGACCTGCCTGATGTCATTCCGCTTGCCGCAAAGCGACTTACCAGTTCCAGATTGACTAAACGAGTCTCTCTGGTTGCCGGAGACTATAACAGGGATAGGTTTCCCACCGGCAGCGACTTTGCCTGGTTGAGCGCCATTGCCCATCAAAACTCTCGCCGTCAAAACCGCGCGCTATTTGATAGGATTTTCACTGCATTGTCACCCGGAGGCATCGTTGTTATCCGTGATGTTGTAATGGACGAATCCCGCACCAGCCCATCGCAAGGCGCGTTTTTCGCTGTGAACATGCTGGTCGGCACTCGATCCGGCGGAACTTATACTTTTGATGAATTCCGCCAGGACCTTTCGCACGCTGGTTTTACCGGTATCAAGTTGGTACACCATGACCTGGCCATGAACTCCCTCATACGCGCTCGAAAACCTCGCACGAAAGTGGGCCTGACTTGACATCGGTAAACTTAGGTAGCACCGACCGCTTGCGCCGTCTTCTGTAGATTCTTAAGCAGATAGTTATTGATCACCATATCCCAGTTCATTTTTTGAGCAAGGCGGTAACCATTTTGAATCATCGCCTCGGTCTCAGCATCGCTTTTCGGAAGCCGCATCAGTATCTCTTTTGACACCGCCGCCGCTTGCCGTGCCTCTATTCGGTCGCGAACCGATCTGTCTATCTGCACAAGGTCTTCAATATCCCCATACCGGAAGTCGCCCAGGTTGGTGTAATCCGCGATGATTACATTCTTGACATCCTCGCCCCCCGTTACATCCCGCAGAAAGCCCGAACACCCACACACACTGCTTGGAACACATATCCCACCGAACGTCAGCGGCTCAAGCTGAGCAATCCCAAACGGCTCGTAGATACTCTGACCAAACTCAACATCGATCCCCTTGCGGATATCCGTAAACTCCATGTTTTCGGGCATTCTCTTGCCGCAGCTTCTCTGATCAAATCCGAACTGATTGATAAAAATAATCTTCACATTTCGGCATTTGGTGTTGAATTCCTGAACAGCCGCATAGAACGTTGCCTCTCCTCCTGAAAGGTCGGGCCAACCCTCATGGTGCGCCACAGGCCAGTTATATGCAGCTTCGATGTCGTGAACATCTCGGCTGCGCCTCTTGGAAACTTCGGTCGACAGTAGTAGCAGCACTGCCGTCTTACCTTGTGTCCTCAGTTCCTTCTCTATCTCATACAGCACCCGCAGGTCTCGCCACAGCCCCTTGCTTTTTACCAGTCTTGTCACGTGACCAAAAACGTAGTCGGGTCTGTAACCCAGCATATTTTCACAATACCGCCTTAGTTTTTCTCTTGATGCGTGCTTGTCCGCCACGCTTATTTGGTACGCTGGTATACCGTTATAAACTATGCTGATGTTTTCTGCCTCGAACTCAGGCGACAGAAACCGCAGCTCGTCCACAACATAGTCTCCCACCGCGAATATGTGGTCGCAGTTCTTTGATGCCTCCACCAAGGCGTGTTTGAAATAGGAGTTTTGGTCTCCAAAAACATCACTGACGTAAAGCTTGTCCTTATACGCCTGTTTGATAACATTGTAAAACATAGTGTCGTGGCCCGGATGCTCTTCCACTATTCTGCGCATCGTAGCTACTTCGTGCGCATAAAAGATGGTCCTGAAATCGCAGCAAGGTTCCAGCACCGCCGCTAGTGCCGTCGGCAGTCCCATGAATTCGTGGGCGATAATTGTCGTTGATTTCTCTGCCGCCCCAAGCGCCTTTAACGCTGCAATTGCCACCGGCGCCAGCCGGACGTACTGCTCATACTCCCACAAGTTCTCGTACAAATTGCTTCGGATACCGAAATGCTCGAAAAGCTTCCGCTTGAAATCGTTCACAACGCCCGCCTCCACGTGCCTGACGTCTATTAATAGAACCTCCGGCGAGCTTCTCACGCCCGTCCGTTCGTCAATAAAAGTCCTTCTACCGTAAACAACCCCGGCATTGTAAAAGCTTTCAATCTTCCTAAAGGCCGGCCCATAGCCGGGATTTATCAGCCCGTCAATCGAGGAATACAGCACCTCACCGTTTTCCCCAAGCCTGTCCAGCACAGATCCTTCGGTAGTGAACAACGGGCCTACAAGAATCGACCTCTGGACTGAGTCGAGATATGATTTGCAAGTGAAAAGACCTTGAAGAACGGCCCCGATACCGCCGATTTTGCCCACGGTTTCGTGCGTGACATGAACAACCGTAGTGTTGTTAGCCATGTAAGTCTACTCCCAAGTTATACATCAAGTCAAATCATGTGGATTCGACTCTTTCCACCTAAAATATATGAAATGAAAGGGTTATGGACAAATAGAGAATCTCTCAGGCGTTTTTCATGTAAATCTGGAGATAAATTGCACGTTTATAGGACTCTTAGTCCCGCGCAATTCCAAACACCTATCGCTAACCGATTCGAGTCCGCAGGTTCCTTATGAACCCGGCCAGGACGTATTGAGGGACATCAGCTAACTCTGGTTCGGGTATCTCGCTCAGTGCTATTTTGTCTATTATCTCAATCGCCTTACGGCGTTGGGGGGCTATCAAATCCGCAGTCCGTTGGGCTTCATCCAGTTCACCATCTGCCATTTGTCGCAAATATAGGACTATATTTTTAGTCAATTCTTTTTCGCCTATCGCCGACAGTGGCAGGCCATACTCGCCGGGACTGTTTGGAACATCCCTTTCTTCAAGTATATCTTGCCTGAGCCTATAAGTCTCCGCCATTAATTGCTTTCTTCTTTCTTCCTCGACCTCATCTACCGGCGCAAGCTTGAGTTCGTCCTCGTCCTGCTGTTTCGGAGGCACGTACACCTTGTTATGACACGCAGGGCACTTACCCCATTTCCCGCCGGCGCTGTCTACAGCTTCAATCTTCTTACCGCAATGCGGACAGTGAAATATGATCGCCATATTGACACCCTTGTTGAGAACCTACTTATCAGCTTTATACTCTGCGACCACCTCTGTTGTTATTCCGCCGCGAGGAGTAAATCGCGACGTAACCTTCATCCACCGCGGCTTGCAGATGCCGCACAAATCGTCCAGTATGTCGTTCGTAAGAGCCTCATAGAAAATACCCTTATTGCGGTAACTTTGCATGTAGAACTTCAGGCTCTTAAGCTCGATGCACAATTTGTCAGGGCAGTACTCGATAATGATCTCACCGAAATCAGGCTGGCCCGTCTTAGGACAAAGACTTGTAAATTCCGGGCATCTGATTCTTATGCAATACTCGCGTCCGACGCGTGGATTGTCAAACAACTCTACAATCTCCCTTTTGCCCATTGCCCAATCCTCATTGAATCTTACTTCTATTAGTATAGCCCCGGGTGCTGGTTGCGACAAGCCCTAATCCTGCTGGCTTTGCACTAATGTTTTGTTTGCCAAATGTGGTTCAGCAAGCTCGACTGTACAATCTCATTCCATTTTTTCAAAAAAGGGATTGTATTGGCCAAGGTGCTTGTGTACAGTAACACAAAATATTTTCCTTACTAATTTCAGTAAAACAGGGAAACTATTCATTAGTATAAGCAGTAAATTGTTCGGTCTCTTTAAATAAGGAGGACACAATGACAAGGAAATTGCTTATTGTAAGTTGTTTGCCGACAATGCTGTTCTTGGCACTTTCAGGCTGTGAATCGGCAAACCAGCCGCCTGCCACTGCCAAAAGCCCGTCCCAAGAAACCGTTTTGGTGACTCCACCGACCCCCCCTAAAAGCCCATCCACAGAAATCCAAATCCCTGTGGTGGCTTCACCGACCCCGCCTACAGGTCTTGGAAAAACCCCGGCATTTGCCCTCAGGGTCAACTGTGCTGCCACTGAGCCTTATACTGATAAGGCAGGAAACCTCTGGGTCGCCGACCAGGAAATGGGCGCTGATAAGCAGTGGGGGGCCGAAGGCGGCATGACTGTCGATAGGGGCGACGTAAACATCCCGGGCACCGTTGCACCTCGTATCTATCAGCTCGAACGATATAGCATGCCCGCCTATACATTCACGGTTCCGAACGGTAAGTACACGGTACGACTGCACTTCGCCGAGACTTACGATGGCATAACCGGCGATGGACAGAGGGTCTTCTCTGTGAGTATTAACAATAACGTGGTCTTGCAGGATTTCGATCCGTATAAGGTTGCGGGCGGCCTTCAGAAACCCATCGTCAAGGAGTTCAAGTCCATAACCGTTACGAATGGAAAGTTGGTTATCGGATTTACCGCAAATATACAGAACCAGGAAATCAACGGGATTGAAATACTCTCTGAGTAGATCACGATCTATCGTCTGCTCGTTGACATTATTGGATTGACTGAATCCCCGGCGGATGTGTGTGTATCTCGCACACATCCGCTCCTATTCTCTCAGGATAGACCTGTCATTCTGCAATGGAAAACAGTCCCGCAAAAGCGGTCGTCTTGCTAAGTGGCGGCATCGACTCATCTACTACACTGGCCATAGCTCGCGAGCAGGGCTTCCAGTGTTATGCCTTAACGTGCCTGTATGGCCAGCGCCACAAGTGCGAGGTTGAATCTGCAGAAAAACTCGCCAAATTTCTTGGCGCATTTGAGCACAGGCTCATACGGTTGGATTTGGGGACTTTAGGTGGCTCGGCTCTCACCGATCCTGCCGTCGCTGTGCCTAAAGATCGAGCCGATCTGGACAAGCCCTCTGCTATTCCGCCTACATACGTCCCGGCCCGTAACACTTTATTCCTGAGCATTGCATTGGCTTGGGCGGAAGTGGTAGGGGCCTTCGATATATTCTTCGGTGCCAACGCAGTTGACTATAGTGGTTACCCGGATTGCAGACCGGAGTTCATCGCCGCCTTTGAAAAGACCGCGAACCTCGCAACCGCAGCAGCCATTGAAGGTAAAGGCCGCTTCCACATCCACACCCCCATTATCAATATGACCAAGGCCGAAGTTATCCTCACCGGTGTCGAGCTTGGTGTTGATTTCTCCTTGACTCACAGTTGCTACGATCCAGACCCTCGCGGGCGAAGCTGTGGCAGGTGCGATTCCTGCAGAATAAGATTGAAAGGCTTTGCCGAAGCAGGCCTGAAGGATCCAGCGATATATGTTGATGATTGAACTATAGAATTAGCATTACCGTACCATTACCTGGCCCGCATCTACCACAAGGACCTGTCCGGTAATTGTGCCGGCCTTGTCGGAGCAAAGAAACACTACCGAATCCGCGACATCCTGCCCCTTTATTTCTCGCTTCAGCGCGGTTTTACCGACGTAGTAGGGGATAACTTCCTCCGGCTTGATACCGTATTTGGCTGCCATTACCTTGATATATTCAGGATTCCAGATTTTGGAGCCTTCAAATACATTGCCGGGCGCGACACTATTAACCCTGATGCTATACTCTCCTAATTCCAACGCCCAGCCACGGGCGATATGAATCTCACCTGCTTTGGTCGCATTATAGGCTGTGTTGTTCTTGCTTGCATCCAGTCCTGATTTAGAGCTGACGTTTATAATGTTGCCCCCCATTCCTTGCCGAATCATAATCCTCGCGGCTTCCCTCGCCATGAGAAAATACCCCGTAAGATTCACCTCCAATGCTAATCGCCATTTTTCGACGGGTAGTTCCACCAGCCCGTATGCCGGCGCCACCCCCGCCGCATTAACGAGAATATCCAGACCGCCCCAATTCTCAAGTATCGCTGTAAACGCCCCCTGCACACTCATTTCGTCTGTGACATTACACTTGATTACAAGTGTCTGTCCTTGTGGTAGCTCGCTTTTGATAATCTCTGCTGTCTGGTTTGCTGCTCTTACATCAATATCCGCAATGCCTACCATCGCCCCTGCTCTTGCCAGACCGATCGCAATACTTCTGCCCAACCCGCTCCCGGCCCCGCTGACTACGGCAATGCGGTTCTCCAAAATACCTGCGTTTTGCCCGCTGGTAAGTCTCTTACGAAACGCCTCCGACTCCCAACAGTTAATGAATTCCTGTTCTCTCGTATTTAACCCCACCACTCCGCCGAATCTCGTAGCATGCATCCGAACCAGCAAAGAACCGTCTGCCATCTCGGCTATGAGCGACGTCAATTTCTTATTTGCTGCAACAAAAAGTCCAACGTTTCTAACAAGGAACGCCGAAGCAGGTTTCCGACCTTTATTGATTAGTGAGGTAAGTTTTTTTGCTGCCGTTGCCGCATCCGCCTTCTCCAGCCACACGGCCGGCCCATTGGCATAGACGAGTTCCTCGGGATTAAGGGATGCAGCTGCAAGTAGTTTAGCCGAGTCTTTTCGTGCGAAAAACGCTCGTGTCGTATCAGTCGGGGCAAAGTAGCTCACAGGAAAATACTTGCCTGTGGCATCAAATATCCCCTTGCGAATTGCCAGTTTTGCCGAGGTAATCTCCTCGGTGGTGGTGAGGCTGCTTGGGCGAGTTCGTGGCGTTTTCAGCTTGCTTCCACACACGCTTACTACTCGATGAACGAGCCTGAGAGCCACCTCTGCCGTCTTGGCCGTCACAAACACCCCATGCTTGGCCAAAAACAGTATCTCCGGTTTACTCCCATGCTCTTGGGTGTATTCGCGGACAAGTCCGCCGATTTTTTTCGCAAGCATATACCCTGGGTCCGCGTACGGAACCCATAACGGCGGCGAGCCTTCGCCTGCAAAGAGCTTTTCGAGTTCCGCCTTTCCATTCCTTGCGTTTACGTACGCTGACACCACCAGAGGATGCAAATGAATCACACATCGGTCCAGGAACGCGTGCAAATGGGATTCTACCGAAGGCCGAGCCTCGTCCTTCACATCATCTTCGCACGCCAGCAGGAGCCGGTTTACAACCTCGGTCTCCCTTTTCTGCGCCTCAAGGTGAGCTATTACCTTGTCCTCAAGAATCGACAAGACCGCATTCAGCCGAAGTCTCCGCCAGCCCTTTTTTTCGTTCATATCTTTCAAGGCCGTGCCGCTCGCCTTGATATACATATACTTACCGTCATCCGTCTTAACCGACGTATTGCCGCCGCCGCCCATCACAAGCGATGGGTCTTTGCCGGTGACATTCGATATTCTTATCAAATCCGCTAACGCTCTATTCATTCTTGCTTACCTCTTCTCTGCCTACAACTATTCTGCCCTTTCTTTCTTGATTGCCCAGGCGGTTGCGCTGACAAAGTAAATCAATGTAACCCAAATCAGCGCGATTTTGAATGTCACGAAGTTCTTCTCGTAAGTCTCAGGTGACGAGCAATAAACCCAGATCGGCAACACCAGGCAGACAACCAGTGATGCAAGGGCCGCAACTCCCCAAAACCTGATTAGTGTGTCCGTTTTCTTTACGGCTGATCTCCGTTCGGCTGGTGCAGGAGCGGCTTTACTGATGGGCTTAAGGACCAGTTCAGGAAGCTTCTCTCTTGCCCCCGCCATCCAGGCAAATAGCGTGTATAGAATCGCTGTTATGAACCATGTCGGCAAGAATACGAAAAATTCGTGCATCCTCCCCGTTATCCTCAGTACCATCGCAATCGCTATGGCGATGCCCCAGCTTGATAGAGCAGGCCAGCTAAATATAAGGTTCTTGCGAGCAACCCAGTACTGTGTCAGCCCTATCTTCGGAAAAATCCAGTGCTCCACGAACACTATGGTGCCGACCGGCATAAGTAAAAGCCCGTATATCGCCACGAAATTCAGAAGATAGGTGAAGACGAAAGGAAAACAGGCCATAATTGTCGTAACAATTCCTGCGAATAGTGTCACCAGCCATCTTGGCCAGCCCGGAGTCACCGCCTGAAACGCTAAGCCCGCCCTGTAAAGTGTCGGATTTGATGTGGTCCAGCCGGCTAATATCACCGCGATGATTCCCGATACGCCAAGCGCCTGCCAGGCCACTCCGCCGGCATCCATCTGGGATATCGTCCTGCCGACAACAATCGCTGCCGCGGCTCCCATTATGCCTGCACATACCCAGGCCAAATAATGGCCTAAATACATTCCGAATGCAGAATATAATCCATAAGAGGTCTTCTTCGCGTACCGCAGAAGCGCCATATCAGATAATCCCCCGTGCATTGCAAGGTTGCATATCCACGCAAATGCCGCAACATGCCAAAATCCGATAGGCTTGCTCCCGTCAGGCCTGACGCCGGTCCATATAGATTTGTTCGCAATCGCCCAGAAATCCTGCAAACCGGTTATTGGATGTCCAAGAACCTTTTGAGCCAGACCCGGCAGCATTGCTATCGCACCGGCTGCAAACATTAGAAACATCCACGGCACACACACCTCTGCAAACTGCGCCAATCGTTTGAATCCCAAAATAGCCAGCGTTACCACCACCGCGCCCACGAGTATGGCTATCACTACGAACCGGATGTCCTCGGGATACCATTTGGTCTGTTCGGGAATGCCGAACGGTATGCGAACCGCAGAGGCAGAGACCGTAATCATACAGCCTGCCAGAATGCAGAACAGCACGGCGTTTAAGAGATTGTATATGGTCGTCGTCACAGGCCCCGCAATCCTGCGAAGATACCAGTATAGCGTAAGCCGGGTCTGTACCGCTATCGGCGCGCAAACGAACGTCCAGGTCAGCACCGCCATCAGGTTTCCAACCAAAAGACCCCAGAAAATATTCGATGCCGTTGCTCCCCATGCCACAAAAAGCGCCCCGATCACAAACTCCGTTCCCGCGATATGTTCGCCGCCGAATGTGGCTGCAAAGTATCTGCCCGGCTGGAGTTTGTCTTGCGACACCGGCTCTTGCTCAAACTCATACAGTTTGTCGAGCGCTTCTATGGCCTTACTCTTGTGTTCGCTGTCCATGATAGCTTCCTTTCCATCCCACTGCTGTCTATTTTCTCAGGCTCATTACTCTGGCCTCGTATGCCTTCACTTCATTCAGCCAGGCATCTCCCGCTGGCACACCGGCCTTTTCACAGTAGTAATCCCACACCGCACCAAATGGCAGCGTCTTCAGCTCCTCCAGCATTGCTAACCGTGTAGTATAGTCATCTTGACCTTCAGCCTGCCGCAATTTTTTTGTCGGCTCCAATAGTGCAATTAACAGGGCCTTTATCATACAACGTGATCCTATCACCCACGCCGCCACACGATTTATGCTGGCATCAAAGAAATCAAGCCCTATATGTACTCGTTCAAGATAATCTCCTCGCACTATCTCCTCCGCGATCGCCCGCAGCTCATCTGATAGAATCACAACGTGGTCGCTATCCCACCTGACTCCTCTGCTTATGTGCAGCAGTATCTCATCCAGGTACATCAGCACCGCTGATATCTTGTCGGATACCGTTTCTGTAGGATGATAGTGCCCTGTATCCAGACATACAAGCAGCTTATTTTTGATGGCGTAGCCCAGGTAGAATTCATGTGATCCCACCACATAACTTTCCGATCCGATGCCGAATAGTTTACTTTCCACCGAATCCAGGAGATGTATACGGCTGATTTTCTCGTCAAATATCTCATCGAGCGACCTTTTCAACCTCTCTCGCGGTCCTTTCCTATCGACCGGAATGTCCTTGTACCCATCCGGAATCCACAAGTTCGTTACGCACGCCGTGCCAAGCTTCTTTCCCATCTCCGCCCCGATTCTTCGGCACGCAATCCCATGCTCCACCCAGAAATTGCGTATCTCCTCATCTGCGCTCGACAGCGTAAAACCGCTCTCGGCCTTGGGGTGCGCAAAAAACGTCCCGTTGAAATCCATTCCAATGCCACGAGCTTTCGCCCACTCAATCCACGCCGCAAAATGCTCTACCGTCAGTTTGTTCCGTTCAACCTTGCCTCCCGTCTCGGCGTACATCGCGTGCAGATTCAGCCTCTTCTTGCCGGGTATAAGACTCATCGCTTTGTCAATGTCCATCCTCAGCTCGTCCGCCGTGCGTGCCCTGCCCGGATAAGCTCCTGTCGCGAGTAATCCTCCGCTGCTGACGGCCTCCCCACGCTCAAATCCGCCCACGTCGTCTCCCTGCCAGCAATGCAGCGATATTGCTATTTTGCTTAACTTCTCAATCGCCTTGTTTGTATCAACACCAAGCTCAGCGTAGCGTTCTCTGGCGGTCTCGTATGCCTTTTCAACCCATTTCGCTTTGGCCATTTCTTCCTCATATATCAAAAGTCTCAGACTATGATTTAACCTAAACGCAGGGGTTGCTATTCTTGCTTGGTGATCTTCAGAGCATCCTTATCAGGCAGCTTCAAAAAAGCCGCATGAGGTTCCGTTTGATACCAGTATGCAACCGAAGATATATCGTCCTTCAGCGGCAAATATCTTCCCTCGCTTTGCCAGCCAAGCGCCTGTATTGTTACTCTCAAATCCTTTTCAAACCTAATCGGGTCTATGATGTGCCACCGATACATTCCAAACCGTGGCTGTTTCTTGGACTTTATCACCTGTGACAAGCCTACGTATGGCGTATTGTATTCCTGGTACTCCTCAGTCCCCGGCTTCATAAAACAATACGAGCCGCAGAAATAGTCCTCGGTTCCCGTCCCGCAGATTGTCGGAAATTCCCTATCACCATCCATGTAGAACTTGATCTCCCCTTCTCCCCACCAGCCCGGACTATTCGAACCCCACGTCATGTATGTCCCCGCGTATTGTCCCTGCCCACGAATTCCCTCGACAATGGTATAAACATCCTTGTACGCAAGAGGATTAACCCTGCGAAATTGCGCATGAAAATAGGCCATATCTTCGGGCACACGTGTCAGCATGTAGTCAACCTGATAGTAAAGTACCATCGCCTTGTCGTCGATGTTTGTCATTGTAATCTTACAGCTCTTGCGAAACGGCATCATCCAGTAACAGTTGAATCCGCTCATCGAATTAACGCAAACCGCCAACGATGTAATCCTGACATATTCCCCCAGCCCGCATGCAAAGAAGTCCCCCGCAGGACACTCCACCGATGGATTCTTTTCGCCGTCCCAATACATCCTCAGAATGTTGAAGCGATTGTCTCCCGTAGGAGTCATCCATATATGCTTAATGGCGCCGGACCCCTTAATTTCCGCAAGAACGAAAGTCTGCCCCGCATCAATCTTCACCGAGGGTGAAATCTTCCATCCTTGCCCCAGCTCTCGCGCCGCTTGAGCGCCCGTTCCTTCCGTCCCCATCCCTGCTTTACCCTTTTCGCCCGTGAAATTCTCCGGGCTTATCGACCGCGTCTTGGCATTCGACAGCCGCGCAAGGTTCCCTATATTCATATCCAGACCATCAAACTGCAAATCTTTCGCAGACAGTCTATCTGCTTGAAACATAGCACAAACACAGATACAGACAACTGTAATCCGGTATCCGTTTTTCAGATTCCGCTTTTCTTCCTGCATCCTGACTTTTTCGGTGATTCCTTTCATCGTTCTGCCCTTTCGTATGATTAACATTTTCACGTTTCTTGTTGGCCGCCATCCTTATATGGCTGTGGCTATTCGATCTTGAACTACTCGTTAAAACAGGAGCCGGGCGGATTATCCTACGAATTTGCTCGCACCACTTGCCCACCGCCCCTTAGTTCAGCCGTTAGATGGACCCATGGCATAATCCTCACGTTTTGGTGCCTCTCTTGGGTTTTTCTTCGATCGGTAAGTAAAGATCAAGGATCAGGTCTTTCTCCGGTGCCTTCGGATTATGAAGCTTCTCCATTTCATGGGTGCGGCGCCGCCTGTACTTACTGGATTGGACCCAATCCCACAGTTTCTTCCAGATATCTACTACATTCCCTGACGGATCTCCGTGCAGCTTGCAGGTAGTGACAGCGTATAGGCCTCCGGCGAAATCCTTCACTTCGATTCCGCCCTCCGGCTCTACATCTGGGTCAACGCTGATCCAGAACTCGTAGCCGTACTCTTTGCCCTCGGCGGCGGGATTGGGATTGTTGAATCCAAAGACCGGGTGTCTCTCGGTGTCATCAAGCAAACCCTTAGGCTCTGCCCATCTGCGCATCTTCTCCCACGCGTCGCGTTCAGGGTTCTCGCTGATGACCCGTACACATGCAACTCGCATCTGATCGAGCCTTGCAATATATACTTTTGGCTCACTCATTACGCAATCTCCCGACCACACCCTCGTCAGTTCATACGCAGCTCATCAGCCATCCTTGCTTTTTCGGGATAAGCCATCATTGCCATTATGCTGCCACTCCTGAGTATTCCAGATTGTATGTCTTATTTTCCTAGCGAGGCAAGGTAGTTTCCTGCACCAACGACAGATACTGATGTCAGCATTAGAACTATCCCAACAAAGATAATCTGATGTGTATGTCTGCTGGAGTGCTTCCATTCACCAAAGATTAGTCCCCATATATTACTAAAAATAATTATAAAAGCCATATGAATGGTCCAGCTTGAAAAATCATATTTACCCATTTTTGTAGTGCCCATTCCGTAAAACATAAACTGTAAGTACCAGGTAGTACCGGCAAGTGCAGAAAAAACGTAGTTATTTATAACTGTTGCGTCACCACTGCTAAGGTAATTTTTGAACGTACGATTTTTAATATTCAAGAATATACACCAGATAAAGTTCGTTGTAAACCCGCCGGCAAGAATGAGGATAAAAACAGGGCTGTTTTGCCACAAAGACGGTACGTCGTGCTTTACTGCAAGTTGAGCAATCGGTTTTCCCGCAGCGATACCAAACGCCATACACGCACTCATTATACCGGCAAGTGTTGCAACCCAAAGTCCTTTGGTGAGGTTGAATTCCTTAATGACTTCTTTCTTCTTTTCCTCCGAAAGTTCTTTCTCTTTGGATATGCCTGCCCAGCCGCAAATCGCGATCCCGATAAGGCAAACAGCAATACCGGAAAGAATAGTCAGTCCGGAAGTGCTGGTAAGCAAATTACCAAAAGTGCCAAAATATATCGGTGGGATAATTGTTCCAAACGCAGCGCAGAATCCAAGTGCAAGAGCATACCCCAGAGACATACCCAGATAACGCATTGACAGGCCAAAGGTTAGTCCTCCGACACCCCATAATAGACCAAAAAGATAACATAAAAAGATACTCTTGCACGGTGCTTCGTAGAGAATCGGCGTTAATCTCGGCACAGTTAGAAATGCAATTAGCCATGGCATAATAATCCATGAAAAAAAACCTCCGACCAGCCAGTAGCTCTCCCATGCCCAATTACGAATCTTCTTGAAAGGAATGTAAAAACTGCCTGCCGCAAAACCACCTAATGCGTGTAATAATACACCTAATGCGACCACAACAAAGTCCTTTAGGGCATTTGTATTTAAGACAATATAAATGCTCTATTCAGTTATAAAAACCAAATTCGTACGCCGCGTCGAACAAAGCTACAATGTTTTCGGCAGGTACGCCAACCTGAATATTGTGAACGTTATTAAAGACGTAGCCGCCTCCGGGCTTAAAAATCTCAATATTCCTTCGTACATGCTCTCTAACTTCACTTGCTTTGGCAAATGGCAGGATATGCTGGGCGTCTATACAGCCCCCCCAAAAAACCAGTCTTTCGCCATACTTGCCTTTCAATAGCGCAGGGTCCATATTGTCGGCGCTGATTTGAACGGGATTTAGAATATCTATACCGTTATCGAGCAGTTCAGGGATGTATTGGATACAGGAGCCGCAGGTATGATACCAAATCTTTGCCTTAGTCAGCGATTTGATGTGTTGGACAAGTTTTTTCTGTCTCGGCTTGACAATCCTGCGATACAACTCTGGTGAAAACAGTGGTCCATGTTGGCCCGCGATATCATCACCTATCATTACTATATCGACGATGTCGCCGATTTGAGCCATAAAGGCGGTATAATAGTCTATCCAGAATTGAAGTATTCGATCGAGTAAAGCTTCGCAAAATGCCGGATTCTCAATCATATCCATGAACCAGCGCTCAAGGCCGCGCATATACCAGCAGTACTCATAAACAACACCGCCGATGCCGGTCGATAAAGCGTATGGAGTTTCGTCCCTAATTTGTTCGGCTTGTTGCCTTACACCTGTAAAGCGACTCATGTCGTCGCCGTTGGGAAAAGAATAATCGGCAATATCATCGACAGTGGCATTTGCCAAAGGATGATGTGTAATGTCCATATAGAGTTGCTGGTCTCCAAGCATGGACCAGACAACACCAAACTCATCTTTTAGGTCATACCAGAGACTGCTATCTCGAGTATTCTTTACAATTTCACCTTTGAAGTTATCAGGATTGTGGGCAAGTACGTAGCGAATATCAGTTCTGAAACGTCTTAAAATTTCCTCGGACGGCTTGGCAAGCCCCTGAATTGGATCTAACGTTATTATTTTCTCTTTTTTTATACCTAAATAATCAAGCAGCTCTGCATAAGCTTTTTTATGTATTCCCGTTTGAAAGCCGCCAAAGTCGATAGGTACTCTGTCTGGGATCTCATGGTTTATGGCCTTTAAGACACGTTGTCTTGAAGTCATTGTCTCTTTCACTCTTAATCGTCCCTTTTTTGTCGATTTTGGTATTTTTCTATGAGTTTCTGCTCAGCCTGTTTTGTCCACAATCCATCGCGCAAATTCTCGGCAACTTCCGGCATCTTCTTATCCAATTCTGTCAGAGGCACGAGTCCCAAACCACGACAGGCTGGATAAACCATAATCTTGCCCGCTATCAAGCGGTTCTCAACCGCTCGGATCCCGTCAGTTGCACCATCCAGTCCACAGATAGCCGCCACACTGACGTTGGTATCCAGCCGACCCGATTCTGCCTTTGCCAGCATTTGCTTCATATCTTCCAGTGTCGAGCCGCTCGTACCTGTTAGATAGAGTCGTTTTTCTATGTATCTATCGAGGTCAATCTTGCCTGTTACGGTTGCCGGTATTCCTGCAAAGATATTTATGATCCCTCCTTCAGCACTTTCGCGCACCGCGGTCGCAACCAGCTCCGGCATCGGCACCATAACGGCAGTATAATCAAACGTCTCTGCGGTCTTTTCTTTGGTTGGATTCCATGCTCTATACTCGACGCCGTTCTTTCTCGCCAGCGGCTCAGCAATTCTCGTCAATGCCGCCAGTCTGTCGTCATCCACATCACCGGCAAAAACGCTGACGCCTTTTACCCCCTGGCAGATATTCCTGATTACGTGCATAACGCCCATCGGTCCACCGGCCCCGACAACATTTATCCTGTCGCCAGGCCGAATCTCGTCTGTTTCCGGTATATTCTTCATCGCCTCGGCTGGGTCTGAACCGGTCGTCCCAATTATCCGTATGAACCCATAGTGAATCCTCCCAACCGCCGTTTCTATATCTCGCCCGAACCTCCCGCCGCAAAGAGCGATATTTAGAATCCCTCCCGCAATCAACTTGCCAAACAATCCCTCTACTACTTTTGCATCGCATCCAAAATAAATCACATCGTCATAGCCTGCATTGTCCAGCTTGGATATGTCTTCTGTATGTTTCACCTCCCCGCCCAGATCGGTCGGCGCCGCCCACTTGGAAATCCATGTTACCTCGGATGCTTTACCATGCGCATTAAACAACCTGCGAATAGCTCCCTGCGGCACTTGCACATCGGCCACCACAAGCATTCGCCCGTCTTTCCTGATACCCCTTCGCTCCTTGGATGCGTAAGCGTCTTCCACACATGCCCACGGCTCAACTAATGCAATCGCAGATGCCGACAGGTACTCGCTTGCCGGTAAGAGCATGGACTCGCCCTCCGGTGATGTGATTACCCTCTCATCCATCAGCACGTATTCCTGCAACGCCCCCTCGAAATTGTATCCAAACGCCGCGTTTGAGTTGGTGGTATGCAGCCATCTATAGTCCGTCTGGGCTAAATATCTCTCACCGGTTTTGAAGTCTTTAACCCCAGGCCCAACCGCTACAATTCTCACCACTGTCTCGTGCCCCGGCACCGTCGGTGCATCGCCGGGCACGTAACTCGGTATCTCTTTGAGCACTTCAGGGTCGATGCCGGCTGCAATCTCTCCCTTTCGCACATGGCTGGCAAATTGTTTAAGTAGCTTTAGGTCTGAAAAACACAGCCCAACCACTTCGACCCGGCAGAGAATCTGGTGCCGCCCCGGTCTGAAAACCTCCTTTGATTTATTCAAAATGAGCCTATCCGCCCCAACCAACTGCACCGCATACTGTTGCTTCGGCACACCTGTCATAAACACGCCCTATCACCTATTTATTCCAACCATCCTCAAAATCTCATCTGGCGTGGCGCCTTTTCCCAAATCCTTCAATGCGTCTTCTCTGCCTGGCTCTAATCGCTCCCCGATTTCTCCGAAGAACTCATTTCTATCCCTTCGCTCTCCAAAATGATCTCTTGACCACTCGCTTGTGTACCCCAGCCCGCAATGTTGCTGTAACACCGAATGGGCATATACAATATACGCACCTTTCAAAAACACCGGCACCAGCAGCCTCAACTCATCTGTTTCAAAATCATCCACAAATTTCTGCCCAGGACTATTCATCTCCGTCCCCTCTACAACAATCAAATCCCGCCTCTCCGCTAATTCCACAACCTGATAGAGATTCTTAACCTTTTCGTCCTTTGCCCCCGGCGTATAGTTCCTGTCGGGAATCACGTTGATTGCCGCCGCCCCGGTGCTCATCGCCACATCCAAAAGCTCTTCTATCGCTTTTTCTCCGTTGCTCGTCCCATCCAGCCACGTATGCACAGGTATAGCTCCGGAAGCTAATATGAATCGGTTCATATCGGCCATCAGCGGAAACGACCCTTTGTCCGGCGGCATGTAGCCCACCCCGCCACGTTTCATCGTCCTGGCTCGAATCGTATTCAGCAGGTCCCTACCTTCCGGCAGATCGAGTTTATTCGCATCTATACCGAGTTTTTCTGTCCAGAATTTCGTCAGAGCCTCGGTCTGGCCGAATAGTTCCTTCGCCTTTCTCGCGTATGCAAGGCATATATGACGCTCAGTCGGATTACCCGAAGGTGTCAGTGCTGCCACATCGTGTTCAAAGTCCAGCACCACCGGCCGAAGGTACTCATTCACCCTCGCCATCAAGCTCATGTTTCTTTGTTGAGCTGTTTTGCGAAGCTTGAGCAGAAATTCGTTTTCAGCACCCTTCAACTTGCCACTTGGAAATCCAACCCCCATGTGATATGAGATACCCGGCTCACCCGGCGAATTTATCACCCTGTCCGCAAACTCCGGCACATACACCCGCGTCTCCAAACCCGCACAGCCTTTCAATCCTAACAGCCGTGACACCTCAAGAAACTCCTCCACCGCGTCAAGCACATCAAAATCCACCGTCCCTGCAACTGCCAGGCCCGCCTTCCTCGCCAGCCACGCAAACTTGCTCGGCGAATACCCGTAAGTGTTGTAAGAAAAGAACGTATGACAGTGCAAATTTACAGCCGTTCCCGGCTCAGCAAAGGTAATGGCGCCGGCTTCCACAAGCTCAGTGATTGCTCTCAAGGCCTGCTTTCTTTCAGTCGCATCGAAACTATCCAGTCTGTGCTCAAGTTCTTCTACCTGTCGGATATTACGTTTGCTAATGTGCGTCCCTGTGGTCATAAACCCCTTGTCGCCGAGGAGCCGGCTGTACAAACCTTAGTCTTATGCTTTCTGCGTTTTTCTGTACCGTTCTTCCCAGACATCTACCTCCCGCGGCTGATATTCTTTCATCTCAAACGATCTCCGTACAATTTCCCTCACCTGCTCCAGATTCTTAATCTCGCCTGCCGCTTTTGCCTGTATGAGAATATTCCCAATCGCAGTCGCCTCTATCGGCCCGGTTATTACCTTCTTACCGAGCGAGTTCGCAGCAAATTGGCAAAGTAGTTCATTTTGTATACCGCCCCCCACAATGTGCAGAACTTCAATCCTCTGCCCTGTAATATCTTCAATTGCACTCATTACATGTTTGTATTTTAGCGCAAGGCTCTCCAGAATAACCCGCACCAACTGTCCCTTGTCTTCGATAGTCTTCTGGCCGGTCTGCGTCAGGTAACCCTGGATTCTTTTCGGCATGTCCCCCGGTGCGAGAAAACCGCCATAGTCGCAGTTAATATGTGCAAGAAACGGCTCGGCCTCAGCAGCCATTGCTGTCAATTCGCCGTAAGACAGATTACTGCCTTCGCTCTGCCACTGCCTCTTGCACTCCTGTATTAGCCACAGTCCCATTATGTTCTTTAGCAGCCGGATGGTATTGTCCACCCCTCCTTCATTCGTGAACTCATAATTGAAGCTTTTGTCGTTGATAATCGCCTTAGGCACCTCAACTCCCATAAGGCTCCATGTCCCGCTCGATAGATACGCCCATTTACCACCGCTGGCCGGCACCGCCGCCACCGCACAGCCCGTATCGTGTGCTGCGACCGCAATCACCGGGATCTGCCCACAGCCAAGCTCCTTCGCAATGGTCTTACTCAGCTTTCCTACAACCGTCCCCGCCGGCACGATATTCGGCATAATATCCTTTGGTATCGACAGCTTATTGAAAATCTCCTGCGACCATTGTCCTGTTCTCATATCCATCATCTGCGATGTGCTCGCCAACGTGTACTCCCCGAAATCATGCCCGCACAAATAGTATGAGAAAAAATCACCAATAAATAGCAGTCTCTTTGTTTTTGCCAAAGCCGACGAATTCGCCAAACGCATTGCAAGAAGTTGATACACCGAGTTTATTTGCATGAACTGGATGCCGGTGTTCATATAAATGTCGCGCTTAGGCATTAACTTAAACGCCTTTTCCAAAATCCCGTCAGTCCGGCTGTCCCTGTAATGGTACGGATTCTCGACCAGCTTGCCGTCCGCCCCTATCAGGCCGAAGTCAACGCCCCAGCTATCTACCCCAATACCATTAACCTTGCCCCCCGCTTCATTGACTGCTTTCCCGATGCCGACCTTAACCTCCGAAAATTGTCGCTCAAAGTCCCATCGCAGCGACCCATCTTGTTTAATAGGTCCATTGCCGAACCGGTGAATTTCTCTTAGAGATACTGTTCCCCCTGACAGCGAACCGAGCATAACACGTCCGCTCTCGGCCCCAAGGTCAACCGCCATGTAGTTACGCGCACCAGCCATCTCCGACTCCTTCTGCAAAACATTACCTTCTTATGGATTGCCCTATGCTTTACACACTGAGAGCTTCCAATAAAATCCTACGATTCGGACATCTTTATTCTGAGCACAGCATTGAAAGGTAATCTCTGAAAATTAAAAGGGTAACGGCAGTAATAGTCAACACCAAATACTATAGATAAACAACGTTCCCTCGCTCCTGTGTAAATGTGCACTACTTCCCCCCTCAATTGCAGCAATTGTATTGGTGTTTCTCGCTCCGTGCTTATGAGGACGCCGCATACGTCGGCGATGCCGCAACTATTCCTTGCGAGGGCTGTAAGCGTGTCTTCGCCTGCCCAATCAGATAGAAACTACCCGTTATGCAGATTAAGTCTTCCTTCCCGACGGCACTGTTGGCAAGCTTTAGGGCCTCACCCAAACCGAAAGCCGCCTGGCACATCTTACCCGATATCTCAGCATATAAATCTGCAAGTTCCTGTGGAGGGGCTGCTTTCACCGAATTGCTCCGTGTGAAAATGACCTTATCCGCCCCGTATTGAAGCTCCCGCAACATCCCTTTAATGTCTTTGTCGTTGTTGCAGCCGAAGATGACCACCATTGAGTCGTATGGTATATTCTGTCCGATCGCATGTATCAGCGCGCGGATACTGGCAGCGTTGTGGGCCCCGTCTATCATAATCCGTGGGTCTTCGGAGATCATTTCCATTCGCCCGGCCAGCTTGACCTTGTGCAGACCCTCCGCTGTCTTCTCATTGTCTATGGTGTAGCCTTTTGTTTTTAGCCTGTCCAGTAGCGCCAAGGCCAAACCGCAGTTTATCGCCTGGTGTTTGCCGTGCAGCGGTACCCGTAAATGCTCAAACTTGCTTGTCGGTGTCGTCAGGCATATTCTCGTATGCGGCCCGTGCTCCCGCGATGTCTCAAACCTGAATGAAAAATCAATATCCGCACCCGTCACGCTCAGCGGCACATTCACCGCAATTGCCTGTGCTTTCAGGACACTCATAGCCATAGGATCCTGCTGCACAGTTATTGCAGGTACTCCCGGCTTGAAAATCCCCGCCTTTTCCCTGGCTATACTATCAATAGTATCACCAAGCTGCTGGGTGTGATCGATGCTCAAGCTGGTTATGCCCACTACCTCTGGTGTAATGACGTTGGTGCTGTCGAGTCTGCCTCCCAACCCGGTCTCAATCACCCCTACGTCCACCTCCACATCCGCAAAGTGCATAAACGCAAGTGCAGTCATTATCTCAAAAAACGTTACTTGGTCCGTTTTGGATAGCTCTTCCACCGCCCCGTAAACGCGGTTCATAAGGCCGAGCATCTCTCCCTCCGTGACCATCTGTGAATTGACCACGATTCGCTCGTGCAAGTGGACCAGGTGAGGCGACGTATACAATCCGACCTTGTAGCCGTTCGCCTCGAGCATCTTGGCTAACATCGTTGCCGTTGACCCTTTGCCTTTTGTTCCTGCTATGTGCACCGTGCGGATCTTTTTGTGCGGATCGCCCAGCAATGACATCAACCTCTCCATTCGGCCCAGGTTGAATGTCGTCACATTGTACCGCAGGCGCTCTTGTTTCTCGTAGTCGGTCTTCGAGAACAGGTAGTTCAAGGCTTCCTGATAATTACTGAAAGCCTTCTTAGGTCGTAGAGCAACGACTCTTGAGCCGCCTTGCTTTGTCCGTTTCTTTCCAGTTGTCTCTGTTGATTTTGTCATGAAACATGAAATGATAGCCGAAAAATCCCTTACAGTCAATAAAATGCGCTCGCAGCGGGGCAGTAGCCCAGTGCAGTAATCCTTAACTCGATTCTAAAGGCTTGTACTAAAACACTTTATGGCTGGATAGTTCTCAAGACTTTCGCATCCGACATTCTAAAATCTATTACAAAGACTTAACACAAAAGTAGTCCTCATTATGAGCATTGACTACAACACTCCAACCCTGAAACCCTAATCTATTACTGCTATTACCTTTGCGTGGTTCGATACTCCGGCCCTCTGGCCATCTCACAGCCGAACAATTTTTCACGCTTTTGCACTTTTTTACCCCTTATTTCTTAAGTTGCGATAAAAATAAACAAGGCCTATGCCGACCTTGCCTGCCGGCAGGCGGGAGAGTTAATCAGCATAGGCCCTCAAGTGTACAAAACTTCGAGGCCACCTGCGTAGCCCTATACCAAGACCTCAATTATGGCCGGAGAATCTCCTCAAGACGGCCATTCGCCAACAAATCTAAAAGCGTATTATATGTCTTTGCTGGCGGCATTTTTGAGAATCTTGATTAATTCCTCCTCTTGTAGCTCGATGGGATTGCCCTTCATGCTGCTCGATTTAACGGCTTTGGCGGCCACTACTGAGATATCCTGTTCCATTAGTCTAAAATCACCAAGCGGCTGGATATTAAGGTCTGAGCAAAGTCGATAGGTCCACCTGACTGCATTGGCCGCCCGCGCGGCAGGTATTCCAGTTAGCAAATGTGCGATCTCGTCAAAGCGAGTCAGAACAGGCGAGTCGCACTGGCGCGTTTTAAGTGCGCGGATGTTAGCCTCCAGGACGAAAGGCAAAAGCCTGCCGCAAATTACGCCGTGGGATGCCGGGATTGTTGCTCCAAGAGCGGCCGCCAGACCATGTACGGCGCCAAGGCCGGCATTTGCAAGGGCCAGGCCGCTAAAGAGACTGGCTAGGGACATATCCTCGCGGGCGTTGGCATCGCCGCCGTTTTCATAGGCTCGTAATAAAGAACGGGCGACTCGGACCAGACCATCTCGGCAGATGGCATCGGTAAGCGGATTTGCCTTGTTTGAGACGTATGCCTCTATAAGTTGGGTGAGGGCATCGAGCCCGGTACTGGCGGTAAGGGCGGGGGGCAGCAAATGCGTCAGGACCGGATCAACAATCGCCATCCGTGGTAGCAGTAGAGGACTGCGCATGCTGACTTTGACTTTGTGCTCAGGCACGGCAAGGACAGCGTTTTTAGTAACTTCGGCGCCGGTTCCAGCGGTTGTGGGGATGGCAATATAGGGTGCGGATGGAATTTTGAGCGGTTTGGCATCACCCACCACTTCCAGATACTCATTAAGCTCACCCGAGTTGGTGATCAGGGCGGCGACCACTTTGCCGACATCAATCGGGCTGCCGCCGCCGATTGCGATAACCATATCGCTGCTGGCTTGGCGTGCCTTTGCAGCAGCTTCCTGGGCAAGTGTCACCGTAGGTTCAGACGGCACTTGAAACGTGACTGATTCGATTTTGTGCTTGGCCAGTTGCTTAAGTAAAGGGCTGGCTCGCTCGGTGCTGCTGCCGGTAAGGACGAAGGCGCGTTTGCCCATTTCGGCGGCAAGGGGCCCAACGTCCTGAAGCGTGCCCGGTCCGAAGAGAATACGTGTTGCCGTGGCAAACTCGAATCTCATGGCTTTAACGGTTCAGCAACCGGAATGCGAGACCTGGTCCAGTGCTGTTCATGGGGAAATATATTACTATACTTGATGCTTGTTCGGGGTTCGGCCATCATGTCGGCTACCGTGTCTCGCCATTTTTGATAGTGTGAGGTCTCTTTGTGCCTTCCTGGATCGTCTTTGGTGCGATAAATCTCAACGAGTACAAAACGGGTTGGGTCATCGTCCTGCTGAATGATGTCAAACCGGACAACACCTGGCTCCTGAAGGCTGTTACGGGCATTTTCGAGAGTGGCGTTCTTGAAGGCTTCGATCATATCGGGTTTGACGTGTGCAAAAACATGGACTATGAGCATAGTTACGCTCCTTATGCTTCAGTAAACCACAATTCAGTTTAGCAAAAAAAGGGATTGTATACAATTGGTTCTTGAGAAAATCATCGCGGTACGCTGCTTATTCTGCCGGTGCAATTAAGTTTGTTATCGGGGGTGTTTTAGTGTAAAATTCCGTGCTCAATTTCTGAATGTGCTTTTGTTGTGGTGAATATGAATAATGAAGCTCAGCCGTCTTTTTTTCGAAGGCTGAAGAACTTGTTCATCGGCAAGTCGCGAAGCTTGTACGATCCTCATTTGTTTCATAAGCTTTCGCTGGTTGTCTTTTTTGCCTGGGTTGGCCTGGGGGTGGATGGACTCACTTCTTCTTGTTACGGTCCTGAGGAGGCGTTTCTTACACTGGGCCGGCACATTTCTTTGGGGATTTTTGTGGCTGTATTCTCAGCCATTACCATTTTTGTTATCAGCGCAAGCTATCAGCAGATAATAGAGCTATTTCCTACCGGCGGCGGGGGATATGTTGTAGCCAGTAAGCTGCTCTCGCCATTTTTGGGGGTGGTCTCAGGTTGTGCGCTATTGGTGGACTACGTTCTGACTATCACACTGTCGGTTGCCAGCGGGGCAGATGCCCTTTTCAGCTTCTTGCCTGCCAGGTGGTATGGATTTAAGTTGGGATTTGCAATACTGATTTTGCTCATTCTTGTTCTGTTAAATCTACGTGGCGCGAAGGAATCGGTGGTGCCGCTTGTGCCGATCTTTTTGGTTTTCATAACCATGCATATATTTGCGATTGTTTACGCCTTTGTGAGCCACTTTTCTGACTTTGCTTCTGTTGCAGGCACCACTGTTGCCGGGATTCAGAATGCAGGTAGTGAAATTGGAACACTGGGTGCCGTTCTTTTGGTTCTTCGGGCCTATAGTATGGGTGCCGGCACTTATACTGGAATCGAGGCTGTTAGTAACGGCATTCCGATTCTCAGAGAACCTAAAGTGCGGACTGCCAAGCGGACAATGCGCTACATGGCAGGTTCGTTAGCCTTTATGGTGGTTGGGTTGATGGTAGGGTACTTGCTTTACCAAGTGCGGCCGTCCGAAGGAAAGACATTAAATGCCGTTCTTTTTGAGAATATCTCGGCTGATTGGAACAAAACAGCGGCGTACGTTTTTGTTCTGATGACTTTACTTTCTGAGGCGGTGCTTCTATTCGTTGCCGCGCAAACGGGTTTCTTGGGCGGCCCAAGGGTGTTGGGAAATATGGCGTTGGACCGTTGGTTTCCCACCCGGTTTGCAATCCTTAGCGATCGTTTTGTAACACAGAACGGAATTATGCTTATGGGGATCGCGGCTGTAATACTTATGATTTTTAGCCGCGGCTCCGTGAAATTCATGGTTGTTCTTTATAGTATCAATGTATTTATCACGTTCTTCCTTTCGCAGCTCGGAATGGTGCGCCACTGGTTGAGTGTCAGAAACAAGGCCAAGCGGTGGCTGAGAAAGGCCTCTATCAATGGTGTAGGTCTTGTGCTTACTGCGTTTATCCTTGTGTCGGTAGCCGTAATCAAATTTCACGAAGGTGGCTGGATTACGATTTTTATTACGGGTTCTCTCGTGGTTTTGGCTATGATTATTAAGAGTAGTTACCGCCGGTCGCAGGCACCGCTTGAGCGTCTCAACGGGCTTGTACGGGTTGCGGATGCCAGCGTTGAAAGAGCCCGACCAAAGGTCTCTGCCGTCCTTGATTCTATGCCTGCTATAGACCCGGGGGCCAAGACCGCAGTCATTCTTGTCAACGGTTATAACGGCCTCGGGCTTCACACGTTGGGTAATGTCACCAGGCTGTTTGGAGGCACATTTAAGAATTTTGTATTTGTTCAGGTGGGTGTAATAGATGCCGGGAACTTCAAGGGGGTTGAGGAGATAACGAAGCTCAAGAGACACATCGATGACGAGTTGAGTCACTACGTGGAATTGATGCGGGTGGAGGGATTCTATGCAACGGCGTTTTCATCTGTTGGGACCGACGCGGTTGAAGGAGTATGTGATATTGCCGACCAGATAAGGCAACAATATCCCCAGGCCGTGTTTTTTGGCGGGCAATTGGTCTTTCCTAAAGACAGTCTTTTCAATAGATTGCTGCATAACTACACTACCTTTGCCGTCCAGAAAAGGCTTTATCGACTGGGGATTCCCTTTCTTATCATGCCGGTCAGGGTAAGCTTGGATATATGAGGTTTAGGCGTCTGAAAGACCAAAGCTAATTGGCTTGGGTGGGTTTTCCATAACTTTGAAAGTGGAAGGACGATGAATCACTGGTGGCAGTTAGAAGTTGGCAGAGTAACAAGTTCGCTTCACAGCGACGCGTCTCATGGATTGCCTGCCGGCGAAGCAACGGAAAGACTGCGCAAATATGGCCCGAACCAGTTGGTGGAAAAGAAAGGACCTTCTCCTTTAACCATTTTTCTGAGCCAGTTTAGCGACTTTATTATATGGGTTCTGATTGGTGCGGCCCTTGTCTCAGGTTTCTTGCAGGAATGGATTGATGCACTGGCGATAATCGCCATTGTCATCATAAATGCCATCCTCGGCTTTGTTCAAGAACATCGTGCGGAGAAATCCTTGGCCGCCTTGAAAAAGCTGTCATCCCCAACATGCAAGGTCATTCGCGATGGGAAGCACGAGGTCGTGCCCTCAGCGCAATTGGTTCCTGGGGATATTATTGAATTGGAGGCGGGAGACAATGTTCCTGCCGATGCGCGTCTGACGTGGGTAACATCGAATTTTGGAGCCCAGGAAGCCAGTTTGACAGGGGAGTCAACACCCGTTACCAAGACAGCGCATGCGCTTGAGGAAAGGGATGTCCCGCTGGCAGATAGGGCCAACATGGTTTATATGGGGACCTCTGTTTCCTCCGGCAAGGGTAGGGCGGTTGTCACGGATACCGGCATGGAAACCGAGCTTGGCAAAATAGCCGGCATGATCGAAGAAATCGAGCGGGAGGCCACCCCGCTGCAAAAAAAACTCGAGCAGTTCGGCAAGTGGCTTGTGTATTTGTGTTTCGTTCTTGTCGGGCTGGTATTTCTGCTGGAGTGGTTGCGTGGAGGGAAGCTGGTTGAGGTGTTCCTGACCGCCGTGAGCTTGGCTGTAGCTGCAATTCCTGAAGGTCTGCCGGCCGTTGTTACTATTGCTCTGGCGCTTGGTGTGCAGAGAATGGTCAAGCGTCATGCCCTTATCAGGCGCCTGCGGTCAGTAGAGACGTTAGGCTGCGCTACCGTTATATGTTCTGACAAGACCGGCACCCTAACCAAGAATGAGATGACCGTGCAGGCAGTGTTTGCAGGCGGCAAGTTGTTCAACGTTACAGGCACAGGATACTCGCCAAAAGGCGTTTTTCTCCTGGATGAAAGACCGGTCACGCCGGATGAGCACCCCGATCTTGTCAAGGTCCTGGATGCAGGAGTGTTGTGCAACGGTGCGCAATTGGTGGGCGAGCACGGCAGTTACAAAGTCGTGGGCGACCCGACAGAAGGGGCCATTCTCACCGCCGCTGCCAAGGCAGACATCTGGAAAGACAAAAAGGAGCAAGAATATCCTTTTATCGACGAGCTGCCCTTTGACTCCGAGCGTAAGAAAATGACCATAATCCGCAAGGATGGTGACAGGCTTGTTGCCTTTGTCAAAGGTGCCCCGGATATCCTGCTGGCAGACTGTGTCAGCATTCAAGAAAAAGGTGCTACAAGAACCCTGATTGTTGACGACAGGAATCGCATTCTTGCGGCTAACAGCAGCCTGACGGACCAGGCAATGCGGGTCCTGGCGGTCGCTTATCGAGTTCTCGACGACTCTGTGCATGACTACAAACCTGAGGTCATTGAAAAGGACCTGGTGTTTGTCGGGTTGATTGCCATGATTGACCCTCCGAGAGAAGAGGTCAGGCAGGCGATGCAGGCCTGCAAGACCGCTGGGATTAAAACCGTGATGATTACAGGCGACCACAAAAATACCGCGGTAGCTATCGCCAAGCAATTAGGATTCTTTAGGTCTGATTCGCTCGCTTTATCAGGTGAAGAGCTGGATAAGTTGAGCGAATCGGACCTGAGAAAAGATGTTGAAAGAATTCCGGTTTACGCCCGTGTTTCGCCTGAGCATAAATTGAGGATTGTACGGGCTTGGCGTGCCCGCAAGGAGATAGTGGCGATGACCGGCGACGGTGTGAACGATGCACCGGCGGTGAAGGAGGCCGATATCGGCGTGGCCATGGGCATAACAGGCACCGATGTCACCAAGCAAGTCTCAGATATGGTCGTAATTGATGATAACTTTGCCTCTATTGTTGCGGCGGTCGAGGAAGGTCGGGGCATCTACGACAACATAAAAAAATTCGTGCACTATCTTCTATCGTGTAATGCAGGCGAGATACTTGTTATGTTTGTATCTTCATTGATAGGGTTGCCGGTGCCTCTGCTTCCGATACATATCTTGTGGATAAACCTGGTGACCGATGGCCTGCCGGCGCTTGCCTTGGGAGTTGACCCGGTGGACCCGAATGTTATGAATAGGCCGCCCCGTCCGACCGATGAGTCTGTGGTGACCCGGCGAGGGGCTTATTTGATGCTGGCCCAGGGTGCTTTCATTGCTGCTTGCAGCTTGTTTGCATTCGCGCTCGTCTTATTTGTCGAAAAAGAAGGGCTCTCGCGTGCAAGGACTGCGGCGTTCATTGTTCTTGCGTGCAGTCAGCTTTTCCATGCCTTCAACTGCCGCAGCATGACTGAATCTCTTTTTAAAATAGGTGTATTCACCAATGGAAAACTGCTTCTTGCCACTGGTGTGTCGTTTTTGCTGCAAATGGCAGTGGTGTATGTGCCCTTTTTGCAGAGGGTGTTCAAAACCGAACCCCTGGGCTTGTTTGATTGGTTACTGGTGTTGCTGATTTCTTCTTGTCCGCTGTGGGCGATGGAGATTTCCAAAGCAGTCAGAAAAACGATGCCTGGCACCGCAAGGTGAGGGCAAAGATTTTGCGTTATTACCATAACTGCAAGTGCGTACCGAGGTTTTCTATTCTTTATTTTGGCCGGCTGCGTCCTCAACCGGTTTCGCGGCACTTAGGAATTCCGGCGCCACCATGCCGCCGGAGATTATCATTTTGAATGCCTCTTCGGTTGTCATGTTTGTCTCGGTGACCTCCTCGGGGGGAATGATTTCGAAATAGCCGGTGGTTGGATTAGGTGTAGTGGGTATGAAGACCTTATAAAGGGTTTCTCCTTCTAAGCCCTGGATACGGCCGGTCAGAAAGCCGATAGCCTTGAAGCCTGGGCGTGGGAACTCCACTATAACGACGGATTTGAAAGCGGCTCTGTTTGGCAGAGACATTGCCTGAATAACTTGCTTGGTGGCTGAATAAACTGACTTCACCAGTGGGATTCTCAGAAGTAACGTCTCGCCGGCTTTTAGCAGTCTCTTGCCCACAACACGCTGTCCGATCGCGCCGACAAAGTACACGAAGCAAAGCAGAACAATGATTGTAACCACTGTTACACAGATTGCGGTCGGAATTTGCGGGAAGTAATTTATGATGGGAATGTGCGACAATCCCTTCAGGATAGTAACTACTATTGGCTGTATAAATCCTGCCACCCAGCCGAAGAGCCATCGCATAATAAGTAGTGTCACGCCGAGTGGCGTCAGCAGCAGCGCCCCGGATATGAGCCGATTGGTTATCTTTGCTCTCATTTTAGTCCGGTGTGTCTTTCTATAATCAGGCACGATTGTATTCTCCGTTAGTTATGCTGTTATGTTGGTTATGATTCAATCCCCAAAGCAGGTACCCACTGAACGTGCGACCTGAATCAAGGAGTGATTCAACGGGATGGTTCTGGGTCCTCTGGCAACCTTGTCCAGAGCGACTTCGACAATCTTGTTTTGTTTGACGGCTGCCATATATCCAAATCGGCCTTTCTGTATTAGCTCGACCGCTTTTGTGCCTAACGAAGTCGCAAGGATTCTGTCGAAGGCTGTCGGCGAGCCGCCCCGTTGCAGATAGCCCAGAACCACCGCCCTCGTCTCTATTCCCGTCATTTTCTCAATCTGCTCTGCGAGTACGAAACCTATACCGCCGAGGCGTACCGGGTCTGCGCTTTCTTTAACGATTCTCTGTATGACGACCTCGCCTCCCTTTGGTTTTGCTCCTTCGGCTGCAACGATTATCGTGAAGCGTTTGCCCCTTTTGTTCCGCTCTTCTATCTTCTCGACAACGCTCTTAATATCGTATGGTATTTCGGGTATGAGAATAACATCGCCCCCTCCGGCTATTCCTGAATGCAGGGCTATCCAGCCGGCGTTGTGCCCCATCACTTCAACAATCATGACGCGGTGATGCGATTCTGCTGTGCTGTGTACCCGGTCTATGCCTTCCGTGGCGACTGCGACTGCTGAGTCGAATCCGAAGGTGATCTCGGTCTGCTTTATGTCATTATCAATTGTCTTTGGCACCGCTACTATATTGAGACCATCATGCTGGAGTCGATTGGCAATGCCCAATGTCCCATCTCCGCCGATGCAAACGAGGCACTTGATTCCGAGCTTGCGGGCGTTCCTGATGGCGGTTTTCGATAAGTCCTTGAATTCCAGAGTTATCCCTTTTCTTATTGGATATCTGTAGGGATTAGCTATTTTGGATGTTCCCAGTATGGTGCCGCCTAAGGTGAGAATTCCTGAGACCTCATTATAGGCTAATTTCCTGTACTTGTTGTTTACCAGGCCGTGGTAGCCGTCTTCGATGCCGAAGACCTCCATGTCGTCTTCGAGCATTGCCTTTTTTGCAACCGCCCGTATAACCGCGTTTATGCCTGGGCAATCGCCTCCGCCTGTGAGGATTGCTATCTTGCTCCGTCTTGCTCTGCCAAGATGCGTCCGGTTTTTGTCTGTCATTATTACACCTTTTTTCATTCTGAGCGCAGCGAAGAATCTCTTATTTCTGCCAGTCTGACCTTTCGTTTCACTCAGAGCCAACCCTTAGCTTTCCGAAGGGGTGGCAGTTTTGAGATACCTTCTTAATTACACCTTTTGTCATTCTGAGCGCAGCGAAGAATCTCTTATTTTTGAGTTACAAATTTAACTAAAAAAACAAAACACCCGACACTCAAAACTGTCTCAACAGTATACGTCGATTACCCGCAACTTCAAGGTTATACCCGGCCGGATGTCTCCGCTGTCATTCCCGCGCAGTGCCTGCCCTGCTTGCCCTGCGTAGCCCTGTCGTTTGGGGCGAAGTGGGGAGCTTGCCGAAGGGTCAACGACCTTCCTTTTCATTTAGCCCGCCGTTTCACGGCGGGTATCTCATATAGTAGGGTGGGCTATGCCCACCAATTCCCCATATTAAGCCACCAATTTTATTGGGGTTTTTCTTCGTCATGCCGGGCGCAGTCGAGGCATCTGGCCCCGAATGGTATGTTGCTTGTATACCGCCACGATCTCGTGCATTTTAACCCTTTGTTTTGTATTTTTGATTCTTGATATTGCTTCCCACTATACATGGCGTGGATATGCACTTCCCTGACCCCACTCCTTCGTGATTTTTTCTGGATTTCTCCCTACGGTAATGCCATAATCTATACACCCTTATCTTTCTTGGACTGGCGACCTTTCCGCCTTCCAGGCGAGAACCGGCGACTAAGAGACTGTCTCAAAACTGTCACCCTGAGCGCAGTTAGCCTTTAGCCCTGAGCGTAGTTGATGGGGAAGGGTCTGACCTGCGGGCGGTAACTAGTGACAGTCACCTATTATTATGGGGTAACTAGGGACAGTCACCTATTTTTGATAAGTCGACACCGGGACTCGACATTACCTCAGCCTTTGCCGAACTCGCTGCTATCTTACAAAGCCTTCAAAGCCGAATGCCGAAGGCAGTCATCATAACCTGCCCAATAACTGCTAAAGAAATGCCCGCATTAAATCTCTCACTCAAAAATCTTAAATGGATATACACTTGACTAAAGTAGACACAAGATATAGTTGTAAGATCAAAAGCCAAAACTTTTGCCTACAACATGTAGCACTTACTGGAATCAAGTATATAGTCCAGAAACCTTATATTCTTTAAGCATTCCATAAGTGCATACGCATATACTTATGTAGAGTTGACTCTATTGCCAAAAAGAAAACTCATCGAAATCTTTGAAAAGAAAATCGCCGCCTTCCTCTCCGCCGACTAATCCGCAGAACTCGATTTCCTCTTACTCTCCATCCTCGACAAATCCTTCAAAGGCCAACTCTAATTTTATCTCAAAAAGACAGTGTTCACCTGTGTCACTTGTCCTGAGCTTGTCGAAGGAATTAGTGTCGAACCCGCAAAAATATTTTGTTGACTTTCTTTGAAAATGTGTTACAATCCCTCTTTGTTTGCAAGCATGCAAACGCTCAACCGCCCCGTAGGGCAAGGTCTTCAGGGTTAGCAAACCCAATCAAATCCAGTCATTTGTTAATGTTCAATTTGTTTTGAATTTGTGTCATTTGGATTTCGAGATTGTTTCGGATTTCGATATTCGGAT
>Ga0315274_10000936_pt1 | contig 45359 bp, 44 predicted proteins | sample YL17G02_20_MG_FD_203700 | JGI IMG/M metagenome (GOLD analysis project Ga0315274, IMG submission 203700) | Sediment microbial communities from Yellowstone Lake, YNP, Wyoming, USA - YL17G02_20 | ecosystem: Environmental > Aquatic > Freshwater > Lake > Sediment | place: USA: Wyoming | collected...
GTTTCAATAGATTCCTCGACTGCGCTCGGAATGACAAAAAGCCCCCCGAAGCGGGCTTCGGGGCTAAATAATGGATTCCCGCTAACGACCCTTCGACTTCACTCAGGGCAGGCTATGCGGGAATGACAAAAAGAAAATCCCTTAGCGATTGAAAAACGGAAATAGCTGTCGAAGTTCCTGGGCTGACGGCTGGCGGCCGTATTCGCAAAGCTCAAACGCCTCACCTTGGCGAATCTTCTTTCCCTTCTCATCGCCGTAAAGCTCAACAAGTTTGGCGCGGTACTTGTTTGCTATCGCTGCATCTCTTTGCGAAAAACGCTTCGCCACCTCTTGCTTTCGCTGCTCACGTGCCGCAGGCTCTTGCGGAACCGGCACCACTTTTTCAAAGTTGCCCGTCGCCCACAGCGACTCAATCTGCGATTCGAGACACCAAATCGCATCCATCTTCTTCTCAAACACTTCATCTATACCCACCACCACCGCCGGCTCAAATGGGTTTGGTTTCTGGAAATTGTCTGAAAGATATAGGAATACAGGATTCTTAGCTAATTGCTGCACATCCGGGCAAAAGTGGGCAACCGTAACCATAAATGCCGCATCCTGCATCAATACACCGACGTATCTGTGGTCGGGGTGATAATCATTCGGCCTGTGACCTATCACAATATCGGCCTTCCATTGCCGAATCAGGCGCACGATAGCCCTGCGGTTTTCCAGGGTCGGCATTAGCTCGCCGTCATGAATATCCAGAACCTCGGTCTCGATTCCAAGTACCTTGTCTGCCTTCTTGACCTCTTCAGTTCTTCTTTTTGCCAGAGGTGCCCCCGCCATTGTCGCGTGGCCGATATCACCGTTGGTAACCGATACGAATTTGACATGATGGCCCTGCGAAGCCCACATTGCTGCAACGCCCCCAGCCCTGAGCTCGCAGTCATCAGGATGCGCACCAAACACGATTATGCGCAGCTTCCCATCGTCTCCTGCCTTGGTTGCCCCTTGCCCCTGTGACGCACCAGACAAAGGCAAACAAAGTGTAAGTGCGATCAGTGCCGACGCCGCGAGTCTAAATGCGCCTAAATTGTCCCTTTTTCTCATCGCTAATCTCCTTATGAATTGTGATTGTAGGTTGAGTATCTGATTGTGACATATTTGACTTTTTCGTTTTCAGTTATCAGTCGCCTATCTTCTGCCTTCTGTCTCTTGTCTCTTGTCTCCTGACTCCTGTCTTCTGTTTTCTGTCTTCTGTCAGATATAGACCTTATCCATCATTCGCGGGAATGGAATACACTGTCGGATGTGTTTCTCGCCTGTGATCCAGGCTACGGTTCGCTCAACACCCAGCCCGAAGCCGCCGTGCGGCACCGAGCCATATTTTCGCAGGTCAAGATACCAATCGTATGTATCTGGATTGAGTCCTTGCTCACGGATTCTTGCCAGAAGCAGCTCGTAATCATCCTCACGAACTGAGCCGCCGATAATTTCGCCAAAGCCCGCCGGAGCAAGCAAATCAAAATTCAAGACGACCTTGTCGTTGCTCCTGTCGGTCTTCATATAAAAGGCCTTGGCCTCTTTGGGGTAGTGCGTAACAAAGACGGGTTTGTCGTGCATTTGCGAAATAATCGTTTCATCCGATCCGCCGAGGTCTTTGCCCCATTGGAATTCAGCAGCTAATTGGGCATGCTTGGGATTGTTTTCGATTCTTATATCGGTCTCCTCAAGCTCCGCCCGCAGGTCGATAAGCTCGCTGGCGATCTTGTCCTGTTGCCATTGTTTCAATTGGCTCACCTGCTGTTTCTCAAGCTCGGCGATTCTGCTTTCCATTTTTTGCTTTTGTTCCTGCAAGTCTTTCAATTGTGAGGCCAAAAACTCTTTGGTCTTCTGACCCCTCAGGATTTCCCCAGCTTCCGTGTAGGTCAGTCTGTAGAAAGGCGGCTTGATTCTTTCAAGCCCCGCCACATCTGCGCCGAGGGTTGTTAGTTCGTTTCGGTTATTTTCAAGAACGCGAGCCACGATAAACGAGACGAAATTCTCAGCTAATTCAAGCAGACTATTGAGATCGGTAAATGCAACCTCCGGCTCGACCATCCAGAACTCCGTCAGGTGCCTGCGGGTCTTGCTCTTTTCCGCTCTGAATGTTGGCCCGAAACAATAAACCCGCCCATAGCTCATAGCCGCTGATTCCAGATACAGTTGCCCCGTCTGAGTCAGATGTAGAAGCCGCCCGAAGTAATCGACCTCAAATAAAGACGTCTGGTCCTCACCGACAACAGTTGTGAATATCGGCGTGTCGATGAGAATAAATCCGCTGTCATTGAAAAACCGACGAATCGCATCGACAACCGTATGACGGACTTTACCGATGCACCACTGCCGCTGCGAGCGAAAGTGCAGGTGCCGATGCTTGAGCAGGAAATCGATGCCGTGGGGTTTCGGCGTGATGGGATACCCTTCGCTGGGGGATATAATCTCTGCACCCATTACGGCTAATTCATAACCACCGACACTCCTTAGCTCTGCCCGCACAACGCCCGTTACCATTAGTGACGATTCCTGGCCAAGATGCTCCAATTGGCTGAAAACCTCATCAGGCACCTTGCCCTTTTCTACTACGCACTGACACAACCCAGTGCCGTCACGAACAATTAGAAACTGAATTTTACCGCTGGCCCTTGAATTATATAGCCAGCCCTTCAGAGTAACCTGCTGTCCGATATGGTCTTTCAACTGCTCGATATAAACGGTGCTATTGTCCTTCATTTACTGATTCCTCATTGGTGTTGGGTTCAGCAAGACTGCCTGGCCACAGACTATACACGCGAAGACAATCCCTGCAAAGCCTAACTTTGAAGGCTGTGGCTGAGAGTTAAAAAAATAATGGTATTCGTTTAACAAAAGGTATAATCAAGGTATAAGTATTATACATGGAGTTCGAGTTCGATACCAAGAAAAGCAACAGCAATAAGATAAAGCAAGGGATTGACTTCAGCGAAACTCAGGCGCTGTGGGATGATCCCGATTTAATCGAGATTCCTGTAAGAACCAGCGATGAGCTGAGATTCTTGGCCATCGGGAGAATCTCCGGCAAACATTGGTCAGGGATTATTACTTACAGGGGTGATAAGATAAGGATTATATCAGTACGGCGTGCAAGACAAGAGGAGATCGACATCTATGAAAGCTCGTGAATTCGACAAGCGGTTTGATGCGGGGGAGGATATTTCCAAATACCTTGATATGACAAAGGCAAGAAGACCCGAACAAGAACAAAAAAGGGTCAATGTGGATTTCCCTCTATGGATGGTCCATTTGCTGGATAAGGAAGCAAGACGTTTGGGCGTGCCCCGACAATCTATCATCAAAGTCTGGGTGGCCGAGCGTCTCGAAAAGGCATCTTGATAATGTCTCGTTGCGATAAATCAGTCCAGCGGACGGCGTATGGCGGGCGGGGAACCAATCCATGATAATACTGATGGTCAATGCGGTTAAACATATAAGCGCATAGGACTTTTTGTGGCAATCAAACACTCTCCGCTCAAACGCCACATTGTCGAATTCGGAAGAATTCTTATATGGCGGCGAAGCATCTTCGCCGTCACAGATGCAGAAATAGGTATGGTGACACTGGAATTCAACGAGTATTAGGGATGGAATATGAAAGCCTCTGGCCCAGTAATCTGTCTCATGGTTTTTCTTGGATTACTATGTTTGTGGGGGGTTGGCATGCCCACGACTATTGGGCTCTTGTACGTCTTTGGAGAGAAGGAGGTACTCCGATATGTCACGGCGGGCGACAAAGTTACCGCAGAGGAATTGCTCTCCTTGGAGCGGGCTGGATGTAATCTCCCGCAAGTCGTGGATGTTGTTAGTAGCAAGTTGCTTCGAAAGGGCGATATCGGAGGACTCGCACCCGACTCAGAAGTACAAATCACAACGTACGGAACCATTACGGCGAAGGAGGCGAAGGAACTGAAATCTCTGGCGCGCTGGATATATCCCACGCAGGTAGTGGATCTTAGTAGCGGCAAGGTGCTGCGAGAGGATGAGATCGAGAGACTCTCACCCTATTCGAAAATACTGATATTCCAGACAGAGGGAAACATCAGGTATCGAGCACTCTTCTCCTCAAAAGATCCGCTGGTTCACACCTTTGAAATCTATAGACGAGTTCGCCCTACGTTGAGACCCAGCCTCCTGGTCTTTATGCTCACTTCGCTTCTGGTCGGCTTAGGGGCAGGCAGGGGCATCTACTGGCTCACTCAATTGGAGGAGACAATAGAGATGGATCTGCTGACTAAAAAGCCAGGACCCCAAGATATCGGGCCCATTGTGACGTTGTCTCATATAGCAAGTTTGCTGACTGTAAAGACAGAACCCCAAAGGGTGAGCAGACTTTCAAGAAGGGATTGGAGGGCTTGTTTTCGGTTACCCCGCCTGTCTGCTCTTCGTTCGAGGGTCGACGTCACTCCAGTTCTATGGCATCGAGGAACTGGCATGATAGTCATGGGAGTTGTTCACTTGATTGTTCCTGGCCTCGCCTGGCAAGCTGCAATACCGCTTATACTTATCGGAGTCCTCAATATTGTGCTCCCGATCAGAGGCATGTTTATCCTCAACGGCCTGCTTTTGCTTGGGATTGGGATTCTGAACGCTCTATCCGGATGGGATGTCGGGAGTGTATTCTGGAAGTACTTTGGCATCATTCAAGGAGGTTGGGGCTTGGAGGAGATCGGCGCATTCCACGTGAATCGCCCAACGTTTTCGCGTTCTGCTCTCGACGATCATCTTGCAAGCCTTTCTGATCCCAAGGCACGGGCGGAGTTTCTCCTTGGGGTCTTTTCGCAGCGCAGGCAGTTCGACATCAGAAGGGGCGTCCTAAATAGGCTCGCAGATATGGGTGAACAAGCGGCATGTGCCGCACCGACTCTCAAGTTGTTTCTTTCAGCATCAAGCGTTCCGCTGGCTGTGAAAGTATGGATACACTGCACTATTAGTCAAGTTGAGGGTTCAGTGGATGATCACAGTAGAGCGATTGCTACAATCCTAAAGGAGCATGCATATTTCGGCGAAGGTTGTGCAGATGATAATGCACCGCAGAAGGCGGCCACTGATGCTCTTGTGTCGATGGGCGAACATGGTCACCGCGCGCTTCTTTCGATCGCATCCGACCCTAAGTGTCGCGCAGAAGCTAGAGCTGTTGCCATAGAAACACTCGGAACACAAATAGGTAATATCAAAGACTTGGCTCTACGTGCCGACATTATATCTGCCTGGGTCGATGCGATGGATGACAATCGAGTGCATGGGTGCGTCTATATCAGGGCAAGGCACTCGCTCACCAACATCGCTGAGAGCGATCTCGGCAAACATAAAGATGAGTGGTCTCAATGGTGGCAAACTAACAAAGCAGTTATAATAAGAAAATGGGAATTGAAAGATAATCCTTGAGATCGTCCCAAGCATTATGGTCGTTGATTTCATGGGTAAAAATCGACTTGTGAAGGAAACAAAAATGAAGAAAAGGACGAAAAGACTCACTGGCTGGATTACTGTTTTCTGCATAATTGGGTTATTGGGAGGCTTGGTATCTATCCCACGAGCAGCTACAGGGGACTTTGCTGGGATTCTGGGTGGTATCCTTGCGTTGATACTCCTAGTTTCGGCACAGCTTATGAAACAAGGGAGTAAGGTCGGCTGGTGGATTCTTGCAGGCTATTTTGGGATTGTTACGATCGGTGGTCTAATTTTCGGGGGCATTACGATGCTTGGCTCTGAGGGAAGGAGCCAGCTTTGGGGAAAAGAGTCTCCTATCACCATCTTGTGTTTCATGATATTGTTCTATGGATTCTTGGGTGTGCTCCCTTTTGTACTACTGGTGGCCGATCCCCCTTGGAAGTGGAAAGTCTCGGATCCGGGCTTGAGTACTGAGGACATCTCTACACGTGGACCCGGAACTTCATTAAACCAGTAGTTTAAAATCCGGTGAGCAAAATCCAAACGAAATCTGGGGACGCCATACCGGTTTTTCTGCAGAGAGAAGTTGTGCACAGCACAACCTGCGTTCCAAACACTATACGCTGTACCCTAATTTCCTATTCCCTATCCGCTGAACGCTAAACGCTGTACGCTGGCCAAAGATCCACCTTATCACGCACCGGTGCAGAATCTACATAGATGCTCTTGCTTTCCCTATATTTATTCCATGTCGCCTAATCTCCTGAGCGAAGGTACTATAGTTATCGTTCAGGTCGTCGGGAGAAAGTGGTACCGGTTCAATATGCGAATCAACCTTTAGAGCTATCTTACGTAGCAGCATCATTTCTTCCGCAATGTCTCGTCCGAATTGAGTTGAAACTATAGCAACATCAATATCACTGTCGGGATTCGCCTTGCCTTTGGCATGGGAGCCAAAAAGCACAACCTTTGATACGCTGACACCTTGTTGTTTGAGAAGCTGAACGAACTTATGGATATTATCTATTTCGGATTTTTTTAAGTGTTTTTTCTTAGCCATTGCAGTACCTTTTTTGTCTTCTTGAGGTATTTCAGTGAAAACTGTTTCTTTGCCTTTTTACGGAAACTGAGTTTATAGTCATCATATCTTGCTGCAATGTTGAATGTGGTTATTTCTGCCAGTTCGTTCTTTTGGGCTTCGCTAAGAGTCACCGCAGCCTTTTCCGCCAGGCGAACTAAGTCGTGGATCAGAGGTGGTGCAGTTTTTGTCGATTTGATAATTACTGCCTTTAGCACCCTTTCAATACTCAAGTGGCAAAAGAATAGAGCATGGTGATATTTCTTGTTTTGGTAAAGGATTTCTGCACTTTCGAAATCCTCTTTTGAGGCCGTTAGCCAATATCTAATAACTTCTCGTTCACTTTTCATCTTTCAAACCTCTAACTTGATCCTTAGATAGCTGAGCAGTTGGCCTGTTGAGACTCTTTCCTGCTCCATGGAATCACGCTCACGCACCGTTACAGTCTGGTCTTGCAGTGTCTGACCATCGACAGTAACACAAAACGGTGTGCCGGCCTCATCCTGTCTGCGATAACGCCGGCCGACCGCGCCTTTTTCATCGTAAAAGCAGCTAAAATATTTCTTGAGGTCGTCAAAGATATTTCTCGCTATCTCCGGCATCCCTTCCTTTTTTACTAAAGGGAAAATCCCGACCTTGATTGGCGCAATAGCCGGATGAAACCTCAGAAGATTCCGCGTCTCGCCCCGGACTTCTTCTTCGTCATAAGCATCCACCAAAAACGCAAGGCAGCTTCGGTCGATACCTGCGCTTGGCTCTATCACGTAAGGAATGTATCGCTGTTTCTTTTCATCATCGAAATAAGACAGTGGCCCGGACTGGTAATCTTCACTCTCATCAACCAATTGTATCTTCGTCAGGTCTCCTTTATTCTCAAACCATCGCGTCAGAGTTCTTATCCCTCGTTGATGCTGACGCAGGTCGTAATCCGTTCGGTTGGCGATACCTTCAAGCTCCTGCCAATCGCCGCTTCCGAACGGAAATTTGTATTCGACATCGACGCAGGCCTTGGCGTAATGGGCAAGCTCATCGCGCTCGTGCTCACGGAAACGCAGGTTATCCCTTTTCATGCCCAGCCCAATGTACCAGTCAAATCTCTGCTGCCTCCAGTGCTCATACCATTTTTCGTCGGTGCCGGGTTCGCAGAAGAACTCAAGCTCAGCCTGCTCAAACTCGCGGGTGCGAAAGATAAATGCCTTGGTCGTAACTTCATTGCGGAAGCTCTTGCCTATCTGTGCTATTCCAAATGGGATTTTGACGCGTGTGGTATCCAGCACGTTCCTGAAATTGGCGAAGATGCCCTGGGCAGTCTCAGGCCGAAGGTACATCTTCATGGAATCATCAACGTTCGCACCCATCTGCGTCTCGAACATCAACTGAAACGGCATCGGCTCGGTAAATTGCCCAACCGCCCCACAACTGGGACAGACCTTCCGGCTCAGGTCGTGCTTCTTGGCTTGGGCAGCGTCAATCGAAACATGCTCAGTGTGCTGCTCCGACTCCTGCACTTCTTTATCTTCGAGGTGATCTACACGGGTCCGCGTATTGCATTTCTTGCACTCGGCAATCAAGTCCGCGAACTTGTCGGCATGGCCGGACGCCTTCCAGACGAGCGGGTGCATAAGGATACTGCAATCAAGGCCGACAACGTCATCACGCATCCGGACAATGCTCTTCCACCAGGCCTTCTTCACGTTGTTTTTCAGTTCGACCCCTAACGGGCCGTAGTCATAACAGCTTGCCAGACCGCCGTATATCTCACTGGACTGAAATATAAAACCACGCCTTTTGCATAGCGATACGATGTCATCAAGCTTCGTAATCTTAGCCATATTGTTCATCTCCACGATGTAAAGCAGCTATTGTATTGGCAAAAATATAAATTACAAGGACTTAAAGTCGCTCCCGAAAGCCTTTCAGTGCTCTGTTAAAGATAGCCAATCTGCTCCGAGCCTGTCGAGGCAGGTAGGCAAGACAACTCATATTTCCGGTCGCCTATATATCATTATGATTTCAGTATGCTGTAGTGGGGCAATTACTATGGGTCGATTGTAGCAGGGGAGACCGGCGTGTCGGGGCTTAGTTCTTTTTCAAAAGGCTTGACGTAAAGATGTATGTCGACATTCGTATGAAACAGGCCCTGTATGGCATTTAGGAGCATACTATTGCGTTCACATACAAAGTAAAGCTGGTCAGCACCCTTTTCCAATGCCTGGTTATTCACAAACTTAATGAGCAGCGTCAAGTATCGAGGATGCTTGAACCCGATATGGGTCAAAGACCATCGTGTTACATTTATTCCGGGTTTGGGCAGTTGAGGCATGGGACGGACCAGTCGTATGAAATCCGCCAGCAGGGCAATTGTGCGAAGCTTTGGACTAAGCTCTTTCACAATGAGCCGTCTAGTCCGGTTGTAATCCCAACGGCTCAGACACGCTAAGATCTCTCTCTGGTCCTCGAAAATAAGTATATCTTCCAAACCGTAGGCCTGTGTCCGGCCAACAAATCGTGCCAGAGACTTGGCAGTGTATGGTTCGTAGAGATTACAGCTTCCCCAGGTTCTATATAGCAGGTCAGCGACACCCTCCAGGTCTTCGGCTTTGGCGGACCTGATCTTTTCTTCGGATAAGACATCAAATTTCTTGTATATAGGTAATGTCGGCATAACGAGACTGCGGTGATGTTTATACCCTTGAGTTTCAAAGAATCGGACGGAGGATAAATTGTCTTCAAGTATCGTACAGAATGATAAAACCACATTTTCTGTTCTGAAATAATCTTCTATATGCTGATGAAGCAGCACTGCCACTCCCTGTCGGCGGCGATTGGGCGAGGTGAAGTATTGAAACTCATATCCCACAGAGCTTAACTGACCATTTACAACAGCTTCATGTACGGCCCCGGCGCCGGAGCCGATGATGCGCCCGGCCTCGCATACGACGTACACCTTGTGCCGTTCATGTACCTTTGCTCTGGCAAAAAAATCGGGTGTATTGACAATGGAAACGATGAGGCTTGTGCCCATGGGACATTGTGATTGCAGGTTTTGTAGTTCAACATTATCTTCGGTGACCGCTTCGCGCAAATACATTGGGCTGTCCTTTTACCTTAACGCTGGACTACCGAGCACAACCTGCCGTTCGATGTTGTTCATAGTTTATAGTAGCTAAAATTCTACATTCTGAATTCAAAATTCTAAACTCCCTGCAGCGGGTGGCAACCTCAAAGTCTGTCCTGAGAGAAGTCGAAAGGGCCGAAGGCTTTGGAGATGGGCACCTACATCAACACCTTTTCAAAATCTTCAACCTTCGGCGATTTCCCTTTGCCGGCTATTCTGTGGCCTTCTTGTTTCAAGAGTGCTGCGTGATGCTCAACACCACCTGGAAATTTCGGATTCAAACCGCCGTCATCCTTGACCACTCGCCAATAGGGCGTCACTTGTTTTTTGCCGTTTTCCAGATCTTCTTCAGCCACCTCTGAAATTATCCGGAGGAAAATGCCCGTTGTCAGGGGGCAGGTGGCTTCGGCCTTGAATTGCCTTGCCAATTTCTCTCGGATTTGTCTTACAGTGATGAGTTTGCCTTTTGGCACCTTCCGCACCAGACCGTCAACCAGTAGGGGGGTAGGAACTAACACTTTCCTTCCGCCGAACCGTTTTTCCCACGTGGCAGTCCCTTCAACCACCTTCGGCAGCCCTTTAGGAGGATTTTCTAACTTTTCCCGCCAGCTTTTTTTAGACCTCCATTTGTTAGGCATCTTGACTCCTCTCAAACTCGCAAATTCTTTTCCAATATATGGTTAGGCAAGAACTACCTGTCCGGTCGTAACCGGATATCGGGCAGTCTGCACAATACCCCAAGTCAACTTTAAGGTCAATCACAAGTATTCTAAAAAAAATTCGGAATTTTTAAAATTGTTATTGACCAATAAATTCGTGGCGTTATACTTGTAATAGTTACAATAGTACATGTATCAGGATGGCTGCATGCAATTTCGTATTGATAATTCTTCCGACAGACCCGTTTACCAGCAGATAATCGACCATGTCAAGCGCGATGTGGCTTTGGGTAGGCTTGCCAGAGAGGATAGGCTGCCCACGGTTCGGCAGCTTGCCCAGCAGCTTGCAATAAATCCCAACACTATCGCCAAAGCCTACCGCCAGCTTGAGCAGGAGGGCATCATTGTTACAAAGGCTGGCGCCGGCGCATTCGTGGCCAATCTCGATACTACCCTTAGTAAATCCGTCCGGCGAAGACTTATATCCGAAGAGCTTGAGCGAATCGTCATCGAGGCTTATCACATGCAGATTGACCGATTATCACTTCTCGAATGGTTCACCAGCGCCCTTGACAAGTTTAACCTGCCCGGTGGGAAGGAGAAGTTAAATGTCTGAGTACGTTATCGAAGTGGACAATCTGGTGAAGTACTTCGATGGCCGATGCATCCTGGATGGCATCGGCCTAAAAATCCCCCAGGGCTGTATTTATGGCCTGCTGGGCCGCAACGGCTCAGGCAAAACCACTCTCATCCGCATACTCATGGGCCTTGAGCCTCCCACGCGAGGCGAAACCTTCCTCTTGGGCGCCGACTCAAGGCGATTGTCCGCTGCTATTCATGGTCGGACCGGTTATGTCGCAGAGGGCCATAACCTTATCCAGAATTACAAGGTAGGCCGATTAGTTGGTTTGTGTCGAGCTTTATCCTTACGGTGGAATGAAGAGTCTTTTAATCATCTCATCCAAACGTTTCGCTTGCCGCTCGATCGTAGAGTCAGGGAGCTATCCACCGGCATGAGGGCTCAGTTGAATCTTGCTCTGGCGCTGGCAATCGATCCTGAAATTCTCATACTCGATGACCCGACACTCGGCATGGATACGGTTGTCCGTCGGCAGTTTCTTGAACTTGCCATCGAGCTTATCCAAAAGCAGGATCGCACGATTCTATTTAGCTCACACATCCTTGGCGATGTCGAGCGGATTGCCGACCGTATCGGGATTCTTGTTGCCGGAAAGCTCGTTGTAGATTGCCCCCTCGAAGATCTCAAAAAGCGAGTCACAAAACTCCGCGTAATCTTCCCGCAGCAGGCCCCACAAGACTTGTACTTGACCGAGATTATAAATCAACAAGTTCACGACCGCGAAATGGTTCTAACAGTCGCCAACTGGAACGACCGCAAACAGGCCATACTCGACACGTTCCGCCCCTCAAGCTGTACGGAATTACCCATGAGTCTGGAGGACATATTCATCGAGTGCACCCGCCCAAGCATGGCGGGCGTTACACAGTAATAGGAGGCTTGAAATAATGTTCGCCCTCATAAAACGAGAAATTTGGGACCAGGCCGTTTACTTCCTGGCGGCTATTTTTCTTTCCCTTCTGTTTTTCGCAATAATTGTTTTCGGTGAACAAATCCAATGGCGCGAAATTGCTCCCGGTCTTTCGATTCCGCTTTTTATTGTCCTATTTATTGTATTTTGTATGATGGGTTCGTCGCAGATGTATTCCGACAGAGCCGGTAAAATTTCTTCTCTGCTATCGACTCTTGCCGTTACCCGCTCTCGCATATTCCTCGCCCGAATAATCACAGGTATCCTTGTAATCCTCATGAGTCTGCTGCTGATGCTTGTCGCGATGCTCGTCGTCCTGTACTACTTCTCACTGCCCGTACATCTTTTTCATCGCTCGATTGCGGAGGTCTCTGCGATGCTCTTTCTGACCGGTTTGGGATGTTATTGCATCGGCCTGCAGCCCGGCTGGACGGCAAACAAACTGATGTTCTTTGTGGATTTTGCGTTTTTGACTCCTTTGTTCATTACATTTGTTGTCATCAAAGGTTTCGATCTGGAGGCTATAGCAATTCTATCCCTCTTCGACTGTTTGTGCCTGCTCCGTGCATATTATAGATTTCTCTCAACACCTTTATAGGAACCGATACCATGAAGCTCTCAAGGGCCTACATATTCAACGTCTTTACCACCGGATTCATTGTGCTGACGCTGTTTTCCATTGCGTTATTTTGGTCCGTCTGGCTTTGCAACGACTATATCAACGGCAGCATGCCATCCGATGCCAGAATACTTAATATAAAGCCCTCAGGATTAGTGCCGCCGGAAATTGAAAATGATCCCAACGTTGTGCGGCACTCAGCCGTATTTGCGACTTATGACGCCGTGCGTCCGCTGTTCGATGGTCTTGGTATCATTTCTTATCCTGCAGACAGAATGCCAGGAGGCCCTGCTTCAGACCTTTATCTATTTGATAAATCAGACAGAGTCGAACCGGACCTTGTTTATTTCGACTCAGCAATCGGCCAGATTATCTCGAGCAGGTACCATACTCAAAAATTAGCCGATGGCAGGATCCATTCGGAAAAGCTCACTCTTTACGCAGGTCCGCAAGGTATCTCCGACAAACCCGATAGAGCCCTGGGTCGATTCAATTCTCTTATTATCTCAGCCGCCGGAACCTCTTGGGATGCATGGGTTGCCTACGACAAGAATTTACGCCGTTTCTTCACCGTTGATTTTCAGAATAAAACTGTTATTAAAGGCCCTGAGCTTCCAAAAGACGAACCCTACAGACCCATTCAGCTTGATGCCGGCACAATGACAAAGCTCTACTCACGGATAAACCTGCGTTGGCTGCCGCCTTATGTGAAAGCAAAACCCGGTCAGGTGATTCATGGTTATGAAGTCCAGGAAAATGACACCAGCATAATTCCCTTGGAGGGGCGGTTCTGGTCGCGGGACCTGCCTTCCGGTTTACTGTTTGTTCTTGACGCAACCGGCCGTATAGACCTACTGGATACAAAAGCGCTGCAATTTGTAGGAGTCGCTGGCCGTTTGCCTGCACCTCAGTCGATTTTCTCGACACAGGTCACTGTCAGACCGAAAGATTTGTCCGCTTATAGTGTCATGCCTATTGTTAATATTTCAAACAAGACTTACAGAGGTTGTTTTGTAGCCTCACTTTCCCGCGAATCTAATTCCGCGGTCCTCGCTGTCTTTGACGAAAAGGGTCACCAGCTCGCGTATCAGACTTCTACCAGCATGGTCTATTATCAGGACGATATAAGAAACCGACCCAGAGAAATTCCTTCCAGTGAGGCCGCCTTTTTCGGCAGACCCTGGGCGCCAACTGTAACCTCTATCCGCTACTTGCTCGAGAATCTCCACCCGCCCGTTCTCTCCTTGGCATCTTATCTGACTTGCTGGCGATTTGAAGCGGCCTCAGGCTTCAGGTCGATTTTTATCCTTCCTAATTCTTTTATCGCAATGAAAGGCAGGGACACCGACAATAATACTTATGCAAAATTCTGGGGTGCACTTCTTTTGATTTCTCCGTCACTTATGCTGTCGTTTCTCCTCGCATGGCGAATCGGCAAAAACGCTACATCGCTCGGCTATTCACAAAATGCAGCACTTGGCTGGGCGATTGCGACTTTTGCTTTTGGGTTGGTTGCTTACATTACCTATAGACTTACTCGCTCGAAAGCCGCCCTTGTAACCTGTGCCAATTGCGGCAAATCCCGCCGACCTGATATGGAGCGATGCCATCACTGCAAAAGTGCGTGGAATATCCCTGAACTTATTCCTCCATCCTGGCGTGTCGTGGAACCATAGCGGCGGTGCCCGCCCATATTTAGCCCCACGTTTTACGTGGGGTTTTCGACTATGTTTCAAGCCTACATTCTCCGCCATGAACACCACGCGGTCTTCGTTCGGGCAAAATATCCGACCGTTGTAAGCCCACGAGGATGCAGTAAAACGCAAACCTTCTCGTAGCCGAGCCTCTATGTTTTATGCTGGTTGAGGCCGGTGCCTTACATGGCGCATCGCCGCCATTAAGATCAGGAACATCGTCATGCTTCCGGGTTCCGGAACATAGGTCCAGCTTACGATCCGTTGCTCGGCCAAGCCCGAACCCGTTGCCCCGGTGAAACCGACGTATGCCGTCGGCTGTCCGAGGATCGAGGGCAGGTTAAGTGAACGCGATAGATTCGGCTGTACCGGATACACTCCGGTCTTATTGACTCTGACCTCCAGTGTCGTTCCGTCGTAGTCCACCCATGCATACCAAAGACCTGCGTCGTCAAAAGGGGAAACCTCATTCGCTGTCCATGGCGATCCTGCTCCATGGTCGACCACCCCATCGACCAGTATCCCAAGGTGATTGGAAGATGGGTCGTGGTTGGGCGCGTCGGTCACGTTCCGCCAGATGTCAAATTCGACGGCGGCGCTTGGCTGAATGCCCTCGTACCCAAGTCCGTCACCGACGGAGCCCAGGCTGGCTGGCCCATCGACTCCAGATTGAACCACGAAAGCAAATCCATCGGCTCCCTGTTCACCATCGGGGTCTGTTGGACCTATCTTAGGGGTGGTGATGCTGAACGTGAAAAAGCTGTTGAAGACCGTGACATCGACAGGCCCTTTCCAAAACGCGCTACCTCTCTTTAACGATGGGTCGCTGGGTGTCAGCCGAAGCACCCGGCCCTGCGTCGCGCTAACCGCTACGGCGTCTCCGTTGAGTTGCAACCCATTCATGTTGGAGAAATCGCCAAATTGGATGATTGCCCCCCTTACGCCTGTACACACCCCCAGTAATAACACCACAAAACAAACACGATTCATGTCCTCCTCCTTTCCGTGACATATAAACGCTTCTTGTTGAATCCGGTACCACAACCCTATCCTCGTGCCGGGCTTCATACGAAGAAACACACCCATCCTATATTAAGCGTACTTGAGGAACCTCTTTTTGTCAATAGAATTATTCGCGTGCACCCAAGAATATTTGCGAGGGTTCGATTCTCAAATTCTTCATTCCCAATTCCAAATTCTCAATTCCTACTCCCAAAATCTCCGCAAATATTCAATACTCTTTCGCGCAACCGTCTGTGGGTCCGGGTCGTACTTAAATGGTTCCACCGACAGCCACTTATCCCACCCGATGTCTTTTATAGCCTCTGCAATTGGGGCATAATCGACATCTCCCATCCCCGGCCCATATAGATTGGGATCATTAACGTGAAAATGCCCAATGTCTTCTGCGCGAACCGACCTTATAATATCGGGTACTGGTCGGCTTTCTGAACACATCGCCTTAACGTCGAGATGAATCTTAAAATTTGGATGGTGAATTTGGCGAACCATCTTCATTCCATCGGCAACGGTATTTATGAAATTTGTCTCCGCAGGCGATAACGGCTCAAGACATATCGTTAGGTTAAGCTCGCCGGCCTTATCCACGACTACACTCAACATCTCAACCGCTCGTTTCCAGGCGACCTGTTGGGTCTGGCCCTCTATGATGCTGCGTTGCTTAGGCGAACCAAGCACCAGGACCTTGCCGCTAAGGTCGCTGCATAAATCAAGTAATATCGAGAAATAATCCCTTGTTTCGCGCCAAACCACATCATCAGGCGTGGTTATGTGCAGCCCCGTCGGCCCAGCCAAAAGCCAGTGCAGCCCAACCACCTCCAGGCCGCTGTCTTCAACGGTTTGCCGCACCTCTCGTCTTTGGCCGGTGGTAATGTCTCTTGCCGACTGTGCCAGCGTAAAGGGCGCAATCTCTATACCCTCATAGCCTAATTCGCGCACCTTCGCGCAAACTGCCTTTGTCGGCGGCCCGCCGAACAGCTCATTGCAGATCGCGAACTTCATTAGACGACATCTGGGACTACAAAAGGCTCGCGGTAGTTGCGTTTCACTAACATATTCGCCCAATCGGCGTGCTCGCCTGTGAATCTCTCTTTCTCAGTGTCCATGGTCAGCATCGGCCCAATCACCGCCGCCGTCTTAGCTATATCCACGTTGTTCGCCTGTAGGTGACTAACGAACCGCTCAAATGAATCCGCCATTTCAGCGTTGCCCTTAATCGTCTCCTTTATCTCACCCATTGGTTTTGTCTGACCGATTCTGTACGAGATGTTCGCCATGTGGCACAAAGCGCTGGAATTATGTCCTTCCTCGATGTCTGCATTCAGGTCGCTCACCTTTCGGCTTCTCACCGCCTTAATAAAGTTCTCATGGTGTCCGCCGCCGCCTTCGCCCTTGAACTGCTTTATTCTCTTTCCATCGTTATCGTACGACCAACCGCCTCCGCCGCCGCCCACAAAGTATCCGTTCGCGCACTGCACAACAATACCGATCCGCGTTCCCCTATAGTTATCCATCGCCGAATCGCCTGTTTTCCTCGGTAGTCCGCGAACCTCAAAAATCAACGGTGCAGGTTTATAGTCAAAGAACGCAATCTGCGTATTAGCCGTCTCAGCGTCATCATCATACCCGAACCGCCCGCCAATGCACATCACTGCCGGTGCTAACTTCGGCTGCCCGAGCGCCCATCTGGCAAGGTCCATCTCATGGATACCCTGATTGCCGATGTCGCCGTTGCCGGTATTCCAGACCCAATGCCAATCATAATGGAGATTCTTACGCATCAATGGCAACATATCAGCAGGTCCGCACCAGAGATTGTAATCCACCGTCGCCGGAATTGGTTGTGGTCCATTGACCTTGCCGATACTGCCGCGGGGCTTATAGCAAAAACCCCTCACCCACTTAATCTCGCCGAGATTACCGTCCCTTATGTTCTTGAATGCCTCCCTCAATCCTTCATCCGAACGATTCTGCGTCCCTGTCTGCACAATCCGTTTGTACTTCCGTGCCGCCTCCACCGATTTTCGACCTTCCCAGATGTTATGTGATACCGGTTTTTCGATATACACATCCTTGCCGGCCTGGCACGCCCAGACCGTCACCAGCGAATGCCAGAAATTTGGCGTCGCCGAGGTAATTGCATCAATCTCCTTGTCCTCAAGCAGCTTACGAACGTCCTGGTATCCCTTTACGGTGCTGCCCTGCTTCTTGAAATCCTCAATCCTTGCATTCATGTGACTAACATCAGCATCACATACCGCCACAATCCGAACACCCTCAAGCTTGCCGAATATCTTGCAGTGCCCGGACCCCTGGCCGCCCACACCGACTATACCGAGGCGGATGTCATTATTTGCCCCTCGCACCTTCGAATAAGGCGCTGCCAAAATCAAACCCGCCCCAGCCGCCATCGAACTCTTAATAAAATCACGACGTGTCAACCTGCTCATATTGCCCCTTTCTCATTTAACGAGGATACCGCTATAGATAGCCTTAAATATACTCACAATTATCAACGACCACCGGCTTTTGTTTCTGCCGTGTATTCATTATAGTGTTCAGCCACTTTACCTTCTTTCTCATCACCCTTGTGGAAATAGAACCGATACTTGAATGTCACGCTCTTGCCCGCCTCGATCACGAAGTCGCCTGTCTTCGCCGGTTTTCCTTCAAAATCGTGAATGCCGAAGGGATTGACCGCGAACAGACCGTAAGTGCGAACATGCCACCATGTCGGATGTCGAGGATTTTCAGGATGGTCGAATATCGCTATCCCGACGACCTGGTCTTTCACCGGCCCGTAATAGTCACACCAGGCCGCACGCTTAGCCCAGGCTGCCCCATCGCGCACGCCCTCGCTGTTGACGATATGTCCCTTCCCGATCCTGCCTTCGACTCGCATAGTGGGTGCCACTCGTATTGCCATAGAGCCTTCCTTCGTGTCACCAAAGGTCACCTGGCCTTGCGAAGCGTGTATCGTCACTTCAAAGTCCATAATCGGTCCATCCGGCCGATTGTAAAATTTGTGCGTTCGTGTATCCGTGCAGACGACTTTCCCATCCGCAGCTACCCACTTGTTGCGCGATTTAATGACACCGACGGCCGGTCCGGAGCTTACCTCCAGAAACTCCTCATGGATAATCTGCCCCTTTCCACTGCCTTCCGCCCAAAAATCAATCCCATTGACATCCCCATGCGTGAACCACAGCGAGCGATGGTGCGGATGGTCGTGCTCATCCTTATTATTTTCCTGCTCGACATCCTTCATCGGCCAATGCCGGATCACTGCCTCGCCCGTCGGTCCGATTACAGGGTAAAAATATGGATGCGGCACGTTCTTAAAGCAGTATTCTGTAAAGAGCTTGCCGTTGATTTCGACCCGAACTCTATCGTCGAGCTGCGTGATTTGCACTCCACCGCCGGCTTTTGTCTGGCTCATTCTGCCGGCCTGTGCTTTGCCGAGCATCTGCTCCCAAACCTGCCGCTGTTCGACCAGAGCTGCCGCTCGATCCGACGGATTTGTCCTCGCTTCAAGAAGCACCCAGCCTGCGTAGCCCATTCCGGCCAATAAATTTATCAGTTCCTGATACGGATAATCTCCGATGTTCAGCTCCCGAACATGCACCGTATCGCCGAACCGTCCCTTCACGAGGTTGAAGTTGTATTCCAGCCCTTGGCCCTGGAGGTCCTCGCTGTTGCAGTTCCAGCAAAGACCTACGTTCGACTGGTCCACGACATCCATGATAGCTTTCATAACCGGCAGCGGTGCACATGACCCGTGCACTTCCACGCGAATCTTCTGCCCGTAATCAGCCGAGAACTTACCCAGCTCGTTCAGCGATCTTCCAATCTGCTCAATCGTCTTTTCTTTAGGCACACCCGCCGGCAAATCATTCGGCTTGACCTTTACACCCAGCCCGCCCACATCACGCGACAGAATTACGTACTGCTTTGCTCCCTCAATTTCCTTCTTGAGTCTGGCCGGCTCCGGATAATGAAATGCGAAATTCATTCCCAGCCCCACCAAAGTCACAGCACTATCCGCAAAGCGTTTTTTTACCTCCCGGCGTTGCTCCGTTGTCAAGTTTGCTTCGACTTTATGTGCATGTTCCGTCCGTAATTCGACCCCCGGAATCTTCGCTTTTTCGCAATTCGCAATAAGCGTCGGCAGGTCCCAATCTTGTCCCCATTGGTATGTGACAAACCCAAATTTCATCTTTGCACCGGGTATGTCTCCACCTATAAGGATTGCTTGTTTGAATTGTCCACCCGCAACTGCAACTGCCCCCAGATATACAGATCGCTTCAAAAATTCACGCCGACTGTCATTGAACCTGCTCATTTTTCTCCTTCTCCATCGGAATGCGTGTGTTGAACATGCAAAGACACAAACCACTCAAAATGGTCTTGCTTGGCCCAACGTTGTTGCGAGGCCTTCCCCGCTTTAGAAAGCCCGGCCGTACCAATCCCAATTATCATTTATCAATAATCAATTGTTTGGCTACTTGCACTTCCCGGCTTTCTTCGGCTCACAGGTACAGTCTTTCGCAGGTTTGCCGCAACCCGAACAGGCCCTATTCTTAACGGGCTTGCCACACACTTTGCACGGCGAACATCCACATGCCTGGCACATCGTTTATTCTCCTGAAAACCCTTGTAAATGTCAACACGCACAACCGTTGTTCCTGCACACGCAGGAGCCCAAAGCCTCAATCATACATTCTGCCGAGAGATTTCTCAATGTTCTTTTTATCGTTGCGAGCCCTGCTATACCGGGTGTGGTCGGGATAGGGTGGCGGATTTCAGGCCGCGATGTGGCGAAGCCGGTTTCGTAGTTGAGTCTGTATGCCGACATGATTCTCCGAAATATTGTCCTCAAGGGAAAAACCGCGATGCCCCAAAGTGCCCCAACCACACCGCCAATGAGGAGAGTGTGCCGGTAACGGTGTAGTGGATAGCCGAGCTTCAGACCCGCTATGACGAGCACTTCGACATCCACAACGACGTTAGCAAGCACGAAAACCGGGATGTCGAGCCACTTCCTAAATAGCAGCCCGATGAATCCACTCGGTCCAAAATGGTATGGGGTAAAAGGCATTACGCTATGTCAATTGCAATTCGGTCCCAACCACTTCCGGATAGTTGTCCCACGTTCTGCCTTGGAGAAGTCGGCCACTTTTTTTCTTGTTTACTCCGCCCCATTGCTTGAAAAAGAAAGGTATCACTTCAGTCTCACACTTTTCTTTTATCTCAAGAACCCAGTCTTCATACATAGGTCTGGCACCGGGTCCTGATTCGCCGCCTACGATTACCCAGTCAATCCCATGTAGCTCTAAGTTGGGCATAGGACCGAGCAACGGCTCCAACGAAAGAAACTTCACAGCCGCATTGACGGCTCGCAGGTCGTCGGCTCTGTAAACGTAGCGATTATTCTCGATTGTTACACCCATCCAAATATTGTCAGACCAATCAAGAACCGGTGCAAATTCGCGTAAGTGTTTAGACCTCTTGGTAAGAACCTGGAAAATGTGGTGCCTATTATCATTCATTACGGCAAACACCTTCTGTATAAATTCCAACGGTATTCGCTCGTGAAAAAGATCACTCATAGAGTTTACAAACACCTTGCGCGGCGTTTTCCACTTGTAGGGTTTAGAAAGAATATCTGGATGAAGCGTTAACCTGAAACCATTTCTGTATCTGACCTGTCCCATCGCGCAGAGACGTTTCGCCATCCGTTCAGCGTAGCAGTTAAGACAACCGGCGCTAATTTTTGTGCACCCCGTAACCGGATTCCATGTTGATTCAGTCCATTCAATCGCTGATTTAGTTGCCATACTTAATGTCTTCCACTTACAAAGGTAACACTACGGTCGTCACCAAGTGTCGGCTTTCCGCATCGAAAAGGCCTTTTTTCCTTTGGAATGTCAACTTTGATTTTACCTTTCTCCTCCAATATGAGCAAAGCGTCTTTGTAGTTCCTCTTTGTAAATCGGCTCATTTCTTGATGTTTCTCATAAACATGGTCTACCTTACAAGTTTGCCCATCAAAGACCTGCAAAAGTTGCTCAGCAAGCTCTCTAAGTGGTTTGTTAAAATTAAGAGTCAACTGTTTCTTGGGATCAAAAGTAAAAGTCGGAACACCATCTGCATCCTTGACACTATATCCATCCATAATCTCTTTCATCAACCCGTACCCCAAGGGATGTTTACTTGCATGAATTAAATAGTGACTCGTACGGTCCTGTTTTCTATCTCTGAAACAGAACGGAAGTGTGTATTTGCATCCCAACTCAGTCATCGCCTCGCAAAATTCTTGAATGATGGTTTCCTCACGTTGATACGGCTGCATACAAGATGTCCTCACTCTTAATTTAGTTGCCCTGTCCTTCCCGAAAAGTTCGTTGATGTTCTTATCTACAGAGACTCTCTGCAAATCCATATTGATTCTTTTGTAATTAAAAAATAGCACACATTCCGAGGCCCACCATTTTATAGCCACTTTTATCAAATCCAACGAAACTCCTTTGTATCCCCAGGGATCCAAGAAAAAAAGTGTAGGCACAGGCTCCATATTCCTGTACTGCTCCGCTATTTCCGCTGAAATCTTTCTGTTCGACAACTTTGGTGCATTAGGCAACTTTTCGATTCCATCAAGTTGATGAATGGCTTCGCGCAAAGAGTTTACATATTCAAGCTTTTGGTCGTTGAACTCAGTCGCCAGTTTCTGACCTATCTTTGGCTTTTCCAGGGCCTTCTTGAGAATTAGAATTGGCGTAGACTCAGTTCCGTCTTCGTAGTACCCCTGTCCAGCAAATAGGTCAATATATGCAATTTTCTCCGCGCGTGCGGAAATAATTATGTTAGCCCAAGCTTCGAAGTATTTGGCAACAATCTGACTTTTGATTTCTGATTGCTCAAGTGCTTCATCAAAAAAAGTCCTGTCCATTCAGTAACACCTCCGCAAGTAGATGTTTTAAGTAACACGTAAATATTCATTTGGTACAAGATAATTCTGCACATAGTCCATGACCGCTTCTTCGAGGCTTGTAACTTGTTTTTTGTAGCCAGTCTTGCGGAGCTTAGAGATGTCAGCCTGGGTGAAGTACTGGTACTGTTTGCGGAGGATTTCGGGCATGTCGATATATTCGATATTTGGCGGTTTGTTCATTGCTACAAAGACGGCATTTACCAGGTCATTCCATGTGCGGGCCTTACCAGAGCCGATGTTAAATATTCCGCTTATTCGGGGTTTATCCAGAAAGAAAAGCGTCATATCGGTGGCGTCCTTGACGTACAGAAAATCTCGCATCTGTGCACCGTCTTTGTAGTCGTTTCTGTGGGATTTGAATAGGCGGACTTTGCCGATTGCGGTTATCTGTTCAAAGGCCTTGATGACAAAGCTTTGCATGTTGCCTTTATGGTACTCGTTAGGCCCAAACACGTTGAAGTATTTCAAACCGACAATTTTTTCGAGCAGGCCTGCCCTGTGTGCCCAGAGGTCGAATAGCTGTTTTGAATAGCCGTACATGTTCAGCGGCTGGAGGTTTTCAATTTTGCTTTCATCGTCATTGAAACCGGCGGAACCATCGCCGTAAGTGGCGGCGCTCGAGGCATACACAAAGCGGATGTCGGCGTCGACCGCCCACCGGGCCAGGAGTTTTGTATATTCGTAGTTGTTTTTCACTAGATACGAGGCGTTTGTTTCTGTTGTGTCCGAACAAGCACCAAGGTGAAAGACCGCCTCGATTGGGCCGGGTGCCTTGTTGGCCGTGACTATTTCCAGGAAATCGTCCTTTTCGATGTAGTCTGCGAAGGACAGATTTCGCAGGTTCTTCCATTTTACATTAGAGCCTAAGTGGTCAACGACAAGTATCTCGGTAATACCCCTTGCGTTAAGTGCGGCGATGAGTGCAGAGCCGATGAATCCAGCCCCACCGGTGATTACTATCATTCATTGAACTCCCTGAACAAGACAACAAACTTATCAGGAGCTTAACTTGGCGGGTTGAGGGTGTCAAACATTTCGTAAGGGATTGGGGCGCATAAAAAAACCGCCGGGAACCGAGCGGTTTGAAAGCGATGAACAACAGATGACTTCTAACACAGGGCCAGATAGCTGGCAATCGCTAAGACCAGTATCCTGCGTTTGGTGATTGTAAAAGGAATCCAGATTTCGTAATATAACCTTGTCATCGCCGTATGTGTTAAATTCTTCGCGTTCATCTTTTTCTTATTATGATATAATTATAACCGAACCAGGGATTTAAAGGCAAGAAAAAAACTAATTGATGTGTGTAATTACTTGTAAATAGGACACTTACAATATATGTTGGCAGAAAATTTTTGGTGTTAAAGATAAGCCGGACTGGTAGGTGGTTGCGGGTAAGTTTCGCAGTTGGCAGGTGCTTCCGCACACCACGCTGGAGCAATAGAAAGGATAACCTGTCGTATGAGCAACGAGGTGTTATTTGATTCCAGCGTGGTACTTCTGCAGCGAACGCACTTTGGCTTGCCCGCTTCTGGCGGCAGCAATACCTTTCGCAGCAGCGGCTGCTGCCGCGGTCGTGGTAATATAAGGAACTTTATATTTGATTGCCGCCTTGCGAATATATGAGTCGTCATATTTACTGAGTTTGCCTGCAGGCGTATTTATGACCAAATGAATCTCGCCGTTCTTGATTGCGTCTACAATATTCGGCCTGCCTTCATGCATTTTCAATATCCGTTCCGCTTTGACTCCGTTGCTTATCAGGCAATTGTATGTACCCTCTGTTGCCTTTATCTTAAATCCGAGCTTCTCAAATTCACGACCCACTTTGAGAATGGCCTTTTTCTCTGGGTCTATTACTGTCATCAGGACAGTTCCCTTGATGGGTAGTTCCTGCTTTGCAGCCTGTTGTGACTTGAAAAAGGCCATACCAAATGAATCAGCCATGCCTAACACTTCGCCGGTTGACCGCATCTCAGGCCCCAACACAGGGTCAACCTCTGGGAACATGTTGAATGGGAAGACCGATTCCTTTACGCCGAAGTGTGGTATCTGCCGCTGTTTGATATTAAGCTCAGACAACTTTCTGCCGAGCATTACTTGAACTGCAAGTCGGGCCATTGAAATATTGCAGACCTTGGAGACCAGAGGCACGGTGCGCGACGCACGCGGATTGGCTTCGAGGATATATACTGTGTCGTTAGCTATTGCGTACTGAATATTTATCAATCCGATTACATTCAGTTCTATTGCGATCCGTCGTGTATATTCGCATATTGTGTCAATGTGCTTTTGGGGAATGCTTATAGGAGGGATGACACAAGCAGAATCGCCGGAGTGTATGCCTGCAAGCTCGATATGCTCCATCACTGCGGGGATAAAAGCTTCCCGGCCGTCAGAAATAGCATCCGCCTCTGTCTCAATCGCATTCTCAAGGAACTTGTCGATGAGAATAGGCCTTTCAGGCGTAACGTCCACCGCCGCGGCAACATAGTGTCTTAGCATCTCTTCATCGTGAACTACTTCCATAGCACGTCCTCCGAGCACGTATGATGGCCTCACCATGAGCGGATAGCCTATCCGCTTCGCAATGGCAAGAGCTTGTTCTATATTGCTGGCCATTCCCGACTCGGGCTGTGGAATGTTTAACTTTTTCATCATTATCCTAAAACGGTCTCGGTCTTCTGCAAGATCGATGGTCTCCGGCGATGTCCCAATTATGCGTACTCCCGCTTCGGCAAGTTCACCTGCGATGTTAAGCGGTGTTTGACCGCCAAACTGGACTATCACACCATCAGGCTTTTCCTTTTCGTAGATGCTCAGCACATCTTCAACTGTTAGCGGCTCAAAATAGAGCTTATCGGATGTATCATAGTCTGTTGATACTGTTTCGGGATTGCAGTTGATCATTATTGACTCGTATCCCTCGTCTCGCAGCGTGAATGCTGCGTGTACACAGCAATAATCGAACTCTATTCCCTGACCTATGCGGTTGGGGCCTCCCCCAAGAACCATTATCTTGCGATTCTTGCTGACCTTGACTTTATCTGGGCCGTTATACGTAGAATAGTAATAGGCCGCATTCTCAACCCCGCTGACAGGAACTGCATCCCAGCTTTCAACCGTTCCAAGCTTGGCCCGCCCCTCGCGTATATTCTTCTCCGAAACACCCAATATTTGCGATAGGTACTTATCTGCAAAGCCGTCCTTCTTCGCCCGCATCAGCAGCTTATCCGGCGGCAGCTTGCCTTTGTATTTTACGATCTTTTCTTCAAGCTCAACAAGCTCCGCCATTTGTTGTATAAAGTAGTGTTTGATACGGGTTTTTTCATATAGAGTCTGGATTCCGGCTCCTTTACGCAAGGCCTCATACATAATGAACTGTCGTTCACTCGATGGCCATATTAGCAGCTCCAGCAGCTCTTTCAATGACAGCTTGTTGAAGTTCTTCGCAAAGCCAAGACCATAACGTCCGTTCTCCAGCGAGCGGATGGACTTCTGAAAAGCTTCTTTGTAGGTCTTGCCGATGCTCATCACTTCTCCGACTGCCCGCATTTGTGTACCCAATTTATCTTCAACACCTCTGAATTTCTCAAAGGCCCATCGGGAGAATTTCACAACCACATAGTCACCGGATGGGGTATATTTTTCGAGCGTTCCGTCCCGCCAATATGGTATCTCATCCAATGTAAGCCCTCCGGCCAGTAATGAGGAAACAAGTGCAATTGGAAAACCCGTTGCTTTGCTGGCAAGTGCGGACGAACGTGAGGTTCTGGGATTGATTTCGATTACTACAACCCTGCCTGTGTCGGGGTCGTGAGCAAACTGAATATTGGTGCCCCCTATAACCCCGATGGCATCCACAATGTCGTAAGAGTATTTTTGCAGTTGATTCTGAAGTTCAGGATCGATGGTCAGCATCGGGGCGGTGCAGTATGAGTCTCCCGTATGAACACCCATTGGATCGACATTCTCGATGAAGCATACAGTGATTTTCTGCCCCTTGGAATCTCGCACCACCTCAAGCTCAAGCTCTTCCCACCCAAGAACAGATTCTTCTACAAGAATCTGCCCGATAAGACTCGCAGAAATTCCTCTACTGGCAATGATACGTAGCTCCTCTACGTTAAATACCGCACCGCCGCCTGTCCCACCGAGCGTATAGGCGGGTCTGACGATAACAGGATAGCTCAATTGCTCGGCTATCTTCTCTGCTTCTTCGACGCTCAACGCGATACTGCTTTTGGGCATGTCAATCCCAAGTTGATTCATCGTGTCCTTAAAGGCCTGACGGTCCTCGCCACGCTCTATGGCGTCAATATCTACGCCTATTACCTTTACGACGAATTTCTTAAGGACGCCGCTTTTTGCAAGCTCCGAAGCAAGGTTGAGTCCGGTCTGGCCGCCGAGGTTTGGTAGAAGCGCATCAGGCCGTTCGACTTCAATGATTTCGGACACAGCCCGTAGTGTCAGTGGCTCGATATAAGTTGCATCCGCCATCCCAGGGTCTGTCATAATCGTTGCCGGGTTGGAGTTGACCAGCACTATTTTGTAGCCCAGTTTTCTAAGAGCCTTGCAGGCTTGTGTGCCGGAATAATCAAACTCGCACGCTTGGCCGATAATGATAGGTCCCGAACCGATGATCAATACTTTCTTTATATCCTTCCGCTTGGGCATCCTTTTTCTCCTACCTTTTCACCCAGACCACAACACGAATGCACCACTGTAAGTGTAATGGCCGGAATTAAACTAAATTGAGCCGGTGCTGTCAAACAATTAACAACGCCGATTGACAAGAAGGTTGAATTAGTGGGCGGGTAGTGTGTTCACAATGTTTGCTTATAGGTTGGAGAAGTTGCCTGTGCGGGTTACCTTTATAATAGTTTGATCCGCGGGATTTGTGAATTAACTATGCAGACTCTTTGATTCTACACTTTCTGTTGGGTTGGCTGAAATGCAGGTGGAATTGGCGAGAGCACGGCTAAGGAACTGTTGGATAATACAAAGGTGGTGTTCGTATAAAGCAGCTTTGTCACCGTTGCCGTTGGTGGCAGGGGGGCGCTGTGGCGACGCGATATCGCTATCGCACCAACCCCGCCACCAGTTGTGCCGGAGCTAAATGCCTTTGAATAGGACCCGATTGGGTTCGTTCAGGTTCTAATCGAGGAAGACAATCTGTGCACCGCAGATTGCTACCTCTGGCCCTGGGCCTGGTACGTTGGGATCATTGGGATCGTCAAGGTAATTGATAGCGACCTTGCTCAATTCGCTGCTTGCCGACATGGTGGCCATAGAGGCAGATAATACAGAGAATACAGCAATAAAGATGACAGAGATAACCAGCACGGCACCTCTGTACCTTGCAGAGGCTTTCTTTGCACCCGGTTCCATCTTCCCCCCGAGGAAGAACGCATTGAATTGATTTCAAGCAGCAACTTCTAAATTCAATTGAAGTATAGAAAATGCTAATCAGAAACGCAAAGAGGCACAGACAGGTCCTGACCTTTATGGTGATGAATCCCCGCGGAGTTCTCAGAAATGCGCCAGCAGGCAGCTTGTTGCATGAGGAATTTGACTACAGGATGACTTCAGAGTAAGAGTTGGGGTCGTACTTCAATATTATTTCTGGGACGAAGCCGGCAGGCACATCAGACAGGCCGGACCGGTTGAACTTCAGTGAACTATTTCCCCAGAGATTCATATCTTTGTCCGCATAGTTGATGACTGAACCTCGGATCGTCCCGCCAGCGTTGCCGAAGAACTCGACGCCGTTGGCGGCGATTGCGCCGCCGAGTGTATCTAATGTACCTCCAAACGACACGGAGAAGCCTGGCGCGATAATGAAAGTCCCCGTCTGACTATGCAGTCCGGCAAACTGGAGGTCCTGCGGCAATAGGGCAACCGACAGGCCCGCCACATGGCCTCTGAATATGAGTTGATTGGTTCCAGAGTCATCGGTCGGACTGCCGTTGGTGACGATGACGCCCGTGATGCTCACCCCGCCCGTGAACTCCACGATGTTCGGCGATTCGACGAGAACGACCCCTTTGAGGGTGGCCTGGCTTGAGAACTTCGGATTCATGCCGGCCGGGATCCGGATATTCGTGAGCGTCACGTCCTTCTTCAGGTTCACCGAGGAAGTGAGTACGTTTGTCGCATAACTATAGAACACGGCCGGCATCATCTCGGGAAAGTCGACCGCGGGCACGCCGATTTCGATGTGTTTCATGGCGTCTGCGCCTGTATCGCCTCCCACGGCGGCCTTAGGGCCCAGAAAAGGAGTCGCCAAGCCATTAACAATCTTTACGTTCCCGGCAATCTGTGAATTGCCGATCATCGACAGGGCCAGAAGGGTGTTCATGCTCTCGATATAGGCATTGGACTCGATGTCGATATTTACGCCGGCAAGCGCTATGTTGCCGGACAGTGACAACGGTCCTTTGCTTGCTACCCCAAAGTCGAAAACCGTGTTCGCACTTACTCCACATTCATAATTGACCCTCACTGTGCGTGTTATTAAACCATATGCTCCTGTGACGTCCAATTGTAAGGTGTTGCTATCGACCTGCCTGATTATGGCAGAGAATCTCTGTCCTTTGGCTGAGTTCAACGTCACGGCCGGGATTGTTATGCTTGCGTTGTCCCAGTGTGTGGTAATATTCGTTATACCGTTTGCCGATAGCTTGTTCTGGAGGGAACTTGCAATTGCGGTGAGCCTTTGGCTGGGCGCCGTTGTGCCGGATATCGACACCTTGCTCAGCCAGTAACGGACTATCTCAAGCCCCGATTCCGCACAGGATCTGGTGCCGTCCAGCTTGCACTGGTTGTCTGCAATCTGCGCATTTGTGGCCGACATGGTGGCTATAGAGGCAACCAGCACCGTGAATACTGCGATGAAAATAATAGATAGCAGCAGCACGCTGCCCCTGTGTCTTGCGTGGGCTTTTAATGTGGCGAACAGCATTTTATCCCCCAAGACCCTATTTGATGACCAACTGAGAATGACTTCTAAATACCCACTATAATATAGAAAATGTTCGTAACAGATGCAAAACCGGAAATGTTATTCTTCTTGGAAAAAGCGAGTGTGCAGGCTGATAAATAGCTGAAGTTATTGGTACAGCAGAAATTACATGACTACTTCGCAGTAAGAGTCGTGATTGTATTCCAGTATTATCGTCGGCTCAAACCCTGCAGGCACCTGGACGACACCTGAACGGTTAAATTTCAGGTCGCTGTTGCCGCTAAGAGTCATCGGTCCATTGGAGTAATTTATGACGGAGCCGTCGATGGTTCCACCGGCATTGCCGTGGAATGAAATACCGTTGGCCGCTATGGCACCACTGAGCGTTGTGAAATTGCCGCCAAATGACAGTTGAAATCCAGGTGCTATTACGAATGTGCCGATTTCGTTTTTGATTTGCGCGAATTGCTGCCCATCCGGCAGCGAGCTGACCGGCAGACTCGACACGTTGCCAGTAAAACTGATACGGTTTGTGCCTGAGTTATCTGTCCAGTCGCCATCTCCAACAATGACGGCTGTGATGCTCGTTGAACCTGCGAAGGTCACAACATTCGGTGCTTCGATAAATACTATACCCTTGAGCGTCACATTCCCCGTGAAGGACGGATTTGTGCCGGCTAAGATTCTCACGTTTTCATAAGTTGCGTTAGTGGTTGTGTTGGTGCTTGAGTTAATTACGTTTGTGACAAACGGCTCGAAGTGGCTGGGATTCGGCTCAGGGAATTCTGTGAGTGGCACGCCGATTTTAACATGATTGTCTATTGCTGCTTGGCCTGTTTCATCGCCTATGCTGGCCTTACCGCCTTGCAGATACACGTATGCAAGTGAATTGACAATGCTGACATTGCCGGCGATATGGGAGTTGCCCGTTATGGACAATGCCATCAGAGAATCAAGGCTTTCAATGTAAGCGTTTGATTCTATAGATGTATTCACGCCCTCTATGTCAATGTTTCCTGATAGTGACAACGGCCCTCTGCTTGCCACCCCAAAGTCAAAAACCGTATTTCCTATCGTTGTAAAGTCATAATTCACCCTAATAGTGCGCGTAACCGGCCCGTACGTGCCATACGTGCCCGTGACATCAACTCGCAGTGTGTCGCCGATTTGCTTCATGATAACTGAGAAGCTCTGACCTTGGGCTGAGTTCAATGTCACGGCCGGGATTGTTATCGTGGATGGATTAGACGGCACACCGATGTTCATATTTGATAATTGGTTCTGAAGTGAAAATGCTATTTTGATTAACCTCTGATCCGGCGAAGTCGTGCCGGGTATCGACACTTTGTTTAGCCAGTATCGTGTTATTTCCAGCCCTGATTCTGCACATACCCTCGCGCCGTCCAGCCTTCGCTGGTTCTCTGCAATCTGTGTATTCATGCCGGACATAGTAGCCATTCCCAGAGCTAAAATAGAGAGCATGACAACGAAGATCATAGATAGAACCAGAACAGCACCGCGTTTCTGCGGGTGGAATGGTTTTACGGCTGGTGTCATTTTTCCCCCCAATGGGAAAAAAACCAATTCAGTGCTTATGGGAGGCTCTTGTATCTAATTAAAGTATAGACGATAATCACCTTACCTCCAAACCGGACTAATACTTAAAAATTCCCAATTTGCCTGTGTCCTATAAAAGTATCTTTGGCCGCAAAGTGAGCAAGAGTACCACTAAACAGCCTTTTCTTGTTCCGCGAAATACGAGCTGCGGGCAAACGGGGAACTTTGTACCCACGCGAAGCCAAGCCCTAATGCTTTGTGCCTCCACCAATCGAACTTCTCCGGTGTTACGTATTCAACAACGTCAAGCGATTCGCTCGATGGTTTCAGATATTGCCCAATAGTTATCCTCTCGCAGCCCGCATCTCGCAAGTCCCTTAACACCTGTTCCACCTCTGCGTCGGTCTCTCCCAGGCCGAGCATTATTGAAGATTTCGTCTGGATGCCCGATAGGGTCTGTCTTACCGTTCTCAGCAGGTTCAGGGACGTACGATAATTTCCACCTTGCCTGACTATCGGATAAAGGGAAGGCACGGTCTCAACGTTGTGCCCGAACACGAATGGTGTCGCTTGCTGAAGGATAGAGATGGCGTGCTGCTGACAATTTCGGAAATCAGGGGTCAATATCTCGAATTTTGTGCCGGGACAAGACCTCCTTACCTCGTTGATGCAGTCTCGAAAATGTCCCGCACCGCCATCGGGCAGGTCGTCGCGATTGACGCTTGTGATTACTAAATATTTGAGTCTCATTCGCATTACCATCTGTGCCAATCGGCCCGGCTCTGTGGGGTCCGGCGGCAACGGTTTGCCCGTCACAACCGAGCAAAACCGGCACCTTCGCGTGCACACATTTCCTAATATAAGAACTGTAGCGGTTCCCCGGTTCCAGCACTCGCCCCGGTTCGGACAATTTGCATTCAAGCATATTGTCTGCAGGCCCAGAGAGCTTAGAGTGTCCTGTGTCCGCTGAAAATGCTCTCCCGCCGGCAAAGGCCTCTTAAGCCAATCCGGCAATCTGGGTTTACCAAGCCTTGTGTCCTCCATCGAGGTCCCTTCATCAAAAATTAAACGGTAAAAGGTAAAATATGACCCAGAAATATATCATTTTGCTTTTTGATTTGTAGGTTTGATTTTTGCATTTATATATTTGATTTCTCTTTGCACCCATACTTTCAGCCGAAACATTTGGTGAGTACTCCGGTAAGTTGTTGCTTCACCTCATTCATTTCGTGTCGTTTCCCTGTTTCTTTCAGCACCGATGTCATTTCTATATCTTCCAGGCCGCACGGCACAATCAGCTCGAATATGCTCAGGTCGTTTTGAATATTGATTGCCATGCCGTGATAGCTTACGCCTCTGGACACCCGCACTCCGATTGATGCAATTTTCCGCATTTTCGATTTTTGATTTTTGTATTTCGAGTTTTTTTGTAACACCCAAAGGCCCGGGAATCCCGCCCGTCTTTCGCTATGGACGCCAATTGATTCTAATAGTTCCATGCCTATTGCCTCTAATCGCCGTATATACTCGGTAACTCCGAGACCCAACTGTTGTAAATGCAGTATGGGATATACAACCAATTGGCCCGGATTGTGCGCAGTTGTTCCTCCGCCTCTTCGGACTGCAACTACATTGATGCCCCGATTCCTCAATTCTGCTGGTTCTAATCGCAATTTGTTTGCAGTCTGCCTTGCGCCTAAGGTTATCACTGACGGGTGCTCGACTACTATGACCGTATCGGGGATATTGCCTTTTTGTCTTTTGCGGTGCAATTCTTGCTGCAGTCCAAGAATCTCCCGGTAATCAGCAAGTCCGCAATCGCGAATTGCTGGATAACGTTTTTTATTCTTTTCGGCTGTGATTTCCATTTTGCCAATTCTATCGGATTTTAAGTCGTTTACACGTTTTTGCTCTTGTGACGTGGATTTCTATTGTTATTTGACCTACTCAGCCGAAATATATTTTGAAGAGCTTGTTTTCAGGCTCATTGATCAGGACATGTGCTTTTTTAAGTATCGCGACATTAAGTGCTTAAAGATACTCGTATAAAAGAAACTTCATTGGCTGACTATATCGCGATGGTCGTCATTTTTCTGATGGCCATTGGCACGGTATTTGTGTTTTCAGCCGCTGCTAACCTCACACAAAAGCTGGATTTACAAAAAATCTACAACCTGCCCAGCTTACGTCAAATCCTGTTTTTTCCACTTGCATGTTTGATTCTCTATAGCGTGTCCCATATTGATTACCACAGGTTTAGTCTTGAGAAGGGTTGGTTCAAATCGCCTATTGTGTATTTGTTAATCCTTGCTGTTACGCTACTTATAATTGTTCTTATCCCTCATTTAGGTACTGAGATTAACCGCGCCCGGCGGTGGTTGCGGATACCTCTTGGCCCATTGAGTATTAGTTTCCAACCCTCTGAGCTTGCCAAATGGGCAACCATAATAATGCTCGCTGCAGTTGGTGCTAAGATCGGTTCTGACATAAGGATATACTGTAAGCGTTTCATACCTATCTGTTGCATAATTGGCGTAGTTGTAGCTTTGATTGTTGTAGAGGACTTCGGAACGGCAGCTTTTATTGCGATGGTGAGCTTTTTGCTCCTAATAGCTGCGGGAGTTAAGTTATGGCATTTACTGACGTTACTGCCGGTTGGGATTGTCGGTTTTTTTGTTGAGTTATTACGTTCTCAGCATCGTCTTGAGCGTCTTGCGGCGTTTCTGGAACCTGATCGCTGGTCTGATTCCATCGCATACCAGGCGAACCAATCGTTGGTTGCTCTGGGCTCAGGCGGGCTATGGGGAAAAGGATTGGGCAGAGGAATATGTAAGTATGGCCATTTACCGGAAGATACGACCGATTTTGTATTTGCGATTATTGGAGAGGAACTTGGATTTGTCGGCAATGTCGTCGTTATTGGGTTGTTTATTGTTTTTATTTGCCTTGGGATTGTTGTAATTTTGCGATGCAAAGAACGATTCGGCCGACTTTTGGCCGGGGGTATTGTACTGACAATCGGCATCCAGGCTGCTCTTAATATCGGTGTGGTAACGGTTGTGCTGCCGACGAAAGGTATACCTTTGCCGTTTGTTAGCGCCGGTGGAACAAGCATGTTGCTGTCGTCTGCTGCGGTGGGGGTGCTATTGAATATTGCGAAACAAACTGAGCAAGCTTTCCGTCGGATAGAAAACGACGTGAGTTGTGAGAGTGCGGAAACATAAACCTCTGTAATAGAAGAGTAAAAAAGTCGGGAAATAACCAGAAAAAATTGATAATTGATGATTGATTATTGATTATTTGAAAAGAGGGGTGGTTGGCGATACTGATAAGACATATATTATAGGACTATTGCATTTTTGAGCTAAAAATGGGGGTAAAAACATACCAAAAAGTACCGAAAATTCACCAAAAGTGAGCAAAAGTTCGTCTTTTTTAGCAAAAATGAGCAAAAATTGACACTTTTCGAGCACTTTTTGATACCACCTTTGGCGTAGGACGCCATTAAAGAATTGATTAGTGATTATTGATGCCTGCTGCGCCAAGTGCCAGCCGCGACGAGTCGCAGGCTCGGCGGGCGCCAGCCAGCCGTGCCGGAGACGTCACGTCTCGGCAGGCACGGCGAGATTGATGATTTGAGAGGGGAAGGAGTAGCCAGCCAGTTATTGGTAAATGAGTATATGAGTAGATGGGTAAATAGGTGAGACTGGATTTACGATTTACTATTTTCTATTTAATATTGAGGGAGGGAAGAATTAAAAAGACAGAAGACAGGCTTCGACAATCTCCAAGCTTCGTAATAAACTGCAAGTCTTCGCAGGGAAAGAAGGACGGATCTGTGGTGCCGGTTCACGTAATACACTTTGCGAGATACGAGATACGCTTCACGAGTGACGAAATACCCTTGACGGAAGTCGCCTTATTTGCTATTTTTTGCCAAGAAAAAGGGAAACAAGCTTAGATAAGTTTTATTTATTGGTAAGAGTATCAGGGTCTGAGAATAGACGGACTCAGAAAATTAAGTACATACAGATTGACGAGAGAGGTTTAGAGTGGAGTTTAATGACATAGAAATAACACAACTAGATTTGGGTCAGGTGGATAGTATTGTTAGGTTGGTTGCTGAATATCTTTGCGGGGAGAAATATCTCTGCGAAGAAGTACATTATAAGAGACTGCTGGAATCCAACGAATTTGAAACAGACCAAGAGTTGTTACAAACCCTGTTGCATAATACGAAAAATGGAAATATGAATTATGAACAATTCAACGAGCTTCTACTGCTCCTGAACCAGAATAGAGTAAGTGAACCTTTTTTCAAGTTTTTCTTTGGAAAGAACATGAAAATTTCATTGGAAGATCTGAAGAAGGGAATAGTAAAATTTAGAGGATTCGCCATGCTATGCTTTGGCAATTTCAGATATGCTTACAAGCAGCTCATCGAGGAAAATAGCGAGGAGCTTTGCAGACTTGTTAGACAATACTCTGAAGAAGTCAGTGCTATCCCAAATAGATTTATGAAACGGCCCAAGCCAATGGTCGTTATAGAACCTATTAAGAGAGACGAAACATGGTACTTGGGCTATATTACCCAACAAAAGTTTCAAAAGGAACAGAAATACCTCAATGAGAGGCTTCTCTTGGCTTCAGCCCAGGAAAAGAGTGAACTATCAGAAGTTCAAAAGGAATATGAAGGAATTGAGGAAACGATAAATGAAGTCAATAAAACGGCTTTGAAAAACACAAAGGTCTACCTGACCTGGGATTATATGGACGTGTACATAGCCACCTCAATGAGGGAAAAGTGGGAATTCGAGGATACTTTTGATTTTGTAAATAAGCTCTTTGCACAAGATGAGATCAAAAGGCTGAAACTTCGGTACTTTGATCCTACTCAGTCGCGGTGTAAGGGAAGAATAGACAAGGGTTTGGTTGAAGGGTTGATGCTAAAGAGAGTGCTGTGTTGCATTTATATGGCCCAAGAAAGCGATACAATGGGAAAAGATTCTGAACTTGCTGCAACCTTGGCGCAAGGAAAACCTGTTATAGCCTACATACCCGAAATTAGTATTAAGGATTACGCAGAAAAAATTAAAGAGTATCCGTTAAGTTATTTTGAAAAAAGGTTGTTGATTCTACATGCTGAGGAAATATTTGACGACAAGGAATTTATTGAGGAAAGTGAGAGTGTTGTTTATCAGTCCTTGGAGACTATTAAAGACTTTCGGCAAGCTTTGGACAAATACCGTTCGAAAGAACCATTTTCTCTCTGGAAGAAGAAAGAGGAAAGGTTCAAAAAGGATTATGGTTCCTTCTATAATATGTGCAGGATTTTAGCAGTGGCCGAATACTTTCACTCTGAGAGACGCGCAATCACGATGAAAGAGTATCATCCTCTGTCTATTCAAGTTGACTTGAAGTCTGGGGTCGCAAATGGTGTTCTGGTTGTGAGAACAATTGAGGATTGCGCCAAATTGTTACATCGGATTTTGGTTAATGATTTGAGGTTTACCATAAAGCATGAGGAGGGTATAACTGTGCTTGAAGAGGAGATTTCGGGGTGCCCTTATAGGGTCGTAACTGACGATGAAAAGTTAACGAATTCTTTTTGGAATTTTTATTTGACTTAGAGACTAAGCATTTGGTAAAATTAAGGTTCATAGGAGACTCAAAAAATGGTGGAGTTCTTTGAATTAAAAAAACCTGGCCCAACTGACTTAACATGGGAAGAAAAAAATTCCGGGAATTATGTTTACCCACGTAATCATGGTAATAAACAGAGAGATGCTTGCAAGGAACAAGACAAGGAAAAAAAGTCGAAACAAAGAGAGTAGTAACAGTTTCAGTCAGGGGTTCCTAAACCTTCTCATCCACTCAGACCGGCTTACGGCATAAGAATAAAGAGTGATAAAAGAGCATTTGTTAATTTCTTCCGGAGATGCATAAAAGTCCTGCGGTATGATTCCGGTTTCTCCTTTGACTGATCTGACCCCTATTTATGTACCACATGCAATTAGAGAGTTGTCCACGTTCTCTGTCCTGTTTGGCGCAGGCGCAGGCCCTGCCGAAGCCGGAGCCGAAGCCAAACAGGCGGCCGCGAACGCCGCCTGCGCGGGAATGACACGTTCAAGATTGGCAACCTATTAGGGATTGAGGAGCTTGGCAATATTACGGACGCAGAGTGCAATGTAATCAATATGCGACTGGTCCAGGCCTTGATGGACGGGTAAGACTAAGAGCCGGTCTTTCAAAAAACGGGCCTCGGTAAACTCGTCCCAACGAAGGCCATGATGATAACCAGACCACCAGGCGATACCAAAGATACCGCGATTATTAAGCTCAGCGACCCAGCGGGGGCGGTTCGAGACTAATACAGGGAACACAAGGGGACATACTCCGGGGGGCAGGGTTTGGAAAAGCGGTTTGAAGCCAACGACATCCTGTAAGGAATTATGAAGGTGCAAATAGTTGCTTCTTCGGCGGGAAATAATATCATCAGCAATTACACGACCTAAAGTGCGTTTTGTTATTCCTGAAGCTGACCAGTCTGCGGTTTCACTATCAAAGTAATAGCTATCAGGTATGTCCGGATAGCCTGTAGAATCGTCGGAAACAGAGATATTCTGCGGGAGCAATCTTTTCGTAAATAACTTTAGAGTTAGTGGATACAAGCCGAGTTTTTGAGTGGTTCCTGCAAAGTTACTCAATAGCAAAGGGAGTGTCCTAAAGAAAATATCATTTCGATTCGGTGGTTTCAAAACCGGGTCGAAGGCGCGTTCAGCGTCGGGTAGAACCAAGGCCCCGCCATCGGGCACCGGCAGGGTCTTTGGAAAGCTGAATACCGCGGCATCACCTACCCGGCCAATAGGGCCTTTCGGTCCGGAACTGAAAAGAGATAACGCGCAATCTTCAAGGACGAGAATATTTCGAGAACGACACCATTGGGCCAATTCCTCTATGTCCTGGGGCCAGCCAAAATAGTGAGTTACATATAGTAGTTTTGTGCGATTAGTTATACGGCTTCGGATGTCAGCCGGGTCTATGTTCGTCTTTGAATCGACTCGGTAAAGGACTACTCGACACACACACCAGAGCAACGGATCAACCTCAGACCCGCAATTATAGGCTGGGACAAGTACTTCATCCTCGGGGCCAAGTCCCCAATGTTTACATATAAGGGCGATTGCATCGCGTCCCTGATGTGTAAAAATGGTTTGCCGATTGGCAAACTGCGGCCAATAACAGGAGCCTAAATCTGAGCCCGGCCATATCAGGTCGGCTGCCAATTGGAAAATACTTAAACCCGGCTGGAAGCCGCAGAAGAGAGGTTTCGGATTCATAGTCGGGAACGTATCCATATAAATGTGTCTTACTTACAGGGGAGCACTACGCTACTAAAGTTGATATATAGCAAAGAGGAGAGAATGGCAAGGGAAAATCGAATGCATCGCGTCTGAGAAAAAACTGGTTGTATTCAGGTTAGGGGGTATAATTAAAGAGAAGACAGAATACAGAAGACAGTGATTAGTATTCAGTTTGGTGGATACAGGTGTGCGATGACAATTGGGCGTAGGTGGTTAACAAAAGGGGCTTTGTTATTGTTAATTGAGGGTTGACAATGTCTGGGCATTCACATTGGGCAGGGATAAAGCATAAGAAGGCGGCGATAGATGCAAAGCGAGGCAAGGTCTGGAGCAAGGTGTCGAGGATGATAATAGTTGCGGCGAAGAACGGCGGAGGCGATCCATCATCAAATTTGACTTTGCGATACGCGATAGATAAGGCCAAGGCCGCGAACATGCCGAAGGATACGGTCGAAAAGGCGATAAAGAAGGGGACGGGAGAGTCAGGAGGAGTGAATTTTGAATCGATAGTGTATGAGGGGTATGGGCCGAGCGGAGTGGCGGTAGTGGTGGAGGTGTTGACGGATAACCGCAACCGGACCGGGCCGGAGATAAGGCGACTGTTTGAGAAGCACGGGGCGTCGTTAGGTGCGGCGGGGTGTGTGCACTGGATGTTCGGCAAGAAGGGTTATATTACGGTTAAGACGGCCAGTGCCAATGAGGAAGAGCTGATGGATCTTGCGCTTGGGGCGGGGGCGGATGATATGCGAAATACGGGGGAGATGTATGAGATAACATGCGATCCGGCGGCGTACGAGCCGTTAAGGAAGGCGTTGCAGGCGAAGGAGATACCGATTGAGGTATCGGAGATATCGATGGTGCCGCAGACCACAATACCGATTAACAATGTTGAGACGGCCAGGAAGATAATTTCGCTGATGGAGGCGATTGAAGACCACGACGACGTGCAGAACACATACGCGAATTTCGATATTCCGGATGCGATAATGGAGAAGGTGTTGTAAGACAACAATGGTGTGCACAACACACCCTATAACTCCAGACTTTCCAATTCTTTTATTCGCTGTTTGGCGAGCTTGTAGTTTTGTTCACCGAGGCGGCTGACGGTCTCACCTATTTGGGGGTACATTATCTTGAATTGGTTCCGATATGCATCTTCGATTTCCACCGCCTTTTTGTAGTGTTGCAGGGCGAGTGCGGGCTTATTTAGCTGCTCGGCGATTTTTGCGAGGTTGAACCAGAGGCGGTCGCAACCTGGGTAGAGCCGGGTCGCCTTGAGGCCCCATTCATAGGCTTGCTCGGACCGGCCAAGGAGGGAGTAAACATCGCTGAGTTTTTCGTAGTTTTTGTAGTCGGCGGGGCTACGCTGAATTGCGATGTCGAAGAAAGTTTTGGCGTTTTCGAGCAGGGCAGGTTGCTGTGATTCCCGGTATTGCTGGACGTAGAGTCGGGCGTTGAAGCTAAGGGCGGCGGCGGATAGCGGGTCGGCTTTAGCGGCGGCATCGAGAAGGGCGTGGGCCTGGTCGAAGCGGCCAACAGAAGCGGCTTGTTGGGCATGGTGGATTTTCACGGTGCTGTTATAGACCGGCCACCAGATATGGGCGATGTACAAAGCGAGCACTATTAACGCTGCTACCGGCGCCAGGATTCTTGTAGATGGTGCGGGCGTACACGTAAATTGAGGTGGGTTTGTCCTGGTAACGTCCAGCGTGATGAGGCAAGCCATGAGGGTCCAGAAGGTTGTTAGTACGCCCGGCTCGAAGATGGCGAAGTCGATGAGGTTGTGTAAGAGGACGCCGAGGAGGGCACACAGCAAAGCGGCCTCCACAGGTGTCGTATTTCGTATTTCGTATTTCGTATTTCGTGCTGCGAGCGGTATTGTCAGGAGCCAGAAAGCGATGATGAATGCGGCGGCGGAGGAGACGTATAGAGTCAGAATAGTGTATGTGATGAGTCCGAAATCTCCGGTCAGTTGGGTGCGTACCAAAAGAGGTCTGATCAGTAGTAGTGCGGCAGAGATAGTGAGCAGCAGGATGGTCGTTAGCGTTTTGCCGGTATGGTTGGAGTCGGCTGGTGAGGTCTGGGTGTCGTGAGAGAGGATTTTGTAGAGGGGTATAAGGAGCATTAGCAAGAAGCCGAGCATGCCCAGGGGGCCGAATTGTGTGAGCAGACTCAGAGGGAAATTGTGGGGGTCGGCGACTGATTCAGGGGCGGGGTCGGGTTTGTAGTGAGGGTAGAAAAGGGGGAAGTTGCCTGGGCCAACACCTGTGAGGGGGTGGTCGGTGAGCATTTTGGCGGAGGCGTACCAATATTGCCAGCGGACGAGCATTGAGTTGCCGCCCGGGAGCCGGTCGTGTTTGTAGCCGAACCATGCGATAAGGCAACTACCGACGACAACCAATGAGATGCAGATAAACAATAAGATTTTTTTGTTTGCTCTCAGCCAAGTTCCGAATCGGAGGGCGATGATGAACAAGACCGATGCGAATAGTACACTCAAGATGGCGCCTTTGCTGCGGGTCATAACAAGAACGATGGCGATTGCAGTTGCTGCGAGGGCCGGTACGAGAGTATAGCGGGTTGGGATGTTCCTGGGTTTCTGGCAGGGACGACTGTAAATTACTAAAGCGATGGCGGCGAATAATGCCATAAGGAGGAAAGAACCGAGGGAGTTGCTTGTTGTAAAGAAGCCGCGGATGGTTTTTGCGTAGAGTCGGTGTTCAAAGAGGAAATGCTGTAGGGTGCCCGGCTCGATGCCGAGCGGTTCGAGGACGGTCTTGGGTGCCTCTTGGTATTGCTCGATGGTCATTTGGTTGGTTAGGAAGAATTGCTCGGCGGATTGGTAGGCGGAGGTGATGCCAAGAGCGATAATGACGGCCAGGACGAGCTTTACCTTTGTGGGTGAGTCGAGAATCTGAACGAGCAGGAGAGCGGCGAATATGGGGGCTGTCAGAGTGAAGATAGTAGTTAGTGCGAGACGTTTGTCGGAAGCACCAAACGCGGAGATAACCGAGGCGATGCAAAACAGAAGTAAACCGATTTCGATGCCGGTGACGCGGTATGTGAATTTGGGCCGGCGAAGGTTCCAGGCAAGCCAGAGGACGAAGGAGAATATAAGTAAACCGGACATGGTTAGGCTGTAGATGCTGTCGATTATATTAAAAGGCAGCGACAGGGCGTGCGCTGTTGGGGCTTCGGTGTATGTAATGCGCAGGGCGAGCGCGGAAAGGCAGATTGTCAGCAGGATATATTCAAGGATTGTAGATGGTTTATCTTTGATTGGATTTGAGATGGTCGGTGATACTGTCATTTTTTGTGTCGGTCTGGAACAGGATAGACGCTTATAGTGCCATCGTTAGTATAATACACTTACAGTAGTCAGGCAATCCGTCGTAAGCTCGGCGACGATTTTGTTGCTGAGCTCGTAGTGCTTTCCTGAGATGGTTATATTGCCCGCTGCTTGAGCTTTCGAGAAAACAATTCTGCTCTGGCCGACAGTTACTGTTACATACTTATCGTCCTGAGTCATTACGGGATTTTGTACTGCGGTAGTGTCGGCATCTGTGGCTGTCAGCACATTCAGGAAGTAGTCAACCGCTGACGGCCGGGTGGGTGATATTTCAATGCGGCATTGGGGGGCGGGGCCTGTATCACGGTCGGGTGGATAGCTTTTGCCGCCATAGCCGTATAAATCAGGGCCGTTTACAAGGCGGACTTCGGTGTCTGTCGGCAGCATAGTTTGGAGGAATAACCTTCCTTTGCCGTTGGTGACTACGAAGGTCGCGCCCGATTTTTCAGGGACTTTCATAGCTTGCAGCAACCAGGTTTTTTTCAAATGCGGTTTTTTAGAAACGACACGGTCAAATATCACAAAAGTGCCCGGCCGGATGAAAACAATCTGACGGGTAAAATACTCGAGTTTTTCCGGGTTGTAGGCTCGTGTGCAATCCCCGGCGATATAAACATAATCCCCCGTGTCCTCGAAGGCCAGAATATCTGCGATATCGTACATCCGGCGTCCTTTTTGCCATTCGGCCGGGTCGCTGACGGCGCCGTTATGGTGCGGCCAGGGATGATACTGACCGCCGTCATTACCTGTTACCGGCCCGGCTCTCATCGCAGGCCAGGTCTCAGAGGGGTCGTATAATAAAATGGTATTGTGTGCAATGCTGCGGATGTGATAGTTCACGTCGTGATTGGACCCGAAAGCATCATAATGGCCGCCGTCCCCGGCAAGCTCATCATACTTATAGATCAGAAAATGCCCGACATCGAGGTGCTGATGGGCCGTGAACCTGTCGCCGCATTTGAAGAAAAAGTAAGTTGCATCCTCGTCCCATGAGCTACGAGCATACACATAGCCGGGTCCTTCGCTGATGTGAGAGAGCTTGAAGCTCTTAAGGTCGCCCTGCGTTACCGAGGTATTGTGCCACAATAGGTCCTTGTAGGCGTAGGCGCCCACGCTGGACCGCGGCGTGGTTTCATTAAATGTGTGGACGATCTGGTGATCGCGGCGGTCTTGGAAGTAGTTAACCAGTATTCGTCTTGCCGAGAGGGTTTTGTCGCGGTCGCCGCCGAAAACGCGGCCGCCACCATCGCCCATAGGGATGGGGCGGCGTGAATTATATATGCCAATGCCTGGGTATGCCTCGAACATGGAGGCAATTGCGCGATTGTTGAAGAATTTTGGGGCATCTGCGTAATAATCAACACCCTCGCATAACCGAGCAACCTCGCAGAAAAATAGCCACTCGTAGAGCCAGTAGTTTATGTAGTAACCTTCGGCCCAGCCGCCCCCATTGCCGGCCAATTCCAGAGCGGGGGCTGCCCGAGTCTTCCATTCTTGTTCGAGGGCCTGCAAAATAGTGGCGGCACGTTCGTTTTCGTAGTACGTTGCATAACAAGCCAGGCCAATACCCCAATTTTTATACGCATACCAGCCATTATGAAAGACGTGTGTTTCGGATTGAATATTGGAGTCAACCGTCTTATTCATATAATCGTGAAACTTGGCTCGCTGCTGATCCGTCCAATGCTCGTAACAAAGGTCGTACACAATCGCGCACAGAGCCAGGTCATATCCAAATGTCTCATGTCCAACACGAATAGGACCAGTGATGTATTTCATTGCCATCTGAATAGCGGCGTTGCCAAGCTCTTTATCTCCTTCAACGGCACAGACCAGAGCCATTGAGATCATCTTAGAATATGCGTCGTCGTTGGATTCGTGGGCCACACCGACCACACGCCGATAGGCCTCTTGCCTTTGTTTGGCCAATTCCTGCAAATAGGCACGTGAGCTTAACAACCGGGGGTGTTCTTTGGGTATGGTATGTCTGGTGGTTCTAAAGGATTGCGCCCCGGCAGGGCTTAACTGAGCAATAGCTTGTGAATTTGCAGAAACGACCGGCGTTATCTCCAGCAAGACGGTCGATATCACCATCAATGCCATCAGTAAAATACGAGTGCATCGGCTAGCCGTTTTGGGACATGTACAATAATTTCTCGATTCAAATTGTATTATGTCGCGCATTTTCAGATTTTGACCTTTCAATTTTGTCAGCCGCACCTACATTATCTGTCACTGGACTCCAAGTCTCTTTCTTAGAAGCTGTAAATTGAGGACATCTTCGCGGTTGTAGTCCAGCAGGGTTTGAAGGGCTTCCGTGTCGCAATTGTTCACGTACTGATACCAAAGCCGGACAGCCGCCCGCCCATCTATGCCCTGCAGTTTTCTCTCTATACCCAAACGTCTTTCCACTACTTTCAATCCGCCCATTAGGTTATTTCGCCAGCACGCATACATCAGATCGGTGTGTTTGAAGCAAGCTCTCAAATCCACACCGAGTTTGGCCCGAATGAAAGGCAGGTCAAAGCGGCTGCCATTGTAACTATACAGTTCATCGGCGCCGGCCAGAGCCGCGAGCAACTCTATCTCAGACAATTCATGCTCAATAAGCTGCACGGTTTGTATTTTATCGCCTTGTTCGATGGCGACACCAATCACGGTTAAGTCCGCGTAACTTATGCTCAACCCGGTAGTCTCGATGTCAATGTAGGCACGGCTTTTCATGGTGTTCTGCCTATAATTCCATTTTACCGTATCTGTGGTGGGCGTGGATGTCAAGATTCTTCGTTTTTCGGCACCGGCAAACGCCGGCGACGAACTACGGACTACGGAGAATGACGATAAGCTTGACTTTATTAGGATTTGTGGTTTGGTTGGCGGTCGGTGCTATGCTCCACAACCTGCCATTTGTTCGGCTTGAAGCCTGGCGATGGTTTCCACGGCAAGGGCCTTGTATTCGGCCGCTGCTCGGCTTTCAGGGGCATAGGTCAGAATAGACTGGCCCATACTTGGCGCTTCAGCGAGGGCAATGGTTTTATGAATGACCGTGTCGAATACAAGGTTGTCGAAAAGCTCTCTCATGCCTAATTGTATGCGTTTGCTTAGCATCGTTCGGTCTTCTACAAACGTAAGCAATAGCCCCAAGGGTTTGACGGAGCAGGGGTAGAATCGTTTCCTGATGGCGTGAATGGTCTCGAGCAGGCGCTTGAGTCCATCGAGTGCGTAGAAATGTGCTTGCACGGGAATAAGGACATCGGTGCTTGCGACAAGTGCGTTAATCATCAGCAGTCCCAACGAAGGGGGGCAGTCGATAACACATAAATCATAGACGTTCGCAGCCGGCTCAAGCTGCTCGCCGAGCACGAGCTCCTTACCCAGTGCCCTTCGTAGCTGAAGTTCCGCACCTGCGAGCAAAATGTTACTCGGCACCAAATCAAGACCCTCAACTGTGGTAGGCATGATGACAGAGGTAATTATGGTTTGGGGATTGGTCAATAAGTCGTAGATGGTCGTGTTAGCGTTATCGCGATTGTATCCCAAGCCCAGTGTAGTGTGCGCTTGTGGGTCAAGGTCGATCAATAAGACTTGCTTACCCATAGCGGCCAAGGCTACTGCGATATTTATGGCCGTGGTGGTTTTGCCGCAGCCGCCTTTCTGATTTGCCACAGCTATTATCCGCATTACAGGTGATCTACGCAAAAAAGCAATCTCTGTGTATTGGTCACGTTCCGATGACCCAAGAGCTTCGGCTCCATCCGATATGATTATACATGCGTTTAGATATTAATTCAATCCAAAAAGAGATCCATTAGTGGTTGGGGTGTGGCTAAACTTTCTGGCAGGGCTAAGCTGCGTGTTTTTGACCGTCCCAGTAGCTTTTCCACATATTCGACTGTTGCAACGCAACCAACGCCATCATTGCATCAGCCCCATGCCTATCCCAAC
>Ga0315274_10000937_pt1 | contig 45343 bp, 44 predicted proteins | sample YL17G02_20_MG_FD_203700 | JGI IMG/M metagenome (GOLD analysis project Ga0315274, IMG submission 203700) | Sediment microbial communities from Yellowstone Lake, YNP, Wyoming, USA - YL17G02_20 | ecosystem: Environmental > Aquatic > Freshwater > Lake > Sediment | place: USA: Wyoming | collected...
TTCGGAGTTTAACTTCGGAACATCGGAACCAGCTCGAGCGACTCGCTCGTGCTTCCGAAACTTCGGAACAACTTTCTTCAAAAGTTGGAGCGAAAGGGGCGCGGGAGGGTCGCCGCGATTGGCGCCTGGTTCTCGCCGGGCCGGATGGAGAATCCGGCCGTCCGGCTCCGTCTTGACTGGAGCCGGAACCCTCCGCCATGGTCCAGGTTGGCAGATTCGATTGCGACATAGGCGGAACATTCTTTCCTCATTCCTTCATGCCTGATCAGTGCGGAGCTGTTCCATCCTGCGGCATTTCCGTAGGGGCGGGGCTTGCCCCGCCCGAATTACCGGGCACAACAAGCCGTGCCACTACAGGGGCCGGCAAGAGACTGCGCTAAAGAGGGCAAGGCAAGCCTTGCCCCTACAAAAGCGCCGGCTCTCTGCACTGCCGTTTGCTCCGCTTCGCTTCGCGATGTTCCGTGTTCCGCGTTCCGGGTTCCGGGTTTTAATTCCAACGCCGAAACTCCGGAACTCCGAAACGCCGAAACGCGACAGCTTGCTGGAGCATCTCGTCCCTCTATTAATAGCAAAAAATGTGCGCCTGATTCGCGACCAAAATCGCTCGCACAGAATTGAATTTGAAAGGAAATCTGCGTTTTCGCGCAAATGGGCCGAGTTTCAATCCGGTTAAACAGAATTAATTGCCTTTATTTATCAAGTTTTTACGCCGGATTTTTGTTTAATCAGGTTGAACAAAATCGCCAAATAACAAGGGTCAGGAAATATAAGGGTCTGAGGCCGAGCTAAGCGAGTCCCGCGGAGTCCCGCTCTAAGGCGGGACGAGGCGGGATTGCAGGCAGTTTTCGGCAGTTTTCGAAGGTGCGAAAAGGCAAATCACAGGGGTCTGAAAATGATTCGCGACTTCCGCCTTCGCTTCCGTTCTCCGTAGCAGTACTACTGCAAAGGATGAAAAAGCTTCGGCGGACAGGCGCACATTGAAGACGTTCCGATGTTCCGAGTTCCGAACTCCGAATATATCGCTTTTCGTGAAGAACTGACCCCGGGATTTCGCAGTTCCCGGGGACCTGTTCGGATGAGCGTCGCCGGCACGGAGCGCCCTTCCAAGTCAAAGACCTGAAAAAGGCCTTACGGGGAGGAACGTCTATTGACTTGGACTTTCATAGATGACCCCAGGATTCATGGAGAAAAAACCGCCGAAACGGGAAAAATCGAGCTTGACTTGTTCGCAGACAATGCTATATTGGGCTCATAAGTTGCATTGACGTTCCCGGCGAAGGTAGAATGAATGACCAAGGGGCTCAAAGTCTAAGATGCGGTAGAATACCTGAAGAGGGGCAAGTCTACAGTCTACAATCTGGTGCGCGAGAATCGCATTCCGGCACACAAGGCCGGGCGGGAGTGGCGGTTCTACGCCGCTGAGGTGGATGAATGGCTCAAGACCGGGAAGTTGGCTTTGCCGGAGGAAAAGGACAAGTGAACCGCGACATGGAACAAAAGTATGCGTGATGAAGCAATCACACGTCGCGCTTACTGGGTTGCCGAGTTGGCAAAACTCAGCGACTCTTTCGGCGATGATTCTACCAGAATGATTAAAGAGATCCGAGCAGAACTCAAAAGAGACGGTGGAGAGGCCCTACTTGATCATCTACGAGTTTGCGGAGCGGTACCTGAGCAATACGACCACGATTCCTCAGAGGAGAAGTTGTACTCGAAATATACAGATGCTGTCGTCAGCGAGAGTCTAGCTGCAATGGGCCTGCGAAGTGCTATCATTAACACTAGAGCGGACGCTGCCGACGTTCAAGCGCGAGCGGGACATTATTCACTTGTGGCAGATGCGAAAGCCTTCAGGCTGAGTCGAACGGCTAAGAACCAAAAGGACTTTAAAGTCCAGGCCATGGACGGCTGGCGGAACGGACTTGACTATGCTGTGCTGGTATGCCCGATCTATCAACTGCCGACACGTAAAAGCCAAATCTATCAGCAGGCGATTGCCCGTAACGTCTGTATCCTGAGCTATTCCCACCTTGCTGCACTGGTCGCGCTTGCTTTACGCAAGGGCCAAAAGGCTGCAAAAAATGGTCTCGGTAATGTACTCAAAACCGTTTCGTTACTGAATCCGAGCAAGAGCGCCATTGACTATTGGACTGGGATAAACCGCTCTCTTGTGGAATCGTTGGGCAAAGACCATGACTTGTGGGCGATCGAGAAAATCGCATCCATCGAAGCCCTACATGTGGTCAAGAATGAGTCCCTAAAATACCTGCGGGCTGAACGCAATAGGCTACTAGGCCTTTCACATCAACAGGCTCTCGATGAACTCATTCGACTTGCTGGACTTGATTCGCGCATATCCACAGTTGAGCGTGCAGAACACGGTGAATTACTAGAGGTAGACTTATGAAAGAAAGTCTTCCAATCGATACTGTGTCTGTAGCAGATAGCATTGCCGCTGTTAAATATCTTCCTGATTCCAGTATCCACCTTATTCTCAGTGACATTCCTTATGGCATTGGGATTGATGAATGGGACGTTCTTCACAGCAATACGAACTCGGCTTTCCTTGGTTCCAGCCCGGCGCAAGTAAAGGCTGGTGCTGTGTTTAGACGCAGAGGTAAGCCTCTAAATGGATGGTCCGAGGCTGATCGACAAATACCCGTGGAATATCATCGCTGGTGTGAGTCGTTTGCAAGTGAATGGCTACGCATCTTGAAACCTGGTGGCTCTACCTTTGTCTTTGCCGGTCGCAGACTTGCCCATCGTTGTATTGTTGCACTCGAAGACGCGGGATTTACTTTTAAAGATTCGTTGGCGTGGCTTCGGGAATTTGCTCCGCACCGGGCACAGCGTATCAGCGTCGTATTTAAGCGACGCAACGACGTTCCATGCGCCGAGAAGTGGGAGGGATGGCGTGTTGGCAACCTACGACCTACGTTCGAGCCAATTTTGTGGTTCGTGAAACCATATCCAATCGGAACCACGATCGCTGACAATGTATTGGCTCATGGCGTTGGAGCGTTTAACGAGAAAGCGTTTCTCAACTACGAGCATGCACCTGAGAACGTTATCAGGTCGGGTTTTGGCAAGAACGAAGGCGGTCTGCATGTCGCCCAAAAGCCGGTGAAACTACTCATGGCCCTGATTGATCTCACCACAATCGAAGGGCATATTGTTCTCGACCCATTCTGTGGTAGCGGGTCCACGCTAGTTGCCGCAAAAGCGCTTAAGAGACATTATATAGGATTTGATAACGATCCTAATTGCATAGAAATATCAAAAAAGCGACTTGCCCCTGACATGTTCGAACTACTCACGAAGGAGTCCACACACGGCGGCTAACAACAGGTTGAGTCCCCTGGGGTCAGGTCTTGACATTTGACATTATCTTCCCTGCTGATTGCGTTGTGCATTGTCATTTTTGCTGCTCGTTCGGAAATACTTTTTGAATTTGTTCAAAGACTTTCGAGAACTTTTCGATAACGGTCTCTGGAAGATCGCTTGCCTGCTCTGATTGGCTCAGATAATTTCTAATCCTCTTTGCAACTGACCCCTTATTAAATTTCATTCCAGCTTGCTCAAACGCCTTTTGCGCATCCCTGCAAAATGGCTCACTCCCCATCAGGTTCAATTTGATTCCCGCCATTTCAATTTCTTTTCTATAGGTCTCTTCAATTTGTCCCAGGTAGAATTCTGCCGTAAACATATCCTCGATACAGAAATCTCGTTTTGTTTCTCCAACTACCTCTCCGAGATTAAATATCCTTGTGGTCTGGTCGTGATATTTTGTGAGCCATCCCTTAATCAGTTTGTTCCTCGCTTCTTCCCCAGCTTTGTCTGAATCTAACAGAACAATTACGTCGAGTTTTTGGCCAATCATAAGTGTTGCGATATACACAGCCTCTGATGCACCACCAGCCGGGGTAATAAAAACATCCTCAGGAATGAAAGGTTTCCTTGCCTTCTTAAGAAGGCGAGACATTTCCGTCAAAACCCAATAGTCATCCACTCCTTCTACAACCAAATTTCTTTTTGAGAGCAGGTAGCTGCTGCTTCCACTCATGCCCAATGCGGCCTGCAAAACGAATTTGGCCTCTGGTTGAGATTGCGTCAGGTCTTCTGTGACAATAGTCCCTCCTGGGCTTTCGCTAATAATGCGAATACGATCTGGTTTCTGCAAATCAATCATAAAGGGTAGATGGGTTGTATATAACAGAGTGTTCTCTCGCGCATATTGCTCCATCCTCTTCAATAAGTCTCGCTGAGCATCGGGATGTAAATGAAGACCTGGCTCATCAAGTAGTATTACACATTTCCTAAAGGTCCCTCTGCTTTCATACATAAACATCAGATCAAATGAAAAAAACCACTGAAATCCTTTTGACCGCTCTTCAAGTCTAATGAGGGCTTTATCTCGTTCATCTTTAACAAAGGTATAAAACAACTGCCCATCGGCCCTGAATTGAACCTCGTACCTTCTCTGTCTCCAGCGATCTGAGATTTCTTTGGTGAGCGTAGCGGATGCATCATCTAAATCATATTGTCTTTGTTCTCTATCCACTTGATTGGCTTTTGCCACCTCAGAATCCAACGTCAAACCTGAAAGTTCCATAATGGTCAGCAAGGTTTTGTCTTCTTCTGATAGCCGGTTCTGGTCTTTTCTCTCTTTTACTTGGTTAAGCTGAGCCGTTCCTTTGAAGGCTTTATAGTCAGACATATAAATGAAAGTTGGCAAACATTTAACAATATACTCGTGAGCCTTTTTTTGAATTGAAGGTAGCTTTTGAAGTTCACTCTTAATCTCAGACAATTTCGTACTATACTGATTGATAAAATTTTGCTCCTGCTGATGGTGCTGGCTATTTTGCTGAGGATGAGTCTGCGCTTCTTGTTGGAGAGCTTTTATATGTGTGGAAGCAATATCCTTAAGTTCGAAAAATCTACCCTCATCAGCCATCCTCTTTGTTTCCGCACGCTGTTCTTCTGCAATTTTTTTGAAGCCATCCGAGACATTCTCTGGCACATTTGGAATTGATAAACAAATATTATCAATATCACTCGGATGAAGTTTATCTGGGAATACATCGGGTTTAGGGTATATAACCTCAAACCTTCCAGCATAATCCCTGCTCACTTCAATGGTTGTGAACCGAAAATCTTTATTGGTTATTGTCTTCAATTCCTGAACTTCCTCTGGCTCAAGTTCAAACCGACAGGTCACAACCATTTTTGATTCATCTCTTCCCTTCCTATGACCCCGGGGCCATTCACTTTCCATCTTGAAAGGTTCGGGCGAGAAGGGATTAAATTTATGAAGTGCCTGAAGAAGTGTAGTTTTGCCCGATTCGTTTTTTCCCACTAGAACGGTCAACGGATTGACCTCAATCCATCCCGCGTCTAATACACACCTGAACATCTGAATACGAAATGCCTTTATCTTCATGTCTTTCTGTTTCGCCCCCGGTTTCCTCGTGCTACGTAGCGTCCCGCTTTAAGGCGGGACTTACGCAGAGTAGCATTGGACACAAGATTAGCATCAAGCAGCCAACCTAGTCAAGTCCCGGCCTTGGTCCCGCCTCCGGGGCGGGGATCATTTATAATCCATCACGATTATTTCCTGGTCTTGGGGCAGCTTGGAGATCGCGTAGATGTTCCCGGCGATTTTCTTGACGTTCTTTTTCCCGTTCAAGAACTCATCGACCGGCGCCAGAGGGAGACTGATGGCCGCGGTCTTGTAGTGCATGGGGAAGATGATCCTGGGGTTCAGCCGGCCTATGATTGCATCCGCGGCCTTGGCGTCCACCGTGTAAGTCCCGCCCACGGGGATGAAAAGCACGTCAATCTTTCCGATCTGTTTGATCTGGTCCTCGGTCAGCGCCCGCCCGACGTCTCCCAGGTGCGCCAGGCGCATGGCGGGCATTTCCATTACAAAGATCGCGTTTTTACCGCGCTGCGCGTCCTTGGGATTATCGAAATGATAGGCATTGACGCTGTAAATGCGGACGTCCTTGACGGTGGCGTCAACCTTGCTCCAGCCTCCGGTCTTGTCCAGGCCGTGGAATATTCGGGGATTGCCCTTGGCCATCTGGATGTAGTTGTGGTCGAAATGCTCGTGCGAGATGAGCACCGCGTCCGGCGCCAACTCGGGCATGGGATAACCGAGTTCGGGGTTGAAAGGATCGGTCAGGATTTTCAACCCGCCGGGCGAGCTAATAAGGAAACATGACTGGCCGAACCATTGAATTTTGACTTCCGAGTTTGCCGCGCCTGGCGCGAACGCGAGGGTTAAAAGCAGCGCGCCTGCGATAAGAAAGTTCTTCATGGCGGTGTCCTCCCCGGCTATTTGCTGACCCGGAAGTAGAAGGTCATTTTGGTCTTGCCGATTTCCAGCTCGTCCCCGGTGCGGACCTTGACCGCGCTGACCAGCATCCGGTTGACCCGCGTGCCGTTCCGGCTCGCCAGGTCCTTGATGGTGATCTTGTCCTTGGAATGAATTTCGAGCTGGAAATGGCGCATGCTCGCGGCCTCGTCATCGAGGTTGATGTCCGCGCCCTTGCGGCCGACCACCGTGCTCCTCTGCTTGAGTTGGTAGCGTTGACCCTTGTTCGGGCCTTCAGTGACCTCCAGCGCGGAGTGAAAATTCGCGGGCAGCTCCGGGTTGTAAAGCCCGGGGCCGAGCACGCTGGTGTGCTCGTCCATGATCGGAGTCCGGTTCAGCACTTCCTCCTCCGCGCCCGCGTCATCGTGGTAGATCGCATACGGGTCGTTGGCGATGCTGAACAACATGCGGGTCTCGCCCAGCTTGATCTCGTCCAGGTTCTGAAGCGGACAACTGGTGATCTGCTCGTTGTTCACGAACGTGCCGTTGGTCGAGTTCTTGTCAGACACCATGATGTCGTCCCGGCTCACCTCAATCGAGCAGTGCTGCGAGCTGACCGTGCCGTCGCTCAGCATGACCTCGCAGTTTTTGCGGCCGATGACCGTGGACAATTTTTTGAGTTCAAACTTTTTTCCCGCGTCCGGACCCTCCAGGACCTCCAGATAAATCCGGATCCCCGGGGGCAGTTCCCCCTCCGGCGCCTTCTTCTCGCCGCTCGGCACCTTGGTATCGTCCGCCATGTTTTTATCTTAAGGACATTCTCCGAGGGCGTCAAACCTGGGAGCAACGCCGGCCGGAGCGTTCGCGCCGCCGGTCAGGCCGCGGTCATCCGAAGGTGTAGGCGTAAACCCTGAGGCCCGGGAAGGGAATGATCTTGAGCTCGTTGGTTTGGAAGTCGGGAGTGGCCACGAGATTATACATGTCTGAATGGTCGGTTTTGACCATGGAGTTTCCGTTGCGGAAAGAAATATTGCCTCCGGCCTCGGCCCGGGTCAGGTGGCGGCCGTTGAGAAAGACCTCTGCGGCGCCGTGACCTCCCATCACCACGTTCACTTCCCGGCCGAAATAACTCTCGGAGATCATCCCCTGCCCGCCTTTGAACTCCAGGTATTCCGGCTCCTGCCTCCAAAGCCCGGAGAGGTAGACGACGTCCCTCTTGCGCTCTTCGGGCGCGTGGAACTCATCGCAGCCCGAGATGGTGCAGACCTTGGTTGAGCCCAGCCCCGGGTTGCGCAGGTACCCGGCGTAGGTTTCCGGAGACAGCTCCGAGAGATAAATCCGGTTCACGCCTTCAACGCAGGCGCCTTCCACTTTTTCGCCCCGGGCCGTGAGCGTGTCCGCGATGGCCTGGTCGATCTCCTCGTATCCGGCCTCGCCGATGTGGTCAAGGATGACGCCGCGGTCAACAATCAGCTCCGCGCGCGGCCAATAGCGGTTGCCGTAGTTCTCCCAATTGATCCGACGGGGGTCGTTCAACACCGGGTATTTGATCCGCAGCCGCTCCACCGCGGACTTGACGTTGCTAAATTCCTTCTCAAATTCAAACTCCGGGGTGTGGACCCCGATGATCAAAACGCCCCGGTCCTTATATTTGCCCCACATCGCGGCCAGGCACGGAATGGTGCGAACGCAATTAATGCAGGAATAGGCCCAGAAATCCAGCAACACCACTTTTTCGCGCAATTCCGAAAGAGTCAGCGGCTCGGAATTGATCCACTGATCAGCATCCCCGATAAGCTCCGGGGCGCGTATTCTGGGCTGCGCTCTAAGCATCTAATTTCTCAACTAAAAATAAGCACGTTTTTGCCCAAGTCAAGTCCGGCATTGATCTTACAAGTCAAACCCTGTCTCTAGCTATATGATATTATTAACTATTTTCAAATGAAGGTGTTTGCTAAAAATGATATATTTGGATACTTTCATGGACTATTTTCAAGGGCCTAAGAATCATGGGGTTTTCAAAAATGTTCGATATTTTTTCCACCACTTTTCCACACCCGGCTGTTGAAAAGCCTTGGTCTATGGGGTCAGGCCTCTTCGCTGAAGCCCGAACTGGAAGCTAAACATCGTCGATGGGGTCTGACCCGAATGGCGCTAAGTTAAGCTCATGGACAATCCCGGTTTTGCGTTTCCTAGCCCGGCCATTCATGGTTTGGACTGCGATTGAAATTGCTTTTCGATAGCCCGGCCATTTATGGCCGGGAACGGCGACCGCCTAAAACCCTTGCTGCGGCCCGGGCCGCGGCCCGGGACGCAGCGGCAGGGGGCGCGGCCGGGTTCCCCGGCGCTGAAGCGCCGGGCTATCGAAACCCGAACTCCCGATCAAATTATTTGGTTGATGACCATAACCGCCGGGCTATCGAAAGAATTGAATGCCGGTCAAATTATTTGGTTGATGACCATAACCGCCGGGCTATCGAAACCCGAACTCCCGATCAAATTATTTGGTTAATGACCATAACCGCCGGGCTATCGAAAGAATTGAATGCCGGTCAAATTATTTGGTTGATGACCATAAGCGCTTGGCTATCAGGCTCAACCTTAAATTAGCGCCATTCGGGTCTGACCCCAAAAAAACGCGGCCAGACCCCTGTGTTTTTCAACAACCTGCTATTGTAATTGGACGACGTCGGCCAAATCAGATGTGAAATTGACATCGCGATTCGGGAATGGTATTTTCAAGGCGAAAATATTTTCCAGGAGGTTGGCAAGATGGCAAGAGAGGTCGTGATAACTTCGGGGGTGAGGACTGCGATCGGTACATTTGGCGGCGCGTTGGTGGGGGTGTCGGCCCCGGACCTTGGCGCGATGGTGGTGAAGGAGGCGATCAAGCGCTCCCAAATTGAGCCCGGGCTGGTGGAAGACGTTATTTTCGGCAACTGCATGATGCGTCCGGACGAATACACTATTGGCCGGCTGGTGGCGCTCAAGGCGGGCCTGCCTTTTACCACACCGGGCGTGAGCATCCAGCGGCAATGCGCGAGCGGGATGCAGGCGGTGGTCTATGCGGCGCAGCAGATCATGCTGGGAGACGCCGAGGTGATGGTTGCGGGGGGAGTGGAGTCCATGAGCCGGGCGATCTATTATTCCAAGGACGCCCGCTGGGGCGCGCGGCTCAAGCACCAGGAGCTGAGCTGCGGCATCTGGGACGGACTCACCGATTCCTACTGCGGCCTGATCATGGGCCTGACCGCGGAAAACCTGGCGGAAAAGTATAAGATCAGCCGGGAGGAGCAGGACGTGGTTTCGCTCAAGTCTCACAACTCTGCGGAGGCCGCGATCAAGTCGGGCAGGTTCAAGGACGAGATTCTTCCGGTTCCCATCCCCCAGAAAAAAGGCGAGCCCAAGATCTTTGACACCGACGAGCACGTGCGCATGGGCATGACCATGGACCAGCTCTCCAAACTCAAGCCCTCGTTCAAGCCCAACGGCACGGTCACCGCGGGCAACGCCAGCGGGATCAATGACGGCGCGGCCGCGCTGGTGCTTATGTCCCGGGACAAGGCCCGGGAGCTTGGGGTGCAGCCGATTGCCAGGCTGATCAGCCACGCGGCCGCGGGCGTGGAGCCCGAGCTCATGGGCTACGGCCCGGTGCCTGCCACCCTGAAGGCCTTGGCCAAGGCCAAACTCAAGCTGTCCGACATCCAGTTGATCGAGGTCAACGAGGCGTTCGCGGCGCAATACCTCGCCTGCGAAAAATTGCTCGGGCTTAACCGCAAGATCACCAACGTGAACGGGTCCGGGATCGCGCTCGGCCATCCGGTCGGGTGCACCGGCGCCAGGATCATCATTTCCCTGGTCAACGAAATGAAGAAACGCGGGGACCGGCTGGGGCTCGCCACGCTCTGCGTGGGCGGCGGAATGGGCATGACCTCCATCTGGGAAATGGTCTGAGCGAAAAGGCACGGGACGCTTTCACGCCGCGACGGTTCAGCGCGCACCCGGAGTCGGATTAGCCGCATGATCAAGCGCATACGCATACGCTATCAAGGCGCGGTCCAGGGCGTCGGCTTTCGGCCCCACATCTACCGGCTGGCCAAGGCTCACAAGCTCGCCGGATGGGTAAGCAACGACCCGGCCGGGGTCACGGTGGAGGTTGAGGGAAAAGACACGGAGCTGGACAAATTCGCCCGGGAGTCGGTGCGGAAAGCTCCGGTGCTGGCCCGGGTGAAATCGGCGAAAATCACCGGCGTTGAAACCAGGGGCGAAAAAGAATTCGTGATCCGGGAGTCGGGCCGGGGCGAGGTCGTGTCCACCCAGGTGTCTCCGGACGCGGCGACCTGCGCCGACTGTCTCAAGGAGCTTTTTGATCCGCAAGACCGGAGAAGCCGCTACCCTTTCATCAACTGCACCAACTGCGGGCCGAGGTTCACGATCATCGAGCGCATCCCCTACGACCGGCCGTTCACCACCATGAAGCGGTTCAAGATGTGCCCACGCTGCCAGGCCGAGTATGACAACCCCATGGACCGGCGATTCCACGCCCAACCCAATGCCTGCCCGGTATGCGGACCGAAACTGTCGCTCCTCGCCCGCGACGGCAAAAAAATCAAAGGCGACCCCGTAACCCGGGCCGCGAAATTGCTGGCCGAGGGAAAAATCATCGCCGTCAAAAGCATCGGCGGGTACCAGCTTGCCTGCGACGCCCGGAACGAACCCGCGGTCGCAAAACTCAGGGCCCGGAAGACCCGGGAGGACAAGCCTTTCGCGCTCATGGCCCTGGCCCTGGCCGCAATTAAAAAATACGCCCAGCTGTCGCATGCCGAGCAGGAAATCCTTTGCAGCCCGGAGCGGCCGATAGTCCTGCTCAAGAAAAAGCGCGGCAGCCTGCTGGCCGAGTCCGTGGCCCCGCGCCAGAAAAACCTGGGATTCATGCTCCCATATACCCCGCTCCACCACCTGCTCCTGGCCGAATGCAAAATGCCCCTGGTCATGACCAGCGGAAACCTGAGCGACGAGCCCATCGCCTATCGTGACCAGGAAGCCACGACCCGTCTGCGGCGCGTGGCCGACTATTTTCTCACTCACAACCGGCCGATCTTCATCCGCTGCGACGATTCGGTGGTGAGAGTCTTCGAGCGCAAGCTCTATCCGCTCCGCCGCGCCCGCGGCTACGCGCCCCGGCCCCTGGAAATTCTTTTCCCGGAAAAGCGTCCCCTGCTCGCGGTCGGCGCCCATTTGAAAAACACCTTTGCCTTGGCCAAAGCCGGACAGGTGATCGTGAGCCACCACGTCGGCGACCTCGAAAACCTGGAGACCCTGGTCGCCTTCGAAGAGGCGGTCGAGCATTTCAAGAGCATCTTTGAGATAGAGCCGGAAATGGTCGTGCACGACCTCCACCCCGACTACCTCTCAACCGCTTACGCGCACAAGCTCAAAATTCCCGGACTCGCGGTCCAGCACCATTACGCGCACGCCGCCGCGCTCATGGCCGAGCACAACCTCAACCGGAAGGTGATCGGGGTTTGCTTTGACGGCACCGGGTACGGCTCGGACGGAAACATCTGGGGCGGGGAATTCCTGGTCGCGGACTGGGCCGGGTTTGAGCGAAAGGCGCATCTCAAATACATCGCCATGCCCGGGGGCGAAAAGGCGGTCCAGGAAAACTGGCGCATGGGACTTGCCTGGCTGGAGCGGCTCTACGGGCCGGAGTTGTGGAAGCTCAAGCTCGGGTTTTTAAAGACCCTGGACCGGGAGCGGGCCGAACTCATGTTTTCCGCGGTGCGCAAAGGGATCAACGCCCCGCTCACCTCCAGCATGGGCCGGCTCTTTGACGCGGTGAGCGCGCTGCTCAACCTCCGGACCTTTGCCAACTATGAGGGCCAGCCCGCGATTGAACTGGAAATGATCGCGGACGAAAAGGAGCCGCGGTGGTATAAGTTCAACTATCAACGGGAAGATGCTAAAATCATCATTGACCCGGGGCCTGTGCTGCGGAGCGTGGTGGAAGACCTGGTCCGGCGGGAAAGTCCCTCAAAGATTTCAGCCCGGTTCCATAATTCGGCGGCCAAGATGGCGGCCGAGGTTTGCCTGGCGGTCAGGCGTGAGACCAAGGTCAATGACGTTACCCTGGGCGGGGGCGTCTTCCAGAACTTCCGGCTGCTCACCCGGGTCAAGGACCTGCTGACCAAAAACGGGTTCCGGGTTTACGTGCACCGGCTGACGCCGCCCAACGACGGCGGGATCAGCCTGGGGCAGGCCGCAATCGGTTTAAGGAGGATGAAAGATGTGCTTGGCAGTGCCCATGCGGGTTGAAAAAATAGAAGGCAGCCTCGGCACGGTTGAGAGCGAGGGCGTGAAAATCCAGGCCGACTTCAGCCTGGCGCCCGAGGCCAAAATCGGCGACTACGTGCTGATCCACGCCGGGTTCGCCATCGAGGTGTTAAAGCCCAGGCAAGCCGAGGAGACGCTGAATTTGATCCGGGAGCTGGTCAGGGAGGCGGAGGCGGAGTGAAATACCTTGAAGAATTCCGCGACCCGGAGCTGGCGCAAAAGCTTTCGCGGAAAATAAAAGAAGTCGTTGGCCGCGAACGCATGACCCTGATGGAGGTCTGCGGCACGCACACCATGTCCATCTCCAAATCCGGGATCAAGGACCTGCTGCCCGAAAACCTGAGGCTGATCTCCGGGCCCGGCTGCCCGGTATGCGTAACCCCCAATGCCTACCTCGACCGGGCAATCAGCCTGAGCCGGAACGAAAACGTCATGGTGACCAGCTTCGGGGACATGCTGCGCGTGCCCGGATCAACCGCCAGCCTGGAACAGGCGCGCGCCCAGGGCGCAAAGGTCGGCATGGTCTATTCCCCCAGGGACGCGCTTGCGCTCGCCCGGCAAAATCCCGGACTTAAAATCGTGTTCCTCGCGGTCGGGTTTGAAACCACCTCTCCCACTGTCGCCGCCACGATCCTCCAGGCCGAGAAACAAGGCTGCCGGAACTTTTTCATCCTGCCCGGCCACAAGCTCATCCCGCCGGCCATGGCCGCGCTGGTGCGGGACCGGAAGCTCCGGGTCAACGGCTTCATCTGCCCGGCGCACGTGAGCGCCATCATCGGCGTCGGGCCTTACCGGTTCCTGGCCCGCGAATTCGGCATCCCCTGCGTGGTGGCCGGGTTTGAGCCCCTGGACGTGCTCACGAGCATACTCATGCTCGCGCAGATGGTCGTGAGCGGAAAGCCGGAAGTGAAAAACCTCTACACCAGGGTCGCGACCGAAGCCGGAAACCGCAAGGCCCAGGAACTGCTCGCCCAGGTTTTTGCCGCGACCGACTCGGAATGGCGCGGGCTGGGGATCATCCCGGAAAGCGGGTACGCGCTCCGGGAAAACTTGCAAGGACGCGACGCGGAAAAAATGATTCCGGTGGAAGTGGAGCCGACGCGAGAGCACCGGGGCTGCAAATGCGGGGAAGTCCTGCAAGGACTGATCGAGCCGCCTTCCTGCGCTCTCTACGGAAAGGCCTGCACCCCGGAGAAGCCGGTGGGACCGTGCATGGTCAGCTCCGAGGGCGCCTGCGCGGCTTGTTACAAATACCAGGGGGCGTGAAATGAAGGGCCGGATTCTGCTCGGACACGGCGACGGCGGCGCGCTCACCCGCAGGCTGATTGAGGAGCTCTTTGTCCAAGCCTTCTGGAACCCGGAACTCGCGCCGCTCGCCGACGCCGCACTGCTGAAACTCCCCCGAAATAAAATCGCCTATACCACGGATTCCTACGTGGTCAAGCCGATCTTCTTTCCGGGCTCGGACATCGGCAGGCTCGCGGTGTTCGGCACGGCCAATGACCTGGCGGTGATGGGGGCGCGTCCGCTGTTTATGACTTGCGGTTTCATTCTTGAGGAAGGCCTGGAGCTTGAAATGCTGGAGCGGGTGGTGGCTTCGATGCGCGAGGCGGCCAGGGAAGCCGGGGTCAAGCTGGTGGCCGGCGACACCAAAGTGGTTGAGCGCGGGAGCGCGGACAAGATTTTCATCAACACTTCCGGGATCGGCGAGCTGCTGGGCTGGGCTTCTCTGGGCAAGCCCCTGCGGCCGGGAGACCAGGTCCTGGTCAGCGGCCATCTCGGCGACCATGGCGTGGCCATACTCGGGGCGCGGGGAGAATTGAAACTATCGCTGCCGGTGGCAAGCGACTGCGGCCCGGTCTGGCCTCTGGTGTCGGCCTTGCGCAAGGCGGGCGTGGCGGTGAAATGGATGCGCGACCCCACCCGGGGCGGCGCGGCCAGCGCGCTCAATGAACTGGTTGACGGCAAGAAATTCGGCATTACCCTTATGGAGAATAAAATCCCGGTGCGGCCCGCGGTCGATGCCGCGTGCGAGGTCCTGGGACTGGACCCGCTCTATCTGGCGAATGAAGGCAAGGTCATCGTTGTGGTCGCCAAAGGCTCCGGAGACAAAGCCCGGAGCATACTCAGGCGCTTGCCCATGGGTTCGTCCGCGGAAATTTTCGGGACCGTGGTTGCTAAACCGGCGGGCAAGGTGATAATAAATACGGAGGTTGGAGGAACCCGGGTATTGGGAATGCTTGCAGGAGCGCCGCTGCCCAGGATCTGCTGAATTGAAGGAGCGCATTTGACGCAGGTTGCAGTAAAGCTTTCAGGCAGTCTTGGACAAAAACCCCTGGTGGAGACAATCGGATGGATCTACGCCAATTCCGGCCGGGGAAAACTGACGGTCAAGGTTAAAAGGGCCGAATACCTGATTTATTTCTTGCGCGGAATGCCGGTGTTCGCGGAATCTTCCCTGGCCTCGGACAACATTTTCGAGGTCATGGTCAGCCTGGGACAGCTTGACCGGGACAGGGTTCCCGCGCTGCGGGCCAAGGCCGAGTCGGGCATGACCGCGGAAAAGGCGCTTTTAGAGACGGGCGAGATTGAGAAGAGCCGGGTGTTTGAGATGCGCCGGATCCTGGTGCGCGAGATCATCATCCGCGCCTGCGGACACCGCGAGGGCGAATTCAAGCTGGAGGATTTCGATCCGGACAAGACCCCGGGACTGAAAATTTACGACATCAATCCGATGGAAGTTATTTCCGAGGCGGTCAACCGCTACATGCTCGCGCAACTGCCGGAAAAATTCCATAAAATCTCCAGTTGCACGGTCCAGCTCAACCCGCAACTGCAAAAGATGGAGAGCGTGCCTGAAATTTTCTACCGCCGGACTTATTTGCTGGACGAATTCCAGGCCGACATGCTGGTGCAGGACGCAATCGCGCTCCTGGCCAGGGAATTCAAGGACCTGAACCAGGCCATGACTTTTCTCTATCTCATGTACGTTACCGGGGTGCTCCTGATCCATGAAAAACCCGAACTCAAGCCCTCCAAGCCCCGGACTCCCAAACCCTCTGAAAAGGTCTCCTCGGAGTCCGGCCCGAGGATGGATAGCGGAACCGAGCACATATCCGTGAGCGGCAAAAGGCCGGAGAAGAAAAAGGCCGAGCCCGCCAAAAGCGCGCCCGAGCCCCGGCCGGAAACGCCGCAGCGCCCGCAGCCGGAAATTATCAAGCTCCCGGGACCCCCGGTATCCGTCAAACCGGACACCGGGCCGGCAAGACCCGGCGCAAAGATCGACCTCCGCCGAAAACTCGAGCTGATCGAAACCAAAATCCGGTCCGCCGCGGACGTTGCCCAGTTGTTCGGGATCAAAGCCGACAGCCCGGAGCCGGAAATCGAGCGGGCCTTTTTCAAGCTGATGCAGCAGTTCCAGGTCGATGAAATGATCCGGAGCTCGGATGAGGAACTGAGAAAGCGCGGGGCCGAGGTGAAAGAGAAACTGCAGTCGTCCATGCAGATTCTGACCAGGCCCGAGCAAAGGGACGCCTACGAGAAATCGATTTATCGGGACGAGTTGAAAAAGGCCTACTCGCTGCCGCTCCGCCAGGAACTGGCCAGAAAACAGTTCAACCGCGGAAAATGGTTCCTCGAACACCACCGGCCCGAATTAGCGCTCGAAAGGTTCGAGCAGGCGGTGGAGCTTGACCCGGAAAAAGCCGATTATTTCGCCTACGTGGGATGGGCGATGTACCGGGCATCCAAGGGCTCCCGGGCCCAGATTGACGGATACCTCAAGCAGGCGCTGCAGGTGAGCGCGCGTTCGGACCAGGCCTGCTATTTCCTGGGCCTGATCCGCAAGGACGATGGGGATGAGGAACTCGCCCGCGATTATTTCCAGCGGGCGCTTTCGATCAACCCTGAAAACCGCGCCGCGGGCCGCGAACTTGATTCCATAATCAAGCACCAAAAAGACGGGATTTTTCAGAAATTGTTCTCCCGCAAAAATAACAGGAGCCAGGAATGAAAAAGGTTGACGCGATGATTGCCAAAGTGAAATTCAACCGCCGGGGCCTGGCGCCGGCCATTGCCCAGGACGCCGACAGCAAAGAAGTGCTGATGATGGCCTACATGAACCGCAAGTCGCTTCGACTGACGATTGAGACCGGGCTCTGTCATTACTGGAGCCGTAGCCGGAAGAAGCTCTGGAAAAAGGGGGAGTCCAGCGGCCATATCCAGCGGGTCAGGAAAATTTTATACGACTGCGACGGCGACACCCTGCTCATCCTGATTGACCAGGAAGGCCCTGCCTGCCACACCGGGAACCGGAGTTGCTTCTACCGGAAGCTCGGTTAACGGGCTCTATTCTTCCGGCAATTGCCAAGCCTTGAAGCCGCAATTCCAATTTTCGGGCGGTGGGCCCCTCCCCTGCCTTGCCCTCCCGCGAAGCGGTGCGCCAAACCTTTTTGACCAAGCCCGGAATTCGATGATGAGTCCGGACCCCTCAATTGAAAATAAGGTTTATGCCGGATAAAATATGACCAGCGCCAAAGGAGGCTGAAAATGGCACAGGGGAATCGCGAGGTGATACTTGACCGCAAGCAAGCGGTGATGCTCGGCAGCGGCGTGGTGCTGGCCCTGGTCCTGGTGTTTGTTCTCGGAGTCCTGTTCGGCAGGAACATGGCGGACCGCAAAGGCGCCAAAGACCAGAGCCGGACGGCCGAGGCCGCGCTCGCGGTGGAACAGCCGAAACCGGTCCCCGCGGCAACGGTCGAGACGAGCGCGGCGGCCACCGGAGAAACCGCGATCAAGCAGAAAATCGAGCAGCAGAAAGTCCCGGCCCCCAAAATTGAAAAAAACGCCACGGTGACCAAGCCCGGGAAGCCTCCCGCGGCCCCAACCAAAGAAGCCGCCAAGCCGGCGACCACCGCCAAACCCGCGGCCTCTGCACAACCTCCGGCCAAGCCTGCGCCGACCACCGGCGCAACCGCCAAGCCCGCGGCCGCAAAAGAAACCGCGCCCGCGACGACCAAGTCGGGCCCGGTGATCCAGGTGGCGGCGTTCCCGGACAAGGCGAGCGCGGAGGAGTTGACGGCCAAGCTCAAGGCAAGCAAGTGGCCGGCGTTCACTCAAAAGGTTGAAATCCCGGGCAAGGGAACGTTCTACCGGGTCTGCCTGGGACCGTATGCAAACCTGGAGCAGGCAAAAAAGGCGCTGGTGATTTTCAAGAGCAAAGAGCCCAAATATCAGGACGCTTTTGTGAGGAGGTAGCCTGGCAATGAAGGCATTGGTTTTGAGCGGGGGCAAGGGCACGCGGCTTCGGCCGATCACTCACACTCGCGCCAAGCAGTTGATCCCGGTCGCGAACAAGCCGGTGCTTTTCTACGGCCTGGAGTCAATCGCGCGCGCGGGGATCAAAAAGGTCGGGATCGTGGTGGGGGAGACCTGCGAGGAGATCAAATCCGCGGTGGGCGACGGGAGCAGGTTCAATATTCAGGTTGACTACATTTATCAGGAGAAGCCGCTGGGGCTGGCGCACGCGGTGCTGATCAGCAAGGACTACCTCGGCTCGGAGCCGTTCGTGATGTACCTGGGCGACAACCTGCTCAAGAACGAGATCAGCCGGTTCGTCAACCAGTTCAACGACGCCAGGCCCAACAGCCAGATCCTGCTCGCGCACGTGAAGCGGCCGGAGCAGTTCGGGGTCGCGGAGCTTGACGGCGAAAAAGTGGTGCGGCTGGTGGAAAAACCCAAACAGCCCAAAAGCGACCTGGCCCTGGTCGGAGTCTATCTGTTCGATGAAAACATCCACGCCGCGGTCCGCCAGATCAAGCCCAGCTTCCGCGGCGAACTCGAAATCACCGACGCCATCCAGTGGCTGATCGACCACGGGCTGGTGGTCCATTTCCAGATCGTGGACGGCTGGTGGAAGGACACCGGCAAGGTCGAGGACCTGCTGGAGGCCAACCGCATGATCCTGGACGAGCTCCAGACCCGCATTGACGGCGAGGTCTGCCCGGAATCGAAAGTTGAATTTAAAGTGGTGATCGAAAAAGGCGCGCGGGTCATCAAGAGCCTGGTGCGCGGGCCCGCGGTGATCGGAGCAGGAGCCATCATTGAGAATGCCTACATCGGGCCCTTCACCTCCATCGCGGAAAACTGCGTGGTCCGCCGCGCCGAGGTCGAGCACACCATCCTCATGGCCGAGAGCAAGGTGGAAAACGTTGCCCGCAGGATTTCGGACAGCCTGGTCGGGAGAAATTCGATCATCCGCTCTTCGGGCCAGAAGCCCGAGACGCTGAGGCTGATCGTGGGCGACAGTTCGGAAGTCGATTTGGTATAGGGAGGAGACGAATGATTGAAGGCGTGATTGCCAAGAAGCTGAAACTCATGCCGGACGAGCGGGGCAGACTGATGGAGATTCTTCGCAAGGACGACCCGTTTTATGAATCTTTCGGACAGGCCTACATCACCTCGGCCTACCCCGGGGTGGTCAAGGCCTGGCACCGGCACCGGAAACAGAAGGACCATCTCACCTGCATCGCGGGCATGGCCAAGCTCGTGCTCTACGACGACCGCGAAAAATCCAAAACCAAAGGCGAGCTCAACGAGTTCTGCATCGGCGAACTCAACCCGCTCCTGATCCGCATCCCCAACGGCGTGTGGCACGGGTTCAAGTGCATAAGCGAGACCGAGTGCATCTGCATGAACCTTCCGACCGAAGTTTACATGTACGACCACCCGGACGAGGAAAGAATGGAGCCCCACAAGTCCTCCATCCCCTACGACTGGTCAAGGAAAAACAAGTAGCAGATGAAAATCCTGGTTGCAGGCGGCGCCGGTTTTATCGGCTCCAATTTCATCCACCTCCTGATCAAGGAGACCAGTCACCAGGTGGTGAACTTGGACGCGCTCACCTACGCGGGAAACCTCGAAAACCTGCGCGAGGTCCAAGCCCACAGCCGCTACCGCTTTGTCAAGGGCGACGTCCGCGACCAGGCCCTGGTGGAAAAAATTCTCCACTCGGGAATTGAGGCGGTGGTCAATTTCGCCGCGGAAAGCCACGTGGACCGGAGCATCATGGACCCGGGAAGTTTCCTCCAGTCTAACTGCATCGGCTGCGCCGCGCTGCTCGAGGCCTGCCGCAAAATACCGGTGAAAATTTTCCTGCAGGTGAGCACGGACGAGGTTTACGGCCCGGTGCCGGCCGGACTGTCCCAAGAAGACCACCCCATGCGGCCGAGCTCGCCCTACTCCGCCAGCAAGGCCGCGGCCGAAATGCTCTGCCAGGCATACCACGCCACCTTCAAAATGCCGGTGATCGTCACCCGCTTCTCCAACAACTACGGGCCTTTTCAGTTCCCGGAAAAACTCGTCCCGTTTTTCATCACCAACGCCCTGGAAGACAAGCCGCTGCCGCTCTACGGCGACGGGCTCAACGTGCGCGACTGGATTTACGTCGCGGACGCCTGCCAGGCGCTGCTGCTGGTTTTGGAGGAAGGCAAGCTTGGCCAGGTTTATAACGTGGGCGGCGGCAACCAGCGGACCAACCTGGAGGTCACGGAGATCATCTTGAAGGAGCTCAAAAAGCCGAGGCGGCTGATCAAGTTCGTGGCCGACCGTCCCGGTCACGACCGCCGCTACGCGCTGGACTCGACCAAGATCAAACGCGAACTCGGGTTCAGCCCGGCCATGGATTTCGAGCAGGGACTGGCAAGCACCATCCGTTGGTACCGGGACCACCGGGACTGGTGGCACCGGGTCAAGTCCGGCCTGTACCAGGAATACTACGAAAAGCAATATCAGGGATTATCGAAACCGGAGACGAAAGCGAAAAAAGCCAAAGGAGGGCGAAAAAAATGAAGCGTTTGCTGGTGTCATTGATTACAGTGCTCATTGTATTTGCGTTCCCGGGCACGGGCTCCCCGGAAACCGTGGTCTACGTTTACGGCGGGCAGGTCCATACCCGGCCGCACCAGCTGACGGTTTCCCAGCCGCCGCTGGGGAATTACCTGGTGTTCGATCACGCCGAATTCCGCGACGAAAGCTACGGCGGACCGATCTATTACGGGTTCCGGGTCAGCCATTTCTTCAAGGACCACCCCCGGCTGGGAGTGGAGGTCGAGTTTTTCCACCCCAAGGCCATCCTGGAACACGACAAGAGCTCCAGGGTGACAGGAATCTATCATGGCGGGACCGTTGACGAAATCGCCAAAGTCGATAAATACGTCCGGAGCTGGGAAGTGTCTCACGGGTTCAATATGCTGCTCGCGAACGTCGCCTACCGCTACGGGTTTTTCAAGACGGAAAAAGTACCCTACGGCAGGCTGCAACTGGTGGCCCGCGCGGGCATGGGCCCGACCTTACTCCACCCGGAAAGCATCGTCGACCACCAAAAGTATTATACTGAAAAAGGCGGATACGAATTTGGAGACCTGGGTTTTCAGCTCTCGCCCGGGATTGAATTCAACATTTACCAGGGACTGAATGCCTTCGCCGAGTATAAATATACTTATACTGAAATCGACCATGTCACGGTCAAATTCGGCGAGGCCAGGACGGTTTTTGAAAGCGACCATTTAGCGTTCGGGCTGGCTTATCATTTCCAATGAGCGGCAAACGCATATTGATTTTCGGCGGGACCGGGGTTCTCGGCTCCGCGCTGGCGGCTGAGATGAAATCAGCGGGGATGGAGGTCTACGCGCCTCCGGAAGCACAGCTCGACATCACGGAGGCGGGAAAGGCCGAGGGCTTTGCCAAAAAAATCCGGCCCCAGGCGGTGGTCAACTGCGCCGCGTTCACCCGGGTGGATGACTGCGAAAAAGAGCACGAACTCGCCTACCGGGTCAACGCCGAGGCCGCGGGCAAGGTGGCGGCCGCGGCCCGGGAAACGGGCGCCGCCATTTTCCAGGTCTCAACCGACTATGTTTTCATGGGCGACAAGGACGGCGAATATCTGGAGAGCGACGCGGCCGGCCCGCTCAATTTTTACGGCAAAAGCAAGCTGTTCGGGGAGGAGTTGGTGAGGAAAGAGTCCAGCCGGCATTGCATCATCCGCACCAGTTGGCTGTTCGGTTTGGGCGGGGACAGCTTCGTGGCCAAGGTGATAAAAAAAAGCAAAAACGGGGCGACACAATTGAAGGTGGTCTGCGACGAGCGCGGCCGGCCGACCTACAGCAAAGACCTGGCCCGCGCCATCCGGCTCGCGGTTGAGAAGGAACTCAGGGGGGTCTATCATTTCTGCAACAAGGGCGCGGTGAGTTGGCTGGAGTTTGCCGGGGAAATTTTCGACATCCTGCGCGTCAAGCAGGACCTGTTCCCGATCACCGCCGAGCAATACGCGCTGCCGGCCAGGCGCCCGAAAAATTCCGCGCTCTGCACCGACAAGATCGAAAAGGCGCTGGGCATTGAAATTCGCCACCACCGGGTGGCGCTTGAGGAATATCTGCGCGAGCTGGGGCAGGTCAAATGACCTGACCGGGGCAGGCCCGGGATATGCCGCGCAAGGAGAGGCTATGAAGGACGTCTGTTCGTTTTGCGGGAAAGCGCTGGGCGAGGTGAAGGAATTCTTTTCCGGACCGCCGGTTCAGATCTGCAATGAGTGCATTGACAACTACGACGGCCGGCTGCGCAAGCGGGAGAGGGATGCGGACCAGAAGCTGCATGAGGAAATTGACCGGGCGGTCTCGGAGGGTTTCCGGCGTATCGTGGCCAACCTTGACTTGGGACCACTTCACGATAAATATCAGTTGTTGATGAAGGTCAAGTTCAAGGAAGGACCGGGGGCGCCCAAGTTCCAGGAAGTGTTTGATGAATTCAAGCGCGGGGTCTCCCAGGTGATCGCCAAGGATGATTACCAGTCCCGCTACGACCTCGGCATCGCTTATCACGAGATGGGCCTGGACCGGGACGCCTTCCGCGAACTGACTGAGAGCTTCCGCTTCGCCCTCCGCCAACGCGACTGGCAGAAAGGCCAGCAAATCCTGAGCGTGATCCTGTTCATGAACTTTGAACCCAAAGGCGTGTTCGACATGCTTACCGGAATCTTCCAGCAAGGGAGCTTGCCAGGTCAATGAACATTTGCGTGATCGGAGTCGGATACGTGGGAATGGTCGCGGGCACCTGCCTGGCCGAAAGCGGAAACGACGTGTGCTGCGCGGACATCGACAAGGCAAAAATCGACATGCTCAAGAGGGGCAAGGTCCCCATCTACGAGCCGGGCCTTGAGGAACTGGTGAGCAGGAACTTAAAGGAAGGCCGGCTCCAGTTCACAACCAACCTGGACCAGGCCATCAGCGGCGCGGAAATAATTTTTCTCGCGGTCGGGACTCCTCCGGCGAAAGACGGGGCCGCGGACTTGAGCGCGGTCTATGAGGTTGCGCGCCGGATCGGCAGGAGCCTCAAGAGCTACAAAATCGTGGTTGACAAGAGCACGGTGCCGGTGGGCACCGGGGACGAGGTTGAGCGGATCATCCGGGAGGAAAGCGGATCCGAGACTTTTGACGTGGTCAGCAACCCGGAATTCATGAAAGAGGGCGCGGCGGTGGACGACTTCATGAAGCCGGACCGGGTGGTGCTGGGCACCAGTTCCGACCGGGCCTTTGAAGTCATGAAACTGATCTACGAGCCGTTCGTGCGCAACGAAAACCCGATCATCCGTATGGACCGGCGCAGCGCGGAAATGACCAAATACGCGGCCAACTCCATGCTCGCGACCAAGATCAGCTTCATCAACGAGATGGCGAACATCTGCGAGATCGTGGGAGCGGACATTGACGCGGTGCGCAGGGGGATCGGGTTTGACAAGAGGATCGGCTTCCAGTTCCTGTTCCCCGGGGTCGGGTACGGCGGGAGCTGCTTTCCCAAGGACGTGGACGCGCTGGTCCGCACCGCGGCCTCGGTTGATTACGACAGCCGGGTGCTCAGGGCGGTGACCGAGGTCAACCGCGACCAGCGGCTGCGCGTGGTGGCAAGAATCCGCGGACATTTCGGGCGAAAAATCCGGGGAAAGCTCATTGCGGTCTGGGGCCTGGCCTTCAAGCCCAATACCGATGACATGCGCGAGGCGCCTTCGGTGGAAATCATCAACGGGCTTTTGGCCATGGGCGCCAAAGTCTGCGCCTACGACCCCGTGGCAATGCCGCCGGCGAAAAAAATCTTCAGGAACACCATAAGCTTCGGCAAAAATCCTTACGACACGGTCAAGGGCGCCAGCGCCATGGTGATCATCACGGAATGGAACGAATTCCGGCGTCCGAATTTCACCCGGCTCAAGGAATTGCTGAAGGAGCCGGTGGTCTTTGACGGCAGGAACCTGTACGAACCGAGCCTGATGAAAACCCTGGGGTTCCACTATTATTCGGTGGGCAGGAAGCCGATCAAATCCGCGGAATAGGGTTATTTCTGGGCCGGGGCCGGGGCTGCGGCTTTTTCCTTGACCGGCCCGGGCTTGGCGGCTGTGGCCGGCGCGGATTCCGCGGGCGCTTGGCGAGCTCTCTTTTTGGCGTGCTTGACCGCGTGCCTGACAATCAGGTATCCGTTTTTCACCCCCGGCACCGAGCCTTTGATCAGGACCATGCTCTCTTCCGGCTTAACCTCCAACAATTCCAGGTTGAGCATGGCCACTTTCTCGTTGCCGTAATGACCGGGCATCTTGCGGCCCTTGAGCGTATGGCCGGGCTTGGTGTTGGTGCCGATGGAGCCGCCGTGGCGGAAAAATTCATGCGTGCCGTGTCCGGCGTCCGCGCCCTTGAAGTTCCATCTCTTGAACACGCCCTGAAAGCCGCGTCCACGCGTCCAGCCCAAGGCATCAACCAGATCGCCGGCCTTGAAAATCTCCTCGGGCTTGATCACCTGACCGGGCTTGAACTCGGTCGTGGAATCATCCGGAACCGCAATCTCGAAAACGAACTTCTTGGGCGTGGTCCCGGCTTTCTTGAAATGCTCCTGCAGAGGCCGGGTCGTGCTCTTCATGCGCTTCTCGTCAAAGCCCAGTTGCAGAGCGCTGTAGCCGTCTTTATCTCTGGTCTTCACCTGAATGACCACGCAAGGTCCGGCCTGGACCACGGTTATCGGAAGGGCATTGCCCTCCGCGTCAAAGTAAGTGGTCATGCCCAGCTTTTTGCCCAATATCCCATTAATCATCGGACTACCCCTGAGTTTTTGTGCATCATAAGATACCAGCTTATGTCCAAAAGTCAAGGTTCGCAAGAGCGGCCGGGCCTTGCAAGGGCCGGCCCCAAACCGGACCGGCCGGCCCCTTCAAGGCGTAACCTTATAAAAACGCCGCGGGAATTCCCATAAGCCTGTGAACAGTTGCATTCAACAGAATAAAGCCTTAAACTGTTTGTCGGAACCGGAATCCGGATTCTCCGGGCAAGCTTCAATGATTGTCAACTGTGTCTCCTGAATTGCATTGTTTTTCAGACGGTTGATGGAATCCCGGGCAAAATAAAAAGGGAGAGGCGAGATGGAGTTTCAGGAAAGAAGAAAGTATTTCAGGATCAAACTGATTACCAAGGTTGCGCTCATTCATGACAACCGGTTCCACTATTTCTATTCCCGGGACTTGTCCGTGGGAGGAATATTTCTTGAGACCGACCAGCCCTACCCGATCGGCAGTCAACTGGAATTGGAGCTCCCCTTGCCGGAGATCGCGGACAAGGTCCGGATTAAAGGCAAAGTGATAAGAATAGTCGGGATTGAGCAACGCTCCAAAGGGAACATTCCGGGCATGGGCATTCAATTCACTGAATTGGAGACCTCGGTCAAGGCCATGCTCGCGGACTTCATCGCGCGGGAGACAGCCCGTGATTGAAAGGATCAGCCTGGCATGTCCTACGACCTCGCCATCCTCGGCGCCGGCCCCGCGGGACTGAGCGCGGCTGTTTACGCGGTCAGAAAACTGCTCAAAATCTGCCTGGTGAGCACGGACGTGGGCGGACAAATCCTGCTCACTTCCGACGTGGCCAACTATTTGGGCTTTGAACTGGTCTCGGCGCCGGAACTGGTGCGCAAGTTCCAGGAGCAGGTGAACCAGTTCCAGTTCGAACAGTTTCTGGGCCAGGGCGCGCAAAAGCTGGAGGCGGAGGACGATCATTTCCTGGTCACCACCACCCTGGGAAAAGCGCTCTCGGCCAAATCCGCGCTGGTGTGCACGGGCAAGCGTTCGCGCCGGTTGAATGTCCCGGGCGAAGAGCGGTTCCGGGCCAGGGGCATCAGCTATTGCTCCACCTGCGACGCGCCGTTTTACAAGGACCAGCCGGTGGCGGTGGTCGGCGGGGGCAACAGCGCGTTCGAGGCCGCGCTCGACCTGCTCAAGATCTGCCCGCGGGTCTATCTGATCAACCTCTCGTCCGGCTGGCAGGGCGACGAAATCTATCAGCGGAAAGTGCTGCAAGACCCCAAACTCGCGCCTCTGCTCGGCAGCGCGGTGAAGGAAATCCGGGGGGACGACCGCGTGCAATCGGTCGTTGTCAAGACTCCGGAGGGCGAGCGGGAATTGGAGGTCCGCGGGGTCTTTGTCGAGATCGGCCTGCTGCCCAATTCGGAGTTCGCCCGCGGGGTCCTTGAGATGAACCAGACCGGAGAGATCATCATCGACTGCAATTGCAATACCAGCGTGCCCGGGGTTTTCGCCGCGGGTGACGTCACCACCGTCACGGAAAAACAGATCGTGATCGCCGCGGGCGAAGGGGCCAAAGCCGCGCTGACCGCTTACCGCTGGCTGATCAATAACGGCAAAATTTGAAGGAGGCGCGCCATGCCGGCCATGGACGACCGTACGCGGAAGCTGGTTGAGGAGGAGTTGAGGAAGCTTCAACAGCCGGTGAAGGTTCTGTTTTTTTCTCAGGAAATTGAATGCGGCTACTGTGCGGACGCCCGCCGGCTCCTGTCCCAGGTCGCGGAAATGAACCGGCTGATCACTCTTGAAATCTTCGACCTGCTCAGGGACCCGGCGCAGGTGAAAAAATATAATATCGAGCGGATCCCGGCGGTGGTGGTGTTGGCCGGGGAGGACGACTTCGGCTTTCGCTATTACGGGTTGCCCACCGGCTATGAGTTCTCGGTTTTGATCAACATTCTGGTCATGGCGAGCCGGCGCGATTCCGGGCTGCTCCCGCAATACCGGGAGGAACTCAAAAAGATCATCAACCCGCTTGTGATCAAGGTGTTCGTGCTGCCGACCTGCCCGCACTGCCCGGTGGCGGCCTTTGCCGCGGGCAGGTTCGCGTTTGAGAACCGGAACGTCAAAACGGAGGTAATTGAAACCGCGGAGTTCCCGCACCTGGTCCAGAAATACGGAGTCACCGGCACGCCCAAGGTGGTGATCAACGACACCGTAAGCTTTGACGGCGCGCTGCCCGAGCCGCTCTTCATCCAATACCTCCTGCACGCCCAGGACCACCTGCTCGCGCCCGGCCCCGGCCCTTCGGGAACGGATCGACAACCGGCTTGAACCCGATTCAGCTGGGGGTTTCCATGCCCCGGAGTTTAACCTTGTCGCCGGTCTTCACGCCGAATTTTTGGCAGAAGCCCCCGTTGACCTCCAGCACGTACCTGCAGGGCTTGTCAATAGTCAGGATGCTTTCGCTCTCAGGCTGTGCGTTTTCAACTATGCCCTTGATTTCCAAATCCTCGCCGATGAAGATTATATCCAGCGGGAGGTAGGTATTCCTCATCCAAAAAGTCTGGTTGCCGGTATAGGCGAAAAGGAAAAGCATCCCCCGGTCCTCAGCCAGTTCCTTGCGGTACATCATCCCCTGCTGCTTCTGGGTCGGGGTGATCGCGAGTTCGACTATGACCGTGACTTTTTCCTTGGCCGCGGTCTCAATGACCACCCTTGGCGGTCCGGGGTCGGGCGGGGGCCGCGAGTTTCGCTCCGTTCTGGGACAGGCGAAGAACAGTGCGGCGAGCAGGAGCGGAATTCCGGTCCGGCTACGCCAGATGTTTTTCCAGCCATTCTCGCAGGAAATCATAAACTTTTTGCCTTTCGATTTCATTGAACATCTCGTGGTAGAATCCCTCCCAGTATTTGAGAGTCTTGTCCGGGCCGCCGAGTTTCGCGAAAAACTCTTTGGCGCCGTCCGGGTCAACCAGCTTGTCGTCGCCGCTCTGCATGACCAGGGCGGGAATCTTCAACTCCCCTGCCCGGCTTTGCGCCCGGTCAATCGCCGAAATGAAGCTGGTGTACCACCTCGCGCTCACCCGGTCGTGCACCAAAGGGTCGTCCACGTATTTCCGCACTTCTTGCTGGTCGTGGCTGATCATGTTCGGGTCAAGCTCATTGCTCATGGTGACGCCGGGGAGCGCCCTGGAAAAAAATCTGCCCAGAGCAAGCTTCACCGGGCTCGCCTCGATCTTGACCTTGAGCGCGGCGCTGGAAAGCGCGAGCCCGTCAAAATCCGATGGGTGCGCCAGCGCGTAATGCACCGCGATCAGGCCTCCCAGGCTGTGTCCGAGCAGGAAGCTTTTTTTCCCGGCGAATCGTCCGGCCACCGAGTCTCGGAATCCCTTCAAGTCCGCGACGTATTGCTCAAATGCGAGCACGTGTCCGCGCTTTCCGCGGGAACGGCCGTGGCCGCGGTGGTCCGCGCCGAAGACCGCAAACCCCTTCTGATTGAGGAATTGCGCGAGGCGCGCGTAGCGGGCGATATGCTCGCCCAGTCCGTGGCTGATAATGACGAGTGCGCGGAACTCTCCCCCCGGGGTCCAGCCCTGCCAGTAAGTTTTATTGCCGTCCGCCGCGGACAGGAGACCGCTTTCTTCCATCTCAACCTCCGGCCATGGGCATGAGCAGCGCGACCTCGTCCCCGTCTTTGACCACCAGGTCCTTGATCCGGTCCAGGTCAACCTGTTCGCCGTTCACAAGCAGCACCGGGGGCATGGGCAGTTTCAGCAGCTTCTTGAAATAGGCCTTGCCCCACCCGCCCTTCTTATCGATCTGCTTGAACAGTTCCTCCAGTTTGGCGCCCTCGGCCACTTCCTCGTCATAGACCTGGTTGACCATGCGGCGGTCAATCATGCCGGCCAGCTTCACTTTTACTCTCGCCATGTCCTTAACCGTAAATGTCTTTCAGAACCTCGTTAAGCCCGAGCTTTTCGAGCGTTTGCTTGCTGGGCTTGCCGGTGGCAAGGTCCCAGCCGAAAGCCTCGAAGAAAGCTTTGCGCATGGAGTCCAGGTCGAGGGTGACGTTTTTGTGCGGACCGTAGCTCAGGGGCGGCTCTCCCTTGGGCCGGCCCGAGAGCTTGAAATCATCCGGCTTGATCCCCTCGCGCACGTTGAAGCTGTGGCGCATGGTCTCGATCCGCTCGCCGATCACCAGGTAATCCTCCGGGGTCTTGTTCCAGCCGGTGGCCGCGTTCAGCCACTCAAACACCGGTATCCTGGGCCCGGCGCACGCGCCGAACAGGCACATGCCCACCCCGTCCATAATCTGCTTGAACTTGGAGAACAGCACCTGGTTGTTCATCCGGTGCAGCGGCTCCAAATGACGCTTCTTGGTGGTCATCAGAGGAATCGAGTCCGCGGACTTGAAAAAGCGCTTAAGCTCGGCCAGGTCCTGCCAGGTGTAGGCGGAAATGGTGTGCCGTCCGGGCGTGGGCTCGCACTCGTAGCTGCAGCCGTGCCCGGGATCGAACTTGGGATCGTGCGCGGCCAGCTCCTGGCCCCCGGCATGAATTGCGAATTTCTCCGAGCCCTTGCCGATCTTTTTCGCCGCGATTTTTACGCCGTCGGCCAGAACGTCGCCGATGCCCTGGCGGTTGATGATCATCTCCACCAGCTTGAGCAGCACTTCCGCGTTGCCCCACTTGAGCTCCAGCCCGCCCGTGTCCTGCTTGGTCAGGATGCCGTTCTCAAAGCACTCAATGGCGAACGCGCAGACCGCGCCGCAGGATATGGAATCAATGCCCCCGCGGTTGACCATGTCGTTTATTTTCAGGAGCACATACGGGTCGTCCACCAGGCAGAGCGCGCCGAACATGCAGAGCGTTTCATACTCCGGCTTGTGCGACTCCTCCAGGGGATACGGCCCGTCCTTGACCTGCATGATCCCGCCGCAGCGGATCGGGCAGGAGAAGCACCCGTATTTCTTGACTTCATACTTCTTGATGTTGTCGTCGCTGATCTTGCTGGCCTTATCGAGCGGGAAGTCCTTGAACCCGGCTCCGCCCCAGTTCTTGACCGGCGAGTCCCCGTTTTCCGAACTCATGGCCGTGATCCCCATGGTCCCGTACTTCTTGAGCACCAGCCGCCACAGGTCTCCCGGCTGCTTCATGGGAGAGCCGGTGCGGGCCAGGGTGCCCACGATCCGGAACAGGCGGTTGCCCAGAACTTTCATGGCGAAGTCCACCCGGTCCAGGGACTTGGAGAATTTCCTGGACTCTTCGATGATCGCCTTCTGGTCCGCGGGCTCGATCTTGACCTTGCCGGTCACCGCGATCGCCTTCAAATTCTTGGAACCCATGACCGCGCCGACCCCGCTCCGCGCGGCGTAGCGGCCCTTGTCATTGCAGATCCCCGCGATCCGACTGAGCTTTTCGCCCGCAGGACCGATGCTCGCGATCTTATAAGCCCCTTTCTCGTCCCCCAACTCCTTGCGGATCAAGTCCTCGGTCGCATAGCAATCTTTTCCCCAAAGCGCCCCCGCGTCCTTGAGCTCAGCCTTGTCCCCGTTAACCGCCAGGTAAACCGGCTTGCTCGATTTGCCGGTGAAGAAAATCCCGTCAACGCCCGACTTCTTGATCGCGGGTGAAAGGTCCCCGCCGCAGTTGGCGTCTCCCCAGCCCCCGGTCAGCGGGCTCTTGCAGCAGGCCATCCACCGGCCCGTGAACAGGCTGCCGGTGCCGGTGAGCAAGCCGCTCATGATCGCCAGAATGTTTTCCGGTCCCAGCGGGTCGGCCCCCGGAGGGATGCGGTCATAAAGAATCTTGGCCGCCAGGCCGTACCCGGAAAGAAATTTTTGATAAAGCTCATCCGGCACGTCCTCACGCTTGATCGCGCCCGAACTCAAATCCACCCACATGATCTTGCCCATGTAACCCTTTCCCATTATTCACCCTCCTTTCGTCTTCTCGGAAAATACAAATCCTGTTCCCCCGCCCCGGGCGGAGAGACCGTTTCTTTCAAATCCCCAACCCCCGGCTGAACCGCCATTGGCCCGCCCGGCGTGATTGGCGCGACCACCGGTCCCGACGCCTGGGCCATTCCGCCTTTCGCGGCCCTGGCCAGTGCGAACCGCGGCTCAAATATGGATACCCCGATCATTGCCCCGAGCATGCCCATTATACCAAAAAATATCAGAGAGAAAAGCACGGTCAGCCCGATCATGGGAACGGGATGGGTCAGGACGTCCATCATCTGGTTTACGAACTGCTCGAGTTCGGGAGGGACGTTCATGCCCCGGGTCCTCATCTGCTCTTCAAAAGCGGACTTAAGCGCGTTGGGGTTGAGCAGGAACTGGAGCGCCGCGGACATTGAATTGAGCACGCCTCCGATCAGGCCCGCGAAAAGCCCGACCAGCGCGCCCTCGCCGGCCGTGACCGCGGTCTTGGACCACTGGCACAAAAGGTACCCGGCAAGACCGCCACCGCCGATCACCCAGATGCAGCAACAGCAGTTGGCGACAGGGATCGCGCTCAGCACGCCCATGAGCAGGCCCGCGATCAGAAAAGCCTTCAGATAGTGTCCCCGGTCTTCCATTTCCCTTCCTCATGCTTGCCCAACATCTTTTCCAGGTCAAAAACCCCGGAGCCGAGCAAGCCCCCGGAAAAAAAGCCAAAAGCCAGTCCGATTAAAAACCTCGCCGCGGCAGGGGTGTCAATGATTGAAAGCGCGTTCAACATCCCGTCCGTCGCGATCAAAATCATGGCCGGAAAAATCATCCGGGACGGACGCCTGCTTAAAAACGTGAAAAAGGCCGCTCCCGTGAACAGCCCAAAATAAACGCCCGCGCACCTCGCGCATACCGCAAGCGGCAGCCCGGCGAGCTGCAAACTTCTTGGACCGAGCTGGTGGCAGAACGGGCTGAAAAGAAAATAGACCGCCCCGGCCGAGCCGGGGGAGCCGCTCCACAGCCCGATGGCCGGCATGAAGATCAGAATGACCAGCGCGCCGAGCATGAGCAGCAGAATGATCCGCGCGATTCCAAAGTTCTTGGCCACGCGCTAACCCTAGCCGATTTTTAAAACCGCGTCAAGATCAGAGTGGGGTCAGAACTGAACATTAATCATTACGCTCTTGGCGTGCCCCGTTAAGTCTTATTTCAAGATCTGACCCCAATATTCTTGACACTCTGCGCGCGTATCTGTAAAGTATGACAAGGGAGTATGCCGGCCTTTCGGCACCCAGCTTCCAACAGGAGGCCGGGTTTTTTATTTTTTAAGGACCGCGAAAATGAAGCAGATAGTCATGCCAATTGACTTGGAGATGCCCCCGCGCGAAGTCTTCCGAAAACTCCGCCGCACCCGCCCCTGTTTCTGGCTGGACAGTTCCCGCGAGCATCCCCAATGGGCGACCCGTTCATATCTCGGCTTCGACCCTTTCTTGAGCATAAGGTTCAAGGCCGGCATATTCTCAATTTCCGGGCTTGAAGAAAAACAGTTTGCCTCGCCTGACCCGCTGCATGTCCTCCGCGATTATTGCTCCAGGTTCAGGATGCGCGCGACGCCGGATTTCCCGCTCGGTCCCGGAGCCGCGGGATACCTGGGCTATGAATTGGGCGGCTATTTGGAGCCGGCGTCTTTCAGGCGCAAGGATGATCCTGCGCTTGATGAAATGCGCTTTGACTTCTACCAGTTCATGCTTGGATATGAGCACGCATCAGGAAGCTGGTCGCTATTGGCTCTGGAGGATGCGGCCTTGCCGGGCAGGACCCGAGAATATGTCGACCAGGTGCATGAACTGGCCGGGGACGGCTTTGAGCTAGGCCCGGCGTCTTTCGCGACCGCCATCTCCAGCAACTTCAGCCAACAGCAGTACCTCGAGGCCGTCCTGCGCGTCAAAAAATACATTGAAGCCGGAGACGTCTACCAGGTCAACTTGAGCCGGCGCTTCGGATGCCAATATAAAGGAGACGCCGCCGGACTTTACCTCCGACTCCGCGAAAAAAACCCCGGCTCCCACGCGGCCGCGCTCCTCTATCCTGACTTGGCGGTCCTGAGTTCCAGCCCGGAGCTGTTCCTGCGAAAGCGCGGCAGGCAGGTGACCACACGACCGATCAAAGGCACACGGCCCAGGGGCGCGACCGCGGAAGAGGACGAGCGAATGAAATCCGAACTTCTCGCCAGCGAAAAGGATTGCGCGGAACTGACCATGATCGTTGACCTCGAACGGAACGACCTGGGAAGAGTTTGCGATTGCGGCTCGGTGGAAGTTGAAAGCCTCTCCGGGCTTGAAAGTTATTCCAGCGTGCACCACCTGGCGGCGACCGTGAGCGGGAGGCTCTCACGCGACAAGGATGTGTTTGACCTGCTCAAGGCGTGTTTCCCCGGAGGCTCCATAACCGGCGCGCCCAAGCTCCGCGCAATGGAAATCATCGATGAACTGGAGCCGGACGCGCGCGGGCCATACACCGGCTCAATCGGCATGATCGGCTTTTCCGGCGACCTGGAGATGAACATCGCGATCCGCACCATAATCCTGCAAGAAGATCACGCCTGGTTCCCCGCGGGAGGGGGCATTGTCTGGGATTCGGTCCCGGAAATGGAATACGCCGAGACCTGGTCCAAGGCCCAGGCCATGTGGCACGCGTTGAGTCGCGGCCAAGGCCGTTCGCACGAGTGAGCGTTACTTGCTCTCGAGCTGGAAAATACCGGGTCTTATCTTCTGCATCTCATCAATGATCCTGGGCAGGGTTACTGCGCTGCCGGCTCTTATGATCAGGTCGCTGCGCCGGCTGAGTTCGGTCGCTTCCGGGTTGACTTCGATTATTTTCGCGCCGGCCTTGCGGCCGTAATTTGGGATCATGGCCGCGGGATAGACCACTCCCGAGGTCCCGAGCACCAGCATCAGGTCGCAGGACCGCGCCATTTCCGCGGCGCGGTAATAGTCCTCCCGGTCAATGCTTTCCCCGAATAAGACTATGTCCGGCCGGCTCCAGCCCCCGCACTTGGGGCATTTCAGGTATTTTTTCCCCAGCGCGATCAGGTCCGCCCGGGTGTCCGTCCCTTTCAACTCGTCCAGGATTTTTACCATTTGCCCGCGGTCAACCATCCAGGTTTGCTTGCAGGAAATGCAGCGCATGCGGTAGATGTTGCCGTGGAGCTGGATTACATCCTTCACCCCCGCCCTTTGCTCCAGGTCGTCAATGTTCTGGGTGATGACGTTTTTGAGGAACCCGGATCGGCTGAGCAGGGCCAGGGCTTGGTGCCCGGCATTGGGCTCCGCGGAGACGAACGCGCCCACCGCCGCGAGCACAAATTCGCGGAACTTCCCGGGACTGAAAACAAACGCGGAGAAAAGGCCGGCCGGGTTCCCGAAAATGATCGGAAGGTATTGCTTCCAGATTCCCTCGTCCCCCCGGAAAGTGGGAATGCCGCTTTCCTGGCTCAACCCCGCGCCGGCAAACGCGACCAGGTTCTTCGAGTTGAGGATCAACTCCGCGGCTTGGCGGATTTCGTCGACCATTCTATTCCAACTCTATATGTTCTCCCCAGATGCGATCCTCAAGGTGCAGGATTCCGATTGAGCGCCTGGGCGCGAAGCGGCGGTCAGTTGGGCTGCCGGGGTTGAACATCAGCACGCCCTCTTCAATCTGGTCGTATGCCTGGTGCGAGTGGCCGAAGACAATGCAATCAAGCTTTTCGCCTTTGAACTGCTCCCGGATGCGGCCGGAAAGACCATGCGGAGAGCCCCAGCCGTGCAGCATGCCGATCCGGTAATTGCCCAGCGCAACCACCCGCTTTTCCGGCAAGACCGAGCGGACTTCCGCCCGGTCCATGTTCCCGGCAACAGCGTAAACCTCGCCAAACCCTTTCAACATCTCAAGCACCGACAAGTCAACAAGGTCCCCGGCATGGAGCACAGCTGACACCCCCTTGAAATGCGGCGCCAGCAGCACTTGAAGAGTTGCGGCGTCTTCACTGATTTTCTGTATAATTTTAGTCGCGATTTTTCGGATGCCGCGAGCGGCGATATGGGTGTCTGAGATCACGCCCAGTTTCATTTCGAACTCCAACAAAGCTTGGATATGGGGTCACGAATTCGCGGGGTCAGGCCCAAATTCATGGGGTCAGGCCTTTTCGCAGACGTTTGACTGCGATGATAAGGCCAGACCCCTCCGGGCCTGACCCCTCACGAACTGCGACGATAAGGCCAGACCCCTCCGGGCCTGACCCCTTAAGCCCCTAATCAAATGCGCTTGCTCTGGACCAGGTGGTCTCCGAGTCTCTTGCCGAAGCATAGCACGGTCAAAACCACGGGCAGGTCCAGGGTCTCCGGGATCACGCTGGCGTCGCAGCAGAACAGGTTTTTGACCTCGGTCTCCAGGTTCTCGTTGACCACTTCTCCCATGGCCGCGGTGCCTCCCGGATGGGTGAGCCTGATCGGGGTGACCGCAATGCTGTCCGGGTCGGCCCCGGCCTTGACCAGGATTTTTTTGGTTATTTCCGTGCCCTTCTTGAGCCGGTCCTTTTCCAGCTTGCGCATCGGCTTATGGAAACGCTCGCTCGCGTAAATGGTCCCGTTCATTTCATCGCCCACTTTGATCATGATGCCCAGGGCCCTTCCGGTGGAAAGCGCCTGCCAGGGCTTGAACGGCTTTCCCGCGGCCATCATGAGCGGGAACAGGAAGCTCGGGTCAACCAGGTTGGAAAGCAAGATGCGCTCGTCATAGTGCTCATAGGTGCCGACCGACATGGGCGGGTCGTACATGCTGCCCGGGCCGTCAACCAGGCCATAGACCATGACCACGGGGTCGGTGAAGAATTTCTTGCCCGCGCTGGAAATTCCGCTCCGGAGCAGCACCCCGGGGGTGCCGATCCCTCCCGCGGAAACGATCACGATCTTTCCGAAAAAGTCTTTGTCGCCCTCCGGGGTCCTGGCCACCACTCCGATCGCGGCGCCGTCCTGGATCAGCACGCGGTCGACCTTGCTTTTGAGGAACAGTTCGGCGCCGAGGCTTACTGCCTGGTCCGCGTATTCCGCGGAAGTCCATTTGGCGCCGCAGGCGCATCCCATCATGCAGGCCCCGCCCGTGCATTCTCCTTTCTTGGCGTACTTGTAGCGGATGAACTTGCGGAACGGCTCCCAGTGGTATCCCAGGTCGTTGGCCGCGGTCATGATGCGCCGGCCGGCTGCTCCCAGCTTCTCGTTGGGCAGCGGCTGCAGTTCGAGCTCCTCAATGGTCTCGTCGGCGTAGGAATCGAGGTCGACCTTGTATTTGGTATTTAGCCACTTGGGAGGCGAAGCGGCTGTGCCGCAATAAAGGAGGGTGCTCCCGCCCAGGGCTATTCCCCGGACCGTGGCCGGGGTGGTGATGGTGGGGATCATGTTCATCAAGTCAACCGCTCCCATCATTCCCAGGATGGTCCCGGGCCGGGTCACCCGCGGGCCGCGCTCCAGGATCGCAATCTTTTTCCCGGCCTTGGCCAGCCGGAGAGCCACCGCGGCGCCCGCAGGACCGGTCCCGACCACTATCGCGTCATACGTTTTCCCCATCTTAATTACCCCCTTCCTTCTTTTGTGAACATGCTCAATCTAGCAGATTTGCTTTTTTTTGGCAAAAAGAAAACCCAGGCAGCCTGCGGAAAAATTTGCGGGAGCGGACCGGAAGCAGTTTTTACCCGCGGAGCGGATGATTTTGGCGGCCTTCATTTTCCGGAGCAAAGACGCCGGCGAAAATTTCCGGCCGAAAATCTCCGCGCACGCGCTTGCCAGTTCCCCGGCGGAAAAGCTTTCCGGCAGGAGTTCAAAAAGCGCGGGAGTGAGCACGCAAAGCTCGGCCAGGCGGGCAAGGGCCGCGGCCAAGACCAGTTCGTGGTCAAAGGCCGGCTCGGGCGGACGCCGGGCCGGAAACCAGCCAACCTCCCCGGCGTCGCTCCCAGCAGCCGGCCGAACTTGTTCCTTGCGCGCCAGCGCAAGATACCCGACCGTGATGGTCCGGGTGCGCGGGTCCCGCCGGGGATGGCCGAAAGCCCCGAACTCATGCAGCCGCAAATTCTTGAGCCCGGTCTCTTCCCGAAGCTCGCGTCCCGCAGCCTCGGGCAAATCCTCTTCCATTTCCACGAACCCGCCGGGGATCGCCCAGTATCCCTGAAAGGGCATGTTTTTGCGACGGACCAGGAGCACATGCAATTTTTTCTCAAAGAAAGCAAAAATCGCCACGTCCGCGGTCGCGGACTGGCGCGGATACCGGGAGAGATCAAACCCGGGCGGCGTTTGGTACCCGGGACGGTTGATGTATTTAGAGTAGTCCCTGGGCACGCTCGATCTCCCGCGTAAGTTTCCGGCGCAACTGGCGCAGCTTCTCCGAATACTTGACCGGGAAATGACCCGGGCTGACCAGGCTCCTCACCCGCGGGGCCAGTTTGGAGATCTCCCGCTGGGTCTTCTTCTGGATTTCCATCAACTCCGGCAACTCCACAATCAGCTTTCCCTTCTCCATCACCTTCTTGAGCAGAGCCCGGCCCGAAAGCTTCTCGTCCGCGCAGCCAATCACGTCCTCGCCGTAACAGCCGTTCCCGCCCATTGAGCGGAAGACCTGTTTCCGGCCCGGATAAGTGGCCTTGGCCGCGCTCAGCTTGAGCGTGTATTTCACGGCCCCGCCGGTCTCAATTTCCACCAGCTTGTAGATGCCGCCCAGGGCCGGGGCGTCCTTGCTCGTGACCAGCTCCGTGCCCACGCCGAAGGCGTCAATCGGGGCCTTTTTGCGCACCAGTTCGTCGATCAGGTGTTCGTTCAAATCCCCGCTGGCGAGTATGATCGTATTTTTCTTGCCCGCCTGGTCCAGGATGCGGCGCACGGACTTGGAGAGCGTGAGCAGGTCTCCGGAATCGAGCCGGACCCCGCGCGGCGTTTCTTTCATCTCCGCCACGATGTGCGCGGCCTTGATCGTGTCGTAGGTATCGAGCAGGAACACCGCGCTCTCCGGGAAATTCGAGAAGTATTTTTCAAAGGCGTCCCGGTCGTTGGCAAAGGACATGATGTAGGAATGGGCCATGGTCCCGGAAGGAGAAAGCCCGAGCTTGGCCGCGGCGTAAACGTTGGAAGTGGTGGCGCACCCTCCGATCACCGCGGCCCGCGCCGCGAGCACCGCGGCCTCGGGCCCGTGCGCCCGGCGCGCCCCGAAATCCACCACGGTTTTTCCCCGCGCGGCCCCGGCCACGCGGGTGGCCTTGGTCGCAACCGTGGTCTGGAAATTGATCATGCTCAAAAGATAGGTTTCCACAAACTGCGCCTCAATCATGGGCGCGCGCACCTGCAGCGCCGGCTCGCCCGCAAAAAAAGGCTCGCCTTCCTCCAAAGCCCAGAGCTCGCCGCTGAACCTGAAATCCTTCAAATACTCCCAGAACTCCCTGGAGATGTGCTTGAACACCGGCAGCGATTTCAAGTAATCGACTTCCTCGGGCAGGAACCGCAGGCCCTTCAGGTATTCGAGCGCCTGCTCCAGCCCGGCGAACACCAGGTATCCCCGGTTTTCCGGAAGGCGCCGGACGAACATCTCAAAAGTCGCGGTCGGGTTGTGCTTCTGGTCGAAATAGCTCGCGGACATGGTCAACTGGTAGAGGTCCGTGATCAGCGCGCGGTTTTCAAAATCAATAAGCCCCATGAATTTCCCCTTGCGCCAATGATTCTATTAGCGCGGCAAAACCGTGTCAAACCATTTGCCGATCTTGCCCAACCCCGCCTTTTGAAAATGCCGCGGGTCAGGCCGAAATTTCAGGGGGGCAAGCCTCGGGGGGGGGGTCTGGCCTTATCATCGCAGTTCGTTCTTCCGCGAAAAGGCCTGACCCCTAAACCTAAAAGGTTGAGCTGCAAAAGTGGGGGTGGGCAAGATTTGCCGCCGGCGGGCCTCACGGGCTGACAGAATCTGCATCTTGGATTATATTACTGGAAAAGGAGGTCTTGCGATGGCGGCAAAAAAGAAGGGCAGGAAGCCAGCGGCGGCAAAGCCCGCGAAAGTATTCAGGATGAAGCCGGTTGCGCCGCTGATGATCGAGCACCGGCTGATCGAGCGGATGATCGCAGTGATAAAGGATGAGCTTGGCCGGATCAATACCCGGAACCGGGCGGAGGTCATTTTCATTGACACCGTGGTTGACTTCCTCCGGACTTATGCGGACCGCACCCACCACGGCAAGGAGGAGGACATTCTGTTCCGGGAACTCGCGCTCAAGAAGATTTCCGGCCAGCACCGCAAGACCATGCAGGAACTGATCAATGAGCACGTTTACGCGCGCTCGGTGGTGGCCAAGTTGGCGGCGGCCAGGGATAGATACGCGGCCGGGGACGCTCCGGCGTTGAAGGAAATCGTCGGCGGTCTGCAGGAGCTGAGCGAATTTTATCCCCGGCACATTGAGAAGGAAGACCGTCATTTTTTCCTTCCGGTGATGGACTATTTCACCAGGAAGGAAATGGACGAGATGCTCGCTGAGATGTGGGAATTCGACCGCAGGATGATCCACGAAAAGTACACCCGGCTGGTGGAAAAATTCGAAAGCGGGGGCTGAGCAATTCCCGCGGCTGCCGGGCGCCCCGCTCTTCTTGTCATCCCGTCAGCTCTTACTACTCGGAGCGTTTAATACGTGACTGATGGCGAATGTGTCCGGCCTCTGTAGGGGCACAGCGCGCTGTGCCCCTACGGGAAATGCGGCAGGTCATGCTGAACTTGTGCTGAAGTTCCGACGATTTGTCCTTGACCGCGGCCTGCGCGGTAGTTAGATTATTGCCTGTGCTCGGACATCCGGGAGGTGTGGCATGTCATCCGGCGGTAACAAGCTCGCGAAGGGGAAATTTCGGAAGTCGGTTCTGGATTCGGCCAGGAAATTATTCAAAGCCAAGAACTCCCTGCTCGCCTCGCTGTTCAACCGGAACGGAAAACGACTGGTCGAACGCGGACCCGGCCATGACCAGCCGGCCGCGGCTGTGAAAAACGAAAAGGCGCTGCTGGAAAAAATTGACGGGATGGAAAAATCTCCGGAACTGGCCAAGCTCCTGGCCGGGAACGGGAAGCGTCCCCAGGCCCAACTTGAGAAGGACCTCGCCCGTCTTTACCAGGAGGAGGTCCGGCTCCTGATCAATATCCTCAAGGAGATGGACAGCGAACTGGTGGAGACGGAAAAGCAGTTGGAGAAATCAACCCGCGAACTTGAGCGGGCGTTGCGCGGGATCAAACTGGACAAAATCCAGGGGCGGAACAAGCAGGCGCAGGAAAAGACCGACCTCCTGGCCAAGCTGCTGCTGGAAAACCTGAAAGACAAGCCGCACGGAAACGCCTGAGCACAAAGTCCTTGCCGAGGAAAAACTTGGTCAACGGCCATGGCAAAAAGGCTGTCTGGATTCGCGGGCAGGCAAAAGATTCACGATCCCGCCTGAGCGGGATCGCTCGCACAGGAGATTTAAGCTTTTAACCGCAGCAGGCGCTGCCGGTTTCCTCGGCCAGAACCACTTCCTTGACCTCGGGGACTTTCTGCTTCAGGAGCCGCTCGACCCCGAACTTTAAAGTCATGGCCGCGCCCGGGCAGCCCGCGCATGCGCCGCGGAGCTTGACCTTGACCACCCCCTGGTCAGTGACATCCACCAGCTCTATATCCCCGCCGTCCATCTGGATCTGCGGACGGATCTGATCGATCACCTTTTGCACTTCTTCCCTGTTCATAACCTCTCCTAGAATTCGTTCTTGTGACGGTTATACCAGTCCTTCCATTCTTTGGGGTCCGGGCCCAGGTCCTTGCCCGAAGCCGACTTCAATAGCTCCAGCGACTGAGCCTTGACCGCGGGATCATCCAGAACTTTGATCAACTGCGGGATCGCGAAATCGCCATAGAGCTCAAGCTCTTTCCTCGCCTGGTCCTGGAGCTGCGCGTCCGGGCTTTTGAGGTTCTTGATCGCCTTGCTGATCATGCGCTCCAGCCTGGTGGGAAAGATCCCGAGGTGGAACACCTCGTCCGCGGTCGCCACGGCCAGGCTCGCGGTGTAAAGCGCCAAAACCACCAACGCAATCTGCGGCCACTTCGTTTTTATGTCCATTTTTCCTCTCCTGAAAAATAGTCTAACCACCAAAAATCATTATGTCAAACCCGCCCTGGGCTTTTGCAGGCCTCGCGGGGTCAGACCCCAACTTCGACGTCCGAGCTTCGTCGTTGGGGTCTGACCTGAATGGCGCTAATTTAAGGTTGAGCCTGATAGCCAAGCGCTTATGGTCATCAACTGAACAGGTTGACAGGTATTCGATTCTTTCGATAGCCCGGCGCTTATGGTCATCAACCAAATAATTTGATCGGGAGTTCGGGTTTCGATAGCCCGGCGCTTATGGTCATCAACCAAATAATTTGATCGGGAGTTCGGGTTTCGATAGCCCGGCGCTTATGGTCATCAACCAAATAATTTGATCGGGAGTTCGGGTTTCGATAGCCCGGCGCTTCAGCGCCGGGGAACCCGGCCGCGCCCCCTCCCGCTGCGGCCCGCGCGGGCGCGGGCCGCAGCAAGGGTTTTAGGCGGTCGCCGTTCCCGGCCATAAATGGCCGGGCTATCGAAGACGAATTTCAAATTCACAGGGTAAGCCATGAATGGCCGGGCTAAGGAGCAAGACCGGGATTGTCCATGAGCTTAACTTAGCGCCATTCGGGTCTGACCCCAGAGTTCGAGGCCAGACCCCTCGAGTTTTTCAACACCCTGCTTGAGCCCTGATTCCGGGGCAAAGCCTTATTTTTCAGGCTCCCGGCCATGCTTGACGAATGAGAAAAAAGCTCTAACATATACGCAGTGCGCCCTTAGCTCAATTGGATAGAGCGTGTGGCTACGGACCACAAGGTTGGGGGTTCAAATCCCTTAGGGCGTACCAGAAATTGCTCACGCGGATGCTTCCGACCGTCTTTTTTATTCAAAGGGAGAATGGGCGAGGACGAAAAATTCATGGCTCTGGCCGTGGCCGAGGCTGAGAAGGCGGTTTCCAAAGGAGACCTGCCGGTGGGTTGCGTGATCGTGCGGGACGGGAGGATCATTGCCCGGGGCCATAACCTGCGGGAGGTGAAAAACGATCCGACTGCTCACGCCGAGATCATTGCCCTGCGCAAGGCCGGCCAAAAGCTCAAGAGCTGGCGGCTGAGCGAGGCCACGGTCTACGTGAGTTGCGAGCCGTGCGCGATGTGCGCGGGCGCGCTGGTGCTGGCCCGGGTGAAGCGGGTGGTTTACGGCTGCAAGGACAAGAAGGCGGGCGCGGTGGATACCTTGTTCCAGATCGGCCGGGACCCGCGCTTGAACCACCGCTTTCTCGTCCGGTCCGGGGTGCTGGAAGAGCGGTGCCAAGCGCAGCTTTCCAGGTTTTTTAAAAAGCTGCGAGCAAAAAAAAGCCGAGATGAGAGCAGTTGATTGAGATATTCATCTTCCGAAACTATAATGATACATGCGCGGAGAGATGGCAGAGTGGTCGAATGCGGCAGACTCGAAACAGGGGTCTGGCCTCAGCATCGAAGCACGCCCTTCAGCGAAGAGGCCTGACCCCATAATGCGCTGATATGTATCGCGGAGAGATGGCAGAGTGGTCGAATGCGGCAGACTCGAAATCTGTTGTACCGCTTTGTCGGTACCGGGGGTTCGAATCCCTCTCTCTCCGCCAACAAAAGAGAAATGAGCAAAGAGAAACGAATAGTCGCGAGCCGGCTCGCTCGCAGGCGTGAAGAGCTTGTTTGCTATTGACGGTATTCTTTGATAAAAGGATGTCCGGTGCGGGGAGAGATGCCCGAGTTGGCTGAAGGGGCACGATTGGAAATCGTGTAGGCGGCTAATAACCGTCTCGGGGGTTCGAATCCCCCTCTCTCCGCCAGAAATGGCCGGTGCTGATAGCCGGGCCCCGCGCAACCGCGCCTTGTGAACTCCGCCAGGCCCGGAAGGGAGCAACGGCAGCAGGGAGGCGGTGTGTTGCGGCGCGCCTGGCTATCAGCAGCGGCCGTTCGAGAAAAACATGATCGCGGCTGAATTCGCACGCATGGAATGGCATCGCCGGCAAGCCGGCTCGCACAGTCATTTACTTTGCGTTCTTTGCGTCTTTGCGGTAAAAAATTAATGGGGGAGCGGAATTGTCTTATCTGGTCTTAGCCCGAAAATGGCGGCCGCAGAGCTTTGACGAGGTTGTGGGCCAGGATTCCCTGACCCAGACCCTGAAGAACGCGATCTCGATGAACCGGGTGCCGCACGCGCTGCTCTTCTGCGGTCCGCGCGGGGTGGGCAAGACCACCATGGCCCGGATTCTGGCCAAGGCGCTCAACTGCGACAAGGGCCCCACCCCCGGACCGTGCGAGCAATGCTCGTCCTGCAAACAGATCATGGCCGGAAACGCCATGGACGTGCTCGAGATCGACGGCGCGTCCAACACCGGCGTGGACGACGTGCGCCAGCTGCGGGAGTCGGTGCAGTACCGGCCCAGCTCGTCGCGCTACCGGATTTACATCATTGACGAGGTGCACATGCTCTCCAAGAACGCGTTCAACGCCCTGCTCAAGACTTTGGAGGAGCCGCCTGACCACGTGTTTTTCATTTTTGCGACCACCGAACCCTACAAGGTGCCGCAGACCATCCAGTCTCGCTGCCAGCGGTTTGACTTCCGGCGCATCCCGGTCCAGGCCGCCATCCTCCGGCTCAAAACGATTGCGAAGGCGGAGGAGATCACGGTCAGCGACAAGGGCCTCCGGCTCCTGGCGCGCCAGGCCGACGGGAGCATGAGGGACGCGATCAGTCTCCTGGACCAGGCGGTGAGTTTTTCCGGCAAGGAAATATCGGATGAGGGCCTGACCACCATGCTCGCCACGGTTGACCGCCGGCGCCTGTTCGAGCTGAGCGACGCGCTCGTGCGCGGCAACCCTCAAAAGGCGCTCGAAGCCCTTGACGCCGTTTACCGGCACGGCTATGACTTGAAGCAGTTCCACAAGGAACTGATCGACCACATGCGCGACCTGATGGTGGTCAAGTTTGTGGAAGACTCGTCCGGGCTGGTGGAACTGAGCGACGACGAGGCCGCGGAGATGAAAAAACAGGCGGCCCAGGCCACGGAAGAGTCGTTGAGCCTGATCTTCGAGTTTTTGCTCCGGGCCGAGGAAAAGCTTGCCCGGAGCGAGTATCCCAAGGTGGTGCTGGAGTTCAGCCTGGTCAAGGCGGCGTCGGTCAAGCCCATGCTCAAGGTTGAGGAATTGATCGCCCGGCTGGAGGAATTGAAAAAGGAGTTGGGCTCGGGCGGAAAAATCGATGACAAGGATGATTTTGAGCTGGACGGGGGCGAGTCCGGGGCAACGCCCGGGTCCAACGCTCCGGAGGCGCCCGCTCAGGACGCCGGCCCCACGAGCAAGGCCGGCGAACCCAAATCCTGGAAGGGGTTCCTCGCCTTCCTGGCCCAGCGCTCCCCCAGCATGGCCACGGTCCTGAAAAGCGGAGAATTCAAAGGCCTGGATGCAGGAGTTGCCGCGGTCGAATTCGCCGATGATTACTGCCTGAACTTCTTCAGCGATGAAAACGGCCGGCAGACGCAGATCAACCAGCTCCTCGCCGAATATTTCGGAGAACCCCTCAAACTGTCCTGCGCCGGGAAAAAAGGCGCGGCGGAAAAGCCCAAAACCCGGCCGGCCGCGAGCAAGGAAGAGCTCCGGAAGAAAGTGCTCACCGACCCGCTGTTTGAGAACGCGGTGGAAATTTTCAGCGCGACCCTTGAAGAGGTCAAGGTTAAGTGAAGGAAAAAAGTCCGATTGAGGAAGCGGTCAAGCTGATTTCGAAAATGCCGGGGTTCGGGGAAAAAAGCGCCTCGCGGCTGGTCTATTGGCTGCTCGGGCCCGGACGAAAAACCCTTCCGGAATTGAAATCAGTGCTTGAAGAACTCGCTGCCAAGGTCAAGGCCTGCTCCCTTTGCGGGAACTATTCCCTGACCGACCCTTGCGAGATCTGCTCGGACCAAACCAGGGACGTCTCAACCCTCATGGTCGTGGCTGACGGCAAGGACGTCACCGCCATTGAAAAAACTCAAAGCCACCACGGCAGATATTTCCTGCTCGGCGGGTTGCTCTCGCCCCGGCTGGGAATCGGGCCGGAGCAGTTGCGGACTTCCGAATTGTTGAAGCGGCTTGCCTCCGAACCGGTCAAGGAAGTTATCATCGCGCTGAGCTCCAGCCAGGAGGGCGAAACCACCTCCCATTGGCTGGTCCAGCAGATGGCCGGAATCGAGGTCAGGATCACCCGGCTCGCGCGAGGTCTCCCGGTCGCAACCAGCATCGAATACCTCGACCCCGAAAGCCTGAAATTGGCGATTGAAGGACGCAAAGAATTCTGAATTCTGAATGATTAATTATGAAAAATACTGATTCGAAGAACTTCTGACCCGCGACTCGAGGTTGAGAATTGGGAGATGGCGATTCGGGTTCAGAATTCATAATTCAGCATCAGTACTGTCCGGGAAAAATTCTTTTGCTCATTGCCGGATTCGATAGCCCGGCGCTTATGGTCATCAAATAAATAATTTGAGCCGGTAGGCCAGGTTTTCGATAGCCCGGCGCTTCAGCGCCGGG